>Ga0181525_10000311_pt1 | contig 43372 bp, 51 predicted proteins | sample PEATcosm2014_Bin_48_FD_121100 | JGI IMG/M metagenome (GOLD analysis project Ga0181525, IMG submission 121100) | Peatland microbial communities from MTU Mesocosm Facility, Houghton, MI, USA - PEATcosm2014_Bin06_10_metaG | ecosystem: Environmental > Terrestrial > Soil > Wetlands > Peat | place... | reverse complement strand
GAGATGATCAGCCTGCACCCCGCGCCGGAAGACTCCCTGGCCTCGTCGACAAGCCGGGGGAGCTGCTCAAGGCCGGGCTGGGGATGCCGGTCGGCCGCCTCGGCCGTCGAGTCCTCGCGCAGCACGCCGAGCAGCCGCCGCATCTCCGTCAGCCCGGCCCGGGCCGTGTCCCCGATCTCCGACAGCCGCTGCGCCCCGGCGGCGGGCATCCCCGGCGTGGTCAGCCGGGCGGTCTCCGCCTGGACGGCGATCATCGAGATGTGGTGCGCGACCACGTCGTGCAGCTCGCGGGCGATGCGCGCCCGCTCGCCGCGGGCCGTGTGCTCCGCCAGCGAGCCGACGATGACCTCCGTCGCGGAGGTGCGCAGCAGCGCCTCGGCGCGCGAGCGCCTGGCCACCCCGGCCCACGCCGCCGCCGGGACCAGCGCCGCCAGCACCACCGTGAGGATCCGGTTATCGGTCCCGACGGCACCAAAGGTGGCGAGCGCCAGGACACCGAACGGCACGCTCAACCCAGCCGCGGCGTACTGAGCGGCGAGGCCGTCGGCGGCATCCCCCCGATGCCAGGTACCGACCCGCCCAGACCGGTACACCGCGACCAGCAAAGCGGCCGCTCCGGCCACGGTGAGGAAGCGGAACAGGCCCAGCGAAAGCAGGCTTGCCGCCGACAAGACGACGGCCGCCGGGGCCGGGCGGAGGAACGCCAGCGGCAGCGTGGTCGCCAGCCCGAGCACGCAGAACAGCAGCCCCAGTCCGAGGAACTGGACAGCCTGGCTCTGCCCGATTGGGTGCAAGGTAGTGGCGGCGGACACCGCGGCCCGGGCGAGCGCCTCGACGACCGCGGCCAGCCCGAGCAGCGTCGCGCCAGCCGCGAGCCCGTACCGGGCGGCGGCGATCCGCCCTACCCGGCCTGTCCATCCCGTGCGCCTGTCCGCTGTCAGGCTCATCACCCCATTGTCGCCGCTGGCCAGCAGCGCCGCGTCCCCTGACCGGGCAATCCCGGGGTCCCTCGCAGGAGGGACCCGCGGCGCCACCACTCCCGCTGGCGAGTGACGCCGAAGACGGCTCCCAGGCGTGATGACCAGCCGGTCGCCGGCTCCCTACCCTGCCTAGCATGGAAGCAACGATCGAAGTGACCGGCCTGCGCAAGCGGTTCGGCCCGACGCTGGCGCTCGACGGGATGACCTTCACCGTCCTGCCCGGGCAGGTCACCGGCTTCGTCGGCCCCAACGGCGCGGGGAAATCCACCACGATGCGGGTGATCCTCGGGCTGGACGCGGCCGACGATGGCACCGCGCTGGTCGGCGGGCACCCGTACTGGACGCTGCGGCACCCGCTGAGCCAGGTCGGCGCGCTGCTCGACGCCGGCGCGCTGCAGCCGAGCCGCAGCGCCCGCAACCACCTGCTGTGGCTGGCCCACTCACAGGGTCTGGATGCCAAGCGGGTCGACGAGGTGGTCGAGCAGGCCGGGCTGCAGTCGGTCATCCGCCGCAAGGCCGGCGGCTACTCCCTGGGCATGCGGCAGCGTCTCGGCATCGCCGCCGCGCTGCTCGGCGACCCGCCGGTGCTGATGATGGACGAGCCGTTCAACGGCATGGATCCCGAGGGCATCGTCTGGATGCGCGGCTTCCTGCGCGGGCTGGCGGCGCAGGGCCGCGCCGTGTTCGTCTCCAGCCACCTGATGAGCGAACTGCAGGACACCGCCGACCACCTCGTGGTGGTCGGCCGCGGCAAGGTCATCGCCGATGCCAGCGTCAGGGACATGATCGCGGCCGCGTCGGGTGACCTGGTAGAGCTGCGCACCACGGCGCGCGCCGACGCCATGACCGTCCTGGCCCGCGCCGGGGCTGAGGTCGCGGCCACCGCGCCGGACGTCATCACCGTCAAAGGACTTTCAGCCGAACGAACCGTGGCTACCCTCACCGCGAACCATGTCTCCTTCACCGAGGTAACCGCACATCGGGCATCCCTGGAGGAGGCCTACATGGAGCTCACCCGCGACGCGGTGGAATTCCGCGCCGCCCCGGCGGCAGGAGGAGCGGCGCAATGACCACTATCACGCCGTACCGTTCGACCGCGCGGGATGCGCGCGACGGTTTCGGCCAGTTGCTGCACGCGGAGTGGACCAAGTTCCGCACGGTGCGCGGCTGGGTCACCGGCATGATCATCGCGGTCGTGGTGACGGCCGGGCTCGGCGCACTCCTCGGCCAGGCCGTCGCCCCCTCGTGTTCGGCGCAGACCAGCTCCGGCCAGCAGGGCCCGACCCAGCACGGCGCGGCCTGCGGCGGGCCCACCTATGCGGTGGGGCCGGGCGGCGTGCTTGTGCAAGACGAGTACTACTTCGTGCGCCAGCCGCTGGCCGGCAACGGCAGCATCACGGTCCGGGTGACCTCGCTGACCGGGCTGGGTCATCAGATAGTCAACAACCAGCTCGCGGGCTCCCTTCTCGTGCCGTGGTCCAAGGCCGGGATCATCATCAAGGCCAGCACCGGCCAGGGTTCCGCGTACGCGGCGATGATGGCCACCGGCGGCCACGGGGCGCGGATGCAGTGGAACTACACCGGGGACAGGCCGGGGCTTCCCGGCGCCGTCTCGGCGGCGAGTCCGCGCTGGCTCAGGCTCACCCGCGACGGCGACACGATCACCGGCTACGACTCGGCCGACGGCACGCGCTGGACGCCGGTCGGCACGGTCACGCTGGCCGGCCTGCCGTCCACCGTCCAGGCGGGGCTGTTCGTGACCTCACCGCAGTACTTCGCGTACTCCGCGACCCTCGGCAGCGGCAGCATTTCCTACCGCCCCACCGAGTCCATCGGCGTGTTCGATCAGGTCAGCCGGACGGGCACCTGGCCCGCCAGCGCGTGGACCGGCGATGACGTCGGCGCGCAGAGCAACGAGTCCGCGGCGGCCGTCCAGGTGCCCCGGTATCACCAGGTGGCCGGCCGGTTCACCGTGTACGGGTCCGGTGACATCGCGCCCCTCATCGCCGGAGCGACGAACGACGGCCCCAACATCACCGTCAGGGACTTCCTGCTCGGCGCGTTCGCCGGGCTGATCGCGGTGGTCGTGGTCGCGACGATGTTCATGACCTCCGAATACCGCAAGGGCCTGATCCGCACCACGCTGGCCGCCAGCCCGGACCGGGTCCGGGTGCTCGCGGCGAAGGCGATCGTGATCGGCGCGGTCGCCTTCGTGACCGGCCTGGCCGCCACCGCGGGCGCGGTGCTCATCGCCACCCATCTAGCGCAAGGCACCGGCGCCGACCTGTTCCCCGAGCCGTGGCCGACGCAGCTGCGCATCATCGTCGGCACCGCCGCGCTGATCGCGGTGGCCGCCGTCTTCACCCTCGCCGTGGCCACCATCGTGCGCCGCAGCGCCACCGCGATCCTCATCGCGATCGTAGCGATCGTGATCCCGTTCGTCCTGTCGGCCCCGCCGGGGATTCCGACCAGCGTCGTCGACTGGCTGCTGCGGGTCACCCCGGCCGCCGCCTTCGCCCTCCAGCAGCCCGCGCCGCAGTACTACCAGGTCCAGGCCAACTACATCCCGGCGTCCGGCTACTTCCCGCTGGCGCCGTGGGCAGGCTTCGCGGTGCTGTGCGCGTGGACGGCGCTGGCGCTGGCCTTCGCGGCCTACCTGCTGCGCCGGACAGACGCGTGAGCCTGCCCGTCGCTGCCCGGCAGGAAGGGCGCCTCCGGTACGGGATCCAGACGCTGCACGCGGAGTGGACCAAGCTCCGCACCGTGGCCAGCACCGGCTGGCTGCTGCTCGGCACCGTGGTGCTCACGGTCGCGGTGAGCACGACGGTGGACGCCGCCGTCACCTGCCACTCGAGCGGCTGCGGGGCGGACCCCGCCAAGCTCAGCCTCACCGGGGTCCAGGTCGGCCAGGTGATGGTCGCGGTCATCGCCGTGCTGGCGGTCGGCAACGAGTACAGCACCGGCATGATCAAGGTCACCCTGACCGCGATGCCGCGCCGCCTGGAAGTGCTGGCCGCCAAGGCCGCGCTCGTCGCCGGCCTGGTGCTCGCGGCGGCCGCCGCGGCCGTGCTGGCGTCGGTGCTGGCCGCCCGGCTGATCCTGCCCGGGCACGGCTTCACCGCGGCGCACGGCTACCCCCCGCTGTCCCTGGCCAACGGGCCGGTGCTGCGGGCCGCCTGCGGCTCGGTCCTCTACCTCACCCTGATCGCGCTGCTCAGCCTCGGCGTGGCGATCGCCGTCCGGGAGACCGCGGTCGCGATCGGCTTCGTCCTCGGCCTCCTCTACGTGTTCCCGGTCGTGGCCAGCGCGATCGGCAACCAGCACTGGTACCGCCACCTGGAGCAGATCGGCCCGATGACCGCCGGCCTCGACATCCAGTCCACGGTCAACACCAGGAGCCTGCCGCTCACCCCCTGGCAGGGCCTGGGCGTGCTCGCCCTATGGGCCACCGGAGCGCTAATCCTCGGCGCCCTCGTCTTCCGCTTCCGCGACGCCTGAGCGGATCGGACGCTACGAGCGCTTCACCTCGTCGGCGAACCTGCGCCATGCGCCAGGGCTGAACCGGAGCATGGGGCCGGTACGGTCCTGTGTGTCGCGGACGACCACGACGTGCAGGATGCCGCCGACCTCGATGCACTCTCCGCCACCGTTTGAGCTGTAAGTGGACTTACGCCACTTCAGACCCGTGTCTTCCATTGTTCCTCCACCGCTTGAATGAGCACTAGCGACTCGGCGCGCGGCATTGCAGCGCCGAGTATCCGTTCAAACGCCACTGTCATCTTGCCTATCAGGTCGGGCGCCGTGCTGGTCATGTCTTCCAGGGTACTCAGGCGCACCGTGACCGTACTATCTCGTGTCGCGATGTCGAACGCGCCCCACAACCCTACGTTCGTGCCATCCGGGATCACGTGCAACGCGACATCGGGACGCTCCGCCATAGCCGCCAGGTGGACACACTGCTCTGCCATTACTGTTGCCGACCCGATCAGCCTTTGCAAGACGTGCTGGTCAATGATCGCGGTGAGGTACGCGCGCCCAATCACGGCTTGGCGCTCCAGACGCGCCGAAACTAGCTCGTCTACCTGCTCAGCGGTGTAGGGCTCGACTGAAACGACCGCGCGCATATAGCTCTCGATCTGGAGCAGGCCAGGGACAAGGACGGGCGACCAGCACCGCAGGATGCTTGCCTGGGCTTCAGCCTGGCGGTACGGCATGAACCAATCGGGGGTACCCGACTTTGCGCGCTGCGCCAGGTCGGTAAGGGTGTCCAGGCCCGCGCCGGTGGCGCCGGCCCATGCTGCCAGCACCGCGTCGGATGGCGCGGGGTGGGCTGGATTTTCTGCCCTGGTGACCACGGGCCGGGACACGTTCAGCTTTCGCGCAAGCGCCCCATGCGAGCCGTAGCCAGCGTCAAGGCGGGACTGGCGGAGCACGGTGGCGAGCTGTTCCCGGGGAGTCGTCATGGTGCGCACCTCACGTTACCGAGGTTCAGGGCTGGTCAGTAAGCGGATAACTACTCACAATTATCGCTCTTTTCCTGTCATTGTGCTATCGACATCGCGTAAGCCATCCCGCGCAAAGGATTGCCACAAATGACTACCGTAGAACAGTCCACGGAATCGATGAAGGAATATGACCGAACCTACGCCGGCTGGGCCGACCAGGTATGCAATGTCCGCCATGACGTGGCTGCACACCTGGACAAATGCCCGGCCGCAGACGACGCGGTGCTCATCGCCTCCGAGTTCGCGACAAATGCAATCCTGCACAGCAGGTCACGCGGTAGGCATTTCAGGATCCGCGTGCAGAGGTACCGCGATTACCTGCGGGTGGAATGCCAGGACGCGGGCGGGGTGTGGCGAGGCAGACGCCGGGATGATGACCGTCCCCACGGGCTGGCCGTCGTGGAGGCGCTGACGGGCGGTCCGGCCGGCTGGGGCGTGCGGACCACCGGCGACGGCGGCCGGATCGTGTGGGCCACGCTCACATGGTGACCATCGGCACCGGCTCGGTTTCCAGCGGACCACTTATTAGATCAGAACGACCTGTGGTGCTTCGGCTCGGTTTACAAGCCCTCGTCCAGCGCTTCCCAGGTGAGTTTGAGCGGGAATGGGCTGATGGTGTCGATGGCGTGGAAGTCACGGCCGCGGATCGCGAGCCCTTCCCTGGTGTACTCGCCGTCCGAGGTAAGCAGGAGCCGTGCCACGGAGATCGCGGGGCCGTCGTTGTCGGTCATCCGGACGATCCAGTAGTGCGGGATGCCGGCGGCGGCGTACTCCGCGCGCTTGTCCCGGATGTCGGTGGTGATGGAGTCGGCCGACACGATCTCCACTGCGATCAGGCAATCGGCGGCGATCGGCTTGTGTCCCCATCGCCCCCGGTCGTCGTCGATGCACCGGTAGACGACCACGTTCAACTCGATCGCCTGATGGCTTGGCTCGGCAGACTCACACCGGACGATCCAGCCATCGACGACCTCAATCAGCTTGCTGGCGTCTTCCGGGAATGCCAGGTACATGTCAAGGGTCATCTGCGGCGCGTACGCCGCCGCCTTGTGATCGCTGGAGTCGAACGCCGAGGCCACGAACACAAGGCTACGCGTCGGCGTTGCCCGATCGGAGCCGCCACGCCCCCCGCCCCCGCCGCCCTCGTCACTCGGCCGAGCCGCAGCTAGTCCGCGCAGTCGTGCTTGGCGATCCAGTGATCGCCTCGTTTCTCGAACTTCTGCTTCAGCGCGGTGAAGGCAGCCCGGTAGGCCTGATCCGAATCACCGTGGGCCTGCACGGCCTTGTCGTGCTCCTCGGCAAAGGTCGCCTGTGCCTCAGGGCTCGAGCGTTGCAGGGAGCCGGGAAGGCCGCCCGGCCGCCCGTACCGCCTGGATGTTGGCATGTCGCGTCCTCCTCTTCCGATCAGCGCAGCTGTCTGGCGCCCGCGGGCAGGAGGTACGCCGGTCAGAGCAGCGCGGATTGTGCTGCCTTGCTGAGAAGGTCTATTTCAGCCGGGCTCCAGGACCGGCCGACCAGGTCGGCGAACTGCAGCCGCACCAGCGTCGGCTGGCTAGCGCATACCGCGCACCGGCCGACGGGACAGTGTCGCGCGGCGGCGATGGTGTCCTGCAGGTATTTCTGGAACGGATCCATGTTCGGCCCTTCTTGGCTCCTTGGTGACCAGTGAGCTGCACCACTACCCAGCTGAGCAGGGATCACCCCTCTGAAGTGGCCTTCGCATGATCGTCTGGTCATGCCGTTTCCGCTGGTCTGGTGATCTCGGCGCGCAGGTAGGAGAGGGCCCGGTCCAGCAGGCGGGAGACGTGCATCTGGGAGATGCCGAGGCGGTCGCCGATCTGGCCCTGGGTGAGGTTGCCGTAGAACCGCAGCATCAGGATGCGCTGCTCGCGTTCGGGCAGCTCGTCCAGGTGGGTGTGGACGGCCTCCATGTCAACGGCGTGGGCGATGGCCGGGTCGTCCTCGCCGAGCATGTCGGACAGCAAGTCGGGGTCGTCCGGGCCGGACAGCGGCGCGTCCAGCGAGAAGGCGTTGAAGGCCAGGTGGGCCTGGCGGGCCTGGCGCACGTCGTCCTCCGCGACGCCGAGGTGCCGGGCCAGCTCGCCGTCGCCGGGCGCGCGGCCGAGCTGGTGGGTCAGGTCCTCCTCGGCGGGGCGCATCTCCAGCAGGAGTTCCTGGGTCTGCCGCTGGACCCGGACCTGCCAGCGCCGGTCACGGAAGTGCCGTTTGATCTCGCCGCTGATGGACGGCCGGGCGTAGGCGCCCAGGTTGTCCCCGCTGCCGGGGTCGAAGTTGTTGATGGCCTTGAGCAGGCCGACGTAGCCCACCTGGAGCAGGTCCTCGGCAGGCTCGGGGCTGCCCAGGTAGGGCCGCGCGCAGGCCCGGACCAGCCCGGCGTACCGGGTGACCAGGATCTCGCAGATCGTCTCCCGTTCGGCGCTGCCGCGCGGCAGCCCGCGCAGCCGCGCCAGCAGCACGTTGTCCGTCAGCGCCTGCAGCTCAGCGCGCGGTGACACGGCGACCTCCGCCGCCCGGGGCATGTCAAGCACCGGCAGCCCACCTTCCGCATTAGGACATCAGTGTCCGCGGAACCGGTGAATCTGCTGGACGAGCGAGGCTTGCGACGGCAGCCGGTACCCCGGACCGGCTGGCTCGTCAACCGCATTACCACAGTACCGCCGGACCGGACATCGGCCAAGCCCACCAGGCGCACATGTCACAAATCAGGCAAATTGCCATGGTGCGGGCCGTATCACCACCTTCCGTTCGGGACGCCGACCTCGGTCGGCGGGTAGCGCTATCGCCGGTCGGCAGTGCCCGCGCGAGAACGGTAGATCTCGGCCTGGGCGCGTTCGCGGGCGGCAAACAGCCGGGCATGCTCTGCCCTGGCGTGCAGCCGCTCGGCGTCTTGCGGCCGGACGCGCGCCAGGTGATCAAGGGTGTCGGCCACCGAGTCTTCGGTCTCCGCTATGGACACCGCCGTGGCGGCGATCTGCTCCCGGAGGTGCATCGCGGTGGACCATGTTCCTGCCAGACGCTCGGCATCGATCCTGTCGGTCACAGGAACCTCCCGGCATCCGCTCGGCCGGACGCGCGACTGTCCCGAAGCATAATCGTGCGCGGCGCCATGGTCCAGGCGGCGGGTCTAGCTGCCGCCCGGCCGCGGCGGCTGGGGTTCGCGCGCTGCGACCTGCTCGACTATCTGTTCGGCCAGGACATGGACCTTGACGTTGGCGCGCTGAGAGGCCCGGCGCAGCAGGTCGAACGCTTCCTGCGGCCCGCAGTGGTTTTGTGCCATCAAGACGCCCTTGGCCTGCTCGATCACCGGCATGGTGTCGAGCCTGGCCTGCAGCCGGGCGAACGCGGAGTCGTGCAGTAGGTCTCGCTGCGGCTTGCCGTTGCGGACCTGGTCGAAGGTCGCCTGCAGACGTGCCCTGGCCTCCTCAAAGCGCCGGCTCTGCGCGTCGAACTCCCGCCGCGCAGCCTCTAGCTGGCTGGTGAACTCCGGCCGGAGGTCATCGGGAGCCGCGTCCATACGCCGAAGTTACCAGGTGCGCTCGGCGGGGCCCTAGAGCTGGCCCGGCGGTCCACGGCGCCTACTTCTGCGCGCCGGCCTCGTTCATCACCACGATCACGCCCTGGCGGACACCGTCGTGGTCTTGCAACAGGAGAAGATCCAGCACCATCGTGACGTGGCGTCCCCGCCGGTTCATGGCCTCTACCACGGCCTCGGTCCTGGTTGGCTGGCCGGCCAGCGTCCGCTCCAGCAACGGCACGACCTCTGCGACCGGCAGGCCGATGTCAAGTTCGCCGAACAGGCGCCCGACGGCTTCTTCGGAGCGCAGGCCCCAGAAGTCCTCGGCGCCGGGCACCCACACGTTTACCCGCAGGTCGGTGTCCACCACTACCACGGCGCTGCCGAGGCTGCGCAGGGTGGAGGCGGCGAATGCCCTGGTGGTGTCAAGTTCCTCGCCCCGCAGCCGGAGCACATCGTTGATCATCTGCAGTTCGTCGTTGGTGGACTGGAGTTCCTCGTTCATGGTCTCCAGTTCCTCGTTGGTGGACTGGAGTTCCTCGTTGGTGGTCTCCAGTTCCTCGTTGGTGGACTGGAGTTCCTCGTTGGTGGTCTCCAGCTCCTCGTTGAGTGACTGCAGCTCCTCGTAAGCTTGCTCCAGGTCATGGTTGGATCGCTCCAGCTCGTCCCGGAGCTGGCGGTACCTGGTCACGTCGAGAAAGCTGATCCCCACTCCGACCGGCTGGTCCGCGTGGCTGTACAGCGGAACCACGTTCACGTCGAACACGCGGGGTTCCGCGCCCGGAGCGCTGTGCCAGATGACGTCCGTGAGCTCGACCGACCGCTGCCCCTTGGTGACCTCCTCGATGATCGACCGCAGCTCGGTCGGCCGGTATGAGACCTCGAGATCCTGGAACGGGCGCCCGACGTCCCTCGGTCGCAGGTTGAACAGCGCCTCCGCCCTGAGGTTGGCGGCGATGAGCCTGCCCCGGCGGTCGATCACGAGTTGCGCGATCGGCCCGGCGGCCAGGGCTGCGGCCTCCAGGCCAGTCCAGCTCGGATCGTCATCGCCCGGACCGGTGGCGGTCACCATCCGCGGCGGCTCCGCCGGGGCCGGCTTCCCGATTTTCCTGAAGATCCGCTTGCGCAGGTCGACCGGCTCGAATTGGTCGACGTGGTTGAGCAGCATCTCGGCCTTGCCCAGGAACAGGAAGCCCGGGTTGGACAGCGCGAAGTGGAACTTGCGGATGATGTTGGACTGGGTCTCGGCATTGAAGTACATCAGCGTGTTCCTGGCCACCAGCAGGTCCACCCGGGAGATGGGCGCGTCCCGGGTCAGGTCGTTGCGGCCGAATATCACCTGTCGGCGAAGGTCGCGGCGGAAGGCATACTTCGTCCCGCTGGCCTCGAAGTACTTCTGGCGGAGCTCCTCGCTGACCTCGGCAACCTGGCGTTCGCTATAGATGCCCGTGCGCGCCTCCGCCAGGGCGGCGTCGTCGAGGTCGGTGGCGTAGATCTTCACCCGGCTGACGAACTCGCCCAGCCCCATGGTCTCCCCCAGCACCATGGCCAGGGTGTAGGCCTCCTCGCCGGTCGCGCATCCCGCGCTCCAGACCCGCAGCGAGCGGCGGGCGCTCTTGGCGGAGAGCAGCTCGGGAAGGACCTGCTCGCGCAGCGCCTGCCAGGCCAGCGGGTCGCGGAAGAATCCCGTCACGTTGATGAGCAGGCTGTCGAAGAGCTGGGTGAACTCGTCCGACTCGAGTTCCAGATAGTCGCAGTACTCGCTCAGCGAGCCGACGCCGCGCGCGTCCATCCGCCGCTGGACACGCCGCATCAACGTCGGCCGCTTGTAACCAGTGAAGTCGAACCCTCGGGTCTCCTTCAGCATGAGGAGAAGCTCGTCGAATTCCTGGTCGCTGTTCTCGCCCTGCATTGCTGAAAGGCTACCCCGATGACTGGGGCCGACGGCAATCCGCGCTCGCCCCGCGAGGTCCTAAGTTTTCGTCGCCGGGAACCCCGGCGATGCCCGCCTCGCCGGGGGACTCCAGCATCTTGCGGATCTCCCGCGCGGACGAGCGAGCGGACCGGACGCTGGCCCGGAAGCCGCTGGCCGAGATCGGGTACCCCTGGTGCTCGGCGGTCTCGGCCAGCAGCTGATGGAGCCGGGACCGCTCCTCCAGGCGAAGCACGGCCGCCCATAGTGCCCGCTCGATCCCGGCCGCCTGCGCGGCCAGCAGGCTCTCCGGCGACCAGCCATGCCCGGCCTGGCATTCGAACCTTACCGGTACCGAGGCACCCTCCTGCCCGAGCGGACCGCCGCATTCCGGGCAGGTGACCCCGCTCCACGGGCTGGGCTCGGCCGCGGGCCGGGGAGTCTTTTCCAGGAAGACGCCAAGCTGCCTGGCGAGATCGGGGTCCGGGGCGATCTTCTGCCCGGACATCGGACGCCGGCTTTCGCGATCGATGAAGGCCGCCAGCTCGGGCAGGCGCAGAACCTGGGCGTGCTGGGTCGCGGCTATAGCGGCCCGGGGCATGCCGTCGTAGGCGCTTTCGCCGGGATCCTGGACTACTACCAGGCCGCCTCGCCGCTCCACCGCGGCGGCGCCGGCGGCGCCGTCGTCCAGCGTCCCGCTCAGCACCACGGCGATCGTGTATGGTCCGCTCGCCAGGGCGGCGCTGATGAACAGCGGGTCGGCGGCTGGACGGTGGCCGTTGTGCCGGGGCCCCCGGGAGAGCCGGATCTTGTATCCCACCAGGAGCAGGTGACAATCCGGCGGCGCGACGTAGACATGGCCGGGCAGCGGCACCTCGCCGTCAGCCGCCGCGCTCGCGGGCAGCAGTCCCGCGCGGCCGAGAATGCTGGGCAGTACCTTCCCGCCGGCGGCGGGAACGTGCAACACCACCAGCAGGGTAGCCGGTATCTGGGCAGGGAAATGGCTGAGCAGCCCGCGCAACGCCTCGACCCCGCCGGCCGACGCGGCAACCACCACCGTATTGCGGCTCCGGGTCGTTGCCATGCGTGTTCCCGATCTCTGGCTACCGCGACACGTCAACTATGCCCGGGCTCCGGCGGCGCAGGTTGTATGGATTGGAATATCGCGTCCGCCGCGGCACGATCCTCGTCGGCCAGCCGGCGGTGGGTGGCTGCCTTGTCCTGGTGATCTTGCACGTCGCCGCTGTTCGCATCGGCGAGCAATTCGTGCAGCCGGGCCGCCCGGTCATGCGCGCTGGCTGCATGAAGGCGCATCGTCGCGGTGCGCCTGAGAGCCTCCTCCGCGCGCAAGCTGGCCATCCTGGCGGCCGCTCTCGCCGTCGCGACCTGGGCCGGAGTCGAGCCGGCCGTTCTCCCCTCGGCAAAGTCGGGAGGACCGGAGCCGGCCGACAGCTGGGCATTGCGTTCGTGCAGATCGCGGATTCTCGCGCTGAGCTCAGCTGATCGCCGCGTCCAGCTAGTCGCAAGCTCGCGCGTGGAGTCAGTGCTTTCCACCTATCTGGGCTCTCCACATTACTGGTTGTTTGCTTACCCAGCGTATTCCACAAAGGCCATGGACGGCATCACCGGCTGGCCCTACGACTGGGCGCTGATCGGCGGACCAGGTTCCCGGCGCTCGGGCAGCCGGGACAGGGTTCGCAGCAGGTGGCTGAATCCGTCCGGCGCGCGCGCATGGCGGCGGGCCGACGTCTGCACCGCGATGTCGCCGGCCCGCAGGACCGAGCAGCCCGCTTTGGTGGCCGCGGCGAGCAGCGCGTGGTCCTCGGCGGTGCGCAGCGCCCTGAACCCGCCGGCCGCCAGGTACGCCGAGGCTCTGATGCCGAGGTTCGCGCCGTGCACGTGCGGGTGCGGCTCCCCGCCGGAGGAGTACCGTGCGGTGAACGCGGCCGGCACGTGCGCTGGGTACTCGCTCCAGTCGGCGACGGTGACCGTGCCGAGGACGACATCCCAGCCCTGGTTGGCGTAGCCGAGCTGGCGCCGCAGCCAGCCGGCGGGCACCGCGGTGTCGGCGTCGGTGGTCGCCATCCAGACGGCGGCCGGGGCCAGGCCGGGCATGGTCCGCAGCAGTTCCATCATTCCGGTGGCCCGCGCGGCGCCGACGTTGCGGGCGCCGACGCCGACCACCCGGACGCCGGCTTCGCGCGCCACCGCGACGGTGCGGTCGGTACACGAATCGGCCACCACCAGCAACCGCACCGGCGTGCTGACACGGTCGGCGGCCCGCCGCAGCGCCAGCAGGCAGGCGGGCAGCAGCTCTTCCTCGTCGTGGGCCGGCACCACGACGCCGACCGCTTCGATCAGCCGAGGCTCGATCACCCGACGCTCGATCACACCAGGCCCGTCGCCTGGGCGACCGATACCGGCTCGGCATCGGCGCGGACGTAGACCTCGGCCAGGAAGTCGGGCTCGCGGTGGTCGACCAGCCGGGCCAGCCCGGGGCGGGCGGCCAGGAGCCGGTGGACGTCGTCGCCTGACCTGGGATACTCGGCGACCGGGTGCCGCCAGTGCACGGCGAGCAGCGTCCCGCCCGGCTGGAGCGCGCGAACAGCGCGGTCAACGACCCGCTCCAGGTCGTCGTCCCCGAAGTAGTACAGGACCTCGGAGAACACGATCAGGTCGAAGCTCCCGGCTGGCCAATGCGCCGGGATCTGGCGCCGCTCGACGCGGACGTGCGGCATGTCCACGGTGCGGCGGGTGGCGGCCTGGACCGCGGCCTCGGCAAGGTCGCAGGAAAGGAGCCGGTCGCAGCGCCTGGCGAGCATCCTGGTCAGCACGCCGACCGAACAGCCCGGCTCGAAGGCACTGCGATACCGGCTTTTGGGCAGCTGCGCGACGCTGATCGCGTATTTACGCCGCTCGTACCAGCGGTCCTCGAACCCCCACGGATCGCTGGCCGCCTTGTACATGTCCTCGAAGTAGCCTGCTCCGAGGGTGATCGGGGCTGTCAACGCAGCACCACCTCCTGCCGCCTGGTGAAATGGGCCACGACACCGGCCGGGAGTATCGGCGGCAGCCCGCCCTCGCGCTCGGTGAGCTGGCTGGCGAAGGCCGCGATGGCCGACCGCTTCCTGGCCGCGGCATCGGCGGGGAGCGCCACCCGGCAGGCCCGTTGCCAGGGCACCCGCGGATCACCTGGCGCGGCCCAGTGCCACATCCAGACCGGGTAGGCCAGCATGTCCGGCACGGCCCGGCGGGCGGCACGGCCCGCCGCCTCGTGATCGGCGTGCCCGTCCGCCTCCCACGGCGCGAGGCACGCCCCGAACCCGGCGCACAGCTCGGCCAGGATGGCGGCCAGTTCCTCCTCGCGGTCGGCGACCCCGGTGTCGGGGAACCGCAGCCGGATGACCTCGGCATCCCCGGCGCCCAGCAGATCGAGGGCCGCGGCCGACTCCGCGATCCGGGTCCGCGCGATGACCGCCGGGTCGGCACCCGGGTGCGACGCCTCGCCGTCGGTGACCGCGATCAGCCGCAGCCGCACCCCGGCCGCCGCCAGCATCGCCATCAGTCCCCCGGCACCAAGCACCTCGTCGTCGGGATGGGCGGCGATCACCGCGACGCTGGGCCAGGCCAGCGGATCGACCGCCGGCCGCCGGCGCAGTCCCGGCCAGCTGCGCCAGGCATCCTCCGCGGTGCCGGGCCGGTCGATAAGGTTCGGCGGGTGCCCGGTTACCACGAGGCGCCGCTGTCGGCCGCGAGCTTGCCGAGCTCGGCCAGGTTGCGCTCGGCATGATGCTGGCGGATATAAACGGTGAGGTCCGCGACCCGGCGGGCATGCGCCTGGTCGTGGCACAGCGGGCCCGCGCCGAGCGCCCGGCCGACCCGGTTCATCACCTCGGTGCAGGTGGCCTCGACCAGCGCGCGGACCCGGAGGGCGAGCAGGCGGCCGCCGTTCTTGCGGTCATCGGGATCGGCGTCGATCTGTTCGGCGGCCTGGTCCAGCACCGTTTTCGCGGTGCTCAGCGCGATGTCGACCGCGCCAAGGTGAGCCAGCGCGTGCGGGCCGACGTCGCGCTGCGCCGCGGCGGCCAGCAGCGTCCTGCCGACCGCCCGTGCCCCGCCGTACCAGCACGCGGCCACGCCCGCGCCGCCGTGCGCGAAGCCGGGCCGATCGGTGTAGCCGCCGGGCGCGCCGACCGGTTCGGCCGCGATAGCGTCGAACCGGACGTCCAGCGTGTCGCTGGCGGCCATGCCGGTCGCCGGCCAGGTGCCCGGGACGGGCCACAGGTCGCGCGTGCTGACCGCGAACAGCCGGTTGCCGTCGGGCGCGGTCGCGGTCACCAGCGCATCGGTGCAGGAATGCGCGCCGGAGCAGTACTGCTTGGTGCCGTCAAGCTGCCAGCCCGCCTCACCCCTGCTGGCCGTCAGCCCGGGCCCGGGCGGCTGCGCGGCCCAGACTCCCCAGCGGCTCCCGGCCGGCGGTGCCAGGGCGCCGAGCTCGGCCAGGATGGCCAGGGCGTCGGCATGGCCTTCGCCGAGCCGGGCCAGGGAAAGATCCTCCCCGGCCAGGTCGGCGAGGACGTCCCAGCGCTCGCGAGTCCGCCCGCAGCCGGGCAGCGGTAGGTTCAGCCTGCCCGACTCGACCGCCGCCGCGAACGCCGCGTCCGGCCGGCGGCCAGCTTGGTCATCAATGGCTGGCAACTTCATGGTGATTCCTTGATCAACGGTTCCCCGCATCGGCTAACCCCCCCGTGCCTGCCCTCGCTGCCCACCGCCGGACCGGGCAAACGCCGAACGCAGGTCGTGTTCCTCCCGTCCTGTCCATTGGCCGCCGAGCCATGGCGGGGGACCGTAAACCACCGTCCGTTCCGGCTCGTTCAGCCCGGGCCGGATCGGGCAGCCGGGGGCGCCCGGACCGCGGCTAGGTCTGGAGCATCCGGTCGAGGAGGATGCCGAGTCGCTTCTGGTCGGCCGGGCCCAGGCCGGCCGTCATGGGCGCGATGAGGGTGGCGACTTCATCGGCGGCCAGGCTGGCCAGATGCTGCCCGTCCGGGGTGAGGCTGAGCCGGACGGCTCGTCCGTCATCGCTGCTGGGGTCTCGCCGCACGAGGCCGCGCCTGACCGCCCGGTCGATCAATCCGCTCACCGACGAGCGCTCTAGCCCGAGGTAGGCCGCAAGCTCGGCCATCGTCGGCTCGCGGTCGCGGAGGATCGCCAGCACGCGCAGTTGCGTCAGCGACATGTCATGCTCGGCCGCCACCCGGCTGAGCAGCGCGATCACCGTGAACGAGATCAGTACCAGGCTGTCGATCATCTCGGTGGAAGCGGGGGCGCGGCCGACGGAGGCAGGCATGCTGGCAGTCTACCGGTTGAAATAGTTCGTATTACCATCTATTTTAGTTCGTGATACCACTTATTTTTAGCCGCGTTACCACCCTAGCGAGCTTGGAGAATCATCATGCGAGCAGCGGTCGTCACCTCGTTCGGCACGCCACCGACCTGCCAGGACTTCCCCACGCCGACGCCGCGGGCAGCCAACAAGGTCCTCGTCGACGTCATCGCTTCTGGCCTGCATCCCCGGGTGCGCTCTCAGGCTGACGGGTCACACTACACCAGCACAGGCGACCTTCCCCTCGTCCCCGGCATCGACGGCGTGGGCCGCGCCCCCGACGGCTCGCTGCGCTACTTCGTCCTGCCGGACACCACGATGGGCGCGATGGCGGAGCAGACGGTCGTCGACCTTCGGCGCAGCGTCGTGCTGCCCGGCGACAGCGATCCGGTGGTCATCGCCGCGGCCATGAACCCCGCCATGTCCTCGTGGGTCGCGCTGCGCCAGCGGGTCCAGTTCCAGGCCGGCCAGAACGTGCTCGTCCTGGGCGCGACGGGCAACGCCGGCCAGCTGGCCGTGCAGGTCGCGAAACTGCTCGGCGCGGGCCAGGTCATCGCCGCGGGGCGCGCCGCCGCAAAGCTGGCCGCCCTGCCGGCCCTCGGCGCCACCGGCACCGTCCTGCTCGACGCAGACTCAGGCACCGTCGCCCGCCGGCTCGGCCCGGCCGCCGCCGAGGTCGACGTGGTGATCGATTATCTCTGGGGCGAGCCGACCGCCGCCGCGATGACCGCCGTCGTCACCGACCGCGCCGATCGCGCCCGCCCGCTCACCTGGATTGAGATCGGCTCTGTCGCCGGTCCCGTCGCCGCGATCCCGTCCGCGGCGCTGCGGGCGGCGCGCCTGCAGATCGTCGGCAGCGGGCAGGGCTCGGTGCCGACCCGCGACATCCTGGCCGAACTTCCGGGTCTGGCGGCCGCGATCACCAGCGGATCCTTCCAGATAGACGCTCGGCCGGTCCCGCTCGCCGACGTCGAAACCGCCTGGAAGGACACCGGCAGCGACCAGCGCATCGTCATCACTCCCTGACCCTGAAGGCGGATCTTCGGCGGTCCCGGCGACAATGGATTGGGGCTAGCCGTCGTGGGTAGCCGGCCCCGACCGGTCAACAGGAGGCGTCATGGCCACCGACAAGCAGAAGGAAGCCGCCCGGCGTAACATCGGCAAGGCTCGCCAGGCGCAAAGCGCCCGGGCGCACGGCGAGGACGTTCCCCGCAGCAGCGAAGGCCTGAGCACGGCGGAGAAGGACAAGCTGGCCGACAAGGAGTTTGCCTTCCCTGAAGAACGCAAGGAGCCGCTGACCGACGCCAAGCACGTGCGAAACGCGATCGCGCGTTTCGACCAGGTCGAAGGCGTCAGCGATGCCGAGCGGGACAAGGCGTGGAAGCGGATCCTGGCCGCGGCGAAGCGTTTCGATGTCGAGGTTTCCGAGTCCGACTGGCGGGACCTGGCCAAGGGCGGCAAGGACCGCAAGAGCTAGGCCGAGTTCAGCAGGTTAAGAACGGCCTTTTCGGCCCGGCCCCTGGTCGCGAGGTCGCCGAAATGGCTATCCTTCCCCAGATCGCCAAGCGCGGCAGCGATCGTGTGGCCGCCGGTGTAAAGGTCGATGACGCGGGGGTCGATATAGGACGCCCTGGCCACCGCGGGGGTGTTGCCTAGGTAGTCGGCGACCTCCTGGACAACCCGGGCAACGGCGCGCTTCCGGGCGGTTTCGCTGTTGTCGGCGCGTTCGGACCCGGCCAGGCCCACCGCGGCCAAGACGGTCGCATGCCAGGTGCGGAAATCCTTCGTCAGGTAGGACAGGTGATCGTAGCGGGTGGTGCCGGGTGAGCGATCAGGAACGGCAGGCCCCGCCAGGCCCAGCGGCAGCCACCCCGGTGGCCCAAGACCGCGACGGCCGCCCGGACCCGCCCGCCCGACCAGGCGACCCAGCACCGTCCGGGGCCGCCGGCCAGCCAGGACCATGTCCCGCTAGCTCAATAAGAACGGTGTTTGATCGTCTTGGCGCGGGTAGGGGCTGTCCGCTCAGTTACATCTAGGAAAGGCTCCACCATGGCTAAGCGCGACATCGATCCGGTCCTGCAGCAGCTGGCTCAGGCCATCAACGAGTCAGGGCAGGCCGCCGCCCCGATCACGGTCTCGGTGCACGGCACCGTATTTGATGGCGTCCTGATCTCCGAGCAGAGGTATTTCAGCCAACTGGTGGAGGGAAACCCCCTGATGAGCGCGCTGGAACCGTCTTCCGGCCTGCTGGGCAAGGACTACACCAGGGAGGCGGAAACCGCGTCCGACCGGCACCTGCACATCCTGGCGACGGGTGGCACGGGCAACGCTGAGCGTACCGAGGGCCTATGGCGCATCAGCCTTGAGGCCGTCGACGGATGGGCCCTCCGAGCCGGCGCCGGAGCCGAAGACGACGACCGGGGTCCGTTCGCCCGCCTGTTTGGCACCCCCCACGCCGGCGCCTGGCAGGCGGCCACGGATTGACCCGGGTCGCCGGTAGTAACGCGGCCGGTGCCGGGCGGCACGACTTCGTGGTGGTGGCCAGCCGCCTGCCGGTGGACCGGGTCGAAGGGCCGGACGGCGAGGATAGCTGGCGACCCAGTCCTGGCGGGCTGGTCACGGCGCTTGAGCCGATCATGCGGGAGGCCGACGGCGTGTGGGTCGGCTGGTCCGGTGACGCGGGGCCCGCTCCGGGGGCGTTCGAGGCCAACGGCCTGGACCTGGTTGGGGTGGGGCTGTCCGCGGAGCAGGTGCGGGATTACTACGAGGGTTTCTGCAACGCGACCCTGTGGCCGCTGTACCACGACGTCATCGCCTCGCCGCAGTTCCACCGCCGATGGTGGGAGGCCTACCTGGCCGTCAACCGGTCGTTCGCCGCCGCGGCGGCGGCCGCGGCGGCGCCTGCCGCGACAGTCTGGGTGCACGACTACCAGCTGCAGCTGGTGCCGCGGATGCTGCGCGAGCAGCGCGCCGACCTCCGCATCGGCTTCTTCGACCACATTCCGTTTCCCGGCTACGAGATCTTCGCCCAGCTTCCCTGGCGCCGCCAGGTCGTCGAGGGCCTGCTCGGCGCGGACCTGGTGGGTTTCCAGAGCCGGGCCGACGCGACGAACTTTCTGCGCGCCTGCCGCCGGGCCGCGAACCAGCAAACCAACGGCCAAGCCATCCGGGTCCGCGACACCGACGGCGAGCGCGAGGTCCAAGCGGCGGCCTTCCCGATCTCGATCGACTCGGCGGCCCTGGAGGCTATCGCCCGGCGCGACGAGGTTAGGGAGCGGGCCGCGGATATCCGGCTGGCCCTCGGCGAGCCGGACACGCTGCTGCTGGGCATCGACCGGCTTGACTACACCAAGGGCATCCTGCACCGCCTCAACGCCTACGGCGAGCTGCTCGACGAGGGCCGGCTCGGCCCGCGGGTGGTCCTGGTCCAGGTCGCAAGCCCGAGCCGGGAGCGGGTCGAGGCCTACCGCGCGCTGCGGGACGAGGTCGAGCTGACCGTGAGCCGCATCAACGGCGAGCACGCCCAGGTGGGCAGCCCGCCGGTGCACTACCTGCACCAGTCCTACCCCAGGGAAGAGATGGCCGCGCTGTACCTGGCCGCCGACGTCATGCTGGTCACCCCGCTGCGGGACGGCATGAACCTGGTGGCCAAGGAGTACGTCGCCTGCCGCTACGACGGCGACGGGGCGCTCGTGCTCAGCGAGTTCACCGGCGCGGCCGACGAGCTGACCACCGCGTTCCTGGTCAACCCGCACGACATCGACGACCTGAAGGACGCCATCGTGCGCGCCACTCGAATCAGCCCCGCCGAGGCCCGGCGCCGGATGCGGTCGATGCGCCGCCAAGTCCGCGAGCACGACGTGGCCCACTGGGCGGCCAGTTTCCTCGACGCGCTCAAGCAGACGCCCAGGTAAGTCACGCTGTCGTGTAACGAATTCGGCTCGCCGCGCGCATCGCCGACGGCTACATGTGCGTGCAGCCGAACGCCGATTTCGGGCGGTGATCGACCAGGCCAGGGGCGTGCTGATGGCCCGCCGGGGGATCAGCGCCGAGCAGGCGCTCGAGGAGCTTTCGCGCCAGTCGCAGAACACCAACGTGAAGCTGCGGGTAATCGCGGCTCGCGTGCTCGAGACCGTACGGCGCCGGGATCGGTAACTCCGGCGGTCAGGCCACCGCCAGCGTGGATACCATAAGCGCTCGATGACGGGCCCCGGCGAGGCGGATGGACTTGAACGACACGCCGGGCAGCCAGACCGTCGTGAACACGTGCCCCTTCGAGCACCGGACGATCCGGTGGGTGGCATCGCCCGCTTACCCCCGCCGCCTGCCGATCACGACACGCCCGATGAGCAGCACCACGACCACGGCGGCGAGGATGATCACCGAGACGCCGCCGGACCCGTGAGTGCGGGCCGCGAGCGGCTGCACCGAGTTCGCGATCGCGGCCGGACTGGCCAGCGCGGCCAGCGCACCGCCGATGGCCGTCACAGTGACCGCGGGGGCTGCCCTGGGTAAGTCCGCCCCGGTGGCCTCGGCCGTGCTGGCGGCATCCGCACCAGGCCCCGCGGATGGAAGAACGCGGTGGAGGCACCACAGCAGCCCCACCGCACCGGCCCCGGCCAGCCAGGTCAGCACGGGGAGGGTCGGGCCGAACAGCATCGGGACGAAGCTGACACGGAACACCGGCGTCTCGAAGGCGCCGGTCAGGTCCAGCGTCGCCACCCCGAACAGCGCCGTGGACAGGCCGCGCGCCCAGTTCCGGCCCCGGCCGTTCGCCCCCGCCATCCATAGCCACAGGCCGATCGGGACCAGGTCCGAGACTATCCCCACCGTGATGGCCAACGTGTTGAACTGGCTGGCCTGGGCCGCGGTGAGGCGGTAGCCGAGCACCGCGTGGTAGGCCTTGATGTCGGCGATGACGGCCAGCAAGACGATCAGGTTGACGGTGCTGACGGCGGCGCCCGCGTACATGAACCGGACAGCCGCCCGCACCGTGCGCGCCGACCGCGGCACGCTGGGGAACAGCCGCATCCACAGCCCGCCGCGGATCACGTCCGCGGCCTGCGCCAGGCCGGGCCGACGCCGGCCGCCCGCGGCGCAGGCCATCAGCACCGCGAGCATCTCCTGCCCGTTCTCGTGCCGAAACCGCCGGGGATACCAGGCCAGCAAACGCCGGTAGGCTCGTTCGAGCTTCGCCTGATCGGTCATGTCGCCGTCCCCCCCGCCAAGTCCAGCCGCGTCAGCGCGGCGGAGGCGTGCGCCTGCAGCCGGGCCGCCTCATCAGCCAGCCGCCCGCTGCCCGCAGGGGTGAGCCGGTAGTACCGGCGCAGCCGCCCGTCCACGACCTCTTCCCGGTCGACCCCGATCAGCTCGTCCGCGCGGAGGCGATCCAGCGCGGTGTACAGGGTCCCCGGGCGCAGCCGGACCCGGCCGCCGGAGATCTGCTGGACGTCGGTGATGATCCCGTACCCGTGCTGGCTGCCGTCCGCCAGCGCGGTGAGGATCAGAAAGGTCGCCTCCTGCATCGCACGCATCGCCATACAGACGTTATATACCGTTGAACGAGCTATAGCAAGCCCGCGCTCCGCGCGAAGGTTACGCGGCGCGGCGGGATTCGTGTCACGCTGAACGTGGTTGGCCGTGGCCATCACGGGTAACGGAATTCGGGTCACCCGAACCGAACACAAGGGAGACCGGCATGACCCGCAGCCAGAAATCCGCCGAACGTTCCGCCCGGGCCACCGACACCGTCGCGGTCCGGGCCACCGAGACCGTGGCGGTCCTCGGCGCGGGCGGCACCATGGGCTTCGCGATAGCACGGAACATCGCCCGCGCCGGGCTGAAGGTCCGGGTCTGGAACCGCTCCCGCGACAAGGCCGAACCGCTTGCCAGTGACGGTGCCATCGTGACGGACACCCCGGCCGAGGCGGCGCAAGACGCCACCATCGTGCTGACCATGCTGGCCGACGCCCACGCGGTCTTGAAGGCCATGGACGGCGAGGACGGGGCGCTCCCGGTCATGGCCAGCCAGAAGGATGTCGACCACGTCGTCTGGCTGCAGATGAGCACCATCGGCGAGGAGGCCACCCATCGGTGCATCGGGCTGGCGAACCGCCACGGCGTGGACTTCGTGGACGCGCCCGTCCTCGGCACCAGGGAGCCGGCCGAGCAGGGCAAGCTGGTGATCCTCGAGTCCGGCCCGGAGCAGGCCAGGCCCAGGGTCCAGCCGGTCTTCGACGCGATCGGGCACCGTACCATCCGGGCCGGGCAGGCCGGCGCGGGCACCAGCCTGAAGCTGGTCGTGAACAGCTGGGTGCTGGCCGTCGTCGAGGCGGGCGCGGAGACGATCGCGCTCGCCGAGGGCCTCGGCCTCGATCCTTCACTGTTCTTCCAGGCCATCGAGGGCGGCGCGCTCGACCTTCCCTACCTGCGGATGAAAGGCCAGGCGATAGCCAAGCACGACTTCACCCCCTCGTTCCGCCTCACCCTCGCCGCCAAGGACGCCGACCTGGTCAGCCAGGCGGCCCGGCAGCGCGGGATGGACCTGCCGCTGCTGGACCTGATCGCGCGCCGGCTGCGCGAGGGCACCGCCAAGCACGGCGAGAAGGACTTCAGCGCCACCTACCTGACCAGCGCCCCGGTCCAGTGACGGGAAATCGCGGCGCCGAGGATCCGGCCGGGGATCCCGCGGGCTGGGGTGACTGGCAGCGGTGGGTGGAGGGCGTCGACTGGTCCGACTGGCGCTCTTGGCTGCAGCGCTTGGCCACGATCGACTGGGCCGCGGGCCCGTGGCCGGGCATCCCGTGGGAGGGCGAACCGCAGCAGCACGCGGTCATCCCGCTGACGGTGCGGGCGTTCGGGGAAGATGAGCCGGGTGAGCGGATGGCCGGGCAGCTCGCCGCGGCCTGGCCGGCCTTCCGCCGGTGGTGGCAGGAGGGCGCGAACGCCCGCCCGGACGCCGAACAGGCCAGGGCGCGGCTGGCGCAGCACATGCCCGAGCTCGTCCCGACCTGGCAGCGGCTGACCGCCATGCTCGGCGGCGACCCCGTGGCCGGAGCGGCCCTCGCGCTGTGGAACCCGCCGCCGTTCCTTACCGGCTGCTCGCAGGCCGCCGTGCTGCCCGGCGGCCCGGCGCTGATCAGGAACTACGACTGGGACTACCGGCTGTTCGACGCCACGGTGGCCAGGACGGCCTACGGCGGGCGCCGGGTACTGGGCATGCTCGACTGCCTGTGGGGGCTGCTGGACGGAGTCAACGATGCCGGACTGGCCCTCTCCCTGACGTTCGGGGGACGGCCGCAGGTCGGCGAGGGCTTCGGTATCCCGCTGGTGATCCGTTACGTGCTGCAGGTCTGCGGCACGGTCGAGGAGGCAGTGCGGACGCTGCAGCGGATCCCGGTGCACATGTCCTACAACGTCACCGCGCTCGACCGGGCCGGCCGGCGGGCGACGGTCTACCTGGCCCCGGACCGCCCGCCGCAGGTCACCGACCGGGTAGTGGCCACCAACTACCAGGGCACGGTGGAATGGCCGCCGTACGCGGCCGCGATCCGGACGGTCGAGCGGCAGGAACTGCTGGAGGAGCTGCTCACCGCCGGGGCGGATGTCGGGCAGGTGGTGGCCGCGTGCCTGCGCGATCCGCTGTATGCCACCAGGTTCAGCACCGGCTTCGGGACCCTCTATACCGCCGAGTACCGGCCGGCCGAGGGCATCGCCCGCTACCACTGGCCCGGTCAGACTTGGACGCACTCACTGGACAAGCTCGGGTCCGACAGCATCCAGGTCCAGCTCGACCCGTCCCAGCGGTAGCCGACCGTAGAACCACGGCCCGTTCGGAATCAAAGAAAAGAGCAATTTTCCCGAACGGGGAGTGGTGCTACCAGCCCGTAGCCTTCGGCGATTAACGCGACCGGGCTCATCCCGGAACCCAGACGGCGGATCTGCGTCGTCATGGCGATGCCATCCGGGCGCCGGTGCGCCGACCTGATGCCATGGCTCACTGTGCTGCCGACGGGCACGTGACCGTTTCCAGGCGTGGGCGCCTGCACGGTCCGGTCGACGACGCGCTCGCCGAACGGGGCCTGACCCGCCGGGTGGTCGCCGCCCTGCCCACCAGTTCCGCCGCACTCGACCTGGCCGCCTGGCTCCGCGCCCAGGTCCGCCCCGCGCTGCGTACCATCCTTGACTCCAGCCAGCCACCCGCGACGCCCTTCGCATAAGGCGTGGTCTACCGGCAACGTCTCTAATGGCGGCCCAGGAAGGCGGCGATGCCCTGGTCGCCCTGGTTGGCGATGAACGCGGCGGGCACCGTCACCAGGATGTCCTCGGCGTGTATCAGGCACACCCAGGCACTGTCTCCCAGGGAATCGGCGAGCTTGACCTCGGCCTTGTTCGGGCAGGGCCTGCCGTCGGGGTCACGCACCTGGCAGGCCTGCGAGGTACCGCCGTGGGAGGCCACCACCGCCGCGGCCTCCTGCAGCAGGGAGAACTGGACCGAGGCATCGTCGTCGGCGGCCGGCGTCTGAGACGCGGACCGTTCCCGCTGGCCGAGCAGCACGGTGTTGCCGTCGGGGTCGAGTACCTTTACCTCGCCGCCGAGCGCGTGCGGAGGATGCCCGGTTCTGGTCAGCTGGACCCCGGCGCCGTCGAGGGTGGCGATGACGGCGTCTAGGTCGGCGTAGAAGAAGTAGAAAAGCAGCGGCAGCCGCGGTATCTCCAGCGGCGGCGTCGTCGAGCCGAGCAAGACGAGAACCTCGCCCTGCTGCATGACCGTCCACGCCGCGGTCGCGGCGCGCCCGGACGAGTACTCCCCGAACCCGAGCAGCTCGTAGAACGCGCGCGAGGCATCGATGTCCCTGACATACGTCACGGCGACAATCGATCGCACCACAGGCGGCATGAGCACAAGGTACGCCGTCCAGGGTCGTCGCAGCGACCACATCCGACCGGTGAACCGGCAGGCGTGCGTGCCGAGAGCTCACCAGGATCCCGCAAGCAAGGAGCGCCCCAGGACCTTGCGTATCGATCCTGGGCGCTCGAGCCAGGGGAAGTGCCCGCAGTCCTCCTCGATCTGGACACGGGCGCCGGGGATGAGGTCGGCCGAGGCCACGCCGTGCCTGGCGGGGATCGGGCTGGCAAGCACTCCGCCGAAATGCGCAGCGGCGGCATCGGCGGAGCTGCCTGGGGTGCGGAGAAGTACCCCGGCCACACGATGGCAAGGCTCTCCAAGGCGTCCTCGGCAGTGCCCTGGCCTGATCCGGCCCGCTCGTCGAGTTCCCGTGCCCGCGCGGCCAGTTCCGGCCGGATCCGCTCTGTCAGGTTTCTTTCCATGTCGGCCAGGCCGCCGTCGGGGACCGCTCCCAGCGGGTCGACGATCACCAGGCCCGCCACCCGGCCGGGGTGCCGGACCGCCAGGTGCATGGCCAGGTGACCGCCCCAGGAATGCCCGATCACGTACGCGCGGTCGGCTCCGGACGCATCCAGGATGGCGATCGCGTCCGCGACGTGCTGGCCGATGCCGAACGGCCCGGCCGTGACCGACGGCGCCAGGCCGCGCTGCTGGTACCGGATCACCCTGAAGGCATCCTCGAGCTCGGCGGCCAGCGGCGCGGTGTAATCCGACAGACCCGGCCCGCCGTGCAAGATCAGCACCGGCGGGCCGTTCCCGGCCAGCCACCCCGTGATACTGCCCTCCGGCACCAGGGCGCGGAACTCGTCGGGCATGGTCAGGCCGCCAGCACCGTCTCGGTCTGCGCGGTGTCCTCGGTGCCCCGGTAGTAGGTGATCTTGCCGTCGCGGAACTTGAAGTAGTGATGCAGGTCCATCTCCGCGGCCTTGCCGGTACTGCGCGACCTGGCCCGGAACCGCACCACGGTGAGCACGTCGGTGTCGTTGGCGGCAAACGATACCGGGGTGAACTCCTCAACCTCCATGGTCGAGCCGAACGCGGCGAAGAACGCCGCGACCGCGTCCTTGCCGTGGCGCACGCCGTACCACGGCGCGGCCGACGAGGCGGCCTCGGCAGCCCAGTCGACATCGTCGGTGACCGCATCGAGGATCGCGGCGACATCCCCGCGCCCGAAGGCCTGGTAAACCTCCGAGATGACCTTGATGTTGGCGTCAGCGCTCATCTGTAACCCCTTCCTGAAGTAGCCCAGCTGTCCTCGGTGATACGTCGCCGCGACCGTAGCCGGATCACGGATATGCCGCAGATCAGAAAGAGAGCCGGGCCGGGCTCGCCGATGATCGACGCACGGTCACAGCTGCCAGCTGAAGTGATCCGGTCGGCGCCTCCGTGACGTACCCAGGTCGGGAAGCTCACCAAGGGAGCCATCATGGTGAAGTCCGAGGACAGCTGAGCCGGTCAGCCATGAAGCACCAGCCGATAAGGTACGAGCGCGAGCGCTCTTACCCGATGCCGGTCGCCGAGGCGTGGCGGCTGCTGGCCGACACCGATCATCTCAACCGTGCCATCGGCCTGCCGTCGGTGGACTTCTCCGCCTTGCCCGACCCGCTGATCCGCCGGGCTAAGGCCAGGGCGTTCGGCGTCATCCCGGTGCGCTGGCAGGAACTCCCCTTCGACTGGATCCGGGAACGTGGCTATGCGGTGCGCCGTGAATTCCAGGGGGGACCGGTCGCGGCCGTCGTGGTCGGCATCGAGCTGCTGCCGGCTGGTCTGGAACCTGGTGATGTGCGCCTTTTACCGGCTCGATGACGCGCTCGCCACCGCGTTCCAGCTGCAGGGCCAGGTCGGTACCTGGTGCCGGGAGCAGGGCATCGACCCGCCGCTCGCGCTCAAGGTCGGCGTTCACCACGGCCCCGCGATCGCGATGACCGCCAACGATCATCTCGACTACTTCGGCCGGACCGTCAACCTGGCCGCCCGGGTGGCCGATCAAAGCCGCGGCGGCGACGTCGTCGTCCTGCGCGACGTGCTCGACCAGTCGACCTTCGGCGGGCGCGACGATATCACGACCGAATCGTTCACCGCGAGGCTCCGCGGCCTGGCCGATGACCAGCGCTTGGTCCGGGTGATCCGGTGGTGGCCGCGGCGACGTATCCATAGCGGCGCCGTACCCGGCTCATGACCTAGGAGACGCAGATGGCGAAGGTCGGTTTCGCAGTTCCGATCCTGCCAGGAAAACAAGACCTGGCGACGAAATACGGCTTCCGCCGGCCGGCTCCCGGGAAGAGGTGTTCCTCAATTCCTCCCCGGCCGGGGACGTTCTTCCCGCCGTTCGTCGACTTTGACCAGCCGGTCCCGGCCAACGAAACGGTCTGGGACTGGACCCGGGACTCGGCGTAGCGGCTGCACGAGATGAGAACCGGCGTGGCGGGCGTGAGCGGGCTGGCGGCTTTGGTGCTGCTGTTGCCGATGGAGGCAGGGGTGCCGATTCCGCTGCCCGCCGACCTGGTGATGTTCACCGTCGGGGAGCGGGTGGCCGCCGGGCGGTTCCCGCTGTGGCTGGCCGTAGCCGGCTTCGAGGTTATCGCCGCCGTCGGCACGACGGCGCTGTTCCTGGCGTGCCGGGGGTCGGCCCGTCGTGTCGTCGCCCGGTTCGGCGCGCGCGTCGGGCTCACCGAGGCGCGGGTCCGCCGGGTGGCCGCCGTCGCCGAGACCCGGGGCCTGGCCGGGCTGGCGGTCGGGCGCGCGACGCCGGGGCTGCGGACGCTCACCGTGGTGGCAGCCGGCGTCTCCGGGCTGAGCAGGCGACGTGCGCTGCCCGCGCTCATCCTGGGCAGCAGCGTGTTCCTCCAGCTCCATCTGGTCCTCGGCCTGCTGCTCGGGCCGCTGGCCGACCGGGCCTTCGACCGGGCCAAGGGCCCGGCCCTGGCGGCGGTCGCGGTGCTGGCCGTCGGCGCGCTCGTCTTCTGGCGCGTCCGGCGGCGCGACCGGGTACCCGCGGCGTGGACCGAGGCGGCGTGCCCGGCCTGTCTCGGCCTGCGCGCGCTCGCCGAGCGCGTCCCGGCGCTAGCCGGGCGGGTACCGGGGCTGGCCGGGCGCGTCCCGGCGCTAGCCGGGCGGGTACCGGGGCTGGCCGAGGTGGCCGCGGCCGATCCGGTCGGCTCCGGCCCGGACGACCAGCCGACGGCATTGGTGGGCTAGCGTGCCCGCCACCATCGAGGCAGACGGCCGGCCACAGGCGCTGGCACCTAGCGGAGTTCTCTACGCGAACTCCACGCCATCTACACATCGTCTCCCTCCCGGCTGCCTACTAACCCAGAGTGTGGGGGATTCAGACGCGTTGCTGGCCGCGCGCCTGGCGGCTGGAGACGATCGTGCCCTGGCAGAGGTGTTCGACCGGCTGGCGCCTGTGGTCTACAGTGGCGCGCTGCGTGTGCTGGGGCACGATGCGGCCGCGCAAGACGTTGTGCAGGATGTGTTCGTCGAGCTATGGAGCCATCCCGGCCGATATGACCCGGAGGCCGGATCGTTGCGGACCTACCTGACCATGCAGGCGCGGCACCGGGCGGTGGACCTGGTCCGCAGCGAGATGCGCCGGGCGGCGAGGCAGGAACGCAACGGCCGGCTGGACCCCGGGCAGCCGGGTCCTTCCGCGTACGAGCAGGTGATGGCGTCCGAGGCCGCCGCCGCGGTCCGCGCGGCCGTCGAGAAGCTGCCCGAGAGCCAGCGCCGCATGATCGAGCTGGCCTACTTCAAGGGACTGACCTGCCGGGAGGCCGCCAAGGCGGCCGGGATACCTGAAGGCACCGCCAAGTCGCGGCTGCGGCTGGCACTGGCCAAGCTGGAAACCGTGCTGGACCGTCAGCTGCTGGGGTCATCATGACCGCCGCGGAGCGGCGCCCGGCGCTGCCCGATGGCCTGCGCGACCGGGTGCTGGCCGCCTCGCTGCTGGCCCGCGCGGCCGGCCGGACCGAGCCCGCCGCTGCGCAGATCACCCCCGCGGAGGCGTTCAGCCGGGCAGCCGACGCCCTTTACGGGATGCTCGGCGCCCTGCAGGAGGAGGACTGGGGCAGGCCGGCGCTGCGCGGCCTGGACGTTCAGGGCTTGGTGGGACACCTGACCGGCGTGGAGGAAGACGTGCACCGCTGCCTGGCCGGTGATCCGCAGGTGGCCCGGGCCAGCCACGTCGAGTCGACCCAAGCCGCCGCGGACCGCCAGGCCGGACGGTCCCCGGTGCAGACGCGGGCCGAGTGGCGGCGCGCGGCCGATCGCACCCTCGATCTCGTCGACGCGGTCGGCGATGCCGATGCCGCGGTCGCGGTGCACGACATGCGGCTGTCGCTGGGCATGCTGCTGGTGATCCGGGCCTTCGAGCTGTGGATTCACGAAAACGACATCCGCCAGGCAGCCGGCCTGCCCCCGTCGGTGCCCGACCCGTCCACGCTCAGCCTGATGACCCAGGCCGCGGCCCAGTTTCTTCCGCACGCCGCGGCCAGGGAGGGCCTGCGCGAGCCCACCAGCGTGCATCTGGTGCTGACCGGTCCCGGCGGCGGCACCTGGGACATCCCGGTGGGCCACAGTGGTCCCGCCCCCGCCTCCGTCGGGATCGTGGCCGACGCGGTGGAGTTCTGCCGGCTAGTCGCCAACCGGGCCGCCCCCGGCGGGCTGGACCTGCACATCACCGGGGACCCGGACCGAGCCGCCATGGTGCTGGCGGCCGCGTCAACCCTCGCGCTGGACTAAGTCACCTATTCAGCCGCCGGGCAGGATCTCGCGGGCCTTGGTCATCAGGCCCTCCTTGAGCACGCCCCACTTGTTCGGGTCGCCCTTCAGCAGCGCCATGGCGGCGGTCAGCGCCGACAGGCCGCGCTCGAAACGTCCGGTCTGCACGTTCCGGACCATCCGGTCGACGCCGTGAACGGTCTGGTCGGCCGCACTGCGGCGGGCGCGCCGAGATGACATCTGCTCCTCCTGATGGCCGGCGGAACGCGGGATTCCATCCGCGCTCGCCCGGGCGACTGGCTCCGGGCCGCGCACTACCCCCGAGCCCGCACAAAACCTCGTGCGCCCTGCTCGCAAGGATCGGGCCGGCCAGAATCGGGCCGCAGGAAATTGGCGCGCCGACCGGATACATGGCCGGTTTACAGGTAGCTATGGCTGGCAGAGACCCGTGGTCGATTGCAGGGAAGATGGATGACACAGCTGACGGAGACAAAACACTGATTCTCGACGTGACGTTCGATTCCGGCACGCTCCGTGCGCTGCGAGCCGACGTGCAGGCCAGTGCCAGCCGGATAGGCTTTCCTGACCACCGAGTCGAAGACATGGTGCTGGCCATTCATGAGCTGGTGGCCAACGCTGTCCGGCGCGGTGCCCGGCCCAGTCCTGCTGCGGATCTGGGCTCTGGCGGGAACGCTGCACTGCCAGGTCGATGACGGCGCGCGGGCGTTCGACGACCCAGCCGATCCGGAGGACGTCAAGGCCGCCACGACCAAGAACTCGTCGAGCTCCAACGTGGTAAACGCGTGGACCATCCCCGGTCACGGCCTCTGGGTTGTGCGCCAGGTGGCCGACAACTTGCGGGTAACGTCCAGCCCGCAGGGCACAACCGCCGCGGTAACCTTCAACCGGTCGTCGATCGGCGGTGCCGCCTCATGTCAGTTATCAACGGGTCTTCCTGGTGGGAGGCATCGAGATGACGGCGCAGGTAGATCCGGAACCTGTCGAGGTCAGGTTCCGGGCTATCCAGTCGATAACCGACGCGGCACTGTCCGGCCTTGACGATCGTGAGCTGCTGGTCGCGCTGCTGGACCGGGTCAGGGAGATCCTGCGAGCCGATACCGCCGCGGTCTTGCTGCTTGACGTCTCGTCCGGCCAGCTGATCGCGACCGCGGCCGCCGGGCTTGAGGAAGAGGTGCGCCAGGGCGTGCACGTCCCGGTCGGCCGGGGGTTTGCCGGACGGATCGCCGCCGAGCGCCAGCCGGTGATCCTGGATCATGTCGATCACACGACCGTGCTGAACCCGATCCTGTGGGCCAGGGGCATCCGGTCCATGGCGGGCGTGCCCATGATGGCGGGCAACCGGGTGATCGGGGTGATGCATGTCGGCTCCCTGACATCCCGCCAGTTCACCGAGCCTGACGTCGAGCTGCTGCAGATGGCCGCGGACCGCGCCGCCGCGGCGGTGATATCCATGAACGCCCAGGCCGATCGCCTCGCGGCCGCCGCGCTGCAGCGCAGCCTGGTTCCCACCGCGCTGCCGGCCGTGGCCGGGGCGGAGCTGGCCGCCCGCTATATCCCCGGCGACGGGGCGGTGGGCGGCGACTGGTACGACGTGTTCACGCTGCCGTCGGGCGAGCTATGCGTGGTGATGGGCGACGTGGCCGGCTCCGGCCTGCCTGCCGCCGTGATCATGGGGCGGATGCGCAGCGCGCTGCGTGCCTACGCCCTTGAGACCAGGGATCCGGCCGAGGTCCTGGACCGGCTGGACCGCAAGATGCAGCACTTCGAGCCCGATGCGATGGCCACCGTGCTGTACGCGATCATCGACCCGTCCCTGGACCGGATGCGGATCTGCCTGGCCGGGCATTTCCCGCCGGTCATCGCCATCCCGGGACAGCCGGCCGAACTGGCCCGGGTCGCGCCCGGCCTTATTATCGGCGTGTCCCCCGAGGCGCGTCGTCACGTCACCACCGTGCCGATCCCGCCCGGTGCCCTGGTGTGCTGCTACACCGACGGCCTGATCGAGCGCCCCGATGAGCCGATCGATGTCGGGCTGACCCGGCTCACCCGAGCGGTAACGGCGGAGCCCGCCGAGGCGGCCTGCGCCGCGGTGATGAGAGCGCTGGTGGGTAACCAGGCGGCCCGCGACGACATCGCCCTGCTGATGGTCCGGCGCCAGCCACAGTCGCCTATCATCGGCAGCGGCTGAGAGGAGACGGATAGTGACCGCTGAGGCCGGCTTCCCCGTCGAGATGGTCAGCGGGGTGCCCGTGGTGGTGGTCCCCGAAGAGATCGACATCACCAACGCCGACAACCTGCGGGCGGCCCTGTCCGAGGCGGCCTCGCACGGCCAGGGCAGGTTCGTGGTCGACATGACCCGGACCCAGTTCTGTGACACGGCCGGGCTGCACGCGCTAGTGGCCGCGCACAAGCGGACCCGGACCGGCGGCGGTCAGCTACTGCTGGTCATGCCCGGCGCCGGCGTCCTGCGCATCTTCGAGATCACCGGCCTCGACCAGGTGATCCCGCACGTGGCCAGCCTGGAAGAGGCTCTTGCCCGACCACCCGACGCCCCCGCCCAGCCGTCTTGATCACAAGAGGTACTGGGTGTGGCACTCACTACCGAGCACGATCGCGTGATGCTGGTACGGATGATGCGGGAGGGGCGGGCTAGCCGAAGGTGAAGGAGAAGGCCTGGGCGCCGGGGTCGAGGAAGGTGATCTCGAAGGTCCGGTCGGTGACGGGCCCGGGCTGGCGGATGAGCTGGTGCAGCCGCTGCTGGGTGAGCGTGCCCTGGCCGTCGGCGTCCGCGTCGAGTCCGTGCGCGCTGCCGGGCGCCTGCCCGTCGAGGAGTACCCGGTACCGCACCGTGGTGTCGTGCGCCGCGGGCCCCATCACCAGGTGCAGGTCGCGGGCGTGGAAACGGAAGGCGATCCGCGCCCCGGCCGCGTCGGCGGTGGCGGCCTGCCCGGCCACCGTCCACGCCCCGGACAGCGCCCAGTGGTTGAGCCGCAGTTCCGGCGGGGCGGCGTAGTCATGCGGCCGGTCCGGCACCACGCCACCGGGGGGCGCGAAGTTCTCGGCGCGCTCGTAGCCGGTGTAGGTTTCCGGCGTCCGCAGGCTGGCCCAGTCGGCGGGCGCCTCGATGCCGGATGCGTCGGGCGAGACCAGGTCCCGGCCGATGCCGTCGGATCCGGCCCCGGCCAGCAGCCGCTGGATGATCATTTCCGACCGCTGGTATTCGCCCTCGCCGAAATAATGATGCCGGATCTGCCCCTCCGCGTCGGCGAAGTAGAGGGCCGGCCAGTAGTCGTTGTCGAAGGCATTCCATACCGCGTAGTCGCTGTCGATCGCGACCGGGTACTCGATCGCCAGGTCCGCCAAAGCCCGGCGGACGTTATCGACGTCGTGCTCGAAGCCGAACTCCGGTGTGTGCGCGCCCACCACGACCAGCCCGTGCCCGGCGTATTTCCCCGCCCAGGCACGCAGATAGGGCAGCTGGCGCAGCCAGTTAATGCAGGTGTAGGTGCAGAAACTGACCAGCACGACCTTCCCGCGCAGCCCGGCCGGCGTCAGCGGCGGCGAGTTGAGCCACCCGGTCGCGCCGTCGAATGAGGCCAGCTCGCCCTCGAAGGGCAGCCGCGCCCCCGCCAGGTGCAGCCCGGCGGGCGAAGGCCAGGGTTTGTTCATCTCTCTCCTTTGCCCAAGCGGTAAAACCACTGTTCGTTCTGAATAAATCAAAATCTTTTTTCCCGAACGAACGGTGCTGCTCGGTCGCGGACGCCAGGGGTGTACTGTCGCATTTGTACCAGATCGAGGGAGCCAGCGGCGATGCGGATCAGTATCGAGAAGAATCTCATGGTGCCGATGCGCGACGGCGTGCGGCTGGCCACCGACGTGTACCGGCCCGACGAGCTGGGACCGTTCCCGACGCTGCTCACCCGGCTGCCGTACAACAAGGACGGGCAGTTCGGCTACTTCGACGTGCTGCGCGCGGTTCAGGCCGGGTACGTCGTGGTCATCCAGGACACCCGCGGGCGGTGGGCGTCGGATGGCGAGTTCAATCCGTTCTTCGACGAGGCGCGCGACGGGGCCGACGCCATCGCCTGGGCCGCCGCCCAGCCGTGGTCGACCGGCGCGGTCGGCATGATCGGCGGCTCCTACTACGGCGCCACCCAGTGGACGGCGGCCACCCAGGCTCCCGAGGCGCTGCGGGCCATCGCCCCGTTCGTCACCACCGACCAGTACTACGACGGCTGGGCCTACCAGGGCGGCGCGTTCCAGCTCGGCTTCAACCTGCACTGGACGCTGATGGCGCTGGCCTCGGCCGAGGTGACGCGGCGGATGGCGGCCGGGACCGCCGGCCCGGCGGACTTCGCCGCGCTGGTGGCGGCGCTGGACGACAACGACGCCACGTTCCGCCGGCTGCCGCTGCTCGGGCTGCCCGAGCTGGCCGGGCTCGCCCCCTACTACGACGACTGGCTGCGCCATCCCAGCTACGACGATTACTGGCGGGCCACCGCGCCGCGGGAGTCCTGCGGCCAGATCACCGTCCCGGCGCTGAACGTGGGCGGCTGGTACGACCTGTTCCTCAAGGGCACCCTGGCCAACTACACCGGGATGAGGGCCCCGGCGCCCCGGGAGCGCCCGTCCCGGCGGCGCCTTCGCCGTCAAGCGCCGCCGCGGCATCGCTTACCCCGTCCACAAGCCCATTCTGTTCCTGCCTGCTCCCGGGCGACGGGCGTGACCCTGGCCATGGTTAGGCTGGCTGCTGCAGGCAGTCTTCGGCAGGCAATCACTCGGAGCCGCCGTCCGGGCGTTATCGCCCGGCGGCGTCGAGTTGGAGACAGGGCTGAGGTGATGCCCATGGCGTTCAGCAGGCAGTGGGTGGTCGACACGCTGCGCCACCTGGGTTACCAGGAAGCGGCCGACGAGGCGTCGCGCGTGCTGCCAGAAGAGGTCGAGCGCGAGGAGCTCGAGAGATTCGGTGACCAGCACGGCATCACCCGTGGCGAGCTGATGAATCGGCTCGGAGGCAGCCCGTAACTGGGTGACACCGCCGGCCGCGACGGCCTACGCCGAACGCTCCCGCCCCCCGCGAGCTAGCCGGGCGGGGCCAGGACGAGCGGTTCTCAGGCGGCGCGCCGGGCGAGCAGGCTGGCGAGCCGGTCGAGATTCGCCCGGGCGACCTTGGTCTGCCCGCGGTGGATGATCGGCTCGATCGCGCGGCCGAAGGTGCCGTCGAGGCCGGATTCGGCCGCGAGGCGATAGCGGAGGATCGTCCCGGTCGGCGCCGCCGATACCTCGTAGCTGACCGCGAAGGTCAGCTGCCCGCCGACCGACCGGCTGGTCACGCGTTCATCCGGCACGAACTGGGTAACCACCGTCGTCCACTCGACGCGGCGGCCGAGGACCAGGCTCGCGCCGCGGTAGCGGGTGCCCACGGTCACCGCCCCGCGGCCGACCTGAGCGCATTCGAGCACCGACGAATCCCAGCGGGGCAGGTTCCCGGCAGCGGCCAGGAAATCGAAGACCACCCCGGCCGGGCGGGCGATGACAACGGTTTCATCGATCACAGGCATTGCCGCTCCGGTTCACTAGACGGCCCGGCCGGTACTCGACCGGCCGAACGGCTCCCTCTACCAGCCCAGAGCACGCTGGCCGCGCATTGATACAAGCCGTCGTCAGCCCGGCCTGACCGGGCGGTAGCGCGGCTCCCACATCAGCGCGCGCAGCTGGCCGGTCAGATCTGCCTCCAGCGTAGCGGACGCCACGCCTTCCGCAGCGGCGGCGCCGGCAACCGCGGCGGCCACCGCGACCGAGGTCTCGCGGAGATCGGCCACGCATGGCAGCAGCGGAGCCCCGGGGCGGGAGATGTCCACCAGGTCCGCGACCGCGCGGGCGGCCGCCAGGAGCATCCCGTCGGTGACCCGCCGCGCCCGGGCGGCGATCACCCCGAGGCCGAGGCCGGGGAAGACGAGGGCGTTGTTGGCCTGTCCTATCTGGTAACAGATGCCGCCGTGCGCCACCGGGCCGAACGGGCTCCCGGTAGCGACCAGCGCCCGGCCGCCGGTCCAGCTGATGAGGTCGACCGGCGTCGCCTCGCTCAAGGCGGTCGGGTTGGACATCGGCAGGATCACCGGCTGCCCGGGGTTTGCCGCCATGTCGCGGATGATTGCCTCGGTGAAGGCCCGGGCCTGCCCCGAGGTCCCGATCAGCACCGTGGGACGTACCCGGGAGACCACCTCCGCCAAGCCGATGATGCCGGAATCGCGGCGCCAGCCCGCCACCTCCGCCGGGTCGCGGGCGTACCTGCGCTGCGCGTCGCTGAGCGCGGGCATGTCCCTGGTGAGCAGTCCCGGCCGGTCGACGGCCCACAGCCGGAGCCTGGCTTCCGCCTCCGGCACCCCGTCGGCCGCCATCGCCGCGGCCAGCTGGTCGGCGATGCCCGCCCCGGCCGTCCCCATCCCGAAGATCACGATCCGGTGGTCGGCCAGCGGAACGCCGGTCGCCCTCGTCGCGCCGAGCACGGCGGCGAGGTTGACCGCGCCCGTGCCCTGGATGTCGTCGTTGAACGTCAGCCGTTCGTCCCGGTACCGTTCGAGCACCCGCCTGGCGTTAGCGACGCCGAGATCCTCCCAGTGCAGCATGGCCACCGGAAACAGCTTGCCGACCGCGCGGACGAACTCATCGAGGAAGGCGTCGTACTGCGCCGCGGGCACCCGGGGATGACGATTGCCGATGTAGAGCGGGTCCTCGAGCAGGCTCTGCCGGTCGGTCCCCACGTCCAGCATGACGGGGATGGTGCGGGCCGGATCGATCCCGCCCGCCGCGGTGTACACGGCCAGCTTTCCCACCGCGATGCCGATGCCGCCGACCCCCCAGTCCCCGATGCCGAGGATGGCGCCCGCGTCGGTCGCCACCACCAGGTCGACGTCGTCGGGCCCGAGATCGAAGTCGAGCAGCGAGGCCTCTATCAGTTCGGGGTGGTCCACCGACAGGTAGATCCCGCGCGGACGCCGGTACTCATGGCTGTAGCGTTCGATCGCCCGCCCGACCGTCGGCGTGTAGACGATGGGCAGCATCTCCGGCAGGTGGTCGGTCAGCAGCCGGTAGAACAAGACCTCGTTGCGGTCATGCAGGGCATTCAGGGCGACGTTGCGCTCGAGGTCGTCAGGCTGGTGCCGGTACTGCGCGAGAACGCGGGCGACCTGGTCATCGAGGGTGAAATGGGCCGGGGGGACCAGCCCGGTCAGTCCGAGGCCGCGGCGCTCGTCGTCGTCGAATGCCGTTCCCTTGTTGATCCGCGGGTCGGCCAGTATCTGCCGGCCGCGTAGCGTCGTCCGCCACGCGCCGTCGTCGTCCCGCCACACCGTGCGCATTCCATCCCTCCTGCCACCATGACCGCCGGGACAGCCCGGGCGTGCCGCCGGATCAGCGTCACCCCGATGCCCACCGGGCACATCAGGACAATAAAGCATCACGCCTCGCTCCAGCGTGTCTGCGGGCGCGCAGCGGCCCGGCCGGCCTGGGCCGCGGGCAGCGCCGCCACGTACTCCCGGCCAGCCTGGGTCAGCCGGTACAGATGGCGGGGCGGCCGGCTTGAATGGCTCGGCTCCCAGGACGTCTCGAGCAGGCCGCGGTCGGCGAGCCTGACGAGTATCGGATACAACGACCCGGACTTCAGGCGCACCTCGGTGACCAGGTCATAGCCGTAGCGCCATCGCTCCGGATCGGCCGCCAGGGCGCGCAGGACGCCGATCGCCTGCGCGGACGGGGGACGGTTACGCTGCATGAGCATTAACGCTACCCATATAGAGATAACAGTCAACCGCCTCAGGCAGGCGCGCCAGCCGGGCCGGCGTCGGCTGACGTGGAAGTGATACCACCGCTCGTTCGGTCAAATATTTTTTCATTTATTCCGAACGGACGGTGGTTATACGGTCCGCATCGGTCCGATGGTCCGGGTGCTCAGCCGGCGGCGGCGTTAGGTCAAATGACTGAACGGCGGGAGCTCTCGTACGCTTTGGCCAGGAGATTGCCCGCGTACGGAGGTGAGGGGTTGGCGACGACCCGGCCCGGGCCGATGAGCAGCGCCGGCCCGGCTTCGCCGGTGCTGGTCGGCCGCGACCCCGAGCTCGCGCAGATGCAGGCGGCGGTCGACGGCGTGGCCGAGCGCGGCGGCACCGTGCGGATCGCGGGAAACCCGGGGGTGGGCAAGAGCGCCCTGCTGCGCGCGGGCATCGAGCTGGCCGTCGACCGCGGGTACACCACGCTCAGCGTGAGCGCCGCCGAGGGCGAGGCCCACCTGACGTTCGCGGCCCTCTACCAGCTGCTGCGGCCCCTTCTCGGCCGGATCGACGAACTGCCCGCCGGGCATCGTGCCGCCCTGATGAGCGCCTTCGGGCTGACCGAACCGGGCGCCGCTCCCGACAACCAGTTCTTCATCGCGCTGGCGGCGCTTGAGCTCATCGCGGACGCCGCCGCGCAGACGCCGGTGTTCATCGGCGTCGACGACCTGTCGTGGCTTGACGACGCCAGCCTCGATGCCATCGAGTTCATCTCGCGGCGCATCACCGACGAGCGGATCGTGATGGTCACCACGTGCCGGCTGAACCGGCCGCCGGAAAGCACGTTCGGCTCCCTCCTGCTCTGGCTCGACGCTCTCGGCCCCGAGGCGTCGCGGGAACTCCTGCGGCACCAGGCCCCGGAACTGCCGGAGGCCGATGAGGCACGGGTGCTTGAGGCGGCCGCCGGGAACCCGCTCGCCCTGCTTGAGCTCGCGAAGGTCGTCGGCCGGGCGGGCGAGTCGTCGGTGTTCACGTCGATCCCGCTGACCCAGCGGCTGGAGCGCGCCTTCGCGGTCCGGCTCGACGACCTTGACCCGCAGGCCCGGACGGCATTGCTGGTAGCCGCGCTGCAGGACAGCGACCGGCTAGCGGAGACCTACGCCGCGCTGGCCCGGCTGGCCGGCGACGATACCGGCGCCGATCTGCACCAGGTCGCGCGCCTTGGCATGCTGATCATCGACGGCTCCGCGTTCCGGTTCCGGCATCCGCTGGTCCGTTCGGCGATCACCCAGTCGGCCCCGCCGGACGAGCGACGAGCCGTCCACCAGGCGTTCGCCGCCACCCTCGGCGCCGATCCCGATCGCGCCGTCTGGCACCGCGCGCTGGCGGCGCGGGGCGCGCAGGAGTCCCTGGCGGCGGAACTGGACGCGGGCGCCGGCCGGGCCGCGGCGCGCGGCGCTCCCGGTCTGGCGGAGGAGTGGCTGCGCCGCGCCGCCGAACTATCCGCCGACGACCGCCGCCGGGGTCACCGCCTCCTTCGCGCGGCCGAGCTCGCCTTCGAGCTCGGGCACCACGAGGCCGTCTCCGAGCTGATGGCGCGGGCCCGCGCGCTCACGCTGGATCCGTCCGACTACGCCCGCCTGGCCGGGCTCGACGGCGCGTTCGACGACGGGATCCCCGGCGACGAGGACACCATCGGCCGGCTGGTGCGGGCGGCGGACCGGGCCCGCCGGGGCGGCGACCAGGGCCTCGCCGCGTCGCTGCTGCTCGGCGCCTGCAACTCGGCCTACTGGGGCGCGGCGGGCGAGGACCCGCGGTCGCTTATCCGGGCGGGCATCGAGGCGCTCAGCCTGGATGCCGCCGACCCGCGGGTGATGGTGCTGTACGCCGAGATCGACCCGTTCGCCGCGGCGGCGCGGCTGGTCGAGCAGCTCGCGGAGTGGGCGTCGCGGGAGGTCACCGACGTCGCCCTGCTCGGCGCGCTGGCCCGGGCGGGGTTCGTCGTCGGCGACTTCGAGCGGGGCCTGGGGTTCGCGACGCGGGCGTCGGACTTGCTTCGCCGCCAGGGGCGTGTCGGCCTGCTCGCGCAGGCGCTGGTGCTCGAGGCGTTCGCCGCGCTGTACCTGGGCCGGTGGGACGTCGCGCTCGCGGCGTGCGACGAGGCGTTCCGGTTCGGTTTCGAGACCCGCCAGCCGCTGTGGGCCGCGTGCGGCCGGCTGGGGCAGGGCAATCTCGCCGCGCTGCGCGGTGAGGTGGCCGGCGCCCTGGAGATCGGATGCGAGGTCGAGGCCGACGCGGTGAAGGCGGGCAACCGGGCGCTGCTCAACGGGGTTCAGCTCATCCGGGGGCTGGCCGCGCTCGGCGACGGGCGGCCGGGCGACGCGTTCGACGAGTTCGTCCGCATGGCCGACGTCAACGACATCGCCTACCAGTATCCGCAGTGCGCGTGGGCCATCGACTACCTGGCCGAATCGGCGGCGCTGAGCGGGCGCGGCGACCAGGCGCTTGAGCCGGTGCGGCACATCGAGGAACTGGCCGGCCGGACGACCGCGTCCGGGGTGGTGCGGGCGCTCGCCTATGCCCGCGCCGTGCTGGCCGCCGAAGACCGGGCGGAGGTCCTGTTCGACGAGGCCATCCGGCTCAAGGCCGGCGCCTCGCCGTGGTACTGCGCCCGGGTCGACCTGGCGTACGGATCCTGGCTGCGCCGGCGCCGGCGGGTCGCCGAGTCGCGCCGGCCGCTCGAGGCCGCGCAGCCGGTCTTCGATGCGCTCGGCGCCGCCGCCTGGTCGGCGCGGGCCGTGCAGGAACTCGCCGCCACCGGGCGGCGAGCCCGGCCAAACCAGGCGGATGCCTGGTCGAAGCTGTCTGCTCAGGAGCTGCAGGTCGTCCGGCTGGCCGCGCAGGGGCTGTCCAACCGGGAGATCGGTGCCCGGCTGTACCTGTCGCACCGCACCGTGGGCTCCCACCTCTACCGGGCGTTCCCCAAGCTCGGCGTCCGGTCGAGGTCGGAGCTGCACCTGGCCCTTCACGGCGATAGGAGATGACGTGACATCCTCCGTTATTCCAGGGCACCGGCCCTCCCGTCACTCCGGGCCGGGCTATGTGGCGAACCCCAAGGCGCCCGACTTCGAACTGGACGAGCCGCTGAGGCACGCCGCGGCCCGGTGGCTCAACCTGGTTCCCGCCGGAGGGCGCCATGACGCCGGGGAACCGGCGGAGGATGTCCTGCAGACGCTGCGGGAACACACGCGCAGCTGCCCGGATCATCCGGTTGGCGCCCTGTGGGCAGCCCATCGCCACCTGGCGGACCCGGTGCCCGCGGTCCGGATCGCGTCGCTGGTGCTCGCCTCGGAGGCGCTGTGGTGGCTTGGGTATTTTGAGGATGCCCGCCGGGCCGCCCAGGCGGCGGCCGACGCCGATCCGGCCTCGGCCCAGGCGCAGTGGCGCCTGGCGGTCGCGCTGTACCGCCAGGGCCGGTTCGCCGACGCGGGCGAACGCCTCGATGACCTGCTGAAATTGACCGACCGGTTCGCTCCCGGGTGGGCGCTGCGCGGGCAGGTCAAGGTCTGGCTCGACGCGGACAGCCCGGAGGCGGGGCGGGCCGACTTCGCCGCCGCGGCGGCACTGACCTCCGGTCCGGGCACCTGGGTGGTGCCGTACCGGATGGCGAGTGCTGACTTCCAGGCCAAGGCCGATGCAGAGATCAGGGTTCACGACTCCGAGACGGGCGGCTCAGCGGGCAGCCTGGCCGCGGTGCTGTTGCTGCCGGACAAGTCGCGGGTCGAGCGGGGCGTAGATCCGGATCACCGGTGGCATCTGGAAGGGCCCAGAACCGGGGGCGGCGATTCGGACAGCTTGTTGGGCGGGCTGGGCGGGGACTTCGCCGCCGGGGCACGCTCGCGCGTCTCCTTCGGCACGAGGTTCGTTCTTTACCAGCGGAACATCGAGAACCTCTGTAAGGACCGGGCGGCCGTGTCCGAGGAGATCAGGAAGTCGGTGGCCGAGCTTTTCGACGCCGCCCTGGAGTCCCGCGCGGCGATCGCGATCAAGGGTGCGCCCGAGCAGCACGCCGAGGGGGCAAACATCCCAGCTGATGAGGACGGCTAGCGACCGGTTTACAGGCCCTTGTCGCCGAGCCAGGACAGGCAGGACTTGGCGACGTCGCCCCAGCCGGCGTCGATCGTCAGCGAATGACCGCGGTCGGCGAATTCCAGCAGCTCGGTGTCGGCCGGCGAATAGCGGTACTGCTTCAGCGTCGCCTTGGTGATCGCCTCGGGCACGGTGTGATCCTGGCCGCCCATGATGAGCAGGAGCGGCCCCCTGGTCGGGTTCCGCGTGTCCACCTTGGCCGGGGAGTGCAGCGAGAAGTTGGCCGCGGCCGCCTCGAACAGCGGCTTGCCGGGCGCGGGCACCACCCACCGCTCGTACAGCGCGTCCGACTCCTCGCTGGTCAGCGCGTTCCCGAAGCTGTAGCGGAACTCCTCGGCGGTGAGCATGACGGACCGGTGCCGGTTCGCGGGGTTCTTGAAGACCGGCAGCGTCGACCGCAGCGACGACAACGGGACCGGCAGGACCCCCTTGATCTGCGCCGCGTCGATCGCGATGGCCGCCGCGGCCCGATCCTGCCCGAGCAGCTTCTCGGCGATCATCCCGCCGAACGAATGGCCGATCAGCACCGGGCGGGCGGGCAGGCCGCCGATGATCTCGGCGTAGTGGTCAACGACGTCGTCGATTCCCTGGTCGGCAACCGAGTCCGGATTGGCCCTGGCAAGCTCGACGGTCTGCTGATCGCCCGGCCAGCCCGGGGAAAGGACGCGGTAGCCGGCCTCCTCGAACGCGGACTGCCACGCCTCCCAGGAGCTCTGGTGCAGCCACAGGCCGTGGATGAACACGATTGGATGACTCTTTTCAGGCATCTGACCTGGCCTTTCGTAGTTACAGGGTGGGGATGAGGCCGCCGTCGATGGTGATGTTGGCGCCGGTTACGTTGGCGGTACGGTCGCTGGCCAGGATGAGCACCAGGTCGGCGACCTCTTCCGGGCGGCTGAACCGGCCGGTCACCGACTGCTGCGCCGCCTGGCGCTCGACGTCCTGCGGGCTGGCGCCGGTCGCGTGGCTGACCGTCGCCGCGACTCCGTGGTCGCCGAGCCACAGGTCGGTGGCGACCGGGCCGGGGCTTATCGTGTTGACCCGGATGCCACGGCGCCCGACCTCCTTGGACAGCGACTTGGAGAAGCTGGCCAGCGCGGCCTTGGCCGCGCTGTAGTCGAGCACGCCAGGGTCGGGCAGGAACGCGTTGACCGAGCTGGTGTTCACGATCGCGCCCTGCCCGGCGGCGAGCATCACCGGCAGCGCCGCGCGGGTGGTGCGCACCGCCGCCATCAGGTTGAGGGTGAGCGTCGCCTGCCAGTCCTCGTCGGTGATCGCGGCGAACCCGCCCGGCCTGGCCGGCGCAGCCCCGACGTTGTTGACCAGGATGTCGATCCGGTCGCCGGCCGCCGCGACCAGCCGGGCGGGCCCGCCCGGTTCGGCCAGGTCCACCTCCACCACCCGCACCAATCCGGTTCCGGCCAGCTCGTCGCCCTCGGTGACCAATAGGACACTCGTCGCATCGGCGCAATTCGGGACCCGCGGCGG
>Ga0181525_10000308_pt1 | contig 43542 bp, 35 predicted proteins | sample PEATcosm2014_Bin_48_FD_121100 | JGI IMG/M metagenome (GOLD analysis project Ga0181525, IMG submission 121100) | Peatland microbial communities from MTU Mesocosm Facility, Houghton, MI, USA - PEATcosm2014_Bin06_10_metaG | ecosystem: Environmental > Terrestrial > Soil > Wetlands > Peat | place... | reverse complement strand
GCTAACGGCGGCCGGACACGACGCCGTTCATGTTCGCGACTACGGCTTGCAGGCCGCGGAGGATGCCGTGATCTTCGACCGCGCCGCCGCCGAGGAGCGCGTCCTGGTCTCAGCCGATACCGATCCCGCGACCCGGCGTCAGCATCTAACGTCTCGATTCGTCCTGGAAACCAGCACGCACGTTCGATAGCCAACGAGCGACAAAGACCCGACTTCGGCCGGTCGCCGACATACCTCTAACAACTGCCATCGACCGCTACTACGAACTGCTAAAGCGCGCCGCTATCGGCATCTCGACCGAGCGTGACCAGACATCCCTCGATCCACTGCCGTAAGTGCGCTGAGCGCCCGCGAGACGCGAACGACTCGATCCGCCCCAGCCGTCACGGAAACCCCGAGTAGAGGGTCGGTGGCCGCGGTCGCGGTGTTTGCCGGCGGCGACTTCGCTCGGCGTTGGCAGTTCCTACTTGAAGGGAACGGTGATCGGACCGGGCAGGCGCTTGTAGACCGCGAAGAAGTCACGGTCGTCGGGCACGAGATAGCGATCCGCCGACTGGTTCGGCTGGGGTTCGACCATCGTCGGCATGAGACGACGGCCGTGGGTGTAGGTGATCAACGTGTGCCAATCGGGGTTGATGTCGAACTCCATCGCCCGCACCGCACCGACGTGCTGGAGGATCTTCGCAAGGGTGATCACCGTCTGGTCATTGGCGACGACGAAGATGAGGTTGCCGTGACTGTCGACGCCAACGCCGGTGCGCCAGACGCGGGTGACGCCACCGAGAGTGAAACCCCATTGCGGGCTGTTCGGGTTCTCGTTCAACTGGGGGTTCAGCTGTCCGTTCCAGACGATCGGGGCCAGGCTCTGGCGAGACCAGGCGACGTCCGGGCCGGCGTTCGCGCCGCCGCTCCATTTCACGATCGCGACGCGCCCGTCGCGATAGCCAACGAGGGTTGCGTTGCCGTCCTTGAGCGGCTCGTTCATGCGGCCGTTGTCGGTCGAGCCGTTATCGCCGTCGGTGTAGATGAAGCCGCCGTTGAAGGTCGCAAGCAACCGCCAGCGCTGATCGTACGGAACCATCATCGGCCCGCGTACGGCGGCATTCGGCGGTTCGTAGCGGCCCGGGTAGTACGCGATCGCGGTGCGCGTGTGATCGAACCAGGCGACGTAGGCGACAAGTCGCGGATAGGCGAGTTCGGTACGAAAGACCGTCACCAGCACCGGCGGGCCACCGTCGACCTGCGGCCCCGTCGGCTTCCAGACGCCTTCGCCCGGTAGCGGGTGCGCAAAGATCGGCTTGACCCGCGGCGGACGCCAGTCCCCCGGTGTCGTCGCCCCCGTGGACCCGGTCGCACCTGTGACGGACGTCGAGCCCGCCGCGCGCGCGTGCCCAAGCGCGACGCCGGCGACACCCACTCCAACAGCGGTCGCGCCGACTCCTGCGGCGGCTACCGCGAAAAGCACAAGCCAGATGAGGCGCCAGCCACGGATTCCCGTCACGCCGGCGATCCTACTTTTTCCGCGACCTGAGATTGACTGCGCCCGACGCCGTCGGGCCAGTGGTCGGCTGGGGCAGCCCGACGACCGGCAGGCTCTTCAGCTGCGGGCCGCCCTTCTTCGGTGCATTCACGGTGTAGTAGATGTGCTCGATCTCGTCGACCAGCCAGTTGCCGAAAGGCACATCTGCTCGCACCCACTCGACGCTCCGCTCGCCGAACGTCATGCTCGTGGGCTCCAGCATCCAGCTCGTGTACGAGATGAACGTCGGTACCGCCAGCACGAGAACGACCATGCCGACGAAGATGCGCCGGCGGCGGCGCCTACGCCTAGCCGCGGGCTCGCGCCGGCGCTCGCGGCGTGCCGCTCCCCACACGAAAGCTGACACGCGCGGCGCGACGGCCGCATTCGGTGGATCACTCACACCAGGAGGGGAACCAGACCGTCGCAGACCGTACATCGATGACATCCCCAGGCTCGATCGCGCAGGACACCAACAAGGTAATCGAAATCCTCGCGCCCCCGGATGATCAGCTCCCCCACCTTGCTCGCGCCGCCCTGGCTGGGTGCGGTCCGGGCCGACCCTCGCCTGCGCGGAACGAGACGAGATCCTCGGTGCGCGGGCGGGTCGCCGCACGGCGCTCGGCGCGCTTACCGCGTCAGCCAGTGGTTCAGCTTGTCGACGAGCTCGTGCTCGTCGATCGGCTTCGTCAGATAGTCGTCCATCCCCGCGTCCAGGCAGCGCTCCCGGTCACTTGCCATCGCCGTCGCGGTCACGGCGATAACACATGTGTGCTGGTCGGCACCCTCACGCCGGCGCAGCTCCTGAGTCGTCTCGAAGCCGTCCATCACGGGCATCTGACAGTCCATGAAAACGGCGGCGTAGTCCTTGAGATCAAGAGCCTCCAGCGCGTCGCGGCCGTTCTCCACCACCTCGCTTCGGTAGCCGACGCTCTCCAGCAACGCCGTAAAGACCATTTGGTTGATCGAGTTGTCTTCGACGACAAGCACGACCGGGGCGTCGGCTGTGAGCGACGGGGGCTCGGCGACTTTGTCGAAGCCGTGCGTGCCGGTGAACCCGTTCCGGGAGGCGCTGTTGGGCTTCACGGCCCCGTCCGGCGTCGCAGCCGGGATGCTCCGGGTCCCCGATTGCCTCGCGCTCAACGCGATGTCGAGCGCACCACGAAGCTGCGCCGATCTGACCGGCTTGGTCAGATAGGCCACGATCCCGGCCTGCTGAGAGGTCTCCGCTTCGCCGCGTTGGGCAGAGCTTGTGAGCATCACCATCGGCGTGTGCGCGAGTTCTGGGTCGGCAGACACCATCCGGCCGAGGGCGAAGCCATCGATGCCGGGCATGTTCAGGTCGAGTAGCACCACGTCGAACGGCCGGTCGTCGACGACGCCCTCGTGGAGCAACGTGATCGCCTCCCTCGCGCCGTCGGCTATCGCCGTGGTGCATCCCCATGCCGTGACCATCTCCTGCAGGACGAGCTGGTTGGTCGTGTTGTCGTCGACGATCAAGGCATGCACACCGACCAGGTCCGCACGTCCGTCGCTCGCGGCCGCAACCCCAAGCGCGAACGGGATCACGGCGCTGAAGGTGCTGCCCGCGCCCGACTGACTGGTGACAGTCAACGCGCCTCCCATCAGCTCGACGAGCTGGCGCGAGATGGCCAGACCGAGCCCCGTCCCGCCGTAGCGGCGTGCCGTCGAGCTCTCGGCTTGAGTGAAGGCGTCGAAGAGGTGCTCGAGCGTCGGCGGGGACATCCCGATGCCCGTATCGCGCACCGACAGCTCGACCGTCGCGTGACCATCGGGTCGTTCGCCGGCAAGCCGCGCGACTAGGTTGACCTCCCCCTCGGAGGTGAACTTGACGGCGTTGCCAAGGAGATTGAGCAGCACCTGCCGCAGGCGCCCGGGGTCGCCGAGGAGGGTGGGAGGTATTGCCGGGTCGATTCGGCAGGTCAGCTCGAGACCTTCCTGCTGCGCACGGGCTGCAAGGAGCACGGCGGACTCCTCGACGACGGCGCGAAGGTCGAAGCTGATCGTCTCGACGTCGAGCTTCCCCGCCTCGATCTTTGAGAAATCCAGAATGTCGTTGATTACCGTCAAGAGGGCCTCCGCTGATAGACACACCGTTTCGGCGTAGGCGCGTTGGGTGACATTGAGCTCGGTCTTCAACAACAACCCGCTCATCCCAACGACGCCGTTCATCGGGGTGCGGATCTCGTGGCTCATATTGGCCAGGAACTCGCTCTTCAGCCGCGAGGCCTGCATCGCCTCGTCGCGCGCAGTCTCCAACTCGGCCTGCATGGTGACTCGCTCGGTGATGTCGTGCGCGAAGGCGCTGAACCCCTCGCCGTCGGCATGAGCCCACAAGCCCACCTCGACAGGGATCTCGTGTCCGTCGCGGTGTACGGCCCTCACCTCGACTCGGTGTCCGACAACGGTTGAGTCCGCTCCAGCGCGGTAGGCGACGAGCTCTGCCGCGTAGCCCTCACGGCCTTCGGCGGGGATCACTGTCTCGGCCAAGCTGCGGCCGATTACCTCTTCCGCGGTCCAGCCGTAAAGTTCCTCTGCGCGGGCGTTCCAGGCCGTGATCGTGCCGTCACGGTCAATCGATAGGAATCCCTCGTCAGTCGATTCCAGCACTCGGGCAAGCTCACGGTCGCGGCGCTGCAGCGCCAGCTCGGAGTCGCGCCGGCGGCGATCCGAGCGCGTCATAACGCGAACCGCCGCGAGCAGCATCAGAACCAGCAGAGCGGTGATCGCGAGCACAGTGTTCCGCAGTCGGACAAGTCCGGCGAACGCGACGCTCTCAGGTATCCACGCGAGCACCGTCCAGTGCGTTCCGGCAATCGGTGCGTAGGCGGACAGCTGCTTGGGCCCGCGGTGTCCGCCGGCCAGCAGCGGGGCGTAGTCGCGCACGCCAGAGTGTCCCGCGAGCGCCGCGCGCACCCGCGGGTCGCCTGCGACGGATACCAGCCCGTGCGCGCCGCCCGCTGTCAACGAGGTTCCAGCGCGGTCAGTCACCTCGAGCGTGATTCCCTGGGCCCGGCCGACGCTCGCGGCAAACGCGCCGATCGATTGAAGGCTGTAGTTGGCACCGAGGACGCCGATTGGGCGGCCGTCCGGCGCCCTGACGTAGTCGGTGATCGTCACCGCCAAGGCGTGGCTGGCCTCCTTCGTCACGATTGCGTTCGACACGAACGGGCGGCCGGTTGCGACGAGACCCTTGAACCAGTCGCGGTAGGCGAAGTTGGTTCCGTAGATCGTCGGCTCGGGTGGGTAGGTGTTGCGCGAGGTTCCGTGGATGTCGGTGATGAATGTTGCGGAGATCCCCGGCACGGCCCCTGCGAGGCTGGCGAGGTCGTGCTGTACCGCCACGGACCCTCTCGCGCCCGCCTCGACGCCGGCGATCAGCGTCGGCCGCGTGGCGTAGCTGTGCACCAACTCGACGAGGTCGGTCGTCTGCCGGCCGATGACGGCAGCACTGACGCCGGCGGTCGTGCTCACCTGCTTGTTAACGACGCTCGTCACCTGGTTTGACGCCAGCACGATGCTGGTGGCGGCGAGCAGCGCCACCGGCACGAGCGCGAGAAGGGTCCACAGCACCGCGCTGCGCCGCGGCGATGCACGCAAAACCCTCACCGACGGACCGTCCGTTGCGTGCTCGTCGTCGCGCCGTTGCAGCTTTGCGACATCTGCCTGATATCGACGCGCCTTCGGCGGCGCGTTAAAAAATCGCGGCGGTCCGCCTCCTGCGAGCTGGCAGCGAGCGCTCCCGAACTGCGGCGCCGCCGGCCGCTCGGGGGCCGCGGCCGTCCCTCGACCGCGGGCACGGTGGACGGATGAATGGATTGCTCTACCGCCCGCTGTTGCTCGCCCGGCGAGCTGCCGATAGCCGCTTCCACTGATGCAGAGCGAGCTGTAAGACGGGTGTGCAGTCGTGCCTATAGGCCTCGCGGAATGAGCACTTGAAGACGGGCTGACTGGAGAGTCGAGATGAGCGTGGAATCCTTCCCCGGGGCCATCGGCGCGGCTGAGCCCGCCGCAACTTCGGCCATCACCGCCACCCCCGCAACGCCGACCGTCGGCATCGTCGGGATGGGGTACGTCGGCCTGCCGACCGCGGTCTCGCTCACCGAGGCCGGCATCGCAGTCATCGGCCTAGACAGCAACGCGGACCGTCTGCGGCGAGTCGCAACCGGGCAGGTGGATCTGCCCGCGCAGGATCGCGCCCGGCTGCTGCTCGAGATGCGGACCGGGCGGTTGCGGCTCACTGGCGAGGCCGACGCGCTTGTCGAGGCAGACGTCATTCTCGTGTGCGTTCCGACCCCGGTCGACGAGAATCTCGAGCCGGACCCGCGGATTCTGCGCAGCGCGTGTGACGCCGTCGTCGCTCGCGCCCGCCCCGGGCAGACATTCGTTCTGACCTCGACGACCTACGTCGGCAGTACGCGTGAGATGCTGGTCGAGCCACTTGCCCGCCGCGGCCTGATCGCTGGCGAGGATGTGTTCGTCGTGTTTTCGCCGGAGCGGATCAATCCGGGTGCGGTCGAGCACACGCAGAGCACAACGCCGCGCGTCGTCGGCGGCGCCACGGATCTCTGCGCTAACCGGGCCAGCGGAGTGCTGCGTCACAGCTGCGAGCAAATCCACCGCGTGCGATCGCTGGAGGCCGCGGAGATGACGAAGCTCTACGAGAACACCTTTCGCGCCGTCAACATTGCGCTCGCGTTCGAGATGGCCGACGCATGTCACCACTACGGGCTCGATCCGATCGAGGTGACGGAAGCTGCGGCGACAAAGCCATACGCCTTCATGGCCCACTACCCCTCGGCGGGCGTCGGCGGTCACTGCATCGGCGTCGATCCGTACTACCTGCTGCGTCCCCTACGGACGGCTGGCACCCCGGCGAAGATGACCGAACGGGCGCTGGAGATCGTCTCTGCCCGTCCCGAGCGCGTCGCGCGGCGCGCGAAGGAGCTCGTCGAGCGGGTCCACGGAGCGACAGCCGGGGCACGCGTGCTGATCGTCGGCGTCGCCTACAAGCCGGGCGTCGCCGATGTCCGGGAGGCACCCGCCGTTCACGTCATCGCCGCGCTCGCGGACAGCGGCGCTCACGTCGAGTACTTCGATCCGCTCGTGCCCCGCCTGGAGTTGGGCGGACGCGCCTACGAGCACACGCCCGTGCCCGACGCGGCGTCCTACGACCTGGTGGTGGTCGCCACGATCCATCCGGACACCGACTACGGCTGGCTGCCCGCCAGCGCGCATCTCCTCGACTGCACCCATCGCGCGCCCGGCGGACGTCTGCGCTTCGTCGTCTCGGACGCATGACGCTTCAGCGCAGCCTGGTTGCGGTGACATTAGCCGCACTGCTGAGCCTTCCGACGAGCGCACTGGCGCAGCCGTCCCACCCGTCGATCATGCAACATCGCGCGGCTGCCGCCGCGCGCGCGCGGCGGTGCGTCGGCGCCGTCGTCAGCGATGTGCGGCTGAGGCGCTCGTCCGCCACGGCTGGCGTGCTGTCGTGGACGCCCCCACGCGGACTGGGAGGCGTGAGCTTCCGTGTCATCGCGAACGGGCGGGTGGTCGGCCAGACGACCCGGACCGCCATGCGCGTCAGGTTCGTCCCAGGCCAGCGCGCGCTCTTCTCCGTGCGGATCCTCAGCGGCGCCTCGTTCATCGGGTGTCCCGCCCGGCTTTCCTACCTCGAGACCGTGACGGCGCCCGGACCGGTCTCCGAGGTTCGGGTCGCCGACGTCTCGCCAGCCAGCGCGACGCTCAGCTGGCAGCGGATGTCCACGGCCGTCGCCTACCGCGTCTATCGCGACGGCGCGGTCGTGGGCGAGACGGAAAAACTCGAAATGACGGTTGACCTCGGCGGCAACCGGTCGAGCTACCAGCTCAACGTCGCCGCGGTCAACGCACGCGGCCGCACCGGACCGCGCGGGACGCCACTGACGGTCGACACCGCCCATCGCGCCCCCACGACCCCGACCGGGCTGGCAGTCGAGGCGGCGACCGATACGTCGGTGACCCTGATCTGGGGGCAGAGCGCGGCCTACGGCGCGAGCCTCTCGGGCTACCGGGTGATCGAGAACGGCGCAGTACTGAAGCAGACGTCCCGGCTCGAGATCACCGTCCCCGTCGCCTCGCTTCGCAGCTACCAATTCAGCGTCGAGGCCGCCGACAGCTGGGGCTACGTCAGCACGCCCAGCAACACCGTCCAGATCAGGACGACGCACGGCGCCCCATCGAGCCCGGCGAACCTCCAGGTCCTCGATAGCACGCCCAGCAGTCTGACCGTCGGCTGGGCCGCCGCTCAGGCGAGCAGCGGCCGGATCACCGGCTACGAGGTGTACAAGGACGGCGCGATCGTCGGCTCGTTCACCGGCACACAGGCGACGCTTACCAACCTCGCGCCGACAACGAGCTACGAGATCAGCGTCGTCGCCGTCGATAGCTTTGGGCGCAGCAGCGTGCCGGCCGGACCGCTCAGCGCCACCACCGGCGTCCCCGTGCCGAGCACCGGGCGCGCCTATGCGTTCCTGCTCGAGAGCTCCGCGTCGACCGACTCCTTCGCCGACCTGCAGCGCAACTACATGGGGATCGGCACCCTCTACCCGACCTACTACGAGTGCAACGAGAGCACCGGCCTCAGCAGCGGCACCAACGACACGCTCATCACGACGTGGGCGCAGGCCCGCCATATTCTCGTGTTGCCGCGGTTCGACTGTCAGGACACGGCGACGCTGAATCTGATCCTCACCAACCCGTCGCTGGAGACGCAGGTCATCGCCCAGATGGTGAGCGACGTCACGCAGAACGGCTACGACGGCCTCAACCTCGACTGGGAGGCGGGCGCTGCAACGGACCGCGACCTGTTCACCGCGTTCGTCACCCAGCTGGCAACGGCACTGCACGGCGCGGGCAAGCTGCTCGACGTTGACGTCTCGCCGAAGACGGCGGACGTCGCCAACAACCCCCGGTCAACCTTCTTCAACTACCCGGCGCTGGCGCAGGTCGCAGATCGCATCTTCGTGATGGCCTGGGGCATCCATTGGACCACCTCGGCGCCCGGCTCGCCGGACGACATCACGTGGCAGCAACAGGTCGTCAACTACGTCGCAACGATGGCAGAGCCGACCAAGTTCGTGATCGGCTTGGAGCTGTACGGGATGGATTGGGTGAACGGCGGCGGTGCAGCGAACGGATCGCTCACGACGGCCTACCAGTGGGCGGACGTCCAGGACCTCATCGCCGAGGACTCGCTGGCCCCGGCGCTCGACGCGGCGGCCGATTCGATGTACCTGCACTGGTCCGATGCGGCGGGCAACACACATGACCTCTACTACGAGGACGCGGCCACCGAAGCCGTACGGCTGAGCATGATCCAGGCCGACGGCTTTGGCGTCGGCTTCTGGCGCCTGGGCTCCGAGGACCCAGCGATATGGGCGAACCCGTTGCTCACCAACCCGGCGAACTGGCCCGGGGACTAGTTCGGGCGACTGGCGTGCCGCTCACCGCTAAGACATCGTCACGAGCGCCTGGTGCACCTGACGTGGCCGAGGTGGCAATGCACCTGCGGACCGGGCTCGTCACCGAGGCACCGCTCCGGCGTCTGCCGGCACGCCAGGTCTCGACGTTGGTCGACTCGATCGTGCGCGTCCTGTCAGGCAGCTACCTGGTGATCGTGCTCGGGCTCGTGGTGGCGTACAAGGCGGAGTTCATGAGCGCGCTGCGGACCGATGTCGCGTTCGGCATCTACGGCATCGTCGTCTCGACCTACCTGCTGTCGCGGTTCGTGATCTCGATCTTCTACCGTCAGGCGCCGGACATCGGGCTCGAACCCCACGTCGCGATCATCTCGCCCGCGTTCAACGAGGAGAAGATCATCGCGCTGTCGCTGCGCTCGCTGCTCGCGCTCGACTATCCGCCGGAGAAGCTCGAGATCGTCGCCGTCAACGACGGCTCGACCGACAACACGCTGGCGGCATTGCGCAAGGTCGAGGCCACTGCAGGCGGTCGCGTGCACGTGATCGACTTCGCGCAAAACCGCGGCAAGCGCGCGGCAATGTCGGCCGGGATCCGCGCCACGAGCGCCGAGATTCTCGTCTTCGTGGACTCGGACTCGGTGCTGGAGCCCGACGCGTTGACGAAGTTGGTGCAGCCTTTCGGGGATCCTCGCATCGGCGCCGTTTGCGGCCATTCCGGCGTGCTGAACGTCGGCGCCAACTGGCTCACGCGGATGCAGGCGGTGCGCTACTTCGTCGCATTCAAGGTGCTGAAGGGAGCCGAGAGCCTGTTCGGCGCCGTCACCTGCTGCTCGGGGTGCTTCTCGGCTTACCGCCGATGCGCGGTCACGCCGTCGCTCGACTGGTGGGAGAAACAGATGTGGCTCGGGCGTCCGTCGACCTTTGGCGACGACCGTTCGCTGACGAATTGCGTGCTGCGCAACTGGCGGGTCGTCTACCAGGGCTCGGCCGTGGCGCACACCGAGGTACCGGACAGCTTCCGCGTCTTCATGCGCCAGCAGATGCGCTGGAAGCGGTCGTGGACGCGCGAAAGCGTGATGAGCGCGACCTTCATGTGGCGCAAGCACCCGATCGCGGCACTCGGCACCTACATCGGCATCGCGCTGCCTCTGATCGCCCCGGTGATCGTGGTCCGGGCGCTCTTGTGGCGTCCGCTGATGGACGGCGCCGGCATCCCCATGATCTATCCGGTGGGCGTCTACGCGATGGCGCTCATCTACAGCCTCTACTACGCGCTGCGCCATCCGCGCTACGACTCGTGTTGGATCTACGGCGTCGCGTTCGTGGGGTTCTACATCACGTTCATGCTGTGGCAGACCTACTGGGCGATCCTCACGTCGCGCTCGGGCTCCTGGGGGACGCGGCCCACTACCGCCGGCAACGGACCGCCCGACAGCGGAGGACCGCCCGCGCCCGTGGCGGGGCTCGCGTGAGCTGGCACCGCCGGACGCTCGCGCGTCTCCCGGCGCTGGTGCTGCTGCCAGCCTCGGCCGTCCCATTCATCGTCAGCGTCCCGCTCATCATCGCGCTGCACGCCCGCGAGAGCCGCGTCGTCAGCCCGCCGCCATACCCGGCACCGGCGGTGACGCTGACGGCGAAGCAGCGGCGCCAGTTCGCGCCGCTACCGCGGTGCAGGGGCATCATCCCGGTGCTCGTCTATCACGACGTCGGCAGCCTCCCCGAGCGCTCCGCGACGAGCAGGACGCAGCTCGCTCGGGAGCTCATGCTGCTGGCCCTGCTCCACTATCACGCGATCAGCATCAACCAATATGACGCGCGGCGCAGCGGCGACTCGGTCGCTCTACCGGAACGGCCAATCCTAATCAGCTTCGACGGCGGCCTGCGCGACAGCTTCCGCGGCGCCGACCGCATCCTCAGCCGCTACCGCATGCAGGCGACGATGTTCGTCGGCTCGCGCGAGCTGGGGCAGCGCGACCCGCGGCGGTATCTGCGTCCGCGGGAACTCGCCCGCATGCAGCGATCGGGACTCTGGCAGGTGCGCTACGGCCACGCCGCCCGCGAGATAGCCCGGAGCGACAGGTTCCACCGGACGCCCGTCGACGCCGTCGCGGCGCAGACGGGAGGCGCGCTCTACCCGACGGCGGCCCGTACCGGCACCAGCTATCAGCTGCGGAGCACGACGACGCTCACCCAGCTCTACCGATTCCTGAAATTCGACTCCTGTAAGAGTCCTTCGATATGACCGCGGCGAAAACGTCGCCGCCAGTGGGTAGCTACAGCAGGCATTGCATTTGCGTTTGCGCGGGGCCTTTTGCCGGCGCACGGCACTCGTCCCGCGCGCGCTGAACCTCACGCACCCCCAGCGCGTTCGCGCTGCCCTTCCTGAGCCTCGCGAACGTAGTCGCGAAGCGCACGCTCCACGCGCTCGAGCAGCGCCCAGTCCGACTGCGGCATGACGCGGGCCAGCTCGCCCTCGATCGAACCCCGATCACTTTCGGGACTCCCCGCCCACAGTTCGCGGTGCTGTACGCCTGCCGCGCAGGTCACAAGCTCGCGCTGGAGGTCCTCAGAGATCGCATCCCAAGGCTCGCTTTCGTCGGCCAGTGGATTCAGCGGATCAAGAAAGTGCCATTTGTTCGGGACACCGCGCTGCACAGCAAGGTCAACTGATCCCTTGATGAACCTGAGGCACTCCTCGGGATCATCATCACGGCGACGGAGGGCAATCGCGTCGGCGGCGGTCAAGATGACGGCAAGATCGCCGTCACGGCGTTCGTCGTGCGTCGAGCACGCCGGGCAGACAAGCTCGTCCACGTACCAGCACCGCTCGTCCTCCGTCTCGCCGGCAGAGTCGACGCCGTTCTCGCGCCCGCAGCGCACACACTGTCCGTAGTACAGCCTGCTCTCCTGCACAGTCACACAGTTCTCGCAGACCCAAACATCTGCCAGTCGAAAGTCGGGCGGGTGGCTCAGTGGCAGCGGTATCCAATCGCTGTCGTCATCTCGGACCAGGCTGATGTCCCGCTGGCCGCCAGCCCCATCGAGGGTCCTCCCGGGGTCGGTGTCGTGGGTCACAACGCGTTCGGTTCCACACCGTGGACAGAAGTCGCCGGCTCGCATCGCCCAGCCTCCGTGTATGTAGCTTCGTTGGGATTGGCGCGGCAGCACAAACGCTGGCACGTCCCGACAGCCGGCCAAGGGGAGATCCTGCCCCCGGGCCGCGGCAATCGCCCTCGCCCTGACGTACAAGGAACAAGCCGCCCTCGACGGCTAAGGCGACGTGCTCGGCGATTTTTTGGTGATCAGGTTGGACCGCCGCTCAGCGGCCGCGGAGCTCGATCAGTGCATGCCGTAGGTCGTCGACGCTGTCGTAGCTCAGGCTAAGCGGGTTGTCGTGGCGATAGCGGACGACGCCGCCTTCATCGATCAGGAACGCGGCCCGGCGAGTGCCGAAACGCTTCGAGTGGACCGTGTAGAGCGCCGCCGCCTGATGCTCCGTGTCGGCAAGCAACGGGACGGTGAGCCCATGCCGAGCGATGAAATCCTCGTGCGAAGCGAGCGTCTGGGATGAGATGCCGACCGGGTCGAGGTCGAGCTCGCGAAACATGTCGACGCGATCGCGGTAGGAGCAGAACTGGCGCGTGCAGACGAGGTTGTTGTCGCCCGGGTAGAAGAGCAGGGCAACGACCTTGCCGCGATGCTCCGAGAGGCGAAACGGCCCGTCCGTTCCATCGATCTCGAAGTCGGGAGCCTGATCGCCGACCTGTGGCAGGCGCTCCATCACAGGTCGGACGGCTGGGCGGGTGCCGGCTCGATACCGGCACCTAGCTCGTCGGCCCACCGCGCGGCGAGCTGCTCGGCGCTTGACAGGTCGAGCTCCCCGGAGCGCAGCTCGCGTCGGGCTCCATCGGGGCCCCATCGCGTGCTGACCGATACCCGCTCGGAGTCGCTGTCGGCGCTCAACGCGACGATCCCGTCGAGCTCGCCGCCAACCTCGATCGTCATATACGGCCCATCCTGCTCCAACTCATCGGCAGCGAGCGGGCGGCCCAGTAGTTGCGAGCACGGCCAGTCAGCGCGATCAGCCATCTAGACCACAGCTTACGAACCAGACCGCGCCGGCGGATCAACTCGATCCGTCGCTGGTAGTCTCGACCGAGGAGACCTCGGGCCGTTGGCATCGCAGAAACGCGCAAGAAGACTCGCCGCAAAGCGCGTGGCGCCGGCCGGACTCCTGCTGGCGCTGGCGTTGATGGCCGGGGTGGCCGCAGCAAAGATCCACGGCACGGTGCCGCCGAGGAACCCGGCTGCGAACGTCGCACCGCGTCCCAACTACTCCGGCTGCAAAGAAAATGGTGACTGCACCGAGGGGCCGCCGTGCTACAGCTCGACGCTCGCCGCCGTGTTCGACTCTGCGGCGTGCGAGCAGGGGGAGCTTCGAGCAATCGACGACGCGCGAGCCAAAGAGGGCGTCGGCCCGATGCACCTGCCGAGCAACTTCAACTCGCTCAGCGCCGACGAGCAGCTGCTCGTGACAGTCGACCTCGAGCGTGTTGGACGCGGGCTGCCGCCGTTCCAGGGCATCGTCGAGTCGCTCGACAGCCTCGCGCAGGCCGGGACGCACGTCGCCGGGCAGCGCCCTGGCACGTTCGAGGATCCAAGCTTCCCGCGGGGCTTCAGCCTTGGCGCCGGCGTCGCCTTCGGTTATCGCTGCCATCAGGAAACGGGCGGCACCTACAGCTGCGACGGAAGCGGCCAGCCGGGGGCTTCAATCGCAGCGGGCGACAACATCAGCGCGCTCGACGCCGACTACGACTGGATGTACGACGACGGTCCAGGAGGCTCAAACAACGACTGCCGGACCCGCGGCGCTCGCGGCTGTTGGGGACACCGCGACAACATCCTCGGGCGCTACCCGACTCAGACGCGGTTCGTCTCGACAGCCTGGGGCGCCTCGCTCTCGGTGACCGCGCGGCGGCCGGCGACGCTCGTAATGGGCGCCGGCGCGCTCGAGCCGAATGGGGCCGGTGGGCCGCAGGGAAACTTCACGGCGATCTTCGCCTCGATCGTTGGGCCGCAGCCGGCGTTCGTCTATACCTGGAAGCAGGCGCTGGCGGCGGGCGCCAACGCGCCAGCGGCCTGAAGTGCGCGGCTTACGCGCCGTGGTGTCGCTCGGCGGCGCACTGGCGCTGTGCGGCTGCGCAACGCAAGGCGAACGCTCGCCGTGGCCAGGGTCTGCCGCCACGCACCCCGGGCACGGACCCGGGCATCTGAGCATTGCAGCGGACACAGCGGCGCTCCCCCTCAACCTGCTGATCGCCCAACGTGACGACAGGCTGATCGCCGTCACGCCGCGCGGCCAGATCGTCTGGCGTGAGCACCAGGCCGACCCCGGCCAGGTATTCGTGAGCCGTACGGGACGCACGCTCGTGATCGCCGAGCCGCAGGCCGACGTCGTCGTGCTGCGACGCGTGGATAACGGGCTGGTGAGTTTCTTCGTTGGCCGCCGTCACGACCCCGGCTCGGCCCGAGACCGCTTGGACGATCCGCTGACGGCGTCGGAGACGGCGCGCGGTGATATCGCCATCGCGGACAGTGGCAACTGCAGGGTTCTGCTGGTCTCCCCAGAGTCGCGACGCCCCCCGCGGACGCTCGGCGAGGCCGGCGTCTGCACCCACTCGTCGCGACCGCTGAGGTTCTCCTACCCCGCTGCGGCCCTGCCCGCGAGTGGCGGCGAGCTCGTCGTAACAGAGACCCGACCGGCCAGGGTTGACATCGTCGGCGGGAACGGCCGGCTACTCAGGTCCGTCGCCGTCAGAGGGTTTTCCGCGCCGTCGGATGCGAGTGAATTCAATGCCGACGCGATCATCGTCGCGGACCGGACCGATCCGGGGCGCATCGAGGAGCTCGATGCGCGCAGCGGGGGTGTCATCTGGAGCTACGCCCGGGGTGCCGGCCCGGGGGCGCTCAACGACCCGTCGCTGGCGTCGGTACTCCCGGACGGCGACGTACTCGCGGTCGATTCGGGCAACGACCGTGTCGTCGTGATCGATCGCCTGAGCAAGGCGATCGTCTGGCAATACGGACACACCTCGGTAGCCGGCCGCAGGCCGGGGTATCTCGACGATCCAGGCAGCGCGACGCTGGTGCCACTCGGCGGCAGCTGAGCGGGGAGAGCGCATCCCCGGCGAGCAGATCGCGGACCCCGCGGCGCCCGTAGGCAATGATTACGACAGTGACGGGATTGAGCTACGGCGAGCGGCCTGCGGCGGGAGCGCCCGCTGGGCTGCTTGTGCTCCACCACGGGCGCGGCTCCGATGAACAGGATCTGCTCTCGCTCGCGCAGATGCTCGATCCAGAGAGAGCGCTGCATGTCGTGACGCCTCGCGCACCGCTGAAGCTGCCGGGCTCGCCTGGGTTCCACTGGTATGTCGTACCGCGTGTCGGCTATCCCGATCCGGACAGCTTTGCCGCCGGCTACCGGGCACTTGGCGAGTTCCACGATGAGCTATGGGAGCGGACCGGCATCGGGCCCGAGCGCACTATGCTCGGGGGCTTCTCCCAGGGGACCGTGATGTCCTACGCGCTCGGCCTGGGCAGCGACCGCCCGGTCCCGGCCGGCATCCTCGCCTTCTCCGGCTTCGTGCCGAGTGTGCCCGGGTGGCAGCCCGAGCTCGCAACGCGTGCAGGGCTGCCGGTGTTCATCGCGCACGGTCGCTCAGATCGGGTGATCGCGGTGGAATTCGGACGTCAGGCGCACGAGTCGCTCGAGGCCGGCGACCTCAGTGTCGAGTACCACGAAACCGATGGCGGGCATCAGATCGAAGCGGTCAACGCGTTCGCGGCGGCGCGGTGGCTCGAGCGCACGGCGATAGCGCGCAACATTTCTTAGTTACGCGTGGTTGCATCGACCAGTGATGAGCACAGCCGACGGGAGCGCTCAACTGATCAGCGGCGGGCTGACCCGGCGGCAGGTGCTCGCGCGCGCCGGCGGCGTCGCCGGACTTGCCGCACTCGGCGCAGCGGCGGCCGGGGATCAGCTCGGCGCCGGCAAGATCATTCTCCCGGTCAACGAGGTCCTATCGAGCGTCGCGCCGCCGGATCCGCAGTTCCGCTCGCGCCCCGACCTGCGGATACCCGGCCTCAGCGTCGGGACGATCAGCGAGCACGTTTCACCCGGCTTGATCTTCATCGCGCCCTACAACGCGCCGACCGGCCAGCAGGCCGGCGCGGTGATCGTTGACAACACCGGCGAGCCGGTCTGGGAGCACCCGCTCGCGGGTCTCGTGACAACGAATCTGCGAGTCCAGCGCTACCGCGAGCGAGAGGTGCTGACCTGGTGGGACGGAGTCATCCGGAACGGGCACGGCATCGGTGCCTACACGATCGCCGACGAGCACTACCGGCCGCTGCGCCGCGTGCAGGCCGGCAACGGGCTCCAGGGAGACCTGCACGAGTTCCTTCTGACCGACCGGGGAACGGTCCTGCTGACGGCTTACCAGATCGTCACGCGCGACCTCAGCAGCGTCGGCGGCTCGTCCACGGGCACGATCCAGGACGCGATCTTCCAGGAGATCGACCTAGCGAGCGGCAAGGTGCTGCTCGAATGGCACAGCCTCGACCACATCCCGATGAGCGAGTCCTACTGGCCGGTCTACGAGCCGTGGGACTACGTGCACATCAACTCAATCGACGTGGACGATGACGGCAACCTGCTTGTCAACTCGCGCAACACCCACACCGTCTACAAGCTCGACCGCCAGACGGGCGAGGTCATCTGGCGGCTCGGTGGTAGGAGCAACAACTTTGCGATCGCCAGCGGGGCCGAATTCGCCTGGCAGCACGATGCGCGCCGTCAGCCCGACGGCACGCTGTCGATCTTCGACAACGAGGGACCGCCGGACGGCGGCGCGCAGTCGCGCGCGATCATCCTGGCGCTCGACGAGGATGCACGGACGGCGAGTCTTCAGCGCGAGTACCGGCACCCCTCGCCACTGTTGGCGACGAGCCAAGGCAGTACGCAGCTGCTGCCGAACGGGAATACCTTCGTCGGCTGGGGCGCCGAGCCATACGTCTCCGAGTTCTCCGCGTCGGGCGAGCTGCTGTTCGATGCGCAACTCGGCACGGACTACGTGTCCTACCGCGCCTACCGCCTGCCGTGGACCGGCGCCGGCGACGGGCGCCCGAGCGTCGCTGCGGCGCGCAGCGGACGACAGACGACGGTCTGGGCGAGTTGGAACGGCGACACGCGCGCTCGCTTCTGGGTCGTGCTCGCCGGCGGCGAGCACGGTCCGCTGGTGCCAGCCTACGCTCGCACCAAAGAGGGCTTCGAGACAACCCTCACCGTTCACGGCCACCCGCGTCGCGTCGCGGTTCGCGCACTCGCCTACGGTGGCCAGGTGCTCGGCGAGTCCGAGACGATCCGCGTCTAACGCCTGCGCGCTTCGACTGCGGTGACGATCAGCTCGACGCAGGCGTCGGCGTCGAACCTCGTCGCGTTGACCACCAGGTCGTAGAGCGAGGGATCCTTGACGTCGCGACCGTAGAAGCGCTGGATCCATGCTTCACGAACGCCGTCGTTCTCACGCGCCTGTCGCTCGGCCTCGCCGCGACTGAGGTCGTGGAGTCGCATCGCCTGCTCAATCCGTGCCTCGCGCGGACCGCCGAGGCGGACGCGGACAACCTCCGGGTTGTCCGCGAGCACGATCATCCCGGCGCGGCCGATGATCACGCCCGAGCCAGACTCGGCATGCTTGCGGATGATCTCCTCGGTCGCGAGGCGGAACGCCGCCTCGTCGGGGGCGTCCCCCGGCGGGATTGTCGCGCCGTAGAGACCGCCCATCTGCATGAACGAGCCGAGCAGGCGGTCGACGAAGCCGCCCGGCGTTTCGTCGCGAGTCTCGGCCTCCTCGAGCGGCACAGCGAGGCGGTCTGCGACCTCGACCGGGATCGCGCGGTCAAGGAACGGGACGCCGAGGCGCTCGGCGAGCTTGTGGCCTGTCTCGCTGCCCTGGGCTCCGTACGCGGCCGAGATCGTGACGAGTGCCATAGCTTGGGGTGGCGGCGGCTGGTGGTCGATGGTAGAGCAGCGTCGGCGCCGACGCTGCTCTAGGCCATCGCTCTCACTCCCGTCGCCGCGCAACATATCCGTTCGTGGCAAAGATTGCGAGTGAGAACCGTCACGACTGCGGGGGCCTCATTTCACGGGCTCGTGCCGCCGCTTGATGTGCCCGACGGACCGGTCGAGGCGGATGTGCCCGAGGACCCGGTCGCACCCGACGAGCCCGTCGTCCCGGTCGGTCCGGTCGAGCCGGTCGGCGGCGGTTGCGGGTAGTAGACGCTGACCGGCGCCAGCGTCAGCAGGGCGGTCCAGGTCGAGGCGTCGGTGACACCGGAGCGTGGTAGGCCGCGCGCCTGCTGGAACGCTAGAAGTGCAGCCTCGGTCGCCGCGTTGAAGCTACCCCCGGTCGGGGTCCCGGGCTCGGCGGCGGCGAGATGCTCCTGCATCCAGATCACCTGGTCGCCAGAGCTTCCCTGATGGAGGTCGGGCCAGGTGCTCGGAATCGTGATCCCGGTGGCCGGCGCGAACGGCGAGTCGAGCGCCGCCCAGCCCGAGCTCGACGTCGCCTGCCAGCTCCAGAGGGAAAAGCCGACAGCGCCGTAGGCGGAGGCCAGCTGGCGGAAGCGCGTGATCTGCGAAGCCGGGACGTTGTTGTAGCTCTGTCCGATCGGGACGATCGGACGGTTGTAGATGCGGTTCTCGATGTAGGTCTCCGAGTAGGCGGCGTCCGGGGTCGTCCCAAGGTCCCGCCAATAGACCTGCGGCAGGTTGTACTGCGCGCCTTCGGGGCCGAAGAAGACCGAGTAGGGCTCGCTCGGATGCACGTTCGTATAGGGGAAGGAAGTAAGGCCGACCGGATAGGCAGAGCCGATCAAGGCGCGCAGGCCCTGGACGTAGGTCTGCGCTGCCCAGTAGTTGCCCTCGTACGGGCTCTCAGCGTCGATCACCAGGCAGTCGGCGCCGTCGGCGACCGCCTCAGCGCCCATCGCCGCCTCGCCGGCCGGGTTCTGGCCGTAGACGTACTGCCAGGCGCAGACGTCGAGGCCGAGCGAGTGGAACGTCTGGACCATCGTCGGCGTGAATTGCGGCCAGAAGTCCGTCGGCCCGTCGCTGCTCTTGATGTAGAGCGTGTGAATGCCGGCGGCCTTTGCCTGCGCGGCGATCGACGCAAAATTGCCTGCGTCGGACTGGGAGAGGTACCAGATCCACATGCCGGCGCCGGCAAACGGCGAATTGGCGGTCGTCAGCGGTGCGACGACCGGAACGAGCGGCGCGGCGAGGATCTTGATCGGCCCATACAGGTTGGAGCGCTGCCCGGCAGCGTTCGACAGCCAGATCCGCCCACTCGCGGCGTCGGCCGGGATCGTCACGGCGAAGCCGTGACGCGTCATGTGAAGCGGCGCGCCGATCGGGTCGACACGCGCCTCCGTGACGCCACCGCGCGGGAACTCGACGGTGACCGGGCCGCTGAAGTGGTGGCCGTGGATCACGAGCTCGCCCGTGATCTGGACAGCGCGACGGTTGCGGCGGCAGCGCGTCTTGGCGACCCTGTAGCAGCTCACCGCAGTGAGCTGCGGCGCGGGACCGCGGTGGCTCGAGCGCGTCGAGTGCGAGCCGACGGCGCTGGCCGCCCCCACGGCGCTCGTCGCGCCCACGGCGCTCGTCGCGCCGGCGGCGCTCGTCGCGCCCACCGGGGCGACAGTGCCACCGATCGAGTCGTGCGCCTGCGCGCTCGCGGCGAGCGCCGCGAACGAGAGCGCGAGGGCTGCGAGTGATGTCAGTCGAGGCGTCCTCATCAACAGTGCTCAGCTGCTACAACGCGCCAGCGGCGCGGTCGGCTCGGTTTTGAAAAACGTGTTGCAGGGTGTCCCCGGGGGAGATCGGTCGCCGCCAACCGCGTCACTAGCGGCCCGGGCGAGCCCGCCCGTTGGAGTTCAGCGTCACTGGTGCGCATCCCTGCCGCCGGCACGGGCCGTGCGTAGACGTTGCCACAGGCTCGGCGGACGTGGCTGGGTTGCAAGCCAGTCTTCACGCAGTGGCAGGCGCCCGGCGGCACGGGCACGCCGCACGCAGGAGCTGTGGGCGTGGCGTCGTCGCGCGCTATCGCCTTCGGGCTTCAGCAGGGCGTGCTCGCTCAGCGACGGCAACAGCTTGCCGCACAGCGGGCAGCGGTAGGTCGCCGGCTTGCGGTTCGAGGCCGGCCGGATCTCCCACCAGCGTGCGCTCTCTAGAGCCATCTAGGCTTTTGCCGATGGAAGCCCACAGACGAATCCTTGCAGGACGACCGCGCCCTGCCACGCGGCGTGCTGCGAGCCACGCCGGCGGCGATTACGGGACCAGCGACAGGCCCAACTGGCGCGACGTCAACTGGCCCCAATACCAGCGGGCGCTCACGGTCGACGGCCGCCGCGTCCACTACGCCGACCTCGGCCCCGCCGACGGGCCTCCGCTGTTGCTCGTCCACGGACTTGGTGGCCGCTGGCAGAACTGGCTCGAGACGATCCCGCGCGTTGCACGACGGCGCCGCGTCGTCGCGGTCGATCTGCCGGGATTCGGGCGCTCGCAGCTGCCGCTGGCGCCGATCTCGATCGCCGCCTATGCGAACACCGTCAATCGTGTGTGCGACCTGCTCGAGCTGGAGGCACCGCTGGTAGTCGGCAACTCGCTCGGTGGCCTGGTCGCCGCTGAACTAGCGTTACGCTATCCGCAGCGGGTCGGGTCGCTCGCCTTCGTCGCAGCCGCCTGCCTGACACCGGCAGAGCTGCAGCCGCGGATCGCCCAGCTGGCGCTGCTCGCCGGCGGCCGCGTCGCGGGCTCGCTGCTGCGTGGGCCCGGGAGCACGATCCCGCGCCCGCGGGCGCGGCACATCCTCTTCGCCGGAGTCGTGCGCCATCCCACCCGAATCGCGACCGACATGCTCTACGAGCTCGTTGGCAGCTCGCGCCCACCGGGCACAGTGGCGGCGCTCGCGGCGCTCAGCGCGCATGACGTCTCGCAGGAGCTCGCACAGATCGCAGTCCGGACGCTCGTGCTGCACGGACGCAACGACATGTTGATCCCGTGCGCCGACGCGGAGCGCCTGGCGACAACGATTCCTGGCGCCGAGCTCGTTCTCTTCGAGGACACCGGCCACATGCCGATGGTCGAGCGACCGGTGCCGTTCAACGACGCGCTGCTGCGCTTCGCCGGCGCGCTATGACGGCAGGGCCAGCGGCAGCGCCAAGTCGGCGCGGTCGGCGTTGCTGAAGTCGGGGCCGTCGCAGACGGGCTCGGCGCCCTCGGCAAACGCGTCGTCCTCCGTGGCAAGCGCGGCGGCGCTCGAGGCGTCGGCGGTGACGGTCATCGCGATCGCCGGCGAGCAGGCGTTGAACTCGAAGACCGCCGTGTCCACGCCGGAGAGCGAGTACTGAAGCAGCCAGACCTGCCTGCCGCCGGCCAGCGTCAGCGGGCCGAGGTAGCCCTGGACGTAGCCGTCGACTGCGCGCAGCGCAGCGGCGCGCGCAGTTGCCCGCGCCTGCGGTGAGAGCTGCGCCCGCAGAGAGGCCTGAATCGTCTCGCTATCGTGCGGGTCGGAGATGTCGAACCAGGCCGCGTTCGCGGTCCCGTACGGAGCGACGGCGTCCTCGTCCTTCCAGCCGGCTGGAACGAGCGCCCAGAGGTTCTGGTCGTGGTAGCTCGCCAGCACAAGGCCACCCGGGCCCCGGGGCGCAACGAAGAAACCGATGACGAACGCAACGAGCACCAGCACGAGCGTGCCGAGGCCGCGGCTGCGTCTTGACGGCTTGCGCTCCTGCGCCGCGAGGCCGGGGGCGGCCGCGTGTCCGCGCCGGGGGCGCAAGCTCGGCGCCATCAAGGTCGTGCCGGTGAGGGCAGAGCTCGCTTCATGCGGGGCGAAACTGTAGTGCGGTGCGATCAAGCGCGGCGTCCGCTGGAGCGGATGGCGCGCATCAGACCGGCGGGGAGCCGCCCTAGAGCTGCAACACCGCGGCGAGCTCGCCACGCGGGTGGAGCTCAAACGCCTCGGCGAGCAGCTCATAGGAGCGCCGCCGCGCGGCGTGGTCGTGGGTGATCGTGACGACGATCAGCTCAATGGCGTGATACTGGCCGGCAAGCTCCTCGAGCTGGGCACGGACGCTTGGGCCGGTACCGATGACCATGCGCCGGCCGTTCGGCGGGCGGACCTGGTCGGCGAGGAACGCGACCGCTGTCTCCGGCGTGGGTACCGCGATCAGCTCGCCGCGGCGCAACTTGATCATCGCCATGCGGCTGCTCGAGGCGAGGTACTCGGCCTCCTCGCTGCTCTCGGCGCACAGCACCCAGACGCCAATCGCCTGGAGCGGGGCCTCGAGGCGGTGGGTGTCAGCGAACGATTCCCGGTAGCGCTTTGCGATCACTGCGCCACGCGGGTTGATGAAGTCGGCGAAGGCATATGGCAGGCCGAGATCGGCGGCCCAGATTGCGCTCTGATCGGATGAGCCGAGGAGCCACACCTGGGGCGTCTCGGGGCGGCCGGGAAGGGTCTTCGCGAGGCGTGCGAAGGGGTGCTCGGCCGGCAGCCTGTCCTCGAGGTAGCCGAGCAGCTCGGCCAGCTGCTCGGGGAAGTCGTCGGGTCCGGCCTGGCGGCGGTCGCGCTGGAGCGCGAAGGTCGTCAGCGGGTCGGTGCCGGCGGCACGGCCGAGGGCGAGGTCGATACGACCGGGAAACAGGCCGGCGAGCAGGCTGAAGGTCTCGGCGACCTTCAACGGACTGTAGTGGGGGAGCATCACGCCACCCGATCCGACGCGCAGACCCGTCGTGTTCGCTGCGATCGGGCCGATCAGGGCTTCGGGGCTCGGACCGGCGAGCATCGGTCCACCGTGGTGCTCGGCGACCCAGTAGCGATGGTAGCCGAGCGCGTCGGCGAGCCGAGCGAGGTCGAGCGTGTTCGCGAGCGCGTCGGCGCCTTTGAAGCCGGCCGAGATCGGCGACTGGTCGAGGATGCTGAGGCGCAGCTGCTGACTCATCTTCGCTGTGGTTCACGATAGCTACCGCGACGTCCCGCCTGGTCGATGCGTACGATGAATGTCGGGGTTGCGCGTAACGATCTAGGAGGATTGGGCAGGGTGAGAGCGACTTGGGCCGGCAAACCGGCCGGCCGCTTGTGGCTGCTGAGCGTCGGCGGCTGTCTGTTGGCGTTCGCCGCGCTGTCGGCGAGCGCATCAGGTCGTGCCCTCATCAATCACGCACTGCACGGCGCGCGGATGACCTACATTGCGGCACCACGCCCCGGGGCTCCGACCGTGGTGATGCTCGCGAACGCCGACGGCAGCGCGCCACGAGCGCTTGGACCGGCAAGCACAGCGGTGCTTTCGCCGAGCGGTGGCGAGGTTGCCGCCGTGCGCCCCCGCAGTGGCGCCGCGGCACACGGCTCGGTGCTCGTCCTCTACGGCGTGCCGAAGAAGACGGCGACGGTACGGATCCTGCGCAGCTCGTCTTCGCAGCTCACGATCCTCGCCTGGTCGCCCGATGACAGATGGATCGCAGCGATCGACGGCGACACGCTGATCGCGGTGCCGCTCCACGGGAAGGTGAAGGTGATCGCGAGCGGGACGATCAACGGGGCCAGCTTTGCACCAGGAGCCCCCGACGAGCTTGTCTTCGCGAAGGCCGAGTCAGTGCTCGCGTCGGCGCCGGTCAATCTCTATACGGTGTCCCTCACCGGCGGCCGGCCCGTTGCGATCACGACCGACGGGTTGAGTGAATACCCCCTATGGGGTCCGTCGGGGATCGTCTACTCGCGCGAGCTGTCCCACTCGAGCCCGACCTACCAGCTTTGGTCGGTGCAGCCAAGCGGGCGTGGCGCCAAGCAGCTGACCAACTTGACGCTGACGGCTCCGTTCTACGGGCTCGAGCCGATCGCGTTCTCCGCCAGTGGCAAGCATCTGCTCGCCAACCTCGTCGGCGACAACGCGACCGAGGCCTGGACCGTCGATCTGACGACGACGCCCGCCGTCGCGCACGAGCTCGGGGTTCCGGGCACGACGACGATCGGCAACGCGATCTCGCGCGACGGCAGCGAGATCCTGCTGACCGAAGGCTCCGGCAGCCCGACCGACCAGTGGGTCGCCACGATCCCCTGGGCCGGCGACACGGAGACCACGCTCGCCGCGCACAGCGCGTTCGCCAGCTGGAACCGCTAGCAAACGATCCGCGCGACCAGGCAAGCTTGGTGGCGGTGAGACTCACTCTCAAACGCAGGCCGGAGCCGGTGCCCGGTCGGCAGCGAGATCTCCGGCGCGCCGGCCTGTGCCTGCTGGTGGGCGGCCTCGCGCTGGCCGGCTGCGGCACCGAAAGCGTGAGCTCGCCGCCGGCGCCGAAGCGGATCGCGCTGGTGTACCTCGCGCGCGGCGGCGCGATCGTGCTCGCTTCCGCCCGAGGCGAAGACCCGCGAACGCTTGGGCGGGCCGAGCAGGCGCTACTCGCACCGGACGGGACGCGCGTGCTCGCGCTCACTCACGGCGGCGGGACGGCCAGGCTGACGCTGTACCGGACCGGACGGACCAGCGAACCGCGGAGGCTGGCGACGCTCGGGGCGCCGAGCTTCGCGAGCACCGGCGTGCAGCTCCTCGCCTGGTCACCGGACTCCCGCTACGTCGCGCTGAGCGCCGACGCCCTGAGCGGCGGCGGCGAGGAGGGCGTGCTCCTTTTGCTCAACGTCGCAAGCGGGCAGCTGCGGACGATCGCAACAGGGAACTTTCTCGGCGCGAGCTTCGCGCCCACACTGCCTGACCGCCTCGTCTACTCGAACGCCTCGATCAGTCAGCTCGACGATAACGAGTCGCTGCTCTACATGAGCGATCTGTCCGGGCACCACACTCGCGAGCTGACCAGCTCAGGGCTTGCGAGCAGCCCGGCCTGGACGGCACACGGAATCCTGTTTGCGCGACTGTTGTCGCTCGGCGGTCCGAGCAGCTCGCCACGGTACGGGCTTTGGCTGATCAGGCCCGACGGACGCGGCCTGCGCCGAATCGCGGACTTCGCCTTCGGTCCGCCGGTGCTCCTCGACGGCGCGGCGATCAGCGTCTCGGCAAGCGGCAGGCGCGCGGTGGGCGACTTCTACTCCGCGTACTCGGCACAACCACTTGTCGACATCTGGGAGATCGGCATTGCCGCGCGCAGCCCGAGCGCCAGCGTGATCAGACTGCCCGGGATCCGCGCTGTCGCAGAGGGCATCTCGCGCAACGGCAAGGAGATCTTGGTTGTGGCGCAGGGCAGCGGATCCACCGCGGTCGAGTCGATCCCGTGGTCGCGCGGCGAAACCGCGACGCTGGCGAGCGCGGGCACCGATCCAAGCTGGAATCACTGAACGAGAGTCGGCGGCAGGCCGACGGTGCTCGTCCGCCACGGCGACGGCGCGAGCTGGAACGCCCGAGGCCTACCGCGGCTGGTCGGGCCAGCGACCGAAGCGATCGAAATAGCGCCGCGCCTGGTCCTCGGCATCGCGGTCAGCGTCGCCCCGAGCGCCGACGCGGTAGACCCAGTTGAACAGCGCGACCGAGAGACCGGCGCCGATCAGGCTGACACCACCGTAGAAGGAGTCCACGGTGCCGAAGGCGAGCGCGATCGCCCCGGCGATGATGATCAGCGCGGGAAGGACGTAGCGGACGGCGAGCAGAACGCGTGGCGTCCGCCGCTTGGCCGTGGGACGTGAGGGTGGCAGCGCTGCCGCGCTCGGCGCCGGCGACCGGACACCGTCAAGGCGCTGGCCTACCGGCGCGTGGAGGCGCGCACGTCCCTGCGAGGTGTGCGACCTTCCGCGTTCGCCAAGTCTTCGTGCCACGCCACCAAGGCTACTCTTGGAGCTGGGCTCCGCTGCCATGGAAGGCGAGCTCGAGCCTCCCGTCTGTCGCACGCGCACCGGTCAGTCGTAGCTTGAACGGGAGTCCGCCGATCGTCCGCGTGCAGTTGGCGTGCGACCCGAGCGCGCTGACAGTCGCGGCCGAGACCCCGGCGCCGTCCTCGGCGACGCCGACAAGATCGAACGACAGCGCACCGTTGGCCGCGACCGGGACGAGCCGCAGCTCCACCGACCTCCCATGGGGCGGCAGGAGAGACACATGGCCCGGCCGGATCACGACCCGGGGAACGGCAGTCAGAGTCGCTCCGATCCCGTCGGGCAGCCCACCGGCACAGGCGCTGGTCGCGAGCAGGTCACGCACTGCCGCAGGACCCAGGCTCGCCTCGGCCTCGATCGTCTGGATGGCGCCGCGCAGACCAATCAGGTCGGTTACGTGCACGTCCTCGAAGTTCGCCGTGAGCGATAGCGGCGGCAGGCCACCGATGCTCGCGTCGGCTTCGGTGACGGTGACATCGTCGAGCTGACCGTGTGCCAGCTGCCACAGCAGCGGCGTCGAGCCGAAGCTCACCTTCGCCGAGCCGCCGAAGCGCGCGGCCACAACATTGCGCACCGTGTCGCCAACCAGCTTGCGCGCAATGAGCTCGCCGGCGACGGCCGGAATCGCGATCACCAGGGCAATCACGACGAGCCTGCGGACGATCCAGGCGATCAGGAACACACGCGTCGCACCAGACCATCGCGCGGACGACGACAGGTATCTCGCGCCGCGGCGCGCTCACCCATCGTGGAGGATCGCGCCAGTCTGCACGACCTGGAAGGCGCTTCCCGGGACGCTCTTGAGATCATCGAGCACGTTGTCGTTCCAGCGCGGGTCGGTCGCCCCCTGGAAATACCAGGGACTGCCGTTGTCGGCGACGATCAGGCCGTAGGTCTTCATCGCCCGCAGGATGATCCGGTCGGTCCGCGGGAAGCGTGCGATCGGATAACTCGCATCGAGGCGAAGGCGAAGCCCCATCGGCGGCAGATCGGGGTTAGTCGAGCTCGACGCGAAGTGCGTCGCCGGGTGGATGAAGCCGGCTTGCGTTGCAGGCACCGTGAAGCGGATCGCGTGGTTGATGTAGCCACGCTTGATCTCGTCGTAGCGGATCAGGCCGGCGAAGATCGACAGACCGGCAGCGTCGGCGGAGGTCCAGCCATTGGGGCGCAGCTTGTTCGAGCGCAGGTTGAACACGGCGCCCGAGCCGGCGTTCCAGGAGCCGTCGGTGTTGGGGTAGGCGTTGTACAGCTCGAACAGCTTGCAGGTGCCCGCCTGCAGGACCAGCACATGGCGATCACCACTGGCGCTCTGACCGCCCTCGACCGGTGCATTCGCCGGAATCGGGTACGGCCCGGGGTTCGACTGGTCGCCGTAGGCGGTGAAGTGGATCGCCACCTTGGGCTGGTTGGCCGGCACGACCGCGTAGGGGATGCCGTAGGCGCGCTCGCTGCCGAAGTCAGGATGCAGATCGACGTTCGCGCCAATCGACGCGATGTACTGGCTTGAGAGCGGGCTGATCGGAAGGTTGTTGACCTTCTCGTGCCAGGGGTTGCTTTCGGGGAAGACGGGGCAGTCCCCGGTCCCGCGGCCGAGCGGGTACTCGCTGCCCGCGCTGTCCGCGACGACGGCGGTGGTGGCAGAGCAGACGATTGCCCCGAGCACCGCTGCGCACACAATGACCCGCGCTCGAAACACCCTGAGGCGAGCCTAACGGTCGATCGGACGGATCAGGCCAGGTGCCAGTGACTCATGGGGCTCACGGCCCGCCGGCTCAGCCGTCCGCGTAGCGCAGTGCGAACTCGTCGATCGCTTCGACCGCTTCAGGCGACTCGTCGAACAACAGGTGGCCGACCCCGGGCAGCGTGCAGGCGCTCGCGCCGCTTATGTACGACTGCCAGCTCCCCAGCTGACCGACCGGGACGACGCGGTCGGACTCGCCCCAGAGCAACAGCGTCGGCACCTCGATGCGATGCAGCCAGCGAGCCAGGCTCTGGTCGTAGGTGTGGGCCCACAGCAGTCGGGCCGCCGAGGTCGACTCGCGGTAGCGGTCGGCGAGCCAGTCCGGCGTCGGCGGGTCGGGTGCTTTGCCGGCGAAGACAGAGAGATCGGCGGCAAGGTATGCCGGCACCTCGGCATCGGGCAGCGAGAAGAGGTCGACCGTCGGGTGCTCGGCGACGCGAAGACCCCACGGCGCCGCGAGAACGAGACTGTGAAGGCGCGCGCGCTGGCTGATCGCAAGCGTCGCCGCGATCCAACCGCCCATCGAGTGCCCGGCCAGCGTCAGCTCGTCGATCCCGAGGGCGTCCAGCAGGTCGAGGTAGATCCGCTCGTAGTCGTGGACGCTGCGAATCTGGGGGTCGTCAGAGGAGGCGCCGAAACCAGGATGGTTGGGCACGATCAGCCGGAAGTGACCGGCGAGCGGCAGCAGCGCATCGAAGCCGGTGACGGTTCCGGCCCCATGCAGGAACAGCAGCGGCGGGCCGTCTCCCAGTTCGCTCACCGCGACCTCGACACCCGCCAGCTCGAAACGCGCCTGTTTGAAGGCGGTCATGCCGGCGCAGTCGCCCTCGCGCGGATTCGCGGGATCACCTCTTTGGCAAAGAGCGTCATGTTCTTGACCGCTTTCTCCTCGGGCATATCAGCGCTACTCAGCTGCAGCAGGACGCGGCTGCACTGCGCCTCCTCGGCCCAGCGCGAGAGCGTGTCGGCGACGGTGTCCGGCGAGCCGCAGGCGATCCGCCCGAGCGCCAGCATGTCCTCCCAAGTCGACTCCTTCGCCTCGGCAAGCGCTGCGCTGGAGGCAAGGCGCAGATAGTTCTCGCGCGAGACGTAACCCGGTGGGCTCAGATACTTCGGCTGGACGCGGTGAAACCAGCTGAAGAAGCGCTCGATGTGCGGGCGACCCTCGCGCTCGGCCTCTTCGTCGGTGTCGGCGACGTAGACGATCGTCGTGATCAACAGGTCCTGCGGCCGGAGTGTGCGACCGCGCGCGGCGCACTTCTCGCGCAACGACTCGAACGCGCGGAGCTGGTTTGCGATCGGCACGAACACGACCGAGTAGCCGGCGTCGAACTCGACGGCAAGGTCGACGGTCTCGGGGCTGCCCGAGCCGACAATGTAGATCTTCGGACGTGGTTGCTGGTAGGGCCGCGGCCAGGGGTTCAGGAAGCGGTAGAAGAAGTGCTCGCCCTCGAAGCTCGTCGGGCCCGGCTGCTCCCACGCTTGAAGCAGTACCTGGAGTCCTTCGCGAAACCGCTCCCGCGCTGTGGTCGGGTTGATCTGGGCCGCGTTTGACCAGTACTCCATGCCGGTGCCAAGCGGGAAGCCGAACTCCATCCGCCCGCCCGACATCACGTCGAGCATCGCGTACTCCTCGGCCACACGGTTTGGCATCGAGAGGTTCAGCGGGATGCCCGAGACGAGGATCTTGATCTTTTCGGTCGAGGCGATCACGTGCCCCGCCCGGACCGTCGGCGAGGGCTGCAGGCTGTAAGCCGTGTTGTGGTGCTCGTTGAGCGCGATCGCGTCAAAGCCGAGCTCTTCGACGAGCTTCAGCTCACGCGTATAGCGCTCGTAGAGCTCGTGCCCGACCTGTGGATCGAACTCGCTGTTGGGGTAGTCGACCCAGCTCGAGGCGTAGTCGTCGATGCGGTCGGGCAGCTTGCCGTAGTGGTGATGGTTGAAGACGTAGAACTCGATGTCGTCGAACACGCTCACGGTGCTCAGCGCGCCATGAAGCCGCCGTCGATAACGAAGTTCGCACCCGTGACCCACGAGCTCTCGTCCGAGGCGAGGTAGAGCGCGAGCGCCGCGATGTCCTCCGGGCGGCCAGTTCGCGACAGCATGATCGCGTCGAGGTGGTCCTGGCGAAACTGCGGGTTCTCGAGCTGCTTCGCCGTCGCGGGCGATTCCACCATGCCGGGGCTGATCGAGTTCGCACGAATCCCGTGTGCTCCGCCCTCGGAGGCAAGCTCGCGCGTCAGGGCGATCACCGCCCCCTTCGTCGCGGCGTGGGCAAAGTTGCCCGGGGTCTGGCGCAGCGAGCTCATGCCGGAGATCGAGCCTGTGTTGATAATCGAACCGCCGCCGCGCGCAACGAGGTGCTTCCAAGCCTCGCTGACGACGTAGAAGATCAGGTCGAGCTCGTTGCGGACCGTGAAGTGCCAGTCGGCGTCGCTGAGCTCCGCGATCGGAACGAACTTGGGAGCGGCTGCGTTGTTGTAGAGAATGTCGAAGCCACCTTGCTGCTCGGCCGCGCCGGCGACCCACGCGCGCGCCGCCTTCGAGTCGCCAAGGTCGACCGGCGCTGTCGAGGTCATCGTCCCTCCGGCGTCGCGCACCAGCGCGACGGTTTCCTCAGCTTCGGCAGGCTTCACGTCGCAACCGACAACGACGGCGCCCTCGGCTGCGAACAGCAGCGCCGCAGCGCGTCCCTGACCTCCGGCGGTGCCGGTTATCAGGGCGACCTTGCCGGTGAGCCGCCCACTCATCGCCCTCGCCCCACCGGATCCACTCTATGCAAGAGTCCGCCCGGATGTCGAGCCTGAGGCTGGCGACGCCAGCGTTTCTGTGCAACGAGCTCGAGCGGGCGCTGCCGGCGCGTCCGTTCGAGCTCGAATTCTGGGACGGCACGCGACTCCCGGCGACGACCCCCGGCGGCCCTGCATTCCGACTACGAGGGCCCGGCGCCGTCAGTCACCTGCTCCGTTCGCCGGGGCAGCTGGGCATCGGCCGCGCATATGTCTCGGGCCTGATCGAGGTCGACGACCTCGATCGCGCGATGGAACTCGTCGCAAACTGGAAGCCGCCAAAGATCGACAGGCGGACGCGGCTGCGGCTCGCACTCGCCGCCGTCCCCGCCGCTGGGCTAACGCTGCCACCGCCGGTGCCCGAGGTCGAACTGCGCCCGCGCGGGGAGCGTCACAGTCGCGAGCGCGACCGCCGCGCCATCCGCCACCACTACGACGTTTCAAACGAGTTCTTCGCGCTGTTCCTCGACGACTCGCTGACCTATAGCTGCGCGCTCTTCTCCCGCGGCGCGCGGACACTCGAGGAGGCTCAGCAGGCGAAACTCGAGCTGATCTGCCAGAAGCTCGGGCTGCAACCAGGCGAGCGCGTCCTCGACGTCGGCTGTGGCTGGGGCAGCTTCGCGATCCACGCTGCCGCCCGCCACGGAGTGCGCGTGCTCGGGATCACGCTCTCGGAGCCACAGGCGCGCCTGGCACGCGAGCGGGTCGCCGATGCCGGACTCGACGCCAACGTCGAGGTCCGCGTCGCCGACTACCGCGACCTCGCTGGCGAACGCTTCGATTCGATCGCGAGCATCGGGATGGTCGAGCACGTCGGCGCGGTCCAGATCGATGACTACTCCGCACGCCTGGCGGAGCTACTGCGACCGGGTGGGCGTCTGCTCAATCACGGCATCGCGCGCTTGCGTCACGGCGACCCGGAGGCCGGGCCGTTCTCCGAGCGCTACGTGTTTCCCGACGCCGCGCCGCTGCACCTCGCGCGTGTGCTCCTGTCACTCGAGCGTGCGCACCTCGTGACCGCGCATGTCGAGGGTCTCGCCGGCGACTACATCGTGACGCTCGACCACTGGATCGCGCGCCTGGACGCAAATCTCGAGCGCGCCGCCGAGCTCGTCGGCGCCGAGCGCCTGCGGGTCTGGCGCCTCTACCTGAGGGCCGCACGCAACGGCTTTCGCGTCGGATTCACAGGCGTTTACCAGGTTGTTGCAAGACGTCCTGCGGCGGGCGCCGAGCCGAGTTTCTGACGCGGCCACTATCGGCCGTCCGGCACTGCCTAAAGGGGGCGCTCTGGCACACCGATATTGGGCGTATGCGCGACCGGTCGTCCACGGCGGGCGCGTCACCGGCGCGCCTGTTTACCAAGTACGCAGTGATCACCCTGGTGCCGGTCCTGGCACTCGGTGCGGCACTGGCGATCAGCATCCGGCTCGAGGCGACACAGCGCGGGATCGATGAGGCCAAGGCCGAGGCGAAGCTGATCGCCCAAACCGCGATCGAGCCGCTCTTCAACAGCGGCCGCGAGCTCACGCCAAAGCTCGGCTCGGGCGAGCGGGCCGCGCTCGAGCGGATCGTCACGCGGGCTGTCGGGACGGGGGACATCCTGCGTCTGCGGCTGCACGACCTCTCCGGGAACGTCGTCTTCTCGGACGACGGGTCCGGCTTCCACGGCAAGCCCGACGACGAGGCGCTCGATGCAGCCGGTGGTGACACGGTGGCCGACCTGACGCACCTGAACTCTGACAGCAACGACGTCGGGCGGATCGGCCAGCAGGCCGTCGAGGTCTACGAGCCGCTAGTCGCCGGCGTCCGCGCCAAGCGCGTCGGCGTGCTCGAGATCTACCTGCCCTACAAGCCGATCCTCGCCGACGTCGCGGCGAGCATGCACCGCCTCTACATCGACCTGATCGGCGGCCTGACGCTGCTCTACCTCGCCCTGCTTGCGATCACGACCTCGGTCAGCCGCGGCCTGCGCCGCCAGGTCGCGCTCAATGCCGCCCAGGCGGAGCAGCTCCGCGTTAGTGAGGCGGAGCATCGGATGCTGTTCGAGGAGAACCCGCTGCCGATGCTCTCCTACGACCGGGCGAGCTTGCAGATCGTTGCCGTCAGCAACGCTGCCGTCGCGAGCTACGGCTATTCGCGCGAGGAGTTTCTCGGGATGACGATCAAGGACATCCGCCCGCCAGCGGACGTGCCATCGCTGCTACGCCACCTCGAGGTCGAGGGCCGCCTGACGCGCTCCGGCTACTCGGGCCCGCGCCAGACTCGCCATCAATACAAGGACGGGACAATCATCGACGTCGAGGTCAGCGGCGACGACGTCACGCTCGGTGGGCGCAAGTGCCGGATCGTGCTCTGTCAGGACGTGACCGAGCGCAACAAGGCAACGCAGGAGCTCGCGGTCGCTCGTGACGCTGCGATCGAGGCGTCGAACACGAAGTCCGCCTTCCTCGCCAACGTCAGCCACGAGATCCGCACGCCGATGAACGGCGTGCTCGGGATGAACGAGCTGTTGCGCACGACGGCGCTGGACGACGAGCAGCGCGGCTACGCCGATCAGGTCGCCCGCTCGGGCGAGCACATGCTCGCGATCATCAACGACATCCTCGACATCTCGAAGATCGAGACCGGCCAGCTCGAGCTCGATGCGACCGACTTCGTTCTGGCTGACATGCTCGAGCAGGCGTGCGTCGTCGGCGGGGTCGACGCCCAGGCCAAGGGCGTCGAGTTTGCGCTCGAGATCGACCCCGAGCTACCGCGCCGCGTGCACGGCGACGGCGGGCGGCTGCGCCAGATCGTCCTCAACCTCGTTGCCAACGCCGTGAAGTTCACGAGCGAAGGCGCCGTAATCGTGACGGTCAGCGCCATGACGCCCGCGGCCGAGACGACGAAGCTCAGGATTGCCGTCGCCGACGAGGGAATCGGGATCGACCCCGAGCGCCTGGAGCACATGTTCGAGCCTTTCACCCAAGCCGATGTTTCGACGACCCGCCGCTTTGGTGGAACCGGTCTCGGCCTCGCGATCGCGCGCGAGCTGACCGACCTGATGGGCGGGAAGATCGGCGCGGACAGCGAGCCGGGAGTTGGCAGCACCTTCTGGGTCGAGCTCGAGCTCGGCGTCGCGGCGGAGGTCGGGGTCGAGGCCGGCGAGCAACAGTCGGTCCCCGAGGCCGCGGCCGAGCTCGACGAGAACGCGCCGATCATCCTGATCGCCGACGACACCCCGGTCAACCAGATCGTCGCGGCGCGAGCGGTGCAGCGCTGCGGCTGCCGCTCGCATGTCGTGAACGACGGTTACGAGGCGCTCACCGCGCTCATCTCACAGCGCTACGACGCCGTCCTGATGGATTGCCAGATGCCAGAGATGGACGGCTACGAGACAACCGTCGAGTTGCGCCACCGCGAGGCCGGCGGACGACGAACCCCGGTCATAGCGATGACCGCTTCGGCGATGAAGGGCGACTTCGAGCGCTGCATCTCGCACGGGATGGACGACTTCGTCAGCAAGCCACTGCGCCACCACGCGCTCGACGAGGTCCTGCGCCGCTGGATCCCGCGTCTCGCCGCCAGCGACGGCGACGAGACGAACGCCGCCGCCGCCTGAGCGGCGAGCGGGACCGACGCCGAGCGGCGCGCACAGCACGACGGCTAGGCGTGCAAACCCTCATTCGCAGCCCCAACGAGCTGTGCCGGTGCGCTATGTTGTGCCGGGTCAGATGGAGTCCTGACGCGAGGCCTGCTAGAAGGTTTAGCCCCTCCGAACCGCCCACTAAGCACAAGGGCTGATGGCTTCTTTCGCGAATTCACTCGTACGCGAGAGGAGCTTTGAAGCGTCGTGCCGATCCTTCCCGACTGGGCCGTACAGGTTCTCCAGGTCGTAACCATCCTGTCGCTGGCGCCGTTGGTCAGCGGGATCATCGCGCGGGCCGAGGCGGTTATCCAGCAGCGCAAGGGGCCGCGGATCCTGCAGCCCTACTACGACATCTTCAAGCTGCTGCGAAAGCAGACGGTGCTGCCAGAGCCCGCAGGGGTTGGTTTCCGTGCCGCACCGTATGTCAGCTTTGCCGCGTACGCGACGATCCCGCTGCTGATCCCGGCGCTGACCACGTTCCCGCTGCCGCTCGGCTACATGGCCGACTTCTTCGGCGTCGGGCTGATCCTCGCGCTCGCGAGCTTCTCCGTTTCAATTGCGGCAATCGACAGCGGCAGTCCGTATGCGCAGCTCGGCTCGAGCCGACTGCGCTCGTTCGGCGCGTTCAACGAGCCGACGGTGATCTTTGTGACGTTCGTGCTCGCGCTGACGACGCACACAGACCTGCCATATGCGTTTAACGCCGCGATCCGCTCCAGCGCGGTCGAGGTCGTGCGACCCAGCCACCTGTTGATGATTGCCGCGTTCTTCATGCTGGTGTTGAGCGAGACGGGACGGATCCCGGTCGAGAACCACGGTGGCACGCTCGAGTTCGGCCAGATCGAGGAGGGCCGGGTCGCCGAGCACTCAGGGCCTGGGTTGGCGTTCCTGCGCTGGGGATCGAGCGTTAAGCAGCTGTTGCTGTTCACGATCTTCATGAACGTGCTCGTGGTTCCCTGGGGTCTGGCGGGCAGCGGTCGTCTCGGCGTCGTCCTGCTGGCGATCGGCCTGCTGTTGGTCAAGGCGCTCGGTGTCGGCACAGTTGTGGTGGCGATCGAGTCGAGCTTCGCCAAGCTGCGCCTCTACAAGATCCCCGAGTTCACCGTGGCGAGCTTCATGCTCGCTGTACTCGCGGTCGTGATCTTCCTGTTCGAGCCCGCGTTCGGTGACCTGCATCTGAGCGTCTTCGGCGCCGCCGCGACCTGCTCGGCTGTGGTGGTCTTGCTGCTCGAGCTGTACATGCTGCGCTCCCAGGAGGTCTGGGAGCAACTCCACCTTTACGCCCTGTCCTCGACTGTCGTCGCAATCCTCGCATTCATCACCGCCGCAACCGGGCACGGTGGCGCCTCGCTCTACGCGCTTGGCGCGGTCACGATCGGCCTGAAGGCGCTGTTCTTTCCGCAGGGGATCCGCTTCGTGCTACGGCGGCTGGACATCGAGCCGCGGGTGCCGTCGCTGATCGGTGTGCCGAGCGCGATCCTGATCGCCGTCCTGCTTTGTTCACTCGCGTTCATCGTGCTGCAACCGATCCACATCGGCGCCGAGTCACCGCTGCCGCTCTCGGCGCTGCCGCTCGCGGTCGGGGGTGTACTCGTCGCGTTCCTCTTGATGGTGTTGCGGCCGTACGCGCCCTCGCAGCTGCTCGGCTTCCTCGCGCTCGAGAACGCGGTGTCCGTCGCGAGCCTGATCATCGCCCCGGGACTACCAATCATCCTCGCCCTGCTATTGCTGTTCGACGTTTTGATCGGGGTTGTCGTCTTCGTGGTGCTCGTCCAGTACCTCGCAGTCGAGCGGAGCGCCGTGCACACCGATTCGCTGAACAAGCTGAGCGGATGAGCTGGGCGCTGTACGCGATCCTCGCCGTGCCGTTGGTGGCGACGCTGCTGACGCTGCTCGACGGGTGGCGGCTTGCGCGTGCCGGGTCGTTGGTATCCGGAATCGTCTCACTGGCGCTCGCGATCGTGATCGCGATCACTGTCGAGCACGGCCGTGTCGTCAACGCGGCGGGCGGATGGCTGCGCGTCGACTCGCTCGGCGCCGTGTTCCTGCTCACGACCGGGCTGCTCTACGCGATGGCCGCGGTTTTCTCGATCGGCTACCTCGGCGCCGAGAAGGACCGCCCTGGGTTCTCGAGCTTCGCCAAGCGGTACTTCGCGCTGCTGAACCTGTTCGGCTGGTCGATGCTGCTCGTCCCGCTCGCATCGGATTTCGGGACGTTGTGGGTCGCGGTCGAGCTAACGACGATCGTCTCGGCACTGCTCGTCGCGATCGACCGCACCGACGCTGCACTCGAGGCGTCGTGGAAGTACATCCTGATTGCCTCGAGCGGCCTCGGGGTCGCGTTGCTGTCGATCATCGTCCTCTATGCCGCGGGCACGCACGTCTTGGGCAGCGCCTACGTGCCGCGGTTCGAGCACTTTCTTGCTCACGCCCGCGGTATTTCGCCCGACGCGGTCCGACTCGCTTTCGTGCTCGCACTCGTCGGCTTCGGCACGAAGGTCGGGTTCGTTCCGATGCACAGCTGGCTACCGGACGCGCACAGCGAAGCCCCCGCCCCAGTCTCAGCGATGCTTTCGGGCTCGCTGCTCGCGGGCGCCCTGTACGCGATCCTGCGCCTGTTTCAGGTCACGGTGGCCAACGGAAACCGTGCGTTCGCCGAGCACGCGCTGATCGTGTTTGGCGTGCTCTCACTCGTCGCGGCCAGCTTCTTCGTGCTGCGCCAAGGCAACTTCAAGCGGCTACTCGCCTACTCCTCGATCGAACACATGGGGATCATCGCGATCGGCATTGGCTTCGGCGCGCCGCTCGCGATCGCCGGCGCGCTGCTGCACGTCATTACCCACGCCTCCGCCAAGGGCCTCGCGTTCCTCGGCGCCGGATCGCTGTTGCGCGGTTACGACACCAAGGAGGTCGACGGCGTGACGAATGCTGGGCGGACGATGCCCTGGACCGGGCCGATGTTTCTCGCTGCCGCGCTCGCGCTGTGCGGATTGCCGCTGTCGGGCGTGTTTCGCAGTGAGTTCGAGATCGTCGCCGGCGGATTCGCTCACTCGCAATACGTCGGAGTGACGCTGCTACTCGTGTTCGTCAACGTCGCGTTCTTCGGAATCATCTGGCACACCGGACGAATGGTGCTGAGCACCGCGGCCGAGGGAACGTCAGGCGAGCCCGTACCAGCTGCCCGAGAGCGCAGCTGGTGGATGATCGCCGGCATGCTCGGCTGCCTGTTCGTCGTCGTCGCGCTCGGCGTCCATCTCCCCGGTGATCTGGCAGCGCTGCTGAACAACGCCGGGCACAGGCTGGCAGTCCCGGCATGACGAGCGCGACGAAGGAGCAGTCCGAACTGTGGGCCGGCCTGGCGGAAGACCTCGGCGCGGTGCAGGAGCCCGCGCCGAGCGAGGAGCGTCGCCTACGCGTGCCGGCGGCGGACTTCGACCGCGCCGCGCGTGTCCTCAAAGAAGCCGGGGCGCGATTCGTAACCGTCTTTGCGGCAAGCACGCCTGAGCCAGCGATCATCGGCGCCTTCGCTTTGCGTGGCGAGCTGGTCGTCGTGCGCGCGCCGACCGACGACACTGATCTCGCTGCCGTACTGACGATCGGCGATTGGTGGCCCGCGGCGCGCTGGGCCGCACAGGAACTCGCCGAACGCCACGGGCCCCGCCCGGCCAACCGCAGCAAGAAGCGGCTTCTCACGGCGCCAGACGCCGATCTGCTCGACCGGCATGTCAGCGGCCTGGACGTCTTCACGATCCCCTACGGGCCCGTCCGCTCAGGGATCTTCGAGGCGATCCAGTTCCAGATCGAGACCGGGGGCGAGGACGTCCCGCGCGTCCAGACGCGCCCGTTCTTCAAGCATCGCGGACGCGAACAGCGCTTCGTCCGGCTGCGGCCCGACAAAGCTGTCTATGTCGCCGAGCGCGTGGCGGGCATCGCGAGCGTCGCCTACGCGAGCGCCTTCTCGCAGGCCGTCGAACGGGCGCTCGGTGCGCCGCCCCCGCCGCGTGCGGAGCGCTGGCGCGCGGTGTACGGGGAGCTTGAACGGATGGCGTGCCATCTCGATGTGATCGCCAAGGAGGCCGAGACGGCCGCGTTGTATGTCGGTCAGGCCCGCTTCCAGATTCTCAAGGAGCGTGTAATGCGCTGGCGCTCAAGGCTTACTGGTAGCCGCTTCGGACGTGGCATGATCGTCCCTGGTGGCGTGCGCTTCGAGGGCGCGATGGGCCTCGACGAGCTGCTCGGCGAGATCGACGCATTCGAGGTCGATCTGCGTCGCGACCGTCGCCTGTTTGTCGGCACCGCGTCGATGACTGACCGACTCGTCGGATCCGGGCGCTTGCCGCGCGCGCTGGTCGAGGACTACGGCGCGGTCGGGCCGCTCGCGCGCGGCTCAGGACTCTCGACCGACGCCCGCCACGAGCGCCCGTACGGCGACTACAAGCGCCTCGGCCTGCAGGTGATCACCGCAAGCGAAGGCGACGCGATGGCTCGCGTCAACGTGCGCTTCCGTGAGCTCGGAGAGTCGCTGCGATTGCTGCGCCAATCAATCGATCAGCTGCGTCGCAGCAACGGCGAGCTACAGAAGCGGCTGCCAACAGATGGCAGCGGTTCCGCCTTTGGCTGGGTCGAGGCGCCGCAGGGCGAGCTCGTGATCTGGGTCGAGCTGCGCGACGGGCTGCTCGAGCGCGTTCACATCGCCTCGCCTTCGCTGCGCAACTGGGCGCTATTTGACCACGCATTCCCGAGGGACGTGCTGACCGACTTCGCTTTCATCGAGCACAGCTTCGGACTGACCCCGGCGGGAGCTGATCGCTGATGCTTCAATGGATCGCCCGCGGCCTCGGCAAGGGACGGATCACCACCCGTTATCCGCGCCACGCGGAAGCACCACCTGCCGGCTTCCGCGGCCGGATCGACGTGCTCGACAGCGACGCCGCGCCGGCCGAGCTCACCGGACTCTGCCCCACCGCAGCGATCGCGATCGACAGGCAACGGCGACTGACGGTCGACCGCGGCCGCTGCATCCTCTGCGGTGCTTGCGTTCAAGCAGCTCCGGATCGCTTCGCCTTCGTCGCGCAATACGAGACCGCGACTCGCACACGATCCGCTCTGATCGTCCCCGAGGACCGTGAGACGCCGCTCGAGCCGTTGCGCGAAACACTGGCCGAGCAGGCTCGTGCGCTGCGCCGGTCAATCCACGTCCGCCACATCGACTGCGGCTCGGACGGCTCGGAGGAATGGGAGATCCAAGCGCTCTGGAATCCCTACTACGACATTCAGCGGCTCGGGTTCTTCCTGACCAACGCCCCTCGGCACGCCGACATCCTGCTGGCCACCGGACCGGTTACGAGCGCGATGCGCGGGCCGCTCGAGCGCACCTGGGATGTCATGCCGCGACCGAAGGCGCTCGTGGCGGTCGGCAGCGATGCCTGCTCGGGGGGTCTCAGTGATGCCGGCGACCTGGCGGCGGGCAGCGTCGACGCGGTACTCCCAGTCGACGTGTACGTGCCCGGCTCGCCTCCGTCACCGATCGCGATCATGCACGGGCTACTGCTCGCAACAGGCCTACTCCAGGCGGTAGCAGCGTGACGGTTATGTTCGCGGTCGCGATGGGCCTGCTGGGGCTCGCTCCGCTGCTTGCGTTGCGTGTTGGGCGCATTGCTGCGCTGAGCGCAGCCGCCGGCTGCGTGCTGCTCGTGATCGTCGGCATCACAGCGGCGTTGGCCGGCGCGCGACCGGTACTCGATCTTGGTAGCTGGCTCGGGTTCGGACACAGTGCGCTGCGCGCCGACGGGCTCGCGGGCATCTTCCTCGCGCTCACCGGCCTGGTCGGTGCTGCAGTCTCGCTCTCCTATGCGGAGCTCCCGCCCGGCAATTGGCAGACCGGCTTGGGCGCCGCGCTGCTCCTGTCGGTCGCGGTTGCGATCGGCTCGGACAACGCGTTCCTCTTCCTTCTTGCCTGGGAAGGGATCACGGTCTGCGTCTATCTGATCGCTAGCGGCGGGCGCGGCCGCGACGATCTGGTCGCCGGCTACCTGACGGGCGGCCTCGCGAAGGTCGGCGGCGCCGCGCTGCTCGCGGCTTTCGCGCTGCTCTATGCCCATACCCACAGCTTCTCGCTGGAAGTCTGGGCGCACACCGCGCTACCGGCCGGGACGCGGAGCCTGCTGTTCGCGCTGTTCCTCGCCTGCTTTGCCACGAAGGTCGGCGTGCTTCCACTGCAAGGCGGCCTGCCTGCCGGTTACGGCTCGGCGCCAAGGCTAGGCGCCGCGTCGCTGTCAGTCGCGCTTTGCGCCGGCTTCTACGGATTGTGGCGCTTCGAGTTCCAGATTCTCGGGCCGCTGCCGGTCTGGTGTGGCGACGCACTGCTGATCCTCGGCGGCGTCACCGCGTTGACGGGGATCGCCTACGCGCTCACCCAGGACAATATGCGACGGTTTCTCGGCTACTCGACCGTCGAGCACGCTGGTGTCGTGCTCGTCGGGCTTGGCGTCGCACTACTGGGACAGGCCGAGCACATGCCGGCCCTAGCCGCCGCCGGACTGCTCGCCGCGACGCTCCACGTCTGCGCGCACAACCTCTCAAAGACACTTGCCCTGATCGGTATCGACCGGGTCGAGCAGACGACGGGGAAGCGTACGCTCGACCCGCTCGGCGGCCTCTCACGCCGACTGCCGGTGACCGCGCTCGCACTCGGGGTGTCCGCACTCACGCTCGCCGCGATCCCCCCGCTCGGCGGCTTTGTCAGCGAGTGGTTCACCTTCGAAGCTCTGCTCCAGGGCTTTCGCATGCCGACGCTTCTCTCGCGCCTGCTCTGTACGCTCGCCGCCGCAGCGCTCGCACTGACGGCGGGACTCGGCCTGCTTGCCTTTGCCAAGTACTACAGCTTCATCTTTCTGAGCACCGCGCGAGCAAAAGTCGAGCAGCTTCGCGAGCCGTCGCGCTGGCCCGTCGGGCTGGTCGGTCTCGGCGTCGTGATCCTGGTGCTGGGGACCGTCGCTCCGTGGGAGATTCACGCGCTTGGGTCCGGACTGCAACAGCTGCTCGGCTTCAACCCGGCAACAGCGACCATCACTCACCCACTGACCCTCGGCCCCGTGTTCAGCGGCTTCTCCGTGCTCGACCCAACCTATTTGAGCTTCGTCCTACCCGCCTACGTGCTGCTGGCAGTGTTGGTCATGCGGGCCACGCGCGGTCGCAGTGTGCGCCGCCAGCCCGTACGACGCGCGCCAGTCTGGGTGACCGGAAGCGGCGTGGAACTCGCCGCGGTGCAATACCGGCCGTCGGCGTACTCCAATCCGATGCGGGTGATCCTGCGCGGCCCGCTCGGCTACCGCACGCGCGTGCTCGTCACGAGGGGACGCAACGCTACGGCTGAGCTCACGCTCGATACGCGCGTCGTGCTCGCCATCGACCGCTACCTCTACACACCCGCGACATCACTCGCGCTCGGGATCTCAAAGCGGGTGCGCGCTCTCCAATCCGGGCGTCTCTCCGCATACCTGCTCTACATGCTCGTCGCGCTGATCCTTGCCCTGTCCCTTGTCCCCATCCTACGGTGATGTTTCAAAGAATCCTGATTGCCTGGGACGGCTCACCGCTCGCACTCCGCGCCCTCGAGATCGCGATCGATGTGGCGCGCCGCTACGACGCCGAGCTCGTCGCCATCTCGATCGCATACTCCCCCGCTCACGCCGAGACCGCGGCCGACCGCGACGAATCGGCCGCCGCCGCCCACCGCTACCTCGACCAGACATTTCGCGAAGTTAGAGACCGCGCCGAACGCGTCGGCATGAGCGTCGCACACGAGATCATCGACGCCGACACGCCGGCACGGGCGCTCGCCGATTACGCACACGAGCACGGCTTCGATCTGCTCGTGTGCGGACACCACCACACCAGCCGCGCCGGCCGACTGTTGCTTCCCGGCGTTAGCCAGGACCTACTCGCGGCAGCGAGCCTGCCAGTTCTCATCGTCAGCGACGAGAACCCGTAGCCGCGCCCGACTAGACTCGCGATCGCGTAGGTCAGAGGGCGAGCGCGGTGCGTGTTGGCAACACCGTGATCTCGCTAAGAGATGTCGAGCCTCAGAACCCCGGCGCGGGAATCAGGATCTCGTGGCCCTGCGTGATGTCGTATTTGTGGTGGGGATGTGCGTAGGCGATCACGATGACGTTGTCCTTTGTCACGCGGATCAGCGTGCCGTCACAGAGATCCTGCACCAGCCAGATCGTGCCGCTCACCGCCGCCGACCCGTAGCGCCCCTTCGTGGTGTAGTTGCCGTGCGCGTTACCCCAGAGCTGCCGCACGACGCTGCCCGGCTTCTTGTGCGAGCTCGCATCGCGCGCGCCATGCCTGTGACGCCTCCGGTGATTCGGACAGGCGGCGAAGCTGCCGCCCGTAAGCGTCGGGATCGTCGTTCCGCTCCGCGTCTGCGTGAGCACGAACTCTCCGTCGTAGAACTCACCGGTCTGCGTGCCGCCATTGGGCAGGGCGACGGTCAAGGTGACAACACCATTCGTCGCGTCGATCGTTGTGCCAAACGGGACGTTGATCGGCCCAGAGACCAGCGTGAACTTCGAACTGCCCGGCAGGCGAATCAGCACCGTGCCACCGGTCGCGCTCAGGTCGGTTGACTGCGTCAGCACCGGCGGCGCAACCGAGAGGCTGGCGATCAGTGGAGCCGGGACGGTCAGCGTGGCCGCGTTCGTGGCGACCTTCACGCCGTCCTCGGTGAACACCGCCCGGTACTCGTTGCCGGAGTTCGCTGGATTCGTCGTCGATACGACGAGCGTGTCCGAGGTCGCGCCCGGCACGTCCGCCCAGGTCGATCCGCCATCGGTCGAGACCTGCCACTGGACCGACGTTGCGTTTGAGGCTCCCGCGGTGAACGTGGCGCTCTGCCCGGCGCTCACGGCCTGATCGGCTGGCTGCTGGGTAACCGTCGGTGGCGCCAGCACCGTCAACTTCGCCGCCGTGCTGGTCGCCGTCGAGCCCAGCTCGGCAAATACCGCCCGATACTCGTTCCCCGACTCACTCGTCGTCGTCGAGGCGAGCGTCAGCGTGTCACTCGTCGCGCCAGACACCGCCGACCACGTCGACCCACCATCGGTCGAGACCTGCCACTGGACCGACGTCGCATTCGACGCTCCCGCCGTGAACGAAGCCCCCGTCCCAGCCACCACCGTCTCACCCGACGGATTAGCGGTCACGGACGGCGCAGCCAGCACCGTCAGCGTCGCCGCCGTTGTCGTCGCCGTCGAGCCGAGCTCGGAAAACACCGCCCGGTACTCGTTGCCGGACTCACCCGTCGTCGTCGAAGCGATCGCGAGCGTGTCACTCGTCGCGCCGGACACGCCCGACCACGTCGACCCACCATCAGTCGAGACCTGCCACTGCACGGACGTCGCGTTCGACGCTCCCGCCGTGAACGAAGCCCCCGTCCCAGCG
>Ga0181525_10000307_pt1 | contig 43547 bp, 32 predicted proteins | sample PEATcosm2014_Bin_48_FD_121100 | JGI IMG/M metagenome (GOLD analysis project Ga0181525, IMG submission 121100) | Peatland microbial communities from MTU Mesocosm Facility, Houghton, MI, USA - PEATcosm2014_Bin06_10_metaG | ecosystem: Environmental > Terrestrial > Soil > Wetlands > Peat | place... | reverse complement strand
GTGCCATCGCCGTTGTTGCGGTAAAGGTTCTTGCGGCCGAAATCATTCACCACGTAAAGATCGGGCCAGCCGTCGCCGTTAAAGTCGTCCCAGCCGCAACAGAAGCTGTAGCGATTGTTGTTCTTGTCCATACCGGTTTCCGCGGTAGCATCGCGAAACTTGCCGTCGCCGTTGTTGTGCATCAGGAAATTCGGTGGGCCATTTTGGGCATCGTAGTAAGGCACAGGGTATTTATATTGGTCTGTGCCCTGGTAGAAGACGTAAAGGCAAAAGTAAATATCCAGGCGGCCATCGCGATCGTAGTCAGCCGCGGCCGCGCCCGTGAACGTCCCCTGCGGTGGGTTGGCGAACTGAAACGCATTCGCTTTCAGGCGGAACTTGCCGCCGCCCTGGTTCAGGAATAATAGCGGGCCGCCGGCGCGCACCACCACCAGGTCCTGGCGTCCGTCGTTATCGAAATCCGCAATGAGCGCACATGCTGTGTTGTCGAGAATCCCGGTTCCCGAGCTTTCGGTGATGTCCTCAAAGGTTCCGTCTCCGCGGTTGCGATACAGCCGGTTCGGCAACCCGGCCGGTTGGCAGATGTAGAGATCGTCGAAGCCGTCGCCATCGATATCGCCAATCGAAACGCCGTTGTGGCCGTAGAGATCGATCCCGGTCGCGCCATCCAACACCGTTCTCCAGTAATCGACTCCGTGCGAAAGTTGGTGCGCGTATGAAGCATTGCCACCGAGCGCGGTCTGCGTGACGTCCGCGAAGAAAGGCGCGGCGGAGCGGCTGCGCACTTCCTCGATTGCCCGCCAGGTGCGAATCAGCAGATCGCCTTCGTGGATCGTCTCCCACTCCAAATCCCAATGGCCTACGCGCTGTTCGCGGTGAAATCCGCTGCCTGTCGAAACCAATTCGTAACGAACGGTGGTGGCAAAGCCGCCTGCGCTCGCTGCGATGCGGGTGATCTGGAATTCGGCAGTCACGACTTTCGCCAGGCCAACCAGAGACCGTCGCCAATCTTGCAAGAACGCATCCGCCCCGCGATCCGCCGTCTCGGAGAACCGCAGTCGCTCCACAGTGAGGCCTTGTCCTTCGCGCTCGCGCCGGGAAGAGGCCGGAAGCAGCGAGGCTCCTGCAAACTGCGGGCTCAATGCGCGATTGATGGCGGTTGTGTCGAGGACGGAGGCCACCAGGTCAGATCTCCATGCTTCCAGCTTCGCCGCCATCTGGTCGTGGACTGTCTCCGTCACGAATTCATCGTGGCCCGCCTCGCGCTTGAGCAGTGTGGCGTCGAGATTGCCCTGGGCCCGGTAGCGCGGGTGAAGGTGAAACTCCGCTGTTGCCGCCTCCACAGGCGGCGCGTTTAGCGGATAGAAGAATGGGGATGCGATCCCTTTCAAGCCGCCCGGAACCAGTGCGGCCGCCGCGCCTTGCCGGCAGCGCATCAGGAAGTCTCTTCGGCTGTTTCTCATGTTGGGGAAAATGGCGGCCATGCCGGAAGACGAGCGCTGCCTCCGGCGTTCTTCATCAAGGTTATCCTTTACCCTGAAATCGTGAAAGGCGAGCAGGCTTCCTTGTGTGGGGCGGAACCCCTGTTCCGCGGGCGACTCCCGGGTCGCCCCTTCTGCGCTCGAGGAGCGAGCATGAATTTCACACTCATGCTTCCCGTCTTTGTGTCCCTTGGAGCTTTATGCCTGCTCCCAGCCGCCTTTGCACAGCAGCTCGCTCCGGCCCCTAACGACACGCTTGAGGCGCACCTCGGCCGAGGTTATGAAGCCCTCAAGGCCGAGCAATACGACGTGGCTGTGAGCGAGTTCCGAGCCGCGCTGAAGCTGGATCCAAAGCTCGTAACCCGGGCTCGCTTCCCGCTGGCGGTGGCCCTGTTTGATTTGAAGCAGACGGCCGAGGCGCGCGCGGAGTTTGAAATCGTGCGAGGCGAGACGGGGGACCACCCCAACATCGTCTATTACCTGGGCAGGCTTGACCTGATGGATCAAAACTACCCAGCCGCAATCCGGAATCTCACCACAGCCCTCGCCAAGCCTCCCTATCCGGACACAGCCTACTATCTCGGGTTTGCCTGTTTCAAACAAGGCGACCTGGCGAACGCAGAAAAGTACCTGAAGCTCGCGGTGGCGAGCAATCCCAGCGATAGCATCGCCCAGTATCAGCTCGGCTTGCTGTTCCGCAAGTTGGGCCGTGAGGACGAGGCAAAGCGCGCGTTTGAGGCATCCTCGGAACTGCGCCGCCGGGATACGGACACCAGCCAGCTTCGAGTGGAGTGTGGCCGCATGCTCGACCAGGGTTCCGTGGCTGAAGCGCGAGCTGTTTGCAATCAGCTCTACGATCCAACCAGCGCCGCGCGCCTGACCATTCTCGGGACACTCTACGGGCAGCACCGGGATTTCGCGGCGGCTCTTCCACTCCTCGAACGCGCGGCCGAATTGGAGCCTCAATCGCCTCAGATGCAATACAACCTGGCCTTCACTTATTTCCAGATGAACCGCCCTGAGGATGCGCGCGCGCCGCTCGCCAGCGCGGTCGAACGCTGGCCGGACGTGTTCCCGTTGAACTTCCTGTATGGCGCCGTCCTCGCTCGCCTGGGTGAAGACCGCCTTGCGTATACGGCGCTCCAACGTGCCCACCAGCTCAACCAGCAGGACGCTATCACTGCAGAGCTTCTGTACCAAACCACGCTTCGCCTGGCGCGCGCGGGCGCATCCGCAGGCGACCACTCCGATGCGCTTCGCTATTTTCGGGAAGCCGCCGCGCTCCGCCCGCTTGATCCGGAGCCCCATCGTGGACTGGCCGAAACCCATGCATCAATGGGCAACGCTCGCGAGGCGGAGGCCGAGCGGATGCAAGCCGAACAACTCAACCGGACTGGCGGTGTTCACTGATTTGAGATCCAGCGGCGCCAGGCGCAGCATAGCCGCGTGGGACGCCTGCCTAGCTCTCGAGATGCGGCGAAATCAGGGTTTCACGTGTCGTACTGTGACTCGGGACTCGAAGTTTGGGAACGGCCTATCGAAATCCCACATCTAAGCGGTTAGAAATGTTGCGGCTTCGTCCGAATTTCCGGTATACTCCGCTTTTCGCCGCTTCGCACCTCATGGTGCTTGCTGCGCGAGTTCCACGTTTGACGAAGTCGCGTGATTTTGCCGAGTCGCATAATATGGTGTACTGGCCCGCGGGTTAGAATTCTCGCCGGTCGGTCGGGCTTCGTTACAGTAAGTTCGTTGGTGACATTTTCGTCCTCTGGGAGGTTGTCGTGCAGTTTCGCTTTTTGGCAGCGCACAGGCAGATCGTCGTAGGCCGTTGTACGCGATTCAGTAAAGCTCACTCGCCGCTAGGCGCGGTCGCACCATCTGATGAGATTCGCGGCCTGCCGGGTCGGCGGAGCCTCTCCTCCGGAAGGTGGTTGCACTCCTGGCAATTGGTCATTGCCGCCGGCGCGCTCGCGCTTTCGCTAGTGGCGCCGAGTGTTCTCTCGCCCGTTTTGAGAGCTCAGGATGCGGCCGCGGCTAAGAATTGGAAGGATCGGGCTGAGTACGATCTGTACATGTCGATTCAGCAGGCCACCGACCCGGCCAAGAGACTCGAGCTGCTCAACCAATGGCAGGACAAATACCCGCAGACTGACTATTCCAAGGAAAGGCTTCAGTTCTTCGTCGCCACTACAGCCGCTGCCGGCCAGCCAAAGAAGACCCTGGATTACGCCGCCCAGCTCCTCAAGATTGACCCGAAGGATTTCACCTCGCTCTACTACATTTGTCTTTTCGGCCCCGGCGTTTATGGAACTAATGCCACCGGAGATCAGCAGGCTAGCGTCGAATCAGCCGCCCAGGGAATGCTCGGGGGAGTCGACGCCGCTTTTGACCCGAAGAAAAAGCCGGCGAACCTAAAGGATGACCAGTGGACTGCGGCAAAGAACTCGACAGCCGCGGTTGCTCACCACGCCCTTGCCTGGGTCGCCACGGTAAAGAAGGATCCAGCCACGGCGGAAAAGGAATATTTGACCAGCTTGCAGCTGAATCCCGCCAATGGTCAGGCGGCCTATTTATTGGCAGTTGTTTACCAGTCAGACCACAAATATCAAGAGGCGGTCTTCTATTACGCCCGGGCGGCTTCTTATGATGGTCCGGGTGCGCTTCCTGCCGCTGGCCGCGCCACGGCCCTGTCATACCTCACGGACAAGCTCTATGTGCCTCTTCATGGCAGCAAAGATGGTCTGGATGCCGTTCTGGCTGCTGCCAAAACCAGCGCCACGCCGCCGCCCGGTTTCCATGTGGTGACGGTGGATGAGGTCGCTGGGGCAGAGGCGAAAAAACTACAGGACAAGCTCGACGCCAACCCGGATCTGAAACTCTGGTACACCATCCAGCAAGCGCTGATTGCCGATGGTGGCCAAGCATATTTCGACGCCAATGTGAAGGATGCTGAGCTTCCCGGCGGCGCAAATGATGTCAAGGAGTTCAAAGGCACCGTGATTTCGTTCGATCCAGCCGACAAGCCGACCAAGGTCGTGCTGGGTGTTTTTGATCCAACGAAACCGGATGCGACGCTAATCTTCGAGGAACCGGTTACGGCTCCCGTGAAAGCGGGTGACGTGATCGAGTTCTCGGGCACCGCCGATAGCTTCGTCAAGGATCCTTTCATGCTGACGTTCAAGGATCCGGTCGCTCCCGCTCTGAAGCCCGCCGAGAAGCCGAGGCCGAAGAAGCCTCGGCCAGCCAGGAAGACAACTTCGTAGCAGACCCTCTGTGGCGCGGGGACTCGTGGCTGCCACTCCGAGATTGGTCTCGGCGCTCCTGCGTTGTCTTGCGGGAGGCTTGTCAACGTTTCAAGACTAGCTGAAAACGGAACGAATTGTTTCGCTTTTTGTTCAGTTGGCGTAGTGACAGCGAGTCTTTTTGTTTCAGATGAATAGGGATTTTCGTTGAGAGCTGAAAGCGCCAGAGTAGAGGGAGTAACAACGCTCCTTTACAGTCGCGTCTCGGCTAGGGGTTTTGAACTTTGACCGCGGAGATCGCAGACTCGGGCAAGTCCACCGCGAGTCCCCACGTGCCATATTTCTATTTTATATTTGCATTCTATTGCATAAAAATTGCTTCTAGCCTATTCTAGTTTCAGACCGAGCTTCTTTTATCCTGACCGGGAGCGAAGAAGGGAAAGTCCCTCGTGATATGCGACTGACAACAGGTCCAGTAGCCCTCGTGGTGGTTGTCGTTACCGGCACCGCCTAGGGCGCCTCACGAGATCGGATCTCAGAAGGGCCATCGGCGGGTTACCAAGCCAGCCAGTGGCCCTTTTCGTTTGTCTGCGGAACACATAGCGCCAAATTGCGGAAGTTGGCATACAAGGTTTGTCCGCTTGCTGACGAGCGCGGTTCAGTGCTGCCCGCGGCTTGCACCGAACCGTGACCGTAGCTCGCGAAGCGCCAGGGAGCGGATGCGGACTTCCGCAACTGGTAATGGGCCGCGCTTTGGCGGAGCCGCCGCTAATAGACTAGGAGAAAGAGAGAAAAAACCATGTCGTCAAATCTGCTCTCGGGAGCTAAGATCCTCCTCGAATGCCTGAGCCGGGAAAACGTGGACTGCATCTTCGGATACCCCGGTGGTGTAACGCTGCCACTTTACGATGCGATGTATGATAGTCCGATTCGCCATGTCCTGGTGCGGCATGAGCAGAATGCCGCTTTCGCGGCGCAGGGCTACGCGCGCGCCACAGGACGCGTGGGGGTGTGCTGCGCTACGTCCGGCCCTGGCGCAACCAACCTGGTCACAGGCTTGGTGGACGCCCTGATGGATTCGATCCCGATTGTGGCCCTCACCGGGCAGGTCTCGAGCAAACTGATGGGCAGCGATGCGTTCCAGGAAGCCGATACCTTTGGCATCACGCGTTCGGCTACGAAGCACAATTTCCTGGTGAAGAACATCCACGACCTGCCGAGCATCGTCCACGAAGCGTTCTATATCGCCGCCTCGGGCAGACCCGGGCCGGTGCTCGTCGATATCACCAAGGACGTGTTCCAGGGGCAGGCGCACTATGCGCCAGTCAGCGAGATCCATCTGCCGGGCTACAAGGTTCATGCCGATGGGCACGCGGGCCAGATCCGCCGCGCCGCGCAGATGATCTGGGAAGCCGAACGGCCTTGGGTTTACGCGGGCGGGGGAGTGATTGCAGCCGAGGCCAGCGACGAGTTGCGGAAACTAGTCGAGTTGATTGACGCGCCGGCGGTCTGCACTTTGATGGGGTTGGGTGGATTGCCCGCGGAGCATCCGAATTTCATCAGTATGCCGGGCATGCACGGCAGCTATGCCGCGAACATGGGCATGACGCACACGGATTTGATTATTGCCCTCGGCGTGCGTTTTGACGATCGCGTGACGGGCCGTCTGGCGGCATTCGCACCACATGCCAAAGTGATTCACGTGGATATTGACCCGGCCGAGATCTCGAAGAACCGGGCCGCCGATTTGCCGATTGTGGGGAATCTGGCGCGCGTGCTGCCGCGGCTGAGCGCGGAAATCGCGGAGTTGAAACCTGCGATGCAAGCCAGGAATGCGGCGGCGCGGCAGGAATGGTGGAAGCAGATTCGAGAATGGAAAGCGGAGCATCCGCTGGTGGCTGAACGCTCGGCTACCGAAATCAAGCCGCAGCACCTGATGGCCGAGATTGACCGGCTGAGCGGCGGCCGCGCGATTGTCACCAGCGACGTCGGGCAGCATCAGATGTGGGCCGCGCAACTGGTTCGCTTCAGCGAACCCCGCTTGTGGATCAACTCCGGCGGCTTGGGTTCAATGGGCTTCGGACTGCCCTCTGCGATTGGCGCCCAGTTTGCCCGCCCGGACAAACTTGTCTTTTCGATCTGCGGCGACGGCGGCTTCCAGATGTCGATTCCCGAGCTGGCCACGATCGCCAATCACGGACTGCCCATCAAGATCGTGGTGATGAACAACGGCTATCTGGGCATGGTGCGGCAATGGCAGGAATTGTTCTACAACAACCGCCTGTCGCAGGTGGAGCTTTCCACATTCCCCGATCCGGAGAAGCTCGCCGGCGCTTATGGCTTCAAGGGCCGGACCGTGGAAAACCCGGCCGAGCTTGCCAAGGCTCTCGAGGACGCCGTGGCTGAGCCTGGGCCGTTTCTGCTGAATGTTAAGGTGACGGCGTTTGAGAACGTTTTTCCGATGGTGCCAGCCGGCGGCGCAATCAACGAGATGGTGCTTCGACCGCCACAACCAGTGGAGGCCTGAAGAGACTCTCCAGGAGAAAACTATGCAACAGATCATTTCGTTGCTGATGGAGAACAAACCCGGCGCGTTGATGCGCGTAACCGGTTTGTTGAGCCAGCGCGGATACAACATTGAGAGCCTGACGGTGGCGCGAACGCTCGACCCGACGCTTTCGCGCATGACGATCACGGTCGAGGTGGAACCTTCGAGCCGCGCGCAGGTGATCAAGCAGATGAACAAGCTGATCAACGTGCTGCAGGCGGCCGATGTCACGGAAGGCGCGTCGGTGAATCGGGAGATGGTGTTGCTGCGGGCGCGCACGGCGCAATCCAGCCGAACGGCTATTCTCAAGGAAGCGGAAATCTTCCAGGCGCGGGTTGTGGATTCCTCCACCGAAGGTTTTGCCCTGGAAGTGACCGGCGACCCCGAGAAGCTGGACGAATTCATCGACGTGATGCGGAGCTACGGAGAGATCGATGTGACTCGATCGGGGATCGTATCGATGTCGCTCGAGAACAAGAAATTGCGGCTGTCGCCTCCGGTGCCGGCCGGTCCGGCGCTTGACGAGGATTTGGAGCTGCAAGAGGCCGAGTAGGCCACGAGATTCCGCCACAGGGCGGCGAGAAGGACCACGAATGTCAAAACGTTTTTATGAGAAGGACGGCAGCCTGGCGCCTCTAGCGGGCAAGACGGTCGCCATTATTGGATACGGGAGCCAGGGCCATGCGCATGCTTTGAATCTGCGTGATTCGGGCGTCAACGTGGTGGTGGGCCTGCCCGCCACGAGCAAAAGCAAGGCCAAGGCCGAAGCCGCTGGATTGAAAGTTCTGCCCGTGGCGGAAGCGGCGAAGGCGGCTGACGTGATCATGGTTTTGGTGCCCGATCACGTGCAGGGCGATATTTATCGCGACGAGATTGCTCCAGCGTTAACGCCGGGCAAGACGCTAATGTTTGCGCACGGCTTCAACATTCACTTTGGCGAGATTAAGCCCCCTGTGGGCGTGGATGTGTCGATGATTGCGCCCAAGGCGCCCGGGCATAGGGTGCGGGAGCTGTTCACAGAGGGCGTGGGCGTGCCGGCGTTGGTCGCGGTGGCACAGGACGCATCCGGGAAGGCGCTCGAAAATGCGCTCGCCTATGCGCTGGCGTTGGGATGCCTGAAGGCAGGCGTCATTGAAACTACGTTTCGCGAAGAAACCGAGAGCGATTTGTTCGGCGAGCAGACGGTGCTCTGCGGCGGTGTGAGCGAGTTGATCCGTGCGGGGTTCGAAACCCTGATCGAGGCCGGCTATGCGCCGGAGATCGCGTACTTCGAATGCCTGCACGAAGTGAAGCTGATCGTCGACCTGATTTATGAAGGCGGACTCGGCTACATGCGTTATTCGGTTTCCGATACGGCCGAATATGGCGACTACACCCGCGGCCCGCGGATCGTAAACGCGCAAACTCGCGCCGAGATGAAGAAGATTCTGGGCGAGATCCAGAGCGGCGAATTCGCGCGCGCCTGGCTTGCCGAAAACCGCAGCGGCCGCAAGAACTTCCTGGCCATGCGCGACGCCGCCAAGGATCAGCCGGTCGAGCGCGTGGGCGCCGAGTTGCGCTCGATGATGACTTTCCTCAAGAAGCGCAAAGAAGCCGGAGTGCCGCAGGAAGTGGCGACGGCGTAGCTCTGGCGTCACGCCGTCTCGGTGCTTCTTTCCGGCTTGGCACTCCTGACCGTCACTGATCGCGACCGCGCCAATAGCACCTCGTGAGGCGAGCGTTTCGCCCCGTTTCCGGGGCTCGGTGTCTGCGGCACGTTATGCCACACGGCTCGCGCCGCGGGCTATAATCTTTCGCCCTTCGGGCTTAGGGAACATACAAGCCCACCACCCTCCCGTCCTGGCCGAAAACGCGCGATAATTTTAGAAACATTATGGGGCGAAAATGTTGCCGGATAACTGGTCGACAAGTTGTGGAAAAACTTTGGATCAGCTCTCGGGAAAACCTCGCCTGGAGGGGGTTCTCACTGTGAATTTAAGTCTTCCAATGGATTGTCGTCGTTTCGCCTTGATGAGCCGCCGAGCGGGCGCATAACGTAGACAGGGTTGGTTTGTTGATGGCTACGCGCGAATTCACTCTCGAACACACGCTGCCGATGAATCTCGATGCCGAGCGCTTCGTGCTCGGCGCCATTCTTACCGACGACACCGCCTTCATTCGCGTAGCCGGCACACTCACGCCGGAACAATTCTCCATCGAGAAGCACCGGCGTATTTTCCAGCGGATGGGCGACCTGCAAGAAGCCGGCCAGCGCATAGACCGCGTGACGCTGGCCAACGAACTGATGAAGCACGGCGAGCTTCAATCGGTGGACGGGGTCTCCTATCTCGTCACGCTCGACGATGGCCTGCCGCCGCTCTACAACCTCGAGAGCTATGTCGGGATCGTCAAGGAAAAAGCGCTGCTGCGCAGGATCATCACCCTCTCGCAGGACATGATCGAGCGCTGCACAGCCGGCGGCGAGGATGCGCACCAGATTCTGGGAGCGGCCGAAGATACGCTGATGCGCCTGGGCGATGTGCAATCCTCCAATGGGCTTGCCACGCCTGGGCAGATTGTCGAGGAGTTCTCGGGCGGCATCAACGCGTTTCTTGACCCTGCGAACCGCATCAAGGGCATCGGTACCGGTTACGCCAAATTCGACGAATTGACGGGCGGCTTGCGCGAAGGGGAACTGATGATTCTGGCAGCGCGGCCGGCTATGGGAAAGACCGCGCTGGCTTTGAACATCGCGCAGCACGTGGCCACGAATCCGCGAAGCCCGAAGGCGGTTGCCGTGTTTTCGCTCGAAATGTCGAAGGAGTCGCTGCTGACCAGAATGCTGTGCTCGATTGCGCGAGTCGACCAGCGCCGCTTCCGCGCTGGCTATTTGAATGCCAGCGAGCGCAACAGCCTGATCGAAGCCATGTCGCGCCTGACGGAGGCGCCGCTTTTCATAGACGACACCGCCGGCACGAATCTGATGGACGTGCATTCGAAATTGCGGCGGCTGCAGGCCGAACAGGATCTGGGTTTGGTGGTGATCGATTACCTGCAGTTGATGTCCGGCCGCGGGCGCTTCGAGAACCGTGTGCAGGAGATCAGCTCGCTCTCGCGCGGCCTGAAGCTGATGTCGAAGGAGCTGCGGGTGCCGTTCCTGGTGTTGTCGCAGTTGAGCCGCGCACCGGAAACCCGCATCGGCGATCACCGGCCCATGTTGAGCGATCTGCGCGAATCGGGATCCATCGAACAGGACGCCGACCTGGTCGCTTTTCTGTTTCGCGAGGAAGTTTACAAACCGGACAAGGCGGACCTGCAGGGCAAGGCGGAATTGCTGCTTTCCAAGCAGCGTAACGGCCCCACCGGCAAAGTGAAACTCGTGTTCCTCAAAGAGTTCACGAAATTCGAGAATGCCGCCGCCGGCGGTGATGATACGGCACTGGAAGAATGAGTCGAACAGTTTTTGTGCCGTGGGGACAGGGCAGCTCAGTCCGCGCGGCGGCCTGGAGCACCCCTCGATAACAGACGAAATTGGGTTGGCCGCCTTGGGACAGAGTGCCAAATCCCCCCCTTTCGTTTGGCGGCGGCAACGGCCCTCGCCCTTGCTGTCGCTTTAATCGCCGATCACGATCTGCACCGCTCCTGCGCTTCCGGATCGATGTGGCGCCCCACTTCCCCGGATTGCGCTCGAGCCAGCAAGCTGCTTACTTCCTCCACCGTGGGAATGTGTCCCCGCGCGCCAATGGCCGTGCAGTTGATCGCGGCGGCGGCGTTCGAGAACTCCAGCGCATCCGGAACGGACATGCCTTGGAGCATTGAATAACAGAACGCGCCGTGATAGGCGTCGCCTGCTCCGGTGGTGTCTGCGCAGTGCACCTGAAATGCCGGTGAGTAATAAAAGTGCCGCCCCACCAGGGCCAGGGATCCGCAGTCGCCCAGCGTCATTGCCGCCACACGCAGGTGGTATTCCCTCTGCAAGCGCTCAAGGGCGGCGTAGACATCCACGTCGCCCGTCCACTTGGTGGGCCAGACCGAACTGGCCACCAGAAAGTCGGTGTTGCGAAGCACGGCGTCGAAGCCGGGATAAATCGTGTCGACGTCGATGGAAACCGGGATGCCGGCGGAGCGTGCAATGCTGGCTGCAAGGGCCGCGGCTTCGGTGTCACAGCCATCCAGATGGAGCATGCGCGCCGAGCAAATATCCTCGCTCCGTATCTCGACGGCTCTCAGGCGCAGGCATTCCGCGCGATGCCAGAGCACAGTTCGCTCGCCACTGCGGTGATCGATCAGGATGTACGCCGTCTGGTTGGGGCAACCCTTGCGCACGATCACGCGCGAGGTGTCGACGCCGGTGCCATCGAGGCTCTTGCGCTGCATCTCACCCCGGAAGTCGTCTCCAATTGTCCCCACGTATCGCGCGCGAAGACCCAGCTTGGCGCACGCAACCATGGCGCTGGCCACCTGGCCTCCGGGGCTCAGGGTTTCCTCGCTAAACGCTACCTTGCCGGCGTAAGCCGGATACTCGGGCAACAGGATCAGAGTGTCGGTAGCATTCAGGCCAATGCCTAGAACGTCGAAGAGCGGCTCCAGAATAGACCTACTGTTTCATCGAAGCCGGAATCTGGTAGAGGTAAATCGTGTGCCTGATGCCGCTTGAGCTGGGCTCGGTCTGCGCGAGTTGGATCGCGTGCCAGCCGGGAATGGGGAAGTCGTACGAAACCACGCGTGTATTGGGACGCAGGTATCGCTCCAGGTTAGGCCTGAGAACTTCGTTTGCCGTGGTCGACAGATACAGCGTCACGACACTGGCGGGAGTCAGATCCACTTGCATCATGTCGCCATGGATTACTTGCACCTGGCTCTGCAAGTTCCTGGACTTGACGTTTTCGGTGGCTTGCTTAGCCAGCCGGCGCGAGATTTCCACGCCAACCGCCCTGGCGTGATAATGCCCCGCCGCTTCGACAAGAATCCGCCCATCGCCACAGCCCAGATCGTACAGGGTTTCGCCGGGCTTAAGCTTGGCCAGATCCAGCATCTGTCCGACGGCCGGCATGGGAGTGCTGATGTAAGGCGCAAGGCTCCTTTTGTAAGGGTAGTCGGAGGAGAACTCGCCCATGTTGCTGGTAGTCTTCCGGCCGAAGATCCACCATTGGGCCTGTAACGGCACGGCTAGGAACAAGATGGCGGCAACGGTGAGACTGCAACGCACTCCGACCCCGGACACAGACGTACGAAGCAACATGTGAGACCCAGTTCCCCTAGATTACCTCGTTTCCGGATACACTGCACGGCTCAAGCGCAGATGCTTGGAATGCACGATGCGCTCCACCATTTCGTTGGTGGCAAACCACAGATCGCGAGGCTTCGAAATAGTGTATTCGGTGCCCTTGAAGAAGTGAACCGCGTGGCTGATCGAGTCCCGCCATGGAATGGTTTGTGGCGACAGGTTGTAGTTCATGTAAAACAAGGGGCATTCAACATCTCCGATGCGCCTGAGGTCATCCTGGGGTACATCGGCATCCAGCAGAGCCTTGGGACCGGCAAAGATTACGGCGTCTGAGGCAGGTTGCGGCCCTAATTCCTGTTCCATGAGCGAGGCGAGGAAATCCGTGTCGCCGTGCTTCTGGGCCAGGCGGTTCAGGTCAACCACTCCCGGTTTAACATCCTGAATGGCCTTGCCCAATGCCGCAAAATCAATGTGATCGGCGCGATTCTGGCGGTACAGTACCCGCTGCTCTTGAAGATTGAAGGCCACCAGCGAGACGTGCTCGACTCTGGAATCCCGGTCAATGGCTTTCAGGATGCTGACGAGCGCGGTGGTATCAGTTGCCTGAAGTTTAGCGGAATCTTTGCTTTGCGGAGCAAAATTCACCAACACCTTTATATTGATGGGGTCCGGGTTGGTGGCCATACGGCGCAGTGCGGGATCATCCACAAAGGGTTCAATCAGGCTTCGGTCGATCCTTCCGGCGGGCAGGAACAGCGACATCTGTCGGTCGCGTGCCGGAAGCGCGGCCTCGACTTCCCAACTCGAGGAGCAAACTCGCTCGGCGCGGTCGCGCATGAGCCAATCCACATGGTAGCTTCCTTCACCCAAGTCAAATCCACCCTCGAGCGAGGCGCGCCCAGCGGCGTCTTCATCCAGGGGCGGAACGCGAATGTGCTGGTAGAAGTAGTATGAGTGGCCGCGATCGTTGTCCTGGAAGACCCGGAAGACGATGCTGAGCATGTCATCGCCGCCCGGGAGCTCCTGGAGGGGAACGGTGACATCGTAGCCGGTGTGAAACCGAAGATCGAACCCCAGGTCGGCCTTGCGGGGCGTTACAGTGCAGGGCAGGTCCTTGCGGCTTTCGTTGGCTTCGAGAATGGCCACGTCGGAAGGCTGCATCGTGACTGTGTCGCCAGGTTCCCGGGGTCGGACCAGATCCTGCGCACGGGTTGACTGAGTAGAAAGACTCAAGGCGAGGAAAAGCACAAACGCCGCCCCGCCCGTCGCCCAGTCGAACATGACCTTAGAAAGCGAACCAACGAATCGACGCATGATAGACGCGAGAGCCGCCAGATTGGGCGTTCCAACCTTCTCCCCCCGTAGACAAGATTATGAACCAAATCGTTGCAGAGCAGTTAGCGATTTCTCAACGGCTCGGTTCAAAATCGAAACGGACGTGTCGGCAATTGGGGCGCTATGCCGCCGACGCTCGCCGTGCGGGCTTGTGTTACATTTCGAACATCATGGCTTCGCGCAGCGTCAACAAAGTCATTCTTGTCGGGCACCTCGGCCAGGATGCCGAAACCCGCTTTACTCCGTCGGGTGTACCGGTCACGTCGTTTTCGGTGGCCACCTCGCGCCGCTGGAAAGACCAGCAAACCAACGAGTGGAAAGAGGACACGAACTGGTCGAATGTAGTGCTTTGGCGAGCCGAGAATCTGGCGCCCTACTTGACCAAAGGCAAACAGGTTTACGTGGAAGGACGGCTGCAGACCCGCAGCTATGACGATAAGGACAACAAGAAGGTGTACCGCACCGAAGTCGTGGCCGACGACGTGATTCTGCTCAGCGGCGGCGCCGGCCGGGCGGATGAGGAGAGCGGTGGCGCGCGCGGCGCCGGTGCGGCAGGCTCCGGCGGCTCATCCCGCGGCAGCGCCGGCTACGGTGCGTCGAAGGGTGGCGCCGCCAAACCCGCAGCCGCCGCCGGCGGTGAGGACCCTTACAGCAACATGAACGTCACCGACGACGACGTGCCTTTCTAGCCCCCGCTGCCGTCGGATGCCCGTCATGCCCGATGCTTTGGCATCATTCACGCCGAAACAGGGCAACCCATTGCCAGTGATGCCCGTCGGTTCAGCCACTTACCTCTGTGGTACGTTTGCGGTTTCATGACTCAGACCGGATTCGACCTTTTTGCAGCCGCCCGCCAGGAGATGATCGACAGGGGCTTCCAGCCTGATCTGCCTCCAGAGGCGGGGCGCCAACTGGAAGCACTGACAGCTAGTTGTCCCGCACCCAGCGCGGACTCCGGCCTCCGCGATCTGCGCTCCTTGCTGTGGTCTTCCATCGATAACGACACCTCTCGGGACTTAGACCAGGCCGAAGCCGCCGAGCGTGTCAGCCAGGGAATTCGCGTTCTCGTCGCCATTGCAGATGTGGATTCCGACGTGCCGATTGGGTCGCCGATCGACCTATACGCCGCTCGCCAGACCACCAGTGTCTATACCGGAATCGAAACCTTTCCGATGCTGCCGGAGCAGCTATCGACAGATCTGACCTCCCTGAACCAGGACGTCGATCGTGCAGCAATAGTGGTTGACATGCTGGTCGCCCCGGGTGGATCAGTTACCTCCGGCGAAGTTTACCGCGCGCTGGTGCGCAACCGGGCGCAGCTGACTTACAACGGAGTCGGAGGGTGGCTGGAAGGAAGGTCAGCCGCTCCACCGAAAATCGCCGCGTCGGCTGATCTCGCGGCTCAGCTTAAGCTGCAAGACGAGGCGGCGCAGATCCTCTTCAAAGAGAGGCAGCGGTTAGGCGCATTGAACATCGACCGTGTCGAGGCGGAGGCGATGGTGGAAGGCGGCCGGGTTGAGGGGATCACTTCTCGCCAGAAAAATCGCGCCAGCGATCTGATCGAGAATTTCATGGTTGCCGCGAATGGCGTGATGGAGCGCAGCCTCGTGAAGGCCGGCGTCTCTTCTATCCGGCGCATCGTCAGAACACCTGAGCGTTGGCCGCGCATTGTGGAACTCGCGGCGCGTTATGGCAACCACCTGCCGGCCGAACCCGATTCCGGCGCGCTCAACCTCTTTCTTCAAGAAAGAAAAGAGGCGGATTCAGTACACTACGCCGACGTCTCGCTGGCAGTAATCAAGCTGATGGGTCCGGGCGAGTATGTGCTCTCACGCCCCAGGGACAAGGGTCTGGCGCACTTCGCGTTGGCCGCTCAGGACTACACTCATGCTACCGCTCCAAACCGCCGCTTCGCCGACCTGGTGACGCAGCGCCTGATCAAGTCGGTGCTCTGCCGTGAGCCGCCGCCGTATTCGGACCAGCAACTGGATTCCATCGCTAGGAATTGCACGCTGAAGGAGGATGCGGCGCGCAAAGTGGAACGCGCGATGTATAAGCGCATAGCGGCTGTGGCGCTGCAGAATCGGATCGGCGAGACCTTTGCCGCGGTGGTGACAGGCGTCACACCGAAAGGCGTTTTCGTCCGCGTATCGGACCCGCCCGTGGAAGGCCTTCTCGCTCGTGGCCAGCAGGGGGTGGATGTCGGCGATCGACTAGAGGTGAAACTGCTGAGCACTAATCCGCAGCGCGGGTATCTGGATTTTGGAAGATAGCATCTGCGGCGGAGCCACAGACTGGTTCCCGTCGCTCGGCGTACGCTCGATTTCGGATGCAGGTATATCATAAACTCGTCAGATTCGCGCGAAAATCGCCTCGCGACAAACTGAAGGCCGCTCGCGCGACGATTCGCTACCACGTCGTCCACCCTTTACGCGTAAGGACCAATACAGCGCTGTTGAAATTGGGTTGGCGAGTGCCTCACGCGGCAAACGACAGAACAGCTTATATTATCGGGCTGTTCGGCACCGGCCGCTGGTATATCAATAGACTATTACTGTATAACATCGGAGAAAGAGCGAGTTATTTCAAGGACACCATCAGCTTTCACTCCGGCCCGACATCCATGATTTACAGCGGCCATGCCACGGTGAGGCATGTTTCTCGCCTTCAGTATCCGCCCGCCGTAATGAGCCGCATATTGGAGGCGGTCAAGTCGGGATTTGCAGATTTGATTTTTGTCTATCGCCACCCTCTCGATTCGTTGCTGACAAACTGGGTCTGGTGGCGAACGCACATTCGCGACAATCGAATGATCGCTGGTATCTCAGACGTTTATAAGAACACAGACGACCTGTGCGACGATCTGGAACGGAATTTTGCCGAATTCGAGACATTCGCCGATGGCAGAGCTGAGTTCTTCGCGGGCTCGCCAGGTCCCCGGTTCTTGTCCTTCGAGGAATTTGTAGAGGAAACCGAGCTTCAAATCCAGTCCGCCACGCTCGCGCTGCGGCTTGAAGACTTCATGGTCGATCCCGTCAAGGAGTTTCTAAGAATTGCCGAAGTCATGTCCGTTGACCTTGTTTTGAGCCGTCTTCGTGTAGGCCCTCCGAACGCCAAGCGCTATGGCCATTTGGCGGTGAAGGCAAACTCCCCCCGATTCAGAGAGTTTGTCGGTGGGCTGAGCGCGGTAACCAAAGCACGGATTGAAAGCATTGGCTATGATGTGAGCTTTTAAGTGACTATAGTTTGGACTTACTGAGCAGTCGGCGCCCGGAGTTAGCGAGACGCTCAACTTCTAAAGTTACTGGAGAGAGTAATGACCAAGATTGCCGATCTGCTGGATCGCGATTTGCTCAGGCCGGTCGAAGAGTTCAGCAGGGTTAGTTACTATGATCCGGATACTGCCTTCACGGAGCTGGTCGAATACGTTGCAACAGATCGTATCAAGGCCGAGTACGAGCAGCTATTCTCCGCCATGGCGGCAGCCCCGAAATCGCCAAACGAAGCTGTTGGGGTCTGGATTTACGGCTACGTCGGCTCTGGAAGCTCCTCTTTCGCGAAAAACCTCGGATACGTGCTGGCGAACCGGGAAGTAGATGGCAGCAGCGCAAGTTCACTGTTCCTGAAGCAGGTGGCTTCTGAGCGGGTCACCGAGTGCGTTGAGGAGCTGAATCGGGCAGTTCCGTACGACGTCTTTATGTTTGACGTCCAAACCAGTCTGCCGGCGCTAACCGGCGCAGGGCAGATCGCCGAGGTCATGTACCGGGCCGTGTTGCGCGATTTGGACTATGCCGAAGACTTCGATATAGCGGAGCTTGAGATTGCACTTGAAAAAGAGGGCAGGCTCGCGGCATTCGAGGATTTATGCCGCGCGGAATACAAGGATGAGTGGAGAAATGTCCGTGAAGGGAGAATGAAAGCCTCGCGCGCCAGCAGTGTGCTTCACCGGCTGGATCCGCAGACGTACGCCTCGGCAGACACGTGGTTGAACATCGTTCAGGCGCGACCTGCACGCGGCCTGAGTGTCAAAGATCTGGTTGACAAATCGTTCGACCGATGCCGGGTCCGTCGCCCCGGGAAGGCGTTCGCTTTTGTAATGGACGAGGTCGACGAATACATTGGGCATGATGGTGAGCGGCTCGGTAGCCTGCTCGCCATAGTCGAGGAGTTTGGCAAGCAAAGCGTCGAGCGATTGAACGCAGGGCAAGTTCCGGGCCCGGTCTGGATCATCGTTACGGCTCACGAAGGGTTGCAAGAGGTGCGCAACCGTCTCGAGGTTGGCGACAGCGAGCTGTCTAAGCTACGGAAATGCTTCAGGCACCAGATCGATCTTTCTGCGGCTGGAATATCCGAAGTGGTTACCCGCCGCGTGCTGCGCAAGAAGGAGGGGCAAGAGGCGATACTTAGGGGCCTGTTCCGGGACCATGGTGCGTCGCTGATTCAAAATGTCAAGCTGGAGCGGTGTAACCGGCTTACGGAATTTGACGAAGATCAGTTTGTCCAGTTCTATCCTTATTTGCCGCACTTGATCGACCTGTCCGTTGACATCCTGGCAGGCTTGCGGCTGCAGCCCAATGCGCGAAAATACCTCGGCAGCAGCAACCGCACCATCGTCAAGCAGGCTTTTGAAATGCTCATGTCGGAGGAGACCCGGCTTGCCGATCAGGCCGTCGGCGTTCTGGCGAGCATCGACAAAATCTATGAACTGGTGGAAGGCAATACCGCGTGGGAAAAACAGAAGGAGATACTCGACATACGCCAACTCTTCGACGGCGACAGAGACTACCCTGGAACGGCAGCGCGAGTGGCGAAGGCAATCTGCCTGATGGAGCTTGCGGGAACGGACCTGCCGCGTACGACCAGGAACATCGCCGCACTACTGGTCCAACGTGTAACCGATATCCCGCCTACGCTGGCGGTTGCGGGGATACTCGAGCGTTTGAAAGCAGCGCAGTTTGTCCGCGAGACTGAAGACGGCTGGAAGCTCTATGACTTCGATGAATTGCGCCGCGAGGCGGTTACCTTCAAGCGGCTGAGGAAGGCGGTGGGGACTATTAATCCCCGAACTCCCGGGTGGCACAACGGCCTTATTCAGCGGGCTAAGGCGCTAATTGCTCGCATGCTGAATTGGTATATCCGGCCGTTGCAAGAGGTTAACGAATCTATAGGCCGATCGCTCGAAGAAATCATCTCAGCGCTTGACCACCTCTCGATAAACGCGGTTGCTTTTGATCGCCTTGCCACGAACATGGATGCCTTTGAGCGCACTTCGATGAACATGGTTGCTTTTGACCGCCGCATTAATACTTCGGATAAGTTCTCGCCGCAATTGCTTGATCATATTTCCACGCACATAGTTACCCTTGAGCGTCTTTCCATGGATATGCTTGCTCTTAAGGGGCGATCGGCGCTGTGGGAGGCCAGAAGCGGCACTCTAACGAAGTCAATGCAGCAGCAGCTCGAGCAATTACGCGAGCAAGTAAAAGCTCTTGCCAGCTTACAAAGGACCGCGAACCCGGAAGCGCTTGCCACTCAGACGGAGACAGAGTGGTACGAACCGGTTGGCGGGAATTCACGAGTTTACCTCGACGGAGGCTCGGAGAACTATAAAACCGCATATGTTGTTGGGCTATTCGGCACCGGGCGCCGCTATATCAATGAGCTACTGCGGGAGAAGAAGAACATCGGGGAAAGGGCGAAGTACTTCAGGGATGCGATTCGGTTGCATCCCGGCCCGACGCCCATGATCTACAGCGGCCACGCCACGGTGAGGTATCCTTCTCGCGCTCAGGAGTTGCCGGCAGTAATGCGCGGCATATTGGAATCCGTCAGATCGGAATTCGCGAACCTGATTTTTCTTTATCGCCATCCCCTCGACTCGTTGTTGACGAACTGGATTTGGTGGCGGTCATACATTCGCGCGAACAGGTGGATTTCCGGCATTTCGGAGGTTTATCAGAACATAGACGAGCTGTATGCCGACTTGGACCGGCATTTCCTTGACTTCAAGGCTTTTGCCGAAGGCGACCCTGGTTTTTTCGCGGGCGTACCAGGCCCGCGATTTCTGTCTTTTTCCGAGTTTGTTGAGGAAACTGAACTTCACCTCCAGTCGGCCACGCTCGCGTTGCGGTTGGAGGACTTCGCGACTGATCCGGTGAAGGAATTTTCTAAGATCGTTGAAGTCATGGCGTTGGATCTGGATTTGAGCCAATTAAACCTGGCCGCCCCGAGAACCAGCGCGTATGGCTATTTGACTGCTATGGAGCGGGTCGCTCGATTCAGAGACTTTGTCAATGGCCTGAGCCCGGAGACAAAAAGACGGCTTGAGAACATCGACTATAATGTGAGCACTTGAGTTGAGAATGGTTTTTTTAGTACTGGAGTAGTTGGGCTGGCACGGTTCGTAGCCGGGGGAGTTCGAGAGCCAAGCTCGATTTGGACGACCTTAAACAAGGAAATCCAAAGCGCGAAGCAAAGCTCTTTTGTTACTCGATCGGCCGAGCCAGATGCACGCGCTTCAAACGCTCATCAGATTTGCGCGAAAAACCCCTCGCGAGCAAGTGCAAGCAGCCCGATGGCACGTTCGCTACCGGGTAGCCCAATGGCACCTTCGCTACGATGTGTTCGACTGGGACTGGAGAGTCCCTCACGCGCCGAACCACAGGACAGCTTATGTTATTGGACTGTTCGGCAGCGGACGGTGGTATATCAACCAACTGTTGCTGCAGAACATTGGAGCGAGAGCGAATTATCTTAGGGATACGATCCGCTTTCATCCGGGTCCGACCTCGATGATCTACAGCGGCCACACCACAATTAGATATGCATCAAGCCTTCAGTATCCGCCAGCAGTGACGAGCCGTATCTTAGAAGGCGTCAGATCGGGAGTTTCCGATTTGATTTTTGTTTATCGTCATCCCCTCGACTCGTTGCTGACAAATTGGGTTTGGTGGCGGACGCATATTCGCGACGGCAGGATGGTCGCTGGCATCTCCGAGGTTTACCAGAACACCGAGGATCTATGTGCCGATTTGGAGCGGCATTTTCCTGAATTCGAGGCCTTTGCGGAAGGCAGCCCTAGCTTTTTTACGAGCGCGCCAGGCCTGCGATTTCTATCGTTCTCGGAATTTGTCGAGGAAACAGAGCTTCATGTCGAGGCTGCCACGCTTGCGCTGCGGCTCGAAGACTTCGCGATCGATCCGCTAGGTGAGTTTTCCAAGATCGTTGAAGTGATGTCGGCCGATCTCGATTCGAGCCAATTGCGCGTGGCTCCTCCTAGAGCCACTCCTTATGGCTATTTAGGCGTTAAAGAAAGAGTCCCCCGATTCAGAAGCTATATCAACGGGCTGAATGCGGTCACCAAACAGCGAATTGAGAAGCTTGGCTATGACGCGACTGCAGAAAATTTAGTACAGTTTTGACAAGCGGACCATATGGGGCCGGATTCAGCGGGGTTCTGACGGTAGCTGAGCCGGTCGCTGCAGGCGGGAAATCGCCTCGCAGGGGGAAACAAAAGGGGGGATTCCGCTTATGAGCAATTTGAAGTCGCTTGCTGTCTATTCGGCTGCATGTCTGCTTTTCGCCACGTGTGCTCGCGCCCAGGCGATCGGTGACAATCAGGTGGGGCTGCAAACCAACGGAAGCTTCGTGGTGACAACCAACCAGATTGTCACGCCGGCTGGAACGCAAATCAATTTCAACGGGCGGCCGCTTGCCGTCGCCGTTAACCCGAACCGAAATACTGCCGCCGTGCTGAATACCGGCTCGGGAGAATCGAACATTGCTACCTCGCCTATTGTGATTGTGGACCTTATCACAGGCGCCGTATTGCAGCAGTTCAACCCGGGCACCAGCAACGCCTCTTACGATGGCCTGATCTACTCGAAAGACGGAACGCATTTGTATTTTTCCCAGGACACCGGTCTGGTGTCGATTGCCAACGTTGCTTCCAACGGCACGCTGACTCTTAATAGCCAAATCAAGATTTCTGGAAGCGTCAACAACGGAGGGCTGGCTCTTTCAAGCGACCAAAATACGCTTTACGTGGTGTTGAACATGGCGAATGCGCTCGGAGTAATCGACCTGACCACGAACACGTACAGTGGCAAGATCGCGGTAGGTAATGCGCCAAAGAGTGTCGCCATAGTCGGTGATTACGCGTACGTGACCAATCAAGGCGGCCGCCCGGCCGTTTCAGGGGACTTTACGGACCTCTCCGCCGGCACCCACATTGTGGCCAACTCTCAATCCGCGGCTTCCACTACGGGCACCGTGAGCGTTGTCAATTTGTCGACTCAGACCGTGATTCAGAGCATCCCGGTTGGCTTGCAGCCCACCGCGATTCTGGCCTCAGGCGGCTATGTTTTCGTGGCTAACAGCAACAGCGATTCGATTTCGGTGATTAATACCAGCACGAACACAGTGATTCAGACGCTTCAGATCCAGGCCTTTACGAATGCGCCGTTCGGCAGTTCGCCCAATGGCCTTGCGATGACCTCGAGGAACGAACTAGTGGCGACCCTGGGAGCCAACAACGCGGCTGCTTTCTACAATTGGACTAACGGGAATCTGAGCTTCGAGGGTTTTGTCCCCACGGCATGGTACCCCGCCTTCGTAGCCGACGTCGCGGCCGAGACGGCGCAGCAGAGCGGCACCACCAGCTTGCCGGAAAGGCTAATCGTCGCCAACACGAAAGGCACGGCAGTGGGTTCCGAGGTGCGAAACACAGGTACGCCCAGCGGTAAGAATACCCATACTTTCATTGGCAGCGTCTCAATCATTCCCCTTCCGACGGTGGCGCAATTCAGCGCGTACGGCACCCAGGTCGCGAGCAACAACGGCTGGCCGGCGGGGGCCGCATCAGGGCAAGTGCCGCTGCCATTCACGAACCACTCCCTCATCAAATATGTTTTCTACGTGATTAAGGAGAATCGCACGTATGACCAGATCCTGGGCGACGACACGAGAGGAAATGGCGATTCGACCCTGACCCAATTCGGCGCGACCGTTACTCCCAATCAGCACGCGCTCGCTGACAATTTCGTATTGTTCGATAATTTCTACGATTCCGGCGTTCTCTCCGCTGATGGCCACCAGTGGGCCGATCAGGCCACTGCTCCCGACTACATCGAGAAGCAATTCACCGACTTTAAGCGGAGCTATCCGTTCAATGGCGGCGATAGCCTTGCCTATTCGCCTACCGGCTTCATCTGGATGGATGCTTTAGCGCATGGCTTGAGCGTCCGCATTTACGGAGAATATGCATCGTCGATGACCGGGCCAACCGCGGAGTTCGGCAGTTGGGATTTCTGGTACCACGATTCCCAGGTGCTCGAAGGAAAGATTAAATCGCAGCTGTATGCGCCGCTGGGCACGTTTCAGTGGGTTTCGGACGTGCCATCGGTCGAGGCGCACATTAATCCGGACTTTCCCAACTTCAACACGGGTATTCCGGATCAATACCGCGTGGATATTTTTCTTAGAGACTTCAATTCCTACGTCACAAACAACAACTTACCGAATCTGATTGTGATGACGCTATGCGACGATCACACCAGCGGCACTACCAGTGGGGATCCAACACCCACCGCGCAAGTTGCCGACAACGACCTGGCGGTTGGCCGTTTGGTGGAAGCGATAAGCAACAGTCCTTACTGGCCCAACTCCGCCATCTTCATTGTTGAAGACGACTCCCAGGACGGCGTCGATCATGTGGATGGGCATCGCTCCACTGCGTATATCGTTAGCCCGTATATCCAGCGAACTCAGGTTAACCATACCTATTACACGCAATTAAACATGGTTCGAACGATTGAGGAACTACTGGGCCTTCCGCCTATGAACCAGCACGATCTTTTGGCATCAGCCATGACGGATGCTTTTCAGAACACTCCAGACCTGACAGCCTTCACCGCGCTCCCGAGTCAGATTCCGCTGGACACGCTGAACCCGGTAGCGGATAGCAAGCTCAAGAGAGCCTGGCAGAAGGGACTGGCGAGGTACTTCCCGAAAGGACCGAATCAGAAGCCCGACATCGCCGATCCAAACCTGCTCAATCACGCCATCTGGTATGCCGTAAAAGGCTTTTCGACCCCTTACCCTGGCGAGAGCCGAGTACTTTATCCCAACCAGCTGAAGCCGAGAGCGCCCGATGCTGACGACAACTAGAGCTGCTTGTAAAAAACCACGGTGTCGCAAAGCCGGCCGTCGGGATACAGCGCGTAGTTCGGGATAACCCCTGCCGCCACATAGCCCATCCGCCGATACAATCGTTCCCCCGCTTCGCCGCGGACTGTGTCAAACACCAGCAGGTTCCGGCCCCGCGCGAGCGCTTCACGTTCAGCGCGTTCCATCAGCAGCCGGCCGATGCCGCGCCCACGGAATGCCGGGTCAACCAACAGCTTGGCGATCTCAGCGCGGTGCGGCTGGTTTGGCGGCATTGCGAGAACAAGCTGCACTGTGCCCGCCAGCCTCTCGCCTACGCGCGCCGCGATCACGACGCGCTCCCCGCGTTCCGCCGACTGCGCCACCGACTCGAAGAAGCGCTCGCCCTCGGCATGAGTGAACGGAAGCAGGAAGCTGACCGATGCGCCGGCTTTCACAGTGTGGACAAGAATCGCCGCCAATTCGCCGACGGCATCACGCAGGGCCGGTCCGACCAGCGTGACTAACTCCGCAATCGGTCCGCCTTTCTCTATTGCCGCCTGCTGCATTCCCTCAAGCCTTCCTCAACCCTGGACCCGCTTCGCGTGCTCCGCCCAGAATGGCTCGCGCAGGGTCATCTTCCGGATCTTGCCAGTACCGGTTTTAGGCAGTGGCCCGGGAACGAATTCCACTCTTCGTGGCAGCTTGAACTTGCCGAGGCGTCCGCCCAGAAAGCTCAGTAGCTCCGCGGCAGTCAGTTGGTCGCTTGGCTTCAACACCACAATAGCCACGGGAATCTCTCCCCATTGCGGATCGGGCGCAGCCACAACCGCGCACTCGAGCACCGCGGGGTGGGCGAAAATATGCTTCTCGATTTCGAGCGACGAGATATTCTCGCCGCCGCTTATGATGATCTCTTTCTTGCGATCGACGATCAGCACCTGAGTTTCCTTGTCCCACACTGCCATATCGCCGGTGTGAAACCATACTGGCTCGTCTGGTACTCCCCCGGGTTCGCCGCGCGGGCCCGTCATCACGACTTGAGTAGCCGCCTCGTCTTTGTAATAGCCCGACATCAACCAGTCGCACGAAGCGACAATCTCGCCCACGGAAGTGCCGTCGCGCGGAACATCGTTCATGCGGAAGTCAACTACCCTCAGGTGCACACCCGGAATTGGAGTTCCTGTCATGGCCCGGCGCTGCCAGCGCTCGGCGTCGGATGTGTGCGCCTCGCCGCCTTTCTCCTGCGCGCATGTGAGCACGGGGCAGGTTTCGGTAAGGCCGTAGCCGGCGAAAATCTGGCAATGGAAGGCTTTCTCCATTCGCTCAATCAGAACAGGTGACGCCGCCGCCCCGCCGATCATGACTGTGCGTAGAGACGACACGTCATACTGCTGAAGGTCTGGCAAGTTGAGCAGCGCATTTGCCATGGTCGGAACCAGGCTCATGTCGGTGGCACGTTCCCGGCCGATCAAGCGGCAAACCGCCGCCGGATCAAAGCGGCGTACCATCACCTGCTTCACGCCGAGCATGGTGCTGGCTTGCGGATGCCCCCAGCCATTGGCATGAAACAGCGGGATGGTATGGAGATCGACCATCGTCGATGGATCCCGGTACAAGGTTGCCACCGCGAAACCGTGCTGATAAAGCGCGCGGTGCGAAAGCATCACGCCTTTCGGGCTCCCGGTGCTGCCGCTGGTATAAAACAACTCTGCGATATCGTCGTCTCGAACAGAATGGAAATCGATCGGCGCGGGTTCATGGGCCGCGAGTATCGCTTCGTAGTCCGCGCCGTCTGGGGCCTGGTCGCCCGCAGCCGCTTCATCGAGCGGCACAAACACGCCAACCGCTCGACAGTGCTGGCGGAACTGTTCCACCAATGGCGAGAACTCGGCCTCATAGAAGAGCACGGCCGGCTCGGCGTGATTCAGGATAGCGATCAGCTCAGTGGCCGACAACCGCACATTCAGCGGCATGGCGATAGCGCCCGCCTGCACCACCCCGTAGTAACCCTCGAGCAGCTTATGCGTGTTGTAGCTGAGATAGCCGACGCGGTCGCCACGCCTTACGCCGAGCGAAAGCAGCGCTTGCGCGAGCTGGCCGCAGCGGCGTCCGAACTCGCCATAGGTGAATCGCTTTTCGCCGCAAATCACGCCTGGATTTGCCGCAAACACCTGGAGCGTATGTTCGAGGATACGAAGTGGTGTTAGCGGCAGCGGCATCGAGCAGAATTCTATCGCACCCACCGCAGCTCCACGCCGGCAAGTGCTTCCGAACTCAACTGTCCGGGAATTTGCAAGTATGTCCGATCCCGCCGGAGGCTTATCTTTTTTTTGCCGTTGGCCCTGACGGCGAACGCCTGTTCGCGGCCATCTCTTTTGAAGTTCGCAAGAGTTCCGCAAAGGAGTTTGGCGGCGCCCCACGCTCCAACATGGCTTTGAATGCGGCGTACGGGTCGGTCTTTGACCCTGACTTGCGCGAGCTGCCCTCGTCATTGACCCAGGCGTAGACAATAATTTTTTGCTCGCTCGAGAAGCGGTAGAAGAGTCTATACCTCCGGTGGAACTTGGCCCGAAACCAATGACGATTGTCTAAGCCCAAGGTGTTGCCGTGACGAAATTCCGGGCTATTCGGATCGCGGGGAATTGCGTCCAGCACGTAGTGATTGATGGTAGCCAGCATTCTTGTCGCGGGGTGCGAAGCGTAGCTGTCGGGGCCACTGGACGCTAGTTTCTCGACGCGTTTCACCAGCCTCTTCAACTGCCCTTGGAATAGTGGATGAACGAAGAGGCGCCAACCGTGAGCTTCCATCAAACCAGCGGCTCATCACCCAGGTCTTCGTGCGGGCGGGGGGAAAGATGGCCTACCATCGAACGGACACGCTTGCCCAACGAGGGGTCCATCGGTTTGATTTGTTGTGGTGAGGCCGCCATATCCGCAGCCAGGAAGCCCAGAAATGCTTCCATTACCGGGTCAGCCTCGAGCCGCCGCGATTTCGCAACCGGCTCAGCGACCACCAGCATCCGGCCAGGCGCAATCACGTGGGCGCGGACCTCGCCGGAAAACTCTGGATGACTCCGGAACAGTGCTTTGTCAAAGCGCAGCCCCAGAGAGTTTCCTGTTTTGGCCTGCTTGCCTCGATACTCCGCCGTATTCTCGCGCTGAGCTTGTTTTGCCATCGCCCCTAGGTTAGCACATATGTGCTTACACGCAGAGGCGGGTAGTGTCCTAAAACTGCGCGTGTTCAGTTTAGGTGCGCGCCCTGCTGTCCGATTGCTTTTATGTCGCTATCGCCATCGAGGTGAAGCAACGGTGCGGCGTGCGCTGGGACTGCGGCGGCGTCACACGCCGGCGGCGCGCGGAACTCCCTTAAGCCCGTAGCTTGTTTACGTTCAGGTTCATCCAGTCTATTTCTTTGGCAACCTCTACACCGGTCGTCCCGTGTGCTGAGGGTGAGCAAGACTATGGCGGCTGCTGAGACAGCCCAGGAAAAAGCCAACTGGTTTACGACAGACATATCGACCAAAAAGACTGAGTGATTTTCGATAGCGATTTCTCTCATCGTCTTCTGAGAGTTCCAAAAACGGGAGTCGAGCTTTGCCGTGTTGAGAGATTGGCACCCTGACTCAAATCGGTGAGGGCCTGATATGATCCTGTGCGAATATGATGCCCCCGGTCTTCACGCCGCGCGTTGCAACGTTTGCCCTTGCTGTCCTGGCTGTGTGTCTTGGCTCGGTCTCTTACGAGCAGCCGCCGGATCGGGTGCGGCCCGCGTTTCCCAATGTGCTTTACGGCGCGGCCTACTATCACGAGTACATGCCCTACGACCGGCTCGACAAAGACGTCGAGATGATGAAGCAGGCCGGCATCTCGGTGGTCCGGATGGGCGAATCCACCTGGAGCCTTTGGGAACCCGAGGACGGACATTTCCAGTATGCGTGGATGGATCGTGTTGTGGAAGCCATGGGAAAGGCCGGCATAAAAGTGATTCTGGGCACACCCACTTATTCGATTCCGACCTGGCTTTATCATGCGCATCCGGAGGTACTGGCGCGCCCGCTGGGTGGGGCGCCGACGTTTTACGGCATGCGCCAGAACATGGACACCGACAGTCCCACGTTCCGCTTCTACGCCGGGCGCTTAATCGAAAAAATGGTGTTGCATTATCGGGACAATCCCACGGTGATCGGCTGGCAGGTGGATAACGAGACCAGCGGCTACGGCGCCTCGAACCACGACGTGTTCGTAGGCTTCCAAAATCACCTGCGCGAGAAATTCGGCACCACCGAGGCGTTGAACAAAGCGTGGCTGCTGAATTACTGGGGCGAAGACGTCAACAAGTGGGAGGATCTGCCCACGCGCGACAGCGCCACCAGCACGGGTTACAAGCTGGAATGGTCACGCTGGCAGCAAATGCGAACCACGGATTATCTGTCATGGCAGGCATCGCTGGTGCGGCAAAATCGCGGGCCGCAGCAATTCGTAACTCAGGACTTCTCGGGAGGCATGCATCGGGACGTGAATGAGTATCGTGTCGCGAGCGCTCTCGACATGGTAGCGGTGAATCCCTATCACGGCACTCAGGACAACATGGATGGAGCCGAGCAAGCGGAGATGGGCGACTTTTACCGGTCGCTCAAGCGCGACAACTACCTAGTGACCGAAACGAACGCACAATCCACCGACTGGACTTCTTCCTGGCAATTCCCGCCCTACGACGGGCAACTGCGCCTGGATGTCTATACGCACCTATCGAGCGGGGCGAACATGGTCGAATACTGGCACTGGCATTCGATCCACTCCGGCCAGGAGACGTATTGGAAAGGGGTGCTATCCCATGATCTGGAGCCTAACCGCGCCTACGCCGAAGTCTCGCGCACGGCGCATGAGCTCGAGAAGGTAGGGCCGCACGTGGTGAATCTGAAGATCCGGAACCAGGTCGCTATTCTCTATAGTGTCGACTCGGCGAACGCGATCGATTTCATGCCGTTCACCCATGGCCCGGGCAGCCAATGGTCATTTGCTCCGCCAGTGGCGACGTATTCCACTCTTCTCGACCAACTGCACGGGGTGCTGTATCGAGCGAACATAGGCGTCGATTTCGTCTTTCCGGAAGCGCCGGATTTCGCCAGTTACAAGGTCTTGATCGTTCCGGCGCTTTATATAGCCGATGACGCACTGCTCGAGAAGATCGCGAGCTACGTGCAGCAGGGCGGGCGCGTGCTGATGACCTTCAAGAGCGGCTTTGCCAACGAAAACTCGATGGTGAGGTGGGTGAAGCAGCCGGGTCCGTTGCGCGAAGCGGCCGGATTCAGTTATCAGGAGTTTTCGAACCTTCCCAAGCCACTGGCGTTGCGCGGCGACCCCTGGCAGCTTAGTGATCGCAACCGTGTTCAATATTGGGCCGAGTTTCTACAATTGGAGCACGCTAAGGCGCTAGCTTTTTACGATCATTCTTTTTTTGGCCAATGGCCGGCTCTGACGCGGAATGAATTTGGCTCCGGCACACTTACCTACGAAGGAACGTACCTGTCAGATGAATTGCAGCGAGCGGTGGTGCTGGATGTATTGAAGGAGGCGGGTCTGTTATCCGGCGACCAGGAACTGCCCGCGCCCGTGCGCGCTAAGCATGGCGTCAATGCGCTGGGTAAGCGGATAGATTACTACCTGAATTACTCGAGCGACCCTCAGAAGTTCGTTTACGGCGGTGCGGCGGGAACGGACTTACTCACCGGAAGGGCGATCGCGCCCAAAATGCAGATCGAGTTGAAACCGTGGGACCTGGTGATTGTCGAAGAGAAGTAGACGCCGAGGCCGCGGCATCTGTCACAATGATTCTTTAAGCGCCACAAGCTGCCGGTTGGCAGTCGTGCGTTTAGTATCAGTCGTCCCATCAATGCATGAAAAAGCTTGCCCTTTTGTTGGCGGTACCGCTTCTGCTCTTGCTTTGGTGGGTTGCGGCCGACCGTGACTCGCCCCCCGCGGTTCGATTCACCCGAGTTGCCCGGCAGACCATTCGCAGCACGATCCCGACCAACGGCAAAGTGGAGCCTGTAAACTGGGCGGCGGCACACAGCGCGACCTCTGGACTGGTAGCTTCGGTTTCGGTGGAGCGCGGACAGAAGGTGCAAGCCGGGCAGGTCTTGATTACGCTTGAGTCGGGCGGCGCGCGAGCCGCGCTGGAATCCGCCCAAGCCCAGGTAGCGGCAGCGAAGGCGCAACTCGAGGTGGAGCACAATGGCGGCCGCTTGGCGGACCTGGCGGAGATTGAGAACAGCCTGAGCGCCGCTCAAGTACAGAGAGCGTTTGCCGAGCGAAACCTGGATTCACTGAAGCGCCTCGAGGGGCAGAACGCCGCCACGAAGCTGGACGTGCAGACGGCGCAAGATACGCTGACGAAGGCGCAGATTCAGGTGACGCAGCTCGAGGCGCGAAAGCAGACGCTGGTGACGGGTCCTGACCGCGAGATGAGCGAGGCAAAACTGCGAGATGCCGAGGCGGCGGTCGAGTTGGCGCAGCATCATCTGAGCGAGACCGTGATTCACGCGCCGATGAGCGGGACGCTTTATCAGTTTGACCTAAAACCCGGGGCGTACGTTCAGCCAGGGGACCTGGTGGGGACCATCGGCCGGCTCGACCAGGTGCGGGTTCGAGTGTACGTGGATGAACCTGAGCTGGGGCGTGTTTCCTTGGGTGTTCCGGTGAGTATTCGCTGGGATGCCAAGCCTGACAAACAATGGTGGGGCAAAGTGGACAAGCTGCCGACGCAGATTGTGGCGCTGGGCTCGCGTCAAGTGGGAGAGGTGTTGTGTCTGATCGAGAATCCCGGCGATGAACTGCTGCCGGGAGTGAATGTGAATCCCGAAATCGTTTCGCAAGTGGTGGCCAACGCGGTGAGCATACCGAAGCAGGCGCTGCACTACGAGAGCCGCGGGAAGGGCGTATACAAACTAACCGGCGACCACGTGGTATGGCAACCGGTGACGTTGGGCGCCACCGACGTTAACAACGTCCAGGTGCTAAGCGGCGTAGCGCTGGGTGACGAAGTCGCGCTGCCTGGCGATAGCGAGATCAAGGATGGGATGCGGGTTAAGGCAATCGAGCAATAATGTTGCCTGGCGGCCGCAGCTTGACTTGACCGCGCAGAACGGCCACCAACGGGCCTGTGCGCTTGTTGGCCATCTGAAATTCGATGCGGCCGATCAGGCGCTTCCAAATGGTGTCGGGGTTGGCATCGAAGACCAGATTCGAGCTGCGATCGAAGATGTACCAGCCGCCGAGCTTCACCTCATTGTCCAACTGTCCTGGCCCCCAGCCGCAGTAACCGACGTAGATACGCAGTTCCTTGGGGTCTTTTCCGGCGGCGAGCGCGCCTTCCAGTCCCGGGCGTGCCGATACGAGAAAGACATCATCGAAGACCCGCTCCGCCTTGTCCGGTTTCACTGACGATCGCAGCAGCGCCATGACACCGTCCTGCTCGACGGGGCCGCCAACGTAGACCGGGTCGGAGCGATCGCGCGCGCTCTTGAGCTCATGCAGAGCACGGGAAATGGGCACGCTCGAGCGGCGATTGATCATGAGGCCGAGGGCGGACTCACTGCTGTAGTTGAGCAATACGATCACCGATTCGGCGAAGTTGGAGTCGGGCGCATCGCGGGGCGCCACGAGCATCTTGCCGGGCGCAAGGTCTTCGATGCTCTTGGACTGGCCCCATACAGCCGAGGCAGCCAAGGCCAGCGCGGCGAGTGCCTGGGCGACCTTGGGAAACGCTCGCGTCATCGATACTATTTTCGCGCGTTTCGCGGAGGCGGTGGCAGGATAATGTGGCACAGGTTTATTCCACATGCACAATCACAGCCTGAAGGCTGTGCCACAGGGTATGAGAATTGCGGGCTAGAAAGAGGCGGCGTTAATGAACCAACATTGACTGGCTGGCGGCCGAAACGCCTGAACCTAGGTGAATGATTCCGCGGCGGAGCCCGATGGTTACCGCCTGGGTGCGGTCGCGGGCGCCTAGTTTCGCAATGATGCTCTGGACGTGAGTCTTCACAGTTCCGGCGGAGGTGCCGAGGAGGGAGCCGATTTCCTTATTGCCGAGGCCGTGGGCAACCTGCACCAGCACCTCGGTTTCTCGTGAGGTGAGCGCGACCTCCGGAAAATAGTCGATCAGGTGCTGGGTCACTTGCAGCGGGACAAAGCGCTTGCCTGAACGCACGGCGAGAATGGCCTTTATCAGGTCCGTGTGAACGATCTCTTTGAGCAGGTAGCCACGGACGCCCGACTCCAAGGCGCGGTAGACATCCTGGTCGCCATCGTAGGAAGTGAGGACAATGATGCGAGCCTCGGGGAACTCGGCAAGGATCTCTTGGGTCGCGTCAATCCCGGACATGTCGGGAAGACGCAAATCCATCAGGACGACTTCAGGGAGGAGCCGGCGATAGGCCTCGACAGCCGCGGCGCCGGTGTGGGCTTCGGCGATCAACTCGACCTCCGGACTGGCCTCGAGGATCGCGGCGATGCCCTTACAGACCAGAGGATGGTCATCCACACAAAGCACGCGGACGCAGGGACTTCCCGTGGCGCTCGGCGGCGAGAATTGTTCGTCTGCGATTTTTGACATGCGACTGAGATTTTACCGCTGTTTGGAGAGACGTGCGGTATCCTGCCCGACGTTACGGGGTTGGGGCGCCTTTTGTTCCAGCGGCCAGTGGACAAGGACCGTCGTTCCAGCGCCTTCGGCGCTCTGCAGCTCGAAGGAGGCGCCAATTTCGCCGGCCCTCTCGCGCATGCCGGCGATGCCATAATGGCCGCTCAGGCCGGTTCGGGCGGCCACCGAGAAGCCGCAGCCACGATCGGTAACGCGTACGGTTGCCGCGCGGGTGTCGCATCGAAATGCCACCACAATCACGTCAGAGTGAGAGTGCTTCAATGCGTTCCCGATGGCCTCCTGAGCGATGAGAATCAACTGGCGCTCGACCTCGGTGGGCAAATGGCGGCCGCGATCGAGGCTCAGCTTTAGTTGGACCGGCTGGCCGCGCGTCAGGCGGGCGACGCAGCTCTCGAGGTGGGCGGCGAAATCGGTGGGCGCCAACAGGGCGTCTCGCTCAGGACGCAAATTCCACAGCGATTCGCGGGATTCGCGCGCGCACTGGCCGGCGTCGTCGATTATGCCGGCCAGACTTTTCTTCTCTGGGGAAGTGGGAAGTCTCTGCCAGAGCGCCTGCATTTGCATGGTAATTCCCGAGAGGCCCTGCAGCAGAGTGTCATGCAACTCACGCGCGATGCGCGACCGCTCAGCAAGGACAAGATTGAAGCGCAGGCTGAGCTGGTGCACGCGGTAACGATAGGCCAGCAGGACCAGCCCGGCCAGCAATAGACAGGTAAAGGGGTAGAACCACCAGGCTTCAAAAACGGTGGGGCGGATGGAAAAATTGAGTGCGACGGGGGCAGTGCTCCACACGCCATCGGCGTTGGAGGCCATCACCAGGAACTGGAAGCTGCGCGGCGGCAGGTTGGTAAAAAAGGCTTCGCGCCGGCTGCCCGCCGCAATCCAATCGCGATCGTAGCCAACCAGCTTGTAGCGAAAAGTAACTTTCTCCGGAGAGCGAAAGCTCAGCCCGCCGTAGCGAATGGAAACGTTCCGTTCGAAGGGTTCGAGTTTGGCAGTCACGGGATCGCGGCGCTGGCCGTTCACCCATAAGGATTCGATTTGCACGGGAGGCGGGACGGGGTTGTGGGGCACATGGTCTGGGTCAATCATCACCAGGCCGGTGGTGGTGGCAAACCAGAGGCGGCCGTCGTGGGTGCGATACGCGGCGGGCTGCACGCCCGCGCGGCATTCGAAGCGCAGTTGGCCGGTGCTGAAAGGAACGCTGTTGAAGGAACGGCGGCCGGCGCTGGCATTTTCAAGATCGGCCTTGGCTACGCGGAATACTCCTTTACTCGAGGCGAACCAGAGGTTAGCTTTGTCGTCGCTGAGGATGCCGAATATCTGGTTATCGTAAAGTCCATCACGAACGCCGAACGAAGTTAACGTTCCATCGCGATAGCGCAAGAGGCCCGAGCCCGGAGTGCCGCCATAGAGGGTGTGTGTCTCGTGATCCACGAGAAAAGAGATCACGGTTCGTGGCAAATCCGGCGTTTGTGAGCGCTCGACGCGGCCGTTGCTCCAGAAATAGAGGAGATCGCCTTCGGCGCTGGCGAATAACGTCACACGCCTGCCGCCGCCTAGCGCAAGAATCGACCCGGTCCGCAACTCATTGGGCACTCCGGCCTGCGTGAAGCGGCCGTGGGCGTAGCTGGTCAAGCCGTGATTGGTGCCGATCCAAACGACGCCGTTCAAATCACAGAACAGACTTTGAATGCGGAGTCCACCCAAATCGTTGGTCGATTCGAAGCGGTGGGCCACTTTGCCATCGCGCAGGATGGTTAGGCCTCGCTCGGTTCCGGCCCACAAGGCGCCGTCGTGGTCGAAGGTCAAGCTCAGCACATGGTTGTCGGTAAGGCCATCGCGCGTGGTGAGGGTGTTGAATGAGCGCCCGTCGAATCGCACCAAGCCCTCGGTTAGCATGCCGATCCAGAGGTTGCCTGCGGCGTCTTCCGCTAAAGGCCCCACGTCGTTGCCGGGCAAGCCCTCGTGGGTTGTGTAGGGAACCACGGGAGCGTCGGTGAATTGGTCGAGCCCGTTCTTGGTTCCGGCCCATAGGCTACCCTCGCGGTCGACGCACAACGAGAGTACCGAGGTGTGGGACAAACCATCGGAGGTGCGATAGGTGCTTACCGCACCGCGCCAGATGCGGCTAATTCCGTCGTGGGCGCCGGCCCACACGGTGCCGTCGGGCAATGCGACCAGGGAAAGGATTTCATCGTCGGACAGACCGTCGCGGGTGGTGTAGGCATGATACTGCCCGTCGTAGAACTCCAGGACGCCATGCTCAGTTCCGGCCCACACGGAGCCATCTTCAGAGCAGGCGAGCGCGCGAATTCCGCCAGGTGTTTTGAACGGCAGCGAGACGGATTCGAATTTGCGGCCATTCCAGCGAGCCAGCCCGAAATCGTAGCCGGCCACCCAGCGGGTTCCATCGCGCGCCTCGCAAGTGGAGCGCACGCGATTCGACGGCAGCCCCTGGGCGGTGCGATAAATCTCAAAACGGCCCTGATTCCAGTGCGCCAACCCCTCGTCGGTGCAGACCCACAGATCGCTCTTTTCGCCAGGCACCAGGCAGAAGATGTTGTTGCTCGGCAAACCCTGATTTGTCGTGTAACTTGTTACGGAGCCGGCCGGAGTCATGCGGGCCAGGCCGTAAAGGAGCGAGCCGATCCACAGATTACCTTCACGGTCTTCGGCCAGCGTACGGATCAACGCGCGCTCGAAGGGCAGATGGTCGTCATGGCCAAACGGTCGGAAACGTACTCCATCAAACCGGACAAGACCGTCTTGGGTTCCCAGCCACAGGTAGCCTTGGCGGGTCTGAGCAATCGAGTAAATGGTCGGCTGGACCAAGCCTTCTTCCTGGCCCCAGATGCGATGCGAGTATTGAGTCAAAGTGCGCGCCTGGTCGAGGGCAAAGCTCGGCCCGCAAAACAAGAAGCACGCTGCGAGCAACAGCCGCCACGAGAACATGGCAGCAATGTGGGGAAGGCGATTCACGGGGCTATATTAACGATGATAGCTAGGCCCTGGTCAGTTTGTGGCGCGCGGCTGCCAAGCTTGAGCCGAGGTTCGTCTCGGCGTTGTTTGGTCCTGTGGCATCGACCATCGCGGCTGCTGGGAAAAACATATTCAGCCGCGGATAAACGCTGATCAACGCGGATAAGCCATTTCGTTTTATTAGGGTTGATTTTTGCTCTGCAAATATACCTTGACACGTATATGCGCTGTGGGGTATATCAAGAGTGTGGAATCTGTGTTCGAAATCATAGCGGAGCCGAGCCGGCGCGCGATATTGAGCCTTTTGGTCTCGTCGCAACAGTCGGTTGGAGAGATCGAGCGCCAACTTCGTATGACGCAGCCGGCCGTGTCAAAGCACTTGCGAGTGCTGCGAGAGGCCGGTTTCGTAGAATCCACGGTGGACGCACAGCGCCGCCTCTACCGGCTGAAACCTGAACCATTTCAGGAGGTGGATGCATGGCTGGCTCCGTTCCGGCGGTTCTGGTCGGCTCATGTAGATGCTCTCGAACGCCATCTCGATCGCATGGATCGTATTGGTCACATTGATAAGCCAACACCAACTAGAAGGAAGACAAAGGAGAAGACGGCGCGGCCCAAACCGCGAACGTGACAAAGGAGATATAACATGAAAATCAAACTGACCACCCTGTTCGTGGACGACCAGGACAAGGCCCTACGCTTCTATACCGAAGTGTTGGGTTTCGTGAAAAAGGCCGACTTTAGCCAGGGGCCATTTCGCTGGCTGACCGTGGCCTCGCCCGAGGAGCCGGACGGCACTCAACTGCAGTTGGCGCTGAACGATAACCCCGCCGCGAAAGCGTATCAGCAGGCGATGTTTGAACAGAGCCAGCGCGCGGCCATGTTCTACACCGACGACGTCAAAGGCGACTACGAGGGGATCAAGGCGCGCGGCGCCGAGTTCACGATGCCGCTCACCGACGTGCACTACGCGACTATTGCGGTGCTGAACGATACCTGCGGCAACCTCATTCAGCTCACCCAGCTGGCAGACTGGTAGCGCGGACGTTTAGCGGCATGGCAGAGGCTATATGACCGATCGCGAGCAATACACGCCGGGTCCGGCCCGCGAGGCGCAAGTGCGGAAGGACGGAGAAAAGTGGACGCTCATTCTCGTCCGGGAATTACGCCACTCACCGGAAAAGGTCTGGCAGGCGCTTACGGACCCGGCGCAGCTGCGCGAGTGGGCGCCATTCGATGTGGACGGGAATCTGGGAACGGTTGGAACGGTGAATCTGACCTGGTTGGGAAGGCCCGTGCCGCTGGAAACAAGAGTAACGCGAGCCGATGCTGGCAAGGTGCTCGAGTATAGCGATATCCGGTGGGAGCTTGAAGCCATTGGTGGCGGCACGCGCCTGACGCTGTGGCACACCATCGATCGCCGCTTTATTTCCTGGGGCGCCGCGGGGTGGCACATTTGTTTCGATACTCTGGATCGCCTTCTCTGCGGAACTCCTATGGGCCGCATCGCTGGAGCCGACTGGATGAAGTTCGCCGGCTGGCAGCGATTGAACGCGGAGTACGCGGAGCAGTTCGGAATTGAAACGCCCAAATGGGCGCCGAAGGCGGCTCAAGAATCGTGAATCAAGTGGATCGCAGAACAATGCACTGTGGAGTCGGGCTACAAGCTCTTCATCGGAGGTCCTATTGAACTGGAACAAATGGTTTCGGCAGACGCACCGTTGGCTCTCCATTGTCTTCACGGTGGGCGTCACGACCAATGGCATCGCCGTAATAAGGGGGAAATATGCGGCCTGGGTGGGCCTCTTGGCGCTGGTCCCGCTCGCCTTGCTCCTGTTCACCGGTCTGTACCTGTTCGTGCTTCCGTATGCCGCCAAGTGGGGCAGCGGGCGACGCACCGGATGAACGCCCGCAGTGTCGAAACGCCTGGGAAAGACCGCTTCCTTTTGGGCGCGGCTCGCAGCGTAGGTCTTAGGACGGCTAGAAACAGCCCCAAGCTTACGCATGGGGCTAGGCGTGAAAACCGGCCAAAAGGGGCGGGTGGCCGCGACTTAATAGCTTTTGAGGAAGGCTACTACGTCTGGCTGCTTGGCGTCTTTTCTTGCGATGCAGAGATCGACTTCTTCGAGAACCTGGTCGAGAGCGCGGGGCGCGCCTACGAACTTGGCGACGCGCGGCGCGAAGAAGTCCTTGAGCTCGTTTCTAGATTTCACGTCGCAGAATGAGGCCCCGACCTGAGGCAGAACAGCTCCAAAATCAAAGCCGCCACCGGTGGGCATTTTGGCGACGACCTCATCGAAGTTCGCCTTCAGGAACTCGAGAGGCATGGTTCGCGTGGCATCTTCTCCCTGACCGCCGAACAGTAGAAATGCTCCCTCCATGAAGGGGATCTCGCCGCTCAGCAGGGCATTCATGCCGGAGGCAATGGCCTTGCGGTCGCGGAACCCGCCCATGGCGCGGATCAACTCGTTTTTCAGGTGCTTGTCGGAAGCTTTCTTGAATTCGTTGAGGAAGCGATTGAAGAGCGCTTCGTCGCCGTAAAAGGCAGCGGTACCGAGAACCGCATCGGCAATGCTGGGGTCGAGAGCGCCGTGATTGTCAAACCACTTTTCGGTCAACTCTTGAGCTTGCCTTGCCAGGTCGCGTTCACCGCCGTCGGTAGCCAGAGTTTCGAGCAGGCTGGCGCGAAGAAGGCGGGCGTCATCGGACTCCCCGGGCTTGGGGGTCCAACCGAGGGCGAGGGCTTGGGGGAGAAACATTTTTCGTAGGAAGCGCTGGTAGTTGGGGATGAGTTCAGGTGGAACGAGGTAAAAGCGGAGACCCGAGGATAGGTTGAGGGTACGCTCGACGACCTGGCGCACGGGATCGTCATGGAATTTCTCGACAAGATGGAGAGCTGCCGTTTCGGGGAGCTTGCCGCCATTGACCAGCGCCTGAACGTTGCCGATCAGGTCGAGGCGCTCGGCCGGTGAGAGGCGGCCGGTTACGTTGCCCTCGGTGAGTTTCGCGAGAAGATTTCCCTGGTAGTTGACGCGGTAGTAGCCGACGGCGCGATCGTCGGCTTGGATCCAAGCGGGGCAGCCTTGTGTATTGAGCACCCAATCCGACACTTTTTCGGTGGTGAGATGGCACTCGGTCTTGGTGGAATCGCCGGAAGGATAGCGAATGCAGACCGGGATCTGCCAGACCTGGTCAGCGGATCCTTTCGAGCCGACTGGGATATAGCGCTGCTGCTCGAGGTGCAAAGAAGGCGCGCCCTGGCCGCAGTTGAGCGAGACGGAGAGCATGGGTATGCCGGCTTGATTGAGAAAGGTAGTGAAGGCTTTGGTGACATCCTTCTTGGTTTCGGAGCTGATGGAATCGAGGAAATCCCCGACGTTTGTGGCTTTGAAGGCATAATGCACCATGTAGTCGTGAACGCCCTTGCGAAAGTCCTCGGCGCCGATCCAGCTTTCGAACATGCCGATGACGGCTGCGCCTTTCTCGTAGGTGATGCCATCGAAGGCGTTGTTGATGTCGTCCTTGGTGACAATCGGCTGGCGGATTTGGCGCGCTGTGATGAGGCTGTCTTCGTCCGCTGCGCCGAGAGTGCTCACGACGTCGCTGACTCGCGAATTCCATTGCGGATACCACTGAGCGGTATATTTCTGCTCCATCCAGGTGGCGAATGCCTCATTCAGCCAGATGTCGTCCCACCAGGCGGTGGTCACCAGATCGCCGAACCATTGGTGGGCCAACTCATGTGCGGCAGTTTCGACGTAGCCGCGCTGGCGATTGATGGTGTCATGCGCGGGATCGGCTAGCAGGATGCTCAGGGCGTAGGTGACCAAGCCAGGATTTTCCATGGCGCCGAAACCGACTGTATCGGGAATGGCCAACTGATCGGCTTTGTCATAGGGGTAGGGAACGCCGAAGTAGATCTCGTGGCGAGTGATGATCTCAGCAGTGACTTCGGCTGCGAACTGGGCCTCTTTGGCGTGGCCCCGGGGAACAACGATTCGCACAGGAACCTGGTTCTTGCCGGCTTTGCCTGCATCGACGAACTCAAACGGCCCGACGCCGAGCGCCACCAGATAACTGGGGAGCGGAAGCGTCTGGCGAAACACGACGGTTCTGTTTTTTCCATCGGTAGTGTCGGAGACCACACCGGTGTTGCTGACGGCGGTGTTCTCAGAGGGAACGTGAAGAGTCAACTGCCAGGGCGTTTTATACGCTGGTTCATCAAAGCACGGGAATGCGGCGCGCGCGTCGGTCGGCTCAAATTGGGAGAAGATGTACCAGTGGCCGTTGTCCTGTTGGCGAAACAGACCCTCGCTGTTCTTGGTATCCACCTTACCGGTGTAGGCAATAGTGAGCCGGGCTTTGGATGGCGGGATGGGCAGAGTGAAGTCGAGGCCGACGAAGTCATCTCCTCCAGGGATAGCGCTTGCCTTCAATGACTTACCGCCAGATTCTAAAGTGGCGCTTTGAACGGTGAGGTGTTCCTGGTTCAGCCAGATTATCGGCGTTGCCCGTTTGATTTCCAGTTCGATGATGATTGAGCCGCTGAAGTCGTCGGAGGCCGGATCGAGTTTGAGGTCGGCGCGATAGGTGAGCGGGGAAACGTCCTGGACCTCGTTGAGGCGGAGCTTGGGAGGCTGCTCAACTGCGAGCGCGAGGGTGGAAAGGAGGAGGAGCGGAGCCGCGAGGCGAGCCAAATGTGAAGACGACATCAAATATCACTTTACACATAACACTCTAGACAAGGCGCTCTTTCAGAATGTGCTTGACGTTGCGCTTGCCTCGTAGGACGCCCAGGATGCGGAGGGGTTTCGCGTCCGGAAGGTACACGACCAAGAAAGAGTATAGCGGGAAAAACAGAACTGGCCGCTTGGTGAGATCTTTACGGGAGTGCCCTTGACCAGGCGTCCGACCCAATGACGCAAACAGGACATCGAACTCGCTTTCGATGCGGTTCGCCAAGTCTACACTGTCCTGTGCGATTCGCCGCCAAATCTCAAACAGGTCGTTTTGGGCTTCCTGAGATATTCATAAAGGGACGCCATCAGCTCTTCTGTTCACGAAGCCATTCCGTTTTGCGCTTCGCTAGGTCAGCTCGCGACTCGGTGGACGAAAGAAACTCACCACGCTCAAACTGCTCGAAAGCACGTTCGATTTTTTCGGCAATTTCATCCTTGTGGCCGTACAGCCATTCGTCCTCGGCAAGCAGCGCTTCCAAGGCTCTGGCGATGACCTCATCGGGATTCTGGTAGGCGCCCGATTGAATCGCCTGTGCAATGGCCTTCGCGTGTTCGGGACGTAGGGTGATCGTCATGACGCCTGTGTTTGGTATTGTCGCAGTTTGCGTCCACGATGTCTGGGTATGGCGAACCGAACGACGGGATATAGTAGCGCGAGAAAGGCAGAAAGCAATGTCATCAACACGGTGGAGGCCGGGAGCATTGTGGCTCGGGCTACGAGTGGTTGCGGCGATCATGGCGGGCACGCTGGCGGGTTTTGGTCAGGCGCAGCCACAGGCTCGGATCAAGGTGGATTACGAGCGCGTGATCGGAGAAGTGTCGCCGCGGCTCTTTGGGAACTTTACGGAACACCTGGGCCGCTGCATTTACGGCGGTATTTACGATCCTGGCAATCCGTTGTCGGACTCGGACGGCTTCCGGAAAGATGTGATGGCGGCTGTCAAGCAGCTCGACGTCTCGATTTTGCGCTGGCCGGGTGGCAACTTCGTCTCCGGCTACCACTGGGAAGACGGCATTGGGCCGCGCGCCCAGCGGCCAGTGAGGCGTGATGATGCGTGGGGCGGGATCGAATCGAATCAGTTTGGCACGGACGAATTTCTCGAGTACTGCCAGCGTGTCGGCGCCGAGCCGTATATCTGCGTAAATGCGGGTCTGGGGACGATTGATGAAGCCCGGCACTGGGTGGAATACTGCAACGAGCCCGCGCACACGCACTACGCGGATTTACGGAGGACCAACGGGCACGATCGGCCGTGGAAAGTGAAGATTTGGGGGATAGGGAACGAAATCGACGGGCCGTGGCAGTTGGGGCATCGCGACGCGGAAGATTATGCGAAGTTCGCTCTGGAAGCGGCGAAAGCGATGCGGCGCGCCGATGACTCGATTCAATTGATCGCGAGCGGGTCTTCGAACTTCCGCCCCGGCTACGACTGGATCGGGTGGAACCGGACGGTGCTCGACTATTTGAAGAATGATGTCGATTACATCTCGCTGCACACTTACATTGGCAATCGGGAGAATAACCTCGAGGAGTTTCTGGCGAACGGCGTCGACATCGACCGGCGCATCGACATTGTGGCCGGACAGATACGGGCGGCGGAGGAAATGCAGACGACGAAGCGGCCCATCTACATTGCCTACGACGAATGGAATGTCTGGTACCGAAGCCAAGCGGGGAAGACGGAATTCGACCTGGGAAGGACGGGACTCGAGGAGCAATACAATGCCGAAGACGCACTGGCGATGGGGATGTTCCTCAACTCGTTCATCCGGCACGCGGATGTGGTGAAGCTGGCGAATCTGGCGCAATTGGTGAACGTGATTGCGCCGATATTCACTAACAAGGAAGGGCTGTTTCTTCAAACCATTTACTGGCCGCTGGTTGAATACGGTAAGCAGCGGAGCAATCAGTCGCTGGATTTACTGGTGAGCACGCCGGATTACGACTATCATGGCCACCGGGCCGGCTATCTGGACGTTTCTTCGACGTGGGACGCAAACCATCACCGGCTGTTCTTGAACGTATTGAACCGCAGCGGGAAAGACGACATTTCCGCGCGAATCGACAATGTGAAGGGGCAGGTGTCCGGGCAGGTGGACGTGTGGGAGGTGAATCACGCGGACCTGAAGACGACGCACACCTTCGGAAACGACAAGCTAGTGCAGCCGGCGATCCGAAGGATTACGGTGGATACGGCTGGTAACGGGTTTACATATAAGTTTCCGGCCCACTCACTAACGATTCTTAGCTTGAAGGTGGAATAGGAGAGGGCAACGGGAGGAGAAAGAGCCGAGACGAATCTCGGATCAGCAGGCTTGGGGGCACGCGCCACGAGTGGATGCGACAATAGATTGAGCCTGCGCGGTCGGGTGACTGCTGGGTTAGGTGGCTTTCGGGCCGCTGAGCCGAGAGGAAAGTCCGGTCTCCAGAGGGCAGCATGCCGGCTAACGGCCGGGGATTGGCGCTGAGAAGCGCGAGTTACGGATTAGTGCCACAGAAAAGATACCGCCTGGCGGCGACGCCGGGTAAGGGTGAAAAGGTGCGGTAAGAGCGCACCGCGGTCCGAGTAATCGCGACCGGCAGGGAAAACCCCATGCGGAGCAAGACCAAATAGGGGAGGAGGAGCGGCCCGCTCCGTTACAACTTCCGGGTAGGTTGCTGGAGCCTGCCAGTAATGGCAGGCCTAGAGGAATGGTCGCCACTCGCCCTTCGCGGCGGGTACAGAAACCGGCTTATAGATCGCGCAGGTCATTACTCGAAAATCATCGGAGTGGGCGGAATAGGGCGACCGGGGGGTCGCCCGCGGACCAGGGGGTCCGCCCCACCAGGGGAACTTGCGGCGGCATATTCGCGTATGATTTCTGCGAGGGGAGTTGCATGAAAAAGACAGTATTGTTGTGCGCCTTGGCCGTGACATGTGCTGCCGGATTGAGAGCGCAACAGCCGCCGGTGTTGGATCGCGAGTTGTTCTTCGGAGATCCGGAGATTTCGGGTGCGCAGATATCGCCGGATGGGCAGTACATTGCGTTTCTGAAGCCTTGGAACAAGACGCGGAACATCTGGGTAAAGAAGGCCACGGAGCCGTTCGAGTCGGCACGGTTGCTGACCGCGGATACCAAGCGGCCGATTCCGGGCTTTTTCTGGAGCCGCGATTCGCACTACGTGCTGTTTGTGCAGGATAAAGCCGGCGACGAAAATTACC
>Ga0181525_10000304_pt1 | contig 43625 bp, 47 predicted proteins | sample PEATcosm2014_Bin_48_FD_121100 | JGI IMG/M metagenome (GOLD analysis project Ga0181525, IMG submission 121100) | Peatland microbial communities from MTU Mesocosm Facility, Houghton, MI, USA - PEATcosm2014_Bin06_10_metaG | ecosystem: Environmental > Terrestrial > Soil > Wetlands > Peat | place... | reverse complement strand
CCTTCTCGTGCAGAGTGAGGATCGAGTGGATCAGGGTGAGCGGCGAGGGCGGACAGCCCGGCTCGTAGACGTCGACGGGGACGACCTCGTCGACGCCCTGCACGATCGCGTAGTTGTTGAAGACGCCCATCGAGGAGGAGCAGGCGCCCATCGCGATCGCCCACTTCGGCTCGAGCATCTGGTCGTAGATGCGCCGCACGACCGGCGCCATCTTGATCGAGACGCGGCCGGAGAGGATCAGCAGGTCGGCCTGCCGCGGGGAGGCCCGAAAGGCCTCGAAGCCGAACCGTGCGACGTCGACTCGCGCGGCGACGATCGACATCATCTCGATCGCGCAGCAGGCGAGGCCGAAGGTCGCCGGGAACAGTGAGTTGGAGCGAGCCCAGTCGACCGCCTTCTCAAGCGTCGTCGTGAGGATCGATTGCTCGACGGCTCGCTCGAGCTCGAGTCCCTCGAGGTCGCCGCGCAGCAGGTCGCGCGCCAACAGTCCGCGCGCCCGAAAGCTGTTTGGGTCCCCGACCGGCTCGCGCGTTACCGCCACTCGAGCGCCCCTCGCCGCCACACGTAGACGAACGCGACGAACAGGAGCGCGATGAACGTGATCGTCTCGAACAAGGCGAACGCCCCGAACGCCCGCATCTCAGCGGCGATCGGGTAGAGGAAGATCGTCTCGATGTCGAACAGGATGAAGAGCATCGCGATCAGGTAGAAGCTGATCCCGAAGCGGAAGCCCAACTTCACCTCCGAGGGGAGGCCGCACTCATACGGGTCAGTTTTCGCGGCGATCTTCCGCCGCGGCCCGAGGAGCGTGTTCAGGTAGGCGAAGGTGCCCCCGACGATCGCCCCGAGCGCGAGAAACACGATCGCGGGCAGGTAGCTGCGAAGCACCACCGCGTTATATCACTACCTACCAACCTTGTGATGGAGTGTTACTTAGTGGCAAACGGGACGAGCGAAACGCCGCGGAGCAGGGCGTGACCCACCGCGACGCGGCGCGCGACTGCGCCCTCATCCTCGCTGGCCTGAACGGTCTCGCGGGCTTCTTCGGGGCGGTTCGCTGGTACCGCCATGAGGCGAGCCGGGGCTTCTGGGTCGCGGTGCGGATCGGCCAGGCAGCGGCGATCGCCTACGCCGCGATGACCGGCGTCTTCTACCTCGCCGGCTGGCAGCCCTCGAACAAGCTCTTCTATCTGTACGCGCTGCTGCCCGTGGCGATCGGCTTCGTCGCCGAGCAGCTGCGGGTGATCTCAGCCGACCATGTCCTGACCCAGCGCGACCTCGAGGACTCGGCAGCAGTCGCCCGGCTGGCGCCCGTGGACCAGGAGGAGATCGTGCTCGCAATCGTCCGCCGTGAGCTCGGCGTCATGGCAGCCGCTGCGCTCGTCGTCTGCTTCCTCGCGCTGCGCGCCTTCGGCACCTACTAGTGCCAGCCTCTCAGGCGCCCCACTTCGAAGGGCTCTCAGCCGCCTCGCGCTGAGCACGTGCCGCCCGCTCGCGCTCGCGGCGCCGCCCCCAGAAGTAGAAGCCCGCGCCGACGACGACCACCAGCACGATGATCCCGAGGAAGAAGCCGGGATGGCGGTGGTGTATGGCGGCTAGCTGCAGGGCGGTTGCGAACATCGCTCCAGCGATGATCCTAGACCAGCAGCAAGAGGTCGGTCGCGGTCGGCCCGAGCTCGGCGAGCGACACCGCGGCGCCGCTCGAGAGGTCGTACAGGCGCCCGCCGCGGCGTGCGATCTCGGCGTGCAGCCCCGCCAAGTCGGCCTGCTGGGCCGGGTCGTGCTCGAGCACGAGCGGCACGCTCGCCGGGAGCGAACGCGCCCCGGCCAGGACCGCGGCCTCGTGCCCCTCGACATCGACCCAGACGAGCGCCAGCCCTGACGGCTCGATCGTCCCGTCCGCGATCAGGCTGTCGATCGTCACGCAGGGCGCGCTCGCGTCGGCGCCGGCGTCGTTGTCGACGCGGCTGCTGCCCCAGAAGCGGTCGGAGATCGTGAGCGCAACGCTGCCCACGTGATCTGAGACAGCGGCCCGATGCAGACTCACGCAGCCGGCGAGGCCGTTCAGTGCGACGTTCTCCTCGAGCATCGCGAAGTTCCGTGACACCGGCTCGAAAGCGTGAACGCGCGCAGCGCCGAGCACGGTGATCAGCGGGATCGTCGTCGTCCCGATGTTCGCCCCGACCTCGAGCACTTCGCAGCCACGAATCGCGCTGGCGGTCTCGCGCTCGATCAGCTCGCCCGCGCGCAGCAGCCGCTCGATGCCGTACGGACCCGACATGAACGTCCTGCGCGACACGTCGTAGTCCGCGGTCGCGACGCGGTAGCGACCACTCGGCCAGCGCACCACCAGCGTCGAGCGAAAGCGCCCAGCGCCGAAGAACATCCCCTCTCTTACGAGCTCACGCGGCACACCCAGCCGGTCCGGCCCGTGAGCCAGGCGCTCAAGCCGCAGCCGGGAGGCCGCCAGCAAGCGTCGCACGACCGATCGCAACCGAGGCACGAAGCGTCTACCTACCGCACGCTCAACGAGCCATACGCTCCGAGGTCAGCGTAGTTGGCGCCCGGGTCATATACGCGGTAGCTCCCAGGGCTCACGACGAACGCCGGGCTCGTTCCCGTCTGACCGGGGAAAACCGCTCCCGTCTGCCCGAGGATCTTGCCGTCGGCATTGGCGACGGCGACCTCGTGGACCAGCACGCCACGGTTGGTCAGGCGGATGCGAATCGTGCCGGGTGCCATCTGCAGCGACTCCGGGGTGATCTTGTATTCGCTGACCTTCAGCGCGAGCAGCGTCGAGTGATAGGTGGCGCGGGTCGTCCCGCAGCCGGCGAGTCCAGCGACCAGCAGCCCCGCGGCCAGGCAGGCGCGCGACTTCGCAGCGGCGGAGCGCGTTCGCGGCAGCGGCAGCATCACCGGGGGCATTATCCGTATCATCTCCGCCCGAATGGGCCGAGTCGCGAAGATCCTCGCAAGCGGTGCTGCCGCGCTCGCGGCGACCATCGGGATCAGCGCCTGCGGCTCGCAGGGGATCAGCGTCGCCAAGACGAGTCCGTACTACGAGGGCGCGACGATCTTCCTCGATCACTGCTCTGGTTGCCACACGCTCTCAGTCGTCGGCGCGGAGGGCTCCGCCACCTCGGTCCAGAACCGGCTTCGGACAAACGCCCCGAACTTCAACGCGCGCGTCGAGAGCGTGCAGAACGTGCTCTATGCGATCGAGAATGGTGGCTTCTCGGGCCAGGTCATGCCCGAGAACATCGTCGTCGGCCAGCAGGCCCAAGCCGTCGCCCACTTTCTCGCGCACTACGCCGGACGCGACGCCCCCGTCGCGCCGAACCTGCCTCAAGCCTCGTCGCAGTAGGTCCCGCCGGTTCTCGACCTAGCGCTGATCCGCGAGCAGCCCGACGCCGTTGGGGCGGCACTGGCGCGTCGTGGTGCTGACGTCGGAGGCACGCTCGCCGAAGTGCTCGAGCTCGACCAGCGCCGGCGCGCCGTCCTGCCCGAGCTCGAATCGCTGCGCGCTGCCAAGAACAGAGCCTCTGAGCTGATCGCCAAGGCCAAGCAGGCGGGCGAGGACGCAGACACAGCGATCGCCGAGATGCGCGACCTCGGCAAGCGAGAGAGCGAGCTTGACAAGCAGCTGACGGAGGTCGACGGCGCGCTCCAGCAGACGCTCGCCCGGCTGCCGAACATCCCCAGTGAGGACGCTGCGCCAGAGGACACAGTGGTGAGGACAGTCGGTGAGCTGCGCACCGCGGGGGTGGCTCTCGACCACCTCGAGCTCGCCGGCCGGATGATCGACATGGAAGCCGGCGCTCGCCTGTCGGGCGCGCGCTTCGCCTACCTGCGCGGGGACCTCGTGCTGCTCGAGTTCGCACTCGTGCGCTGGGCGCTCGATCGATTGATCGGCGAGGGCTTCGAGCCGGTCATCCCCCCGGTACTCGTGCGTGAGCAGGCCCTCTACGGCACCGGCTATCTGCCCGACACCGAGCAGCAGGTCTACCGGCTCGCGGACGACGACCTGTATCTCGTCGGGACCTCAGAGGTCGCGCTCGCATCGCTCCACGCCGGCCAGATCCTGGCGGAGGAGGAGTTGCCACTGCGCTACGCCGGCTTCTCCTCGTGCTTTCGCCGCGAGGCCGGCGCCGCCGGCAAGGACACGCGCGGGATCTTCCGCGTCCACCAGTTCGACAAGGTCGAGATGTTCGTCTTCACCACGGCGCAGCAGAGTGCCGCCGAGCACGAGCGGATCCTCGCGATCGAGGAGTCGCTGCTCACAGAGCTCTCGATTCCCTACCGCGTGGTCAACATCGCGGTCAACGACCTCGGCGCCTCGGCGGCGAAGAAGTACGACTGCGAGGCATGGCTGCCATCACAGCAGCGCTACCGCGAGCTGACGTCCTGCTCGAACACGACGGACTTCCAGGCGCGCCGACTCGAGATCCGCGCGCGGCCTGCCAGGGGCAAGCCGGTCGTGGCCCACACGCTGAACGGCACCGCTGTCGCCGTCGGTCGAACGATCATCGCGCTGCTCGAGAACGGCCAGCAGGAGGACGGCTCGGTCAAGATCCCGGATTGCCTCGTGCCCTACGGCGTCCCGGCGAGGATCGCCGCACCGGCCGGTCGCGACTAGTCCTTCGACGCCGGCAGCTCGATGACGAAGACGGCGCCGCCGTCTTGAATGTTGCGCGCGCTGACCTTCCCGTCGTGCGCCTCGACGATCTCGGCGACGATCGACAGCCCCAGCCCGGCCCCCGCCTTGCCGCGCTCGCGCCCGACCTCGGCCCGCCAGAACCGCTCGAACACTGCGTCCTGCGCGTCATTCGGAAGCCCGGGGCCGTGGTCGCGCACCTCGATCCGCTCGAGCCCGTTGTCGCGAACAAGCGAGAGGTCGATCGCGGTGCCCGCGGGCGTGTGTTTGATCGCGTTTGTCATCAGGTTCGCGAGAACCTGGCGCAGCTGATGGACGTCGCCGCTGACGACGTGCCCGCTCTCCGGCTCGATCGTGACGTTGATCTCGCGATCCGGCGCGACAGCCTTCGCGTCATAGCCCGCGTCCGTGACCAGCGGCTCGATGTTGACCGGCTCGCGGGTCGTCTCCGGCATCTCGTCGAGCCGCGCCAGCGCCAGCAGCTCCTCGACGAGGATTCCCATCCGTGAGGCCTCCTGTTCGATCCGCGTCATCGCCTTCCCTGTCTCGTCGGGGCTCTTGGTCGCGCCAAGGCGGAACAGCTCGGCGTAGCCGCGGATCGAGGTCAGCGGCGTGCGGAGCTCGTGGGAAGCGTCGGAGAGGAAGCGGCGTAAGCGCTCCTCGCTCGCCTGACGCTTGGCGAACGCCTCCTCGATCTGGCCGAGCATCGCGTTCAGCGCGATCCCCAGTCGGCCGACCTCGGTCCGGTCCGTCGCCGGGCTGACGCGACGCGACAGGTCGCCGGCGGCGATCGCTCCGGCGGTCGCGCCGATCCGATCCAGGGGCCGCAACCCGAGGCGGATCACGAACCAGGCAAGGATCGCGAGGGCCACGAGCACGGATCCGATAACGATCGCCTCGATCGTCTCCAGACGCGAGAGCGAGCCGTCGACGTCATTGAGCGAGACGGCGATCAGCGTTAACCCGGGACCTACGTCGCTCGGCTTAATCAGCACGCGGTAGGACTCGCCCGGGTCGCCGATCGCGCTCGTTGTGAACAGCTTCGGGTCCTTGAGCGTGTGCGTGATGTGGGCTTCTAGGTCGCTCGGGACCCGCGGCGCATAGGCGGCGCTCGTCCCGAAGGAGAGCGGCTTGCCGAGCCGCACGCCCGCGCGACTCAGGTGCTCGCCGAACGTTCCGTTCGGATCGCTCGTGAATTCGGGCGGCGGGTGGTGGGTCGGAGGGATCGTCCCGCGCGCCGTGCCGCTGTCGTTGTCGTCCGGGTTCTTGGCATTGGCGGCGTGGTTGATCTGGCCGAGGTGGTTCTTCAGATCGACCCCGTCTTCGACGGCGTTGACCGACGCGACGACCTGGTTGTTGAGGCGGTCGAGCAGGAACGAGCGCTCAGCGCGATAGGTGGCGAAGCCCGCCGCCAGCAGCCCGATCGCAGCCAGGCCGACCAGCCCGGCGAGCAGGCGCGCTCGCAGCGACACCAGCCTGAATAGGCGCATCAGCTCCGGGGCAGTCGCAGCGAATAGCCGACGCCCCGCACCGTGTGGATCAGCGCCGGCTTCTCGACGTCGACCTTCTTGCGCAGGTAGCTGATGTAGGTCTCGAGGACCCGGGCGTCACCGCCGAAGTCGTACTGCCAGACATGGTCGAGCAGCTGGGGGCGGGTGAGCACACGCCGCGGGTTCAGCATCAGGTAGCGCAGCAGGCGAAACTCGGTTGCGGTCAGCTCGATCGGTCGGCCGCCGCGCTCGACTTCGCGTGTGTCCTCGTCAAGCTCGAGGTCAGCGAACGCAAGCTTCGAGGACTCCTGCTCGGTCAGGCCGGTGCGCCGCAGGATCGTCCGGATCCGGGCGATCAGCTCCTCGAGGCTGAACGGCTTCGTCATGTAGTCATCGCCGCCGAGCGTCAGACCGTGGACGATGTCCTCGGTCGCGTCGCGCGCGGTGAGGAAGAGGATCGGGATGCCGGTGCGGGCCGACGCGAGCCGGCGCGCGACCTCGAAGCCGTCGAAGTCCGGGAGCATCACGTCGAGCACCATCACCTGCGGCTTGTTCGCCGCAACCGCGGCGATCGCGTCGGCGCCGCTGCCCGCGGAGTCGACCGTGAATCCTTCGAACCGAAGCGCCATCGAGATCACGTCGACGATGTTTGGCTCGTCGTCAACGACGAGCACGCGGACCTGCTCGTCGTCGGCCGCTGTTCCGTTGCCTGGGAGTGTCATAAGCGAATCATGCGCCACCCGCCTGTGAGTTGCCTGAGAGTTACCTCGCCACGGGGCGGCGTTATGCTGCGGGCTCGTGGTCCCAGCCGGCGCCCAGGCGCCCGACATCAGGCTCGCGGGATTGACAAAGTCATTCCGCAGCCCGCAGGGGCCGGTTCACGCGGTCCGCAACATCGACGTCGCGATTGATCGCGGCGAGACCGTCGCCGTGCTCGGGCCAAACGGCGCCGGGAAATCGACAACGATCGACATGCTGCTCGGCTTGCAGCCGCCGGACAGCGGGAGCGTGACCCTGTTCGGCCGCTCGCCGCGCGAGGCGGTCGACGCCGGGCTGATCGGCGCGATGCTGCAGACCGGGTCACTCATCCAATACCTCTCGGTCCGCGAGCTGTTGACGATGATGGCAGCGCTCTATCCGGCGCCGCTGGAGGTCGCCGAGGTTCTGGCGCAGCTCAGCCTGGAGAAGCTCGCAGGGCGGCGCACGCAGAAGCTCTCGGGCGGCGAGACACAACGCGTTCGCTTCGCGATGGCGCTGATCAGCAACCCGGACCTGCTCGTGCTCGACGAGCCTACGGTTGCAATGGACGTCGAGTCGCGGCACGAGTTCTGGGACACGATGCGCGAGTTCGCGGCGCGCGGCAAGACGGTTGTGTTCGCGACGCACTACATCGAGGAGGCCGATCAGAACGCCGACCGCGTGGTGTTGATGGCAAACGGCCGGATCGTTGCCGATGGACCGCCGAACGAGATCAAGGCGCGGGCCGGCGGCAGGACGATCCGCGCCTCTCTGCCGAGCGTCGAGCTCGACGCGCTCAGCGCGCTCGCAGGTGTCGCGAGCGCCGAGCGGCGCGGCGAGGTCGTGGTGCTCAGCTGCAGCGACTCGGACGAGGCGATCAGGGCGCTCCTCGCGAGCTTCCCGCAGGCGCGCGAGATCGAGATCACGGGCGCGGCGCTCGAGGATGCCTTTCTCGCGCTCACCGCCGATCCGGACGCCTCATGAGTGGCCTCGTCTACACCCGCTACGAGCTGCTGCGGGCATTCCGCAACCGGCGCTTTTTCTTCTTCTCGCTCGCGTTCCCGCTGATCCTCTATTTCATCTTTGCGGCGCCGAACCGCAACGTCACGAACTTCGACGGCAGCGGCATCTCGCTGCCGCTCTATTACATGGTCGGCCTCGCGTCGTTCGGAACGATGGTCGCAATGATCTCGAGCGGAGCGCGCATCGCCGCAGAACGACAGATCGGTTGGACGCGCCAGCTGCGGATCACGCCACTGTCGACGCGCGCGTACTTCCGCGCCAAGCTGCTGACGGGGTATTTGATGTCGTGCCTGACGATCGGCCTGCTCTACATCGCGGGCGCGTCGCAGGGCGTCAGCCTCTCAGCCCACAGCTGGCTCGAGATGACCGGGTTGATCCTGATCGCGCTGCTGCCGTTCGCCGCGCTTGGGGTGATGCTCGGCCACCTGCTGAACGTCGACTCGATCGGGCCCGTGACCGGTGGCGGCACGTCGCTCTTCGCGCTGCTCGGTGGGACATGGTTCCCGCTGACCCACGGCTTCCTGCACGACCTCGGCCTGTTCATGCCTTCCTACTGGCTCGTGCAGGCCGGACACGTTGGCCTCACCGGACACGGCTGGCCGCTGCGCGGCTGGATCACGGTCGCCGCCTGGGCGGCGCTCCTGGCGGCCGGCGCTGCCTACGCGTTCCGCCGCGACACCAAGCGGGTGTAGAACGGCTTTCAGAATGACTGGCACGTCCGGATTCGGCCCGCTACCGGCGCCGGATCGCCACCCGGCACCTCGCCGGTAGCGCTGCTACCTGCTTCGGCACCGCGCGTCGCCCGGCTTGGTTTCGGACCGCCCCGGACGCACCCTCGTTCTGAAAGACGTTCGCAGCCCTCACCACCATTTGCCCTCGCGCGCTGCATCGGTGCCGCCGGTGCGATCGAGTGCGTCGAGCGCTGCCATGTCCTCGTCTGAGATGGCGAAGTCGAACAGCTTCGCGTTTGACTCGATCCGCTCGCGGTGTGTCGACTTCGGGATCACGAGGACATCGTGCTGCAGGCACCAGCGCAGCAACACCTGCGCCTCGCTGCGCTCGATCCGCTGAGCGATCTCGCTCACGATCGGGTTGCGCAGGTGCCGCCCGGTCCCGAGCGAGCTGTACCCGACGATCGCGAGCCCGCGCTCGCTGCACGCATCCAGCAGCCCGCGGCGGTACTCGAAGGCACTGAACTGCACCTGGTTGACGACAGGTCGCGCCTGCGCGACGGCGAGCAGCTCGTCGAGCTCGTCGATGCCGAAGTTCGAGACGCCGATCGAGCGCGCGTAGCCACGCTGCTGCGCCTCCTCCATCCCCGGCCAGGCCCAGGTCGGGCCGCCTTCGGGCCAATGGATGACGTAGAGGTCGACCTGCTCGATCCCAAGGCGCTCGAGGCTGCGCTCGGCTTCGGCGGCGGGGTCCTTGCTGCGCGGGTAGAACTTCGTCGTGACGAAGACCTCCTCGCGCGGGACGCCGCTGTCGCGCAGCGCACGGCCCACGCTCGCCTCGTTGCCGTAGGCCTGCGCCGTGTCGATGTGGCGATAGCCGAGCTCCAGCGCCCAGCGCACCGCGGTTTCGCATTCCGGCCCGTCGGGGGTCTGCCAGACACCGAGGCCGAGCACGGGCATCGCGGCGCCGTCGGCGAGGGTCCGTACCTGTTCAGCTGTGTGCTCACTCGCCATCTGGGCTCCTCGGTTAGCTGATGTAGTGGTCGATCGGCGGCGGATCGTCGCGCATCGCCGCAACCTGCTGGACGAGCTCTGAGCCGTCGAGCGTTGGGTGTACCTCGAGCCGCGGTAGCGCAAACGCGTTGTCGTTGGCGCCCGCCCAGCCGTAGTACTCAGTCGTCGAGCCGCGGAAGCCGGCGCGCCGCAGCGCAGCGATGACGGTCGGGTCGTACTGGCCCGACGGGTAGCAGAACCAGTTGACCGGGACATGGAACAGTCGCTGGATCTTGTGGCGCGTATCGAGCGTCTGGAAAGCCAGACCCGACGGGCTCTGCGTGACCATGTCGGAGTGATCGTAGCCCTGCGTGTCGAGCTCCCAGCCATCGGCGACGAGCTCGCGAATCTCGTGGTGTGAGAGACCGCCATTGGCCCAGTCCAGCCCGGTCAGCTGGAGGTTCTCGACGCCGACCCAGCCGAGCTTCGCGAGCACTGGCTCGGCGTACTGGAACTGCGTCTCGTAACCGTTATCGAAGCTGATCACGATCGGCTTGCCGCACGGCAGCCGCTTGTGCTCGTGCCAGTTCGCCCACAGCTGGTCGAGCGTCACGGCGTGGTAGCCGGCTGCGGCGAGCGCGTGCATCTGCTGGGCGAAAAGCTTTGGTGCGACGTACAGCAGCGGGAACGGAGCGCGCGATGGCGCCTGCCAGATCACGTGGTATTCGAGGATCGGGGCGCGCTCGCGGTGGTAGCGCCCCGGGCAGGGCACAGCCGTCACGGGCCTGGCCGTGTTCACGACCTTCGGTCCTGCCGTCGCCTTCGGCGTCCTGATCGCGGCGGTCGGCGAGTGCGTGTTGTTGCTCGAGGCGGCGAGGCCTGCGACGAGCGCTGCGGCGATCACAGCAAGGACAGCGAGCGCCGTCAGTCGCCGACGGCGAAGCGCTCGCCGGCGTGCCGCGCCCCGCGCGCGCGAGCGGTCGAAATCGCGCGGTGTCGGCTCAGTGCCCACCGCGCAGCCCGTCCGCGCGATGCGACGCCAACCGATCGGTCAGCAGCTCGCGTACAGGCGGCCACTCGGCGGCGATCACGCTGTAGTAGGCGCTGTCGCGAATCACGTCCGCGCGCACGATCATGTGGCTGCGGAAGATCCCCTCGAACTTCGCGCCGATCCCTTCGAGCGCCTTGCGCGAGCGCTCGTTGAGCGCGTCGGTCTTGAACTCGACGCGGATGCATTCGAGCTGGTCGAAGGCGTGGGCAAGCAGCAGCAGCTTGGTCTCGACGTTTACACCGCTGCGCCAGCGGTCAGGACGCAGCCAGGTCCAGCCGATCTCGAGTCCGCGGTGCTCGGGCCGCAGCGCGAGATAACTCGTGTGCCCGATCGCCAGCCCGCTCGCCCGCGCGACTGTTGCAAAGCTGACCTGGCGGCCGGCCGCAACCTCGGCGAGCATCTGCTCGAACCAGCGCTCGAACTGATCGGGCAGGCTGGCGTTGAGCGGCATCCAGCGCCAGACATCGGGGTCGCTCGCCGCATCGCGTAACGAGTCCGCGTGCTCTGGGCCGAGCGGCTCGAGGCGAACCAGCCCGCCGTCGAGCACTGGGGCCGGAAGATCCCACTCCACTGCCACCGGCGGACTGTAGCCCAGGCGACTCAGCAGGCCGCGCCGACAAGCAGCCGCAGCAGGTCGCTCAACTCGTTGCTCTCGCCTGCGTCGAGGCGTTCGCCGATCGTGTCCTCCGTCGTGCTGAGGGCGCTGTAGGCCCGCTTGCGCAGCGCGCGCCCGGCTGGGGTCAGCCGCAGCGCGTAGGAGCGACGATCTACGGGGTTGCGCTCGCGCACGACGAGGCCGCGCGGCTCGAGCGCGTCGATCAGCTCGACGACGACCGGACCGCTGACCCCGAGCATCGTCGCCACCTGCTGCTGCGAGCAGGGGGCGAGGTCCTCGATCGTCTGCAGCGTCGCGAATTCGCGGATGTCGAGGCCGATCGGGGCAAGGAGCTCGTTGGCGCGGGCGTGCAGCGCGAAGTGGGCTCGCGCCACCACATATCCGGTCGTCTCAGATACGGGTGGCGCAACCGCCGGCAGGTCGGGGCCGACGAGTTTGACGAGCAGCTCGCGCAGTCGCGCACGCTGATCGGTGTTCAGCCGGCGCATCGTTTTGGCCTCGGCCTCTCGTATCAGTGGCGCCGCCCACGCGAGCCGCTCGACTGCGCGATCGGTTGCCTTCAGGTTGTAGGAGCGGCGGTCGGTCGCGCTGCGCTCGCGGGTGACGACCCCCGCCCGCTCGAGCTGGTCGATGACATGGACCATCATGCTTCGGTTGACGCTCATGCAGTCGGCGAGCTCCTGCTGGGAGGACCCCCCGCTGGCGAGCAGCCGTGCGATCAGCGTCAGCTCGCGCGGGTGGACAGCGCCGTCGAAAGCCTCAACGTAAATCGCCTGCATCTGCAGGAACGCGCGATAGACCACGTAGCCCACGCTGCGCCCGAGTGACGGCGAGAGCGCCGTCCCGGCGTTCTCCACGGCTGCGCCGGCACCGCCGGGGGTAGTCGCGGGATCGGGCATCGGCTAACGATACCGGATATGCATAGGCTTAACAATCATTAGGTAAAATGATGATAAGCTGCCCGGCAGACTTTACGGCTCGGCGATTGGGAGGCCTGGAATGGAACGCAAGTGGTGGACTCTGATCGCGGTTTCGATCGGCGTGTTCATGCTGCTGCTCGACCTGACGATCGTCAATGTCGCGCTGCCGACGATCCAGCGCAGCTTCAAGGCATCGCTGTCGGACCTCCAGTGGGTCATCGACGCCTATGCGCTGGCGCTGGCGGCGCTCCTGCTCACGACCGGCTCGCTCGCCGACCGCTTCGGCCGTCGGATCGTCTTCGCCGCCGGCATCGGAATCTTCACCCTCGGATCGGTCCTCTGCGGGATCAGCAACGACGTGGTCTTCCTCTGCGCGGCGCGCGCGCTCCAGGGGATCGGCGGCGCGACGATGTTCTCGACCGCGCTGGCGCTGATCTCTGACGCCTTCCGTGGACCTGACCGCGGCGTCGCATTCGGTGTCTTTGGTGCCACCACCGGCGTTTCGGTCGCGGTCGGCCCGGTGCTTGGCGGCCTGATCACCAGCGGGCTCTCCTGGCGCTGGATCTTCTTCGTCAACGTTCCGCTCGCCGCGATCGCGCTGGTGATCACGCTGACCCAGGTGGCGGAGTCACGCAACCCGAACGCGCGGCGCGCCGACTGGCTCGGCTTCGTCCTCTTCAGCGTTGGGCTCGCGGCGCTCGTCTTTGGCCTGATCCGCGCCGACGCGCTCGGCTGGAGCGCCACGGTCGTGATCGGCTCTTTCGCCGCGTTCGTCGTCCTCATCACCTCGTTCATCCTGCTCGAGCGCCGCTTGAAGCACGCGATGCTCGACCTGACGCTGCTGCGCAACCCGACGTTCGTCGGCGGCCTTGTGGCGGCGTTCGCCGTGAACGCATCGATCTTCTCCCTCTTCACCTATCTGACGCTCTACCAGCAGAACATCCTCGGGTACTCGGCGCTCAACACCGGCCTGCACTTCCTCGCGCTGACCGGCGCGCTGTTCCTCGTCGCCGGCGTCGCCGGGCGCCTGTCGAGCCGCATGCCTGTGCGGCTGCTGATCGCTCCAGGTTTCGTGCTGATTGGCGCCGGGCTCCTGCTGATGCGCGGGATCGACGTGTCGACCGGCTGGACGCATCTGATCCCCGGCTTCGCCCTCACCGGCATCGGCGCCGGCCTCGTGAACACACCGCTCGCATCCACCGCAGTTGGTGTCGTCGAGCCCGCGCGCGCCGGCATGGCCTCGGGCATCAACTCGACCTTCCGCCAGGTCGGGACGGCGACTGGCGTGGCTGCGCTCGGCTCGCTGCTCGCGACGCAGAGCCGCTCGGTCGCTTCTGCGTCGCTCGCCCACACTCCCCTCGCGGCCCACGCGAATGCCTTCGGCGCGGCGATCAGCCGCGGCGCAGTCGCCGGCGTCATCACCCACGTCCCGGCGGCACTGCGCGGGCAGGTCGAGCACATCGCCCGAGCCGGCTACATCAGCGGCCTCAACGAGATCATGCTGATCGCGGCGATCCTCGCGTTCGCGGGATCCGCATTCGCGTTCTTCCTGATCCGCCAGAAGGACTTCGTCGCGCTGGCCGGCGCTCCATCTGCCGCGGCTGAACCTCCGGCGTTGCAACCGGTCGGCGCCCAGTAGCGCCCGGCGCCCGGATCGCGGAGGCGAGCCCCGCCGCCGCTCGCCGTCAGCCCACCAGGCGGGGACCGCGGCCTGGCCGCGCCGTCTCGCTGCTCGCCGACCTGATCCACAACGCCGGCGACGCGCTGACGGCAGTCCCGCTCGGTATCGCCTTCGCGGTGCGCTCGCGCCGCGCCGAGCAGTACGCCGGCCTGGCAGTCGTCCTGGCGATCCTCGCCTCGGCCGCCGTCGCCGGCGTCGAGGCGATTGCGCGGCTGATCCACCCGAGCGCCCCCGGAGATCTCTGGCTGCTCGCGGCCGCCGGGGTGGTCGGGTTTCTCGGCAACCGTGCGGCGGCAATCATCCGCACCAGCGCCGGGCGACGCCTTGACTCCGCGGCCCTGATCGCCGACGGCGATCACGCGCGCGCCGACGCCTACGTCTCGCTTGCCGTCGTTCTGAGCGCGATCGTCGTTGCGCTGGGTGCGCCGCTCGGCGACCCGATCATCGGCCTCGCGATCACTGCCGTGATCCTGCGGATCACGTTCTCGTCATGGCAAACCGTTCGCGGTCGCGACGCTCACGACCGCCAGTAGACCGGAAACTCCCCGCCAGCGCCCGAGTCGCAGGCCTCGCGGAGCGCCCGCGATCAGAGCGCTTCGGCTTCGTCCAGCGGGCAGCAGCCCGGATCATGCAGTGCCGCGAGCGCGACGAGCATGCTGTGGAGCGCCTCGCGGTCTGCGGCGCCAAGCGGCGCAAGGAACTCGTCCTCGAGCCTCGTGACGATCACCCGAATCCGTGCGAGCTCGCGCCGGCCTGTGTCGGTGATGCTGACGACGTGGCGCCGGCGGTCCTGCGGGTCGCGTGCTCGCGCGATCATTGCGCGCTCCTCATGATCGGGCTCGCCCTGTTCACCGTGAGCTCGCTGCTTGACGGGCTGGCCTGGTCGGAAAGCTCGCTGATCGCCTTTCGCACGCTCCAGGGCCTGGGCGCCGCGCTGCTCTCGCCGGCCGCGCTCTCGATCCTGACGACGACCTTCGCCGAGGGCCGCGAGCGCAACCTTGCGCTTGGAATCTGGGGAGCGGTCTCCGGCAGCGGCGGGGCGGCCGGCGTGCTGCTCGGCGGCGCGCTGACGAGCGCGTTCGGCTCGTCGTGGATCTTCTTCATCAACGTCCCTGTTGGCGTTGGCGTGATCGCGGCGGCGCCGTTCCTGCTGCGCGAGAGCCGCGCTGATCTCCAGCACCGCCACTTCGACTTCGCCGGCGCCGCCTCGATCACCAGCGGCTTGATGCTCCTCGTGTACGCGATGACCCGCGCCGCCCAGCACGGCTGGGGGACTGCCGAGTCGATCGTGCTGCTCGGGGCCGCCGCGGCACTGATCAGCGCCTTCTTCGCGATCGAAGCTCGCTCATCCGCGCCACTGCTGCCGCTGCGCATCTTCCGCCTGCGAACGCTGTCGGGCTCGAACGTCGCCAGCTTCATGCTCGGCGGCTCGATCTTCGCCGAGTTCTTCCTGCTCACGCTCTACATGCAGCAGGTGCTGCACTACTCCGCGCTCAAGACCGGGGTCGCCTACATCGCGCTGACGCTGACGATCGTGGTCTTCTCCGGTGTCGCGCAGGCGCTCGTGACGCGGGTCGGCGTGCGCTTGGTGCTGCCCGTCGGCCTTGCGCTCTCGGCGCTCGCCCTCGTTCTGTTCGCCGGGCTCCCGGTCCACGGCCACTATTTCGCCGACCTCTTCCCGGCGTTCCTGATCAGCGGCCTCGGCCTCGCCTTCGCGTTCGTCCCGATGTCGATCGGAGCTCTGTCCGGCGTGCGTCCGGTCGACGCCGGGGTGGCCTCCGGTCTGCTCAACACCACACAGCAGATCGGCGGCGCGATCGGCGTGGCGATCGCTACGACAGTCGCGGCGACAGCAACCTCGAGCTACCTGAAGCTCCACGCCGGCGCGAGCGCATCCAGTGGAGCGGCGCTCACGCACGGCTTCCAGGCAGCCTTCTATGTCCTCGCCGCCGTCGCCGCCACAGGTGCGATCCTTGCCGCGGTCCTGCTCGAGTCGAGGGCGCGCGAGAACAGCGATCTCGCGATCGCCGATCGGCCGCTCGCGGAGCTCGAGCCCGCTTGACGGCATGATGCGCCGAGACGAGAATCGCCCGGGTGTCACACCCCGACCCAAACGCCGCGCCCGACCTCACGCCGATTCGAATCGGCGAGGTATTCGAGAACCCGCGGACCGGCGAGCGCGCAACGATCCTCGAGCTCCCGTTCACCAACCCGGAGCAGCGTGCTGTCGCCGAGCTCACGGCGTTGGTCGGTGCGCGCGTCGTCGGTGAGCACCGCCATCCCGCGATCGTCGAGCGCTTCACCGCGCTCGAGGGCGAGTTGACGGTCAAGCGCGACGGGCAAACGAGCATCCTGCGCGAGGGGGAGACAGCGGTCGTCGAGCCGGGTGTTTGGCACGACTGGTGGAATGCGAGTGACCGCGACGCGCGGGTGCGCGTCGAGGTCACACCCGGCGAGCGCTTCGCGCACATGATCGAGACGCTTTTCGGGCTCGCGAGCCTCGGCCACACGAACGCCAAGGGCATGCCGCATCCGCTCCAGCTCGCGCTGTTCGCCCGCGAATTCAGCGACGTGATCGTGTTCCGCGCGCCGCCGCAGCCGATCCAGCGCGCGCTCTTCGGCGCCCTCGCGCCGATCGCTCACCGCCGCGGCTACCGCGCGACCTACCCGCAGATATCGCGGACGGTGCTCGCTCCACGAACCTGAAAATCGAGCGCTCCGCACTCAAAAAACCCACCCCGACGGAGAGGGAGGGATTCGAACCCTCGGACGAAGTTTCCCCCGTCACGCGATTTCCAGTCGCGCCCGTTCAACCGCTCCGGCACCTCTCCTGGATCGTGCCGCTCAATCTACGGCACGCGCTAAGCTTCCGCGCGGATGCTCGCCTTCAGTAAGGCCTTCGCCGAAACCTTCGGCCTGCTCGTCACTTTCATCGGCATCGGCGTGGTCGTCAACGGCCTTGTCATCTACCTCGTGATCCAGGTTCGAGGCGAGCGCCAGCAGAACGAGGAGTACCGCGCCGAGCGCGCACGCCGCCTTGGCGGCGGCTGACCCTCAGCCGCCGCGCTTGCGCGTGCTGCGTGCTGGGTGGGCGACGATCTGAACGCGGAAGATCGCCGAGTTGGCCTGACCGTCGGGCTCCACGCCGCCGATCACGAGCGCCGCCCCGGGCAGGCTGACCGCGACGGCGCCGGCGAGCGCCACCGGTAGCTTGCCGAGCGTCGTCACCCGTCCGCTCGCCGGATCGATGCCCAGGATCGCGTCCGACGCCCTGGCGCCGACGGTCCGATCGCCGCCGAACACGACGAGCTCCTTGCCGATCGATGCCGAAGCCGCGGCGCTCAGCGCGACCGGTAGCTCGGCGATCTTCGTGACGCTCTTCGCCGCCGGGTCGAAGCGGTAGATCGAGCGGATCGCCTGCTTGCCAACGGCGCCGCCGATCACGTAGATGTCGCCGCCGTAGGAGACCGCCGTCGCGTCGCTCAGCGCGCCCGGCAGCGTCCCCACGCTGGTCACGCCGGCGCTGGCCGTGAACGACAGGATCGAGTCGAGATCGCCCGTTGTGTCCTCGCCGCCGAAGATGTATGCAGTCCCGTCGGCGCTCGCTGCCGCGGCCCCGCTCATCGCCTGTGGCAGCTGCCCGACGACGGTCGAGCTGGCGCCGTCGGTCGTCACCGACACGATCGACGAGCTCGACGCGCTGCTGTCGGCGCCGCCGAACAGATAGATCACCTTGTCCAGCAGCGCCTCCCCCGGCGAGCCGACGGGGCCGGGCAGCGTGCCGACGGAATGCGTGGTGCTCCCGTCAAAGCTCTGGATCGTGTCGATCGGCGTGTTCGCAGAGTCCAGACCACCGACGAGAATCGCCCCGTCCCCGCCGGACGGTGCAGCCCCCGCGTCGCTGATCGCGCTCGCAAGCGTCCCGACCTGCGTTACGCGCGCGACAGGCCCGCTCGCTCGCCGGCCGCCGTGGTGCGTGGCTCGCGCCGGCGGCGGCGCACCGGCCGGCGCGGACTTGCGCAGCGTCACGACGACGACCGCGACGATCGCCACGAACACGACAAGTAGCGATCCGAGCGCGACCAGGCGGCGCCGTGCGACGCGCCCGCGCGCGGCGGCGCGCGCAGCCCGCACAGGCGTATCGGGCTGCAGCTCTGTCACCGTGCCGCGCCGGATCGGCACAGCAGGACAACAGCGCCAATGACGCCGGCGTCACCCGGATGTGCTGGGTCGATCGTCTTCACTCTTCCCCGTCAGAAAATGCGCCACCAGTTGTACCTGGAATCGCGCAAGCTGAGTCCCACCACAGCAGAGCTTCGCAACCTCGCATCACGTTAGCCTGGAGCGATCTGCGGTCGCTACACGAATCTCGCCGATCCGTCGGCCCTCGAGCAGCGCTTCGGCGTCACGATCCCGTTCAGCGAGGGGACGCACCGCTACAACATCGCGCCGACCGAGCCGATCCTTGCGATCGTCCTCGACAAGGACGGCGATCAGGTCGCGCGCCAGCTGCGCTGGGGGCTGATCCCGTCCTGGTCAAAGGACCCCAGGATCGCCTCGAAGATGATCAACGCGCGCTCCGAGACCGCCGACGTCAAGCCCGCCTACAGCAAGCTCCTGGCGAGCGCCACGCGCCGCGCGCTGCTGCCCGCCGACGGCTTCTACGAGTGGCTGCGCCCCGAGGACCGCAAGCAACAGCGGATCCCGTTCCGCTTCAGCTTCCCCGACGGGCGGCTGTTCGCGTTCGCCGGCCTCTGGACGGTCGCCCGCATCGACGATCAGTGGATCGCCACCGCGACGATCCTGACGACGAGCGCAAACGCCGTCGTGGCGCGCCTGCACGACCGCATGCCGGTGATCCTGCCCGACCGCGACAGCGAGCTCGCCTGGCTCTCGCCGCAGCTCGACGCCGCCGCCGCCAAGTCGCTCTGCGTCCCGCTCGCCCCCGAGCTGCTGATCGCCACGCCCGCGAATCCGGCGCTGAACAAGGCCGGCATTGCGGAAGGACCGGAGCTGCTCCAGGCCGCCGATTCCTAGGCGCGCCGACGCGGAGCGTCAACCGCCGGCACGCGATCCGCGTAGCTGCCGCGCGAGCCAAGCCCTGACGACCGCCCACGCTGCGCTGTCGGGGTTGACGTGCTGGCGGTGCCCGCCCGCCTCGCCGGCGAGCTCGACCAGCTCGACGGCGCCGCCGGCAGCCCGCGCCGCCGCGGCGTAGTTGCGCGAGCGCCTGACCGCGACGAGGCGGTCGTCGGTTCCATGGACGAGCAGCACCGGAATCGGCAGCGGCACCCGCGCGATCGGGTCCGCCAGCGCGTAGCGCTCCGGATAGCGCTCTGGCGAGCCGCCCATCAGCCAACCGACGGCACCCCCGCCGCTCTCGTCGTAGATCGTCGCGAGGTCCGCCGGGGCCGCCTGCGCGACGACCGCGACCGGCGCGATCAGCGGCCGCGCCCCGGGAGCGCCGTCGGGCAGGCTTCCGCGCCCACCGGCCCACAGCGCCAGGGTCGCGCCGGCGGAGTGGCCGATCAGCGTCACTTGCTCGAGGTCGAGTGGCGCCTCGACGCCGCCGAGCGCGTCGATCGCCGCGGCGACGTCAGCGAACGTCGCCGGCCAGCCGCCGCCCTGGCCGCGCCCGACGCGGCGGTACTCGATGTTCCAGACCGCGAACCCTTGGCGCACGAGGTCGCCGACGACCCCGCGCATCACGAGCTTCGTGTACCCCGCGGCCCACGAGCCGCCGTGGATCGTGACGACGACAGGGTGCGGCCCGCGACCGCGCGGCAGGCTGAGATCCGCGCGCTGGCAGCGGTGCTCGGTGCCGTAGCGATAGCTGCGCCGGGGCTTGACTACGTCGAGCAGTAGGCGGGTACGTGACATCGGCGGTAGTTGTTGTTTCGCTGCGCGAGCCGACGCGGATCATCGTCGATCGCCGTGCAAGCATTGCCGTCGACCCCAACGACCGAGAGGAGCAGCCATGCCAACGATCCCCGAGTCACACCGAGATCTGCTCGATGCCGACGTCGCGACGCTCTCGACGGTCGGTCGCGACGGCCGCCCCCAGGTCACCGCCGTCTGGTTCCTCTACGACGACGGCGATCTCAAGCTCTCGCTCAACGACTCGCGCCAGAAGGTCAAGAACCTGAAGCGCGACCCCCACTGCACGCTCTTCATCCTCGACCCGCAGAACGCCTACCGCTACCTCGAGATCCGCGGCGACGCGCGGATCGAGCCTGACCCCGGCGACGTCTTCGCCAACAGGGTCGATCGGAAATACGACGCCGACCACCGCGCCCACGACAAGCCCGGCCAATCACGCGTCGTCGTGACGATCGAGCCGGTGCGGATCAACGTGATCAAGATGCGCTAGTCGCCCCTGACACCACGCGGCGCCTGCCAGAGCCCACGACCGCGCGCAGCGTCGCCGCGAACCCGGCCAGGCAGACGAGCGTGGTCGCGCTCCGGACAATCACGAAGGCCCCCGACGCGGGCATCGCAGAGCAGGCCGCTGCGCTGATGACAGTCGCGGCGCAGTACAGCGCGAGCCGCAGTGGCGGGCGCCGCAGCGGCCGGGCGCGGTGTGCGAAGCGCAGCGTCAGCGCGTGCAGCAGCACGTACGCGAGCAACGTCGAGAGCGCGGCCCCCTCCAGGCCGATCACCGGATCGAGCACGACGTTTGCCGCGACGTTGAAGATCGCGGCGATCACCATGCAGAGCCCGACCGGTCGTGTATTCCCCGCGAGCAGCAGGACCCGGTTGGCTGCACTCCACCCGACCACCGCGAAGCCGCTGACGCTGATTGTGGCAACCACCAGGTAGAGCCCCGCCGGGTCGTAGCTGCGCGGGACCCAGACCGCCAGAACGAGCGGCAAGCCGAAGCTGAGCCCGAGAATCACCGGAATCAGCAACTGGTAGAGGGCATCGCGGCTGCTCGCAACGAGCGTCGAGAGCGTCGAGCTCTCGGCCATGGCAAAGAAGCGCGGCAGCCAGATCGAGTCCAGCGACCCGAGCAGCAGGATCGGAATCGCGGCGAGGTTGTAGACAGCGCCGTAGCGCGAAGCCTGGATGATCGGGAGGTCGTGGCGGATCACGATCCGGTCCGAGGATGACATCAGGAACGTCGCCAGCGAAGCGGGGACGAGTCCAGCGGAGTAACCCAGCGCCCGGCGCATCAGCGGCAGGTCACGAACCCTGATTGGCAGCGGGCGCGCGACAGCAAGCGCGAGTGCCGCGGCAGGGGCCTGCGACAGCAGTTGGCCAAGGACGAACTCGGCGGGCGTGCGCCGGACGAGCACGATCAGCGCCACGCTGGCGATCACCGCGATCACCGATTGGATCAAGCTCACGACGACGAAGGCAAGCAGCTTGTTGGCGCTGCGGATGAACGCGAGCCCGGCGTTGGTCAGCGCGCTCAGCGCCGCCCAGACGATCGCGTATTCGACAGCGATCCGCGCGTTGCGGTCGAGGCGTAGCAGCCCGATCCAGTAGGGGCGCGTCGCGGTAGCGATCGCAAGCGTGATGCCCGCGGTGACGAACATCAGCGTGATCGTTCTGCGCGCGTCGCGGGCTCCGCCGTCAGCTCGATAGGCACGCTGAACTGAAGTCGACAGGCTGAAACTGCACAGCGGCACCAGGATCTGCATCACGGCAAATGCTGTCGTCACGACGCCGAAGTTCCGACCGAGCAGCCGCGTCGTGACCGGAATCGAGAGCGCCGCAACCCCGACCTGCAGGCCCCAGATCAGGACGTAGAGCGAATCGCGACCGAACAGGCCGCGCATCGCCGTTGCCGCCTCAGTGCCGCCGCTGGCCGGGCTCGCTGTTGGGATCTCGGCAGGGCGGACGACGAACCCGGTTCTCGCTCCCGGGTCGACGACGGCTACAACTGTGGGGTAGCGGCCACGCACGGCATGCCATTACAGCGGAGGGGGAGAGATTCGAACTCTCGGTACGCCAATAAGACGCACAACGGTTTTCGAGACCGCCGCATTCAACCGCTCTGCCACCCCTCCGGATGACCGCTGCAGCCTAGACATGATCGCGAACGCGCGTCGGCGATGAGCGAAGCGAGCGACGCCCGCGTCGAGAAGTGGAGCGGCCCGGTGCTTGGCGGCCCCGCGGCGCTGAAGCTCGCCGTCTTCCCGCCGAACCAGCGGGGCGGCGTGACCGGCGCGGATGTCGAGGGCAAGCTCCTCGCGACCTGGGAGGAGAGCAAGCGGATCGCCCAACGCGCTGACGCCCTCGGCCTCGAGGCGATCGTCTCGGCAGCTCGCTGGCGCGGCTACGGCGGCGCAGCGAATCTCGCCGACCGCGTCTTCGACCCCTTCACCTGGTCGGCGGCGCTACTCGCCGTGACCGAGCAGATCCAGGTGTTTGCGACGGTTCACGCCCCGCTCATCCACCCGGTGCTGGTCGCCAAGATGTCGGCGACCGCCGACCACATCTCGGGCGGGCGCTTCGGCATCAATATCGTCGCCGGCTGGTACGCAGATGAGTTCGCGATGTTTGGTCTCGCACCGGATGAGCACGACGAGCGCTACGCGCACGCCAACGAGTGGACCGAACTGCTCAAGCAGCTCTGGACGGCGCCCGGTGAGCACGACTTCCACGGCCGCTTCTTCGATTCCCCCGGCGCCACGAGCGAGCCGAAGCCGCTGCAGGACCCCTACCCGGTGATCATGAACGCCGGCACGAGCGCTGCCGGCCGCGCGTTCGCAGTGACGCACAGCGATCTGATTCTCGCCGGCCTGCAGGAAATCGACGCCGCGAAGCGCCAGATCGCCGAGATCAAGGAGCTCGCGCGCACGAGCCGGGGTCGCGAGGTGCGCGTGTTCGGCCGCGGCCACGTCGTCTGCCGGCCCAGCGAGCAGGAGGCGCGCGACTATTGGCACTGGGTCCATGTCGAGCGGGCCGACGTCGAGGCAATGCGCCGATTCGCTCGGCTCAGCGCGCAGCAGTCGCAGAGCTCCGAATACTCACCGCACGAGCAGAAGCTGATCGAGGGAGTGGCGGCAGGTCGCTGGGCGCTGCCGTTCTGCGGCACGCCCGACCAGATCGTCGCCCGGATGTCGGAGATCCACGCTGCTGGTCTCGACGGGCTCGTGCTGTCATGGGTCGACTACGACGAGGGCCTCGATCAGCTCGAGCAGCTGATCCTGCCGCGGATGGTCGCCGCCGGACTGCGGGTCTAGGACTGCCGGCTCACGCGGCCGGCGTCGCCCGGATCGCGCCGTCGCTCACTCTCACGCTCACGCGCGTGCCCGGGAACGCAGGACCGTCGAGCCCGGCGATCAGGTGCGGACCGGCGTCCAGTAGCACTGTCGCGAGCAGCTGCGGTTCGGGTAAGGCGCCGCCGACGGCCCGGTGGACGACAGTTGTCTGCTCGATCACGCCGGCGCTCGCGTCGACTGCCCCACCTTCGCTCGAGCCGCAGCGTGGGCAGATCAATCGCCGCGGGAAGTGCGAGGTGGCGCAGTTCGCGCAGCGCCAAAGAGAACAGCTTTCGCTCATCTGCGCTCGAGAATTGCCGCCGCGCTGGCGGCGCCATAGCGGTAGAGCAGCATGCCGTAGCCACTGACGAGCGCGAGGCGCGCCCCGGCGACCTGCCGCGCGCCGCCCTCGCCGCGCAGCTGGCGCACGGCCTCAACGAGGCCGTGGAGGCCACCGGCGGCGCCGGCCTGGCCGCAGCTCAGCATCCCGCCCGAGGTGTTGAGCGCGAAGCGACGCTCGGCGAGCGTCGAGCGGACATAGCCGGCGATGTCGTCGTCGGGGGCGATTCCAGCGTCGGCGAGCTGGGCGAGGACGATCGCGGGGTAGTCGTCATACAGGCACGCGAGGTCGAGGTCGGACGGCGCGACGGCGGCCTGCTCATAGAGCGCGGGCGCGATTTGGCGCAGCCCCGTTTGGAGGCCGTCGCCTGACTGATCGTCGTGGTTGAAAGAGCGGCCTGTTGCGCGCACGTGGACAGCGCCGCCCTCGGCGCGGAGCACGATTGCGTCGGCCCCGGCAACCCCCGGGACGCAGTCGTAGCGTCGCAGCGGCTCGGCGACGAGCGGAGCGGCGAGGTACTGCGCCATCGTCAGCGGCTCGCGGTAGACGGCGCCAGGGTTATCTGCGGCCCAGCGGCGCTGGGCGATCACGACGCGACCGTAATCCTCGTGCTCAAGGCCCGTCGCTGCCATCTGGCGCTGGGTCAGCATCGCGAACAGCGAGTTCGGGCCGCCGTAGTGGAGCGGGGCGAGGTGGTCGCGTGTGGCGGCATTGAACGCCGCCTGGCGCTCTGCGACGGCTGCGGCGCCCTGCGCGTCGCCGGCGAGAATCAGGATCGTCGAGGCGTCGCCGGCTGCCAGCGCCGTGCTCGCCTGGGCGAGCATGTCAAGCCCGGAGGCGCCGCCGTTGGTGTCCTCGAGCAGCCAGCGCAGGCGCAGCCCGAGGCGCCAGGCGAGATCAATCGCGTGGTCCGGGGCAAGCGAGAACGAGGCAACGGCAAGCCCGTCGACGTCGGATGCGCTGATCCCCGCGTCGGCGAGCGCGAGCGACGCGGCCTCGCCGAGCACGGCGCGCGTGTCAACCGTGGCCCCAGCGTGACGCGCATAGGCGGTCTCGGCCGCGCCGACGACAGTCGCGGGCACTGGTTAGCGGCGCGCGAGGCGGTAGCCGGAGCGCTCGCGATCCCACGTCGCGTGGGAAATGCCGCGCTCGCGGAGGGCGGCCTTGCGGACCTTGCCGTTGTCGGTAAGTGGCAGCTCGACGACGAAGTCGATGTAGCGCGGGATCGCGAAGTAGGCGATCCGCGGCTCGCAGAAGCGGACAAGCTCGAGCGGATCGGTATCGCTGCCGGGCTCGAGCACGACCGCGGCCATCACCTCGTCCTCGGCCATCTCGGACGGAACCGGGAACACCGCGACCGCGGCGACAGCCGGATGCTCGGCAAGCGCCTGCTCGACCTCGAAGCTCGAGATGTTCTCGCCGCGGCGGCGGATCGCGTCCTTGGCGCGGTCGACGAAGCGGTACCAGCCATCGGCATCGCAGATCACGCGGTCCCCCGTGTGGAACCAGAGATTGCGCCATGCCGCGACCGTCGCCTCCGGCATTCCGTGATAGCCGCTCGCCATGCTGAAGGGGTGGCGCGGGCGAACCACGAGCTCGCCGGGCTCGCCGGGCGAGACGGGCGCGTCGCTCTCGTCGAACACCGCCAGCTCGAACTCCTCGACTGCGCGGCCAAGCGATCCGGGGCGGGATGGATCGCCCGCGACGCCGGTGATGTGGTTGGTCTCGGTCGACCCGTAGCCGTCGAGCAGGCGGACCCCGAAGCGCTCGCGGAACGGCTGGTAGAGCGCTGCCGGCGTCGCCGGCGCGAGCGCCAGCGCGATCTCGTGCGCGCGCTCGTCACGGCTGACCGGCTGCGATGCCAGCATGTTTACCATCGCGCCGAGCAGGTAGGTTCGAGTCGCACCGTGCTCGGCCGCAAGGCGCCAGTAGCGCGTGGCCGTGAAGCGCGGGGCAATCACCCATGAGGCACCCGCGACAAGTGCCTGGCACAGGCTGTTGATCGCATTGGTATGGAACAGCGGCAAGGTCGTGAAACAGACGTCGTCGGCGCTGATTGACAGAAACTCGCTGTTGATGACGCCCCACCAGTAGAGCTGGGCGTGCGGGCAGCAGACGCCCTTTGCGACGCCCGTCGTGCCCGACGTGTAGAGGATCGCGAGCGTGTCGCCGGGGCCGACATCGGCTGGGAGCGCCTGCTCGCCCGGTCCCGGCAGTGGCTCGCAGACGTAACCGTGCGCGCGGTGCACGCGCTCGCGGTCAATCAGCCAGACACGCTCGAGACTGGCCGGCGGCGGCACCCGAGCAAGCGCGTCGAGGTGCTCGGTCTCGATGATCAGCGCCTTCGCCCCGGAGTTCGTCAGCGCATGCTGGACCTGGGCACCGCGCAGCGCCGTGTTGAGCGGCACGGCGACCGCGCCCATCCAGGCGCAGCCGAGCAGCAGCTCGACGAGCTCGATCCGGTTGCCGGCAAGCGCCGCGACGCGATCACCGCGCTCGATGCCGAGGTCTCTGAGCAGCCCCGCCCAGGAGGCGGCGGCGTCGCGCAGCTCGGCGAAGCTGCGCTTCTCGCCGCTCGTCGTGGCGACGAACAGCTTGTCGCCGTAGCGCACCGCCTGCCGGTCGAGCAGGGACGGCAGTGTCTGCTCGGCGAGCGGTAGGCCGCGCAGCGGCGAGCTAAGCGCCTGGGCTTCGGTTGACGGAGTCCCATTGCCCATGCTCGTATCTTGACGCAGGCGCTAACGCCGCGAAGCGAAGAAGCTGCGAAGCAGATCTGAGGCGGGCTCACGCAGCAGACCGGCGGCAATCTCGGGGCGATGGTTGAGGCGTGGCTCGGAGAGCACGTCGAGGACGCTGCCGGCAGCGCCGGCCTTCGGGTCGCTTGCGGCAAAGACGACGCGCGGGATCCGCGCCAGCACGATCGCGCCCGCGCACATCGCGCACGGCTCGAGCGTCACGTAGAGCGCGCAGTCGATCAGGCGCCAGTGGCCCCTGACGCGCGCTGCCTCCCGCAGCGCCAGTAGCTCAGCGTGCGCCGTCGGGTCGCCGCGCAGCTCGCGCTCGTTGTGCGTGGCGGCGATCACTTCGCCCTCCCAGACGACCACCGCGCCGACCGGCACGTCGGCGTGCTCGATCGCGCGCTCGGCCTCGCGCAGCGCCAGTCGCATGAAATGCTCATCGAGCGGGAAGAAGCGCTCTGCCACGCTGTTAGCTAAGCAGCCCGAACACCGCAACGGACGAGACCCGGCGCGCGTTACCTTTATGAGCTACTTGCCTGCGCAGCCCATCTCTCGGCTGGGCCTTCAATGACAGCCGATGCTTCGACTTCCACCCGGTTTCGCACGGTGCTGCTTGCAGCGCTCGCAGCGCTGGGCGCGCTCGCTGCGACGGCCGCGGCGGCGCAGGCGGCGAGCGCACCCTACGTCCCGGGTGTCGTCGTCGTCGGGCTCGGCGGCGGCGGCACTGCGCGCGCGCGCAACGCGACCCTCGCTCGCGCCGGAACGCAAAGCGCCCAGACCGCCGTCGACGGCGTTCGCGAGCTGCGACTGCGCGCCGGCGTGAGCGTCCCGAGCGCGCTTCGCCACCTGCGTGGGCGCCCCGGCGTTCTCTGGGCGGTGCCCGACTACATCGCCCACATGGCGACGGCCGCGGCGGCGCCGGGGATCCCGTTCCCGTTCGAGCCGACAACCGACGCTGCGCACCAGTCGGATCTCTTCATTCCCGACGACCCCGGGCTCAGCGGCGTACCCGGCGGCTGGGCGCAGACGCAGTGGAACTTCGCCGGACAGTTCGGTGTCGGCGCTGAGCAGGCCTGGGGCAACCTGAACGCGGATGGCCACCCGGGCGGCCAGGGCGTCACGGTGGCGGTGCTCGACACCGGGGTCGCTTACGCCGCGCATGGTCGCTACGTGCGCTCGCCCGACTTCAGTGCATCGCAGTTCGTCGCCGGATACGACTTCGTTGCCCACTCGCCCTACCCCGAGGATCGCAACGGCCACGGCACACAGGTCGCGGGCACGATCGCCGAGCAGACCGACAACGGCATCGGCTTGACCGGCCTCGCCTACGGGGTTCGAATAATGCCCGTGCGGGTGCTCAACAGCGCTGGCAACGGCAGCGCGACGACGATCGCGAAGGGGATCTACTTCGCGGTCAACCACCACGCGCAGATCATCAACCTGAGCCTCGAGTTCGATGCCGGGAGCGTCACCGCCGCCGACATCCCGCAGCTGCTGAAGGCGATCGCCTACGCGCACACCAAGAACGTTCTCGTTGTCGCTGCCGCCGGCAACGAGTCCGAGGCCCAGCTCTCCTACCCGGCCAAGGCGCCCTACGTGCTCGCTGTCGGAGCGACAACGATCGACGGCTGCCTCGCGTTCTACTCGAACTTCGGCCCCGGCCTCCAGATCGTTGCCCCCGGCGGCGGCAGCGACGCCGAGATCCCCGGCGATGCGAACTGCCAGCCTGACGCCGATGACGGCCCCAACGCGGACATCTTCCAGGAGACGTTCGCGAACGTGAACACGCCCAATCCGCGCCACTTCGGCCTCCCGAGCGGCTACTTCGGCACCTCGATGGCGGCCCCGCACGTCAGCGCCACCGCCGCGCTCGTGATCGCCAGCGGGGTGCTCGGCCCGCACCCGACTCCGGACCAGATCATCGCGCGGCTCGAGCAGACGGCAATGCCACTCGGACCCGACGGGCACGACGATCCCCAGTACTTCGGCGCCGGGCTGGTCAATGCCGCCGCCGCCACAGCACCGATCGGCTCGACCGGCCCGACCGGCACGAGCGGCAGCACCGGCGCCACTGGCTCGACCTAGGGCATGAGCGCCAGCACCGGCGCCAGTGGCTCGACCTAGGGCATGAGCGCCAGCACCGGCGCCAGTGGCTCGACCTAGGGCGTGCGGATTATCAGCACGGCGCAGGGGGCGTGGTGGGAGATCTTGTTCGGAACCGAGCCGAGCAGGAAGCGGCTCGTGCCCGTCGTGCCGCGGTTGCCGACGATGATCAGGTCGGCGCCGCGCTCCTCGGCGACGTCGAGGATCGCGTCGGCAGCATCGCCCCGGCGCGCGTAGACATCGACGGCGACACCCGTCCCCTCGAACGCCTCGGCGGCCTGTGCGAGCGTCGCGTCGACTGCCTCGCGCGGCGGGCCGAGGGCCCAGTCCACGGGAGCTGACCCACCGTCGCCTGGCTCGCGCATCGCGACGCTCGGCGCCGGTTCATACGCACAGACGAGATGCACGCGCGCACCGAGCAGCTTCGCGAGCTCGGCAGCCTGGCGGACCGCCTCGCGCGCGGTCTCCGATCCGTCGGTTCCGACAACTATCGCTTCGAACATCGCCCGCCGCGATGATAGCCGCGAGCCTTCGAGCTCAGCTCAGCTTGACGATTGCGATGACCATGCCGACGATCACGAGCAGCACGATCGCGCTCTGGAGCCATAGCCAAGTCGGCGACACGCCGGGGAGACTACCCCTGCCGACGGGGCTGCTAGCTCGACTGCAGGCCGCTGGCGCCGGTCGCGCCGAGCGTCCGTGGCTGCCACTCCGGCGTGTAGCCGAGGAACCGCGGTGACGCTACCTGTCTGCGGATTGCCCCGATCGCCGCCGGATACTTCGCCAGGAGCAGCTGGCTGGTTGCGCCGTAGCCCTCGTTGTAGAGCAGCATCTTCACGCGTGAGTGTCTGTCGACGAACCTGAAGAACCGCTTGACGAAGCTGGTGCTGTCGCTCTGCCACATCGCCCACTCCGCGAAAACGAACGGCTTGCCGCGGTAGCGCTTGTAAAACGCTCGCAGGCCGGCGAAGTTCGGGAACGCGCTGTAGAAGTCGGTGCCGACCCAATCGACGTACGCGCGGCCAGGCCAGTACGAGGCGGCGCTCTCGGATCGGACGTTGGGCGTGCCGGCGGTCTCCGGGCACCAGACGAAAGCGATCGGCGAGGTCGGGATCATCGCGCCGGCGGAGATTCCCCTGACCGGCGGCAGATCGAGCGCCGCGAGCCGCGCGTCGATCGCGGCAACCGGGCCGCCGCGGAGGATGATCACGCTGCGTCGCCAGGCCTGCTTGAACATCGCCGACGAATACGCGGGACCGCGTGAGCGTCCGTCGAGGCTGTCGTCCGAGTAGGCGTTGTGCGCGTTGTTCATCTCCGGCAGCAGACGGATGTAGACGGGGCTCTTGTGCTTGGCGATCGTCGCGGCGAGCCCCAGCAGGTAGCCGTCGCCGTGGCCTTGGGCGATTGCCCGTGGCGTGATCCCGCCGGACGCGCTGCCCATCGTCGTCGAGATGTGGAGCATCACGCGTGCGTGCGTGCCGGCGGCATCGCCGAACGCCCAGTTCGCGGTGTGACCCCAGGTGACGAACGAGCCGAAGACAGCCGGATGCTTGCCCGTCTCGGCCGCGTACTGCGAGGCGTCATCGCCCGAGATGCCTGTGAACACCTCGCCCCTCGGCGGCAGCAGCAGATTGACGGCTGAGCCTGTCGCTCCGCTCGCCCCGGTGGTGCCGCTCGGTCCCGTCGCAGCGGTCGTGGCGTCGGCAAGCGCGACGCTCGACAGCGCGAGCATTGCAATCGCGACTGCCCCGGCCACGGCTCCGCGGCGCGTCCCCGCGGCGTTGCGACTCGCCGACGCGGCCTGGCGCTCGGCACGTCGAGGATCGCCGTTTCGAGGGTCCATGCGCTAGCTATCGGCGACGAGCTCACGCTCTGGAGCGCCCCGGCGAAAGCCGAGCGCCTGGCCAAGGACCATCCAGCGTGGGCGCGTCGCGGCGCCGCGGGTGCCCTCTAGACTGCCGCGGGTGCTTGCGCAGCTTCAGGGCGCAGGGTCGAGGTGGCGGTCGGCGCTGGCGGTCGCGGTCGCTGCTGTGATGCTCTGCGGCGTCTTGACGGCGGCCTCTGCCGCAACCGACCCCACGCTCTATGCCTCGCCGACCGGCGGCGGCGGTCCCTGCTCCACGCCAGCCAGCGCCTGCTCACTCCCCGCGGCGCTCGCTGCGGCCGGCGGTCAGAGCGGCGCCGTCACGATCGATCTCGCCGTGGGCACCTACAGCGGCGAGACAGCGATCTCGAGCGGCAGCGAGCAGTCACTGACGCTCGACGGCGCCGGTGCCGGCCAGACGATCCTGAGCGGCAGCGGTGCCCAGACCGCAGTCGTCGGTTCCGCTGCGCCCCCGACAACGCTCGAGAGTCTTTCGCTGACCGGCGGCACTGCCAGCGGCGCCGGCGGCGGCGACCTCGAGGTCGACAACACCGCGGGCGTGACGCTCGACGACGACGCAGTCACCCAGGCGCTGGGCGGCGGCGGGGTCACCCTCGTCACAGGGACGGCGCAGATCGAGAGCACGCAGATCTCGAACAACACCGGCGCCGGAATCAACACGGACGCCTCGACCACGCTCAAGCTGCTCGACTCGACGGTGGCAGCGAACACCGGCGTGGCCCTGGACACCGACGCGACGTCTTTCATCTACGGCTCAACGCTCGCCTACAACTCGGGCGGCGGCATCGATGTCGCCGGCGGGACAACCGACATCGGCGCGAGCGTGCTTGCCGGCAACAGCGGCGATGACTGCAGCGCCGGCGCGCCATCCGACGCGGGCTACAACTACACCGACGACGCGACCTGCGCGTCGCTTATGGCGGCAACCAGCCACCGCGACGACGCGTCGCTCAGCGTCGGCGCTCTCGCTGCCAGCGGCGGCCCGACCCAAACCACGCCGCTGACGAGCTCGAGCGCCGGCTACGACGTGGTTCCGGCGTCGGCGAGTCTCACGAATGATCCCGAGGCCGGCGCGTTCTGCTCTGGTACCGACCAGCGCGGCATGGCTCGCACCGAAGGCCCGGCGACAGCCTGCAGCGCCGGCGCATACCAGTACGCCCCGCCGATGATCACCGGGCTCAGCCCGCGCGCCACGCTCGATCTCGGGCTTCCCGTCACGGTCGGCGGCTATGGCTTCGGCGACGTCGCAAGCGCGAAGTTCGGTGGCGTGGCCGCGATGATCACGGGCCAGAGCGACGACTCGCTGTCCCTCGACGTGCCGCTCTCGCTCGCGCTCGGCTCGCAGCCGCTTACGCTCACGAATCCCGACGGAAGCGGCTCGGTCGCGATCGACGCTGTCGCTGACCCGACCCCGGCGACAGTGCTCACGCCGGGCCAGCTCAAGGTCCCCTACTCGCAGGCGCTCCCCGTGTCCGGCGGGGTGGCCCCGTTCACGTTCGCTCAAAGCGCCGGCGCACTACCGGCCGGGCTGACCCTGTCGAGCACCGGTGTCATCTCGGGCACGCCAACAAAGGCCGGCGGGACCGCGTTCGCGGTAGCGGTAACGGATGCAGACGGCTTCGCCGCGGCCAGCGTGAACGTCTCACTCGATATAGCGACGCCGATCATCGCCGCGAAGCGGGCATCGGTGAAGCTGAGCGGGACCACCGCGCCGGTGCGGATCGCCTGTGCCGGTGCCCCGTGCGTCGGCACTGTCAGCCTGGCAGGCTCCACGCAGGAGAAGGTTCGCGGTCACCTCGTGCCCGTCGCGTTGGTGCTCGGGTCAGCCCCCTACAAGCTGGGCACCGCTCAGGTCGCGACGATCGATGTTGCCCTGGATGCACAAGGCAGGCACGTCCTCGCGCACGTGAAGAAACACCCGCTCCAGGTGGCGCTGAAGGTGACGGTGGCCGGCGGCACCGCCGCGACCAAGACTGTCCGCATCAACTGACCGGACCGCGCGCGAGGACCTGGCTCTTCGCTGCGCGGACGGCTGCGGAGAGCGTCTGGATGTCGTAGGCGCCGTGGTGGCGGCGCCCGTTGATGAAGAACGTCGGTGTCCCGGAGACGCCGCTCAGGTCGGCGCTGTCGACGTCCTCGGCGACGCGCGCGGAGTAGAGATGCTTTTTCAGCGCGCCCATGAAGCGCTCGAGGTCGAGCCCGAGCTCAGCGGCATAACGCTGCAGGTCAACCGCTCGCAGCGCGTCCTGGTGCTCGAACAGGCGGTCGTGCATCTCCCAGAACGCGTCCTGCGAGGCGGCGGCCTCGGTTGCCTCGGCCGCCAGCTGGGCGTGGGGGTGGACGTCGGTAAGCGGTAGGTGGCGCCAGACGTAGCGCAGATCGCCGAAGTCGGCGAGCAGTTCGCGCAGTACCGGCTCGGCCTGGCCGCAGTAGGGGCACTCGAGGTCGCCGTACTCGACGAGCGTGATCATCGCCTCGTCAGGGCCGCGAATATGGTCGCGATCGGGGTCGACATCGACGGCAAGGTCGACGATCACCTCGAGCTGGCCCGACAGCGCCCGTGCCCGGCGTCGCGCCGGCAGCATCGCGATGACGCGGAAGACGAGCCAGCTGAGCGCCGACGCGCAGACGGCCGCGCTGAGGATCCCAAGCTTCGCCTCGGCAAGGCGCTCGCCCTGGAACGCGATCGTCGCGATCAGCAGCGCTACGGTGAAGCCGATCCCGGCCACCGCGCTGCCGCCGAGTACCGCCGCCCAGCCGACCGGCGGGCGCAGCCGCTCGCGCGAGACCCAGCGCGTCAGCTGCGTCGCGGAGAGGATGCCGACCGGCTTGCCGACCACGTACCCGACAAGGATCCCGAGCGTGATCGGCGAGGCGAAGGCGCGCGACAGGAACGCACCGTTGATCGCGATCCCGGTGTTGGCGAGCGCGAACAGCGGAACGACGACGTAGCTCGACCACGGGTGATAGACCTGCGCCAGGCGATCGTTCGGCGAGATCGCCGACTCGAGCGCGATCCGCGCCGAGCGCGCCAGCTCTGGCGTCGGCTGCTCGCGGAACGAGCGAAAGCTGTCGGTCGCGCGTTCGAGATCGCCGCGCATCGCGGTGTAGGCGACAGTCAACAGCCCCATCGCGAGCCCGACGATCACCGGATCGATCCCCGACTCGTACACCGCCACCCACATCACGAGCCCGAGCGCGGCGTAGATCAGCCCAACCCGCCCGCCGAGCGTGCGCACTGCCAGAACCGCCGCAAACGCGCCGAGCGCAACGAGGAACGAGATCATCTCGACGTGGTGCGTATAGACGGTCGCGATCACGATCAGCGCGACGACGTCGTCGACAACGACGACGGTGAGCATGAAGGCGCGCAGTCGCCCGGACACCCGCGGCCCGACCAGCGCCAGCATTCCGAGCGCGAAGGCCGTGTCGGTTGACATCGCCGCGCCCCAGCCATCGCTCGATCGCGTCCCGGCGTTGAACGCGAGGTAGATCGCGACCGGCACGATCATCCCTCCGATCCCGGCGAGCATCGGAACGACCACGCGTCTGCGTTCGCGCAGCTCGCCGATATCGAACTCGCGTCGTGCCTCGAGGCCGACGACAAAGAAGAAGAAGACCATCAGGCCGTCGTTGATCCACTGGCGCAGGTCCTGCGCGATGCCGTCCGAGCCGACCCGAATCGCAAAGCGTGTCGACCAGAAACTGCTGTAGGACCCGGCGTCGACGTTCGCCCAGACGAGCGCCGCGATCGCTGCGCCAAGCAGGATCACAGCGCCGCCGGTCTCGGTCCGCAGCGTGCGCAGCAGTGGCGTGCTGACGTTGCGCGACCACGCGGTCCGCGCGATCCACATCACGCCCGACGGCTGTTGTTCCTCGGCCACAGCGGCATTCTCCCCAAAGCTGCGCTCGGCCCCTCGCGGGCGCGTGGCCGGGAGTCTTTTGCGGAGCCCTGGAGTGGGTCGCGCCCACCGCAGCCCGACGCCGCGGGCAACGTCTGATCGAGGCGGCAATCGCCCCGCCGGTGCCTACAGTTGGCACTGCACCGGTCGATAGCTAAAGCCGTGGCGTACACGGACGGCATCCCCAGCGCACCGGCGCGCGAGCGCCGGGCGACCAATGGGACCGCAGTCGAGCGGACGCGCGGCGGCCTGCCGACGATCTACTGGGTTCTCGGCGCCATCCTCGCCATCTACGCGATCTCGCTGATCGTGCGTCCCAACGGCGACATCTGGACCTGGCTTGACGGTTGGGGAGCGGCGAGCTTCGAGCTCGTCGGCGGCGCCCTCGTGCTCTGGCGCGGCTATGTCGTGCCGGGCGAGCGGAAATTCGCCTGGTACCTCGGCGCCGCGATGTGCTCGTGGGCAATCGGCGACTTCGCGATGACGATCGAGTCGCTCGGCGGCGCAACTCCGCCGATCCTCGGTGCGGCGCAGGTCTTCTGGGCCGGTTTCTATCCGCCGGCATACATCGGCTTGATGCTGCTGATCCGCCGCGAGGTCCGCAAGTTCAGCCTCGCGAACTGGCTCGACGGTCTCGTCGCCGGACTGGGCGCCGCAGCCGTGTTCGCCGCGTTCGCGTTTGCCGGCATCGCCAAGGCCGCCGGGGGCGGCACGCTGTCAGTCGCGACGAACCTCGTCTTCCCGGTCGGCGACGTCCTGCTGCTGATCCTCGTCATGGCCGGGATCGCGATGTTGCCCTCCGGACGGCGCACGCGCTGGTACGTGATGGGCGCGGCGATCGGCGTCAACGCGATCGGCGATATCTTCGCGCTCTTCCCGAACGGGATCGGCGCGAGCCACGTCGGCTTCTTCTTCAACTCGATCGCCTGGCCGGCATCGATCTTCCTCCTGTCAGCGGCGACCTGGCTGCGTTCGTCGCAGCGCACCGACGCCGCCAGCCTCGACGAGAAGGCCGACGGGTTCCTCGTGCCGGGCCTCGCGGCCACCGCCGCCCTGCTGGTCCTGTTCGTCGGTGCGCTCAGCCACACCGGGCACGTTGGCGTCGCGCTGGCGATGGTGACGTTGATCACGGCGGCTGTTCGGATCGGCCTCTCCCTGCTGCGCCTGCGAACCCTCACCGATGAACGTCACAACCAGCTTGCCGAAGCCGCGAACACCGAGCGTGCCTCGCGCGAAGCGCTCCAGGAGGCGGTCCGCACCTACTCCGAGTTTGCCGCCAAAGTCGCCGAGGGCGACCTCACCGTCGTCGTCGACTCGCAGGGAGCCGAGGACCTCCGCGGGTTGTCCGAGAGCCTCAACCAGATGGTTGCCGGCCTCGCCGACATCTCGACGGAGGTTCACGCTGGCGTCCGTGACATTCGCCTCTCGACGGCCGAGATCCTCACCGCGGTCAACCAGTACAGCGGTAGTGCGAGCCAGCAGTCCGAGGCGATCCATGAGACCTCGACGACTGTCAACGAGGTGCGCATGGCCGCCGACCAGACAGCCCGCAAGGCCAGCGACGTCGCCGACCGCGCGAAGGAGTCGGTCAGCGTCGGTGATAACGGCATGCTCGCGGTGAAGGCCATCGCCGACGCGATGGGCGACATCCGCTCGCGCGTCGACGGAATCGCCGCCGACGTCCACACGCTCTCAGATCGCACGGCGCAGATCGGCGAGATCACCCAGACCGTCAACGATCTCGCCGACCGATCGAATCTGCTGGCCCTGAACGCCAGCGTCGAGGCAGCGCGCGCGGGCGAGCACGGCAGAGGCTTCGCCGTCGTCGCAACCGAGGTCCGCGACCTCGCCGAGCAGTCGAAGGCGGCGACCGCCGAGGTCGAGCGCGTCCTCTCAGACATCCAGAACGCAATGTCCCAAGCGGTCCAGGCGACCGAGCAGGGCACGAAGGTGGTCGAGAAGGGGCTCGAGCTGACCGAGCAGGCTGGCGGCGGCATCCAGAGCCTGACCGAGACGATCCGCGCCGCTGCTGACGCCGCCCAGGAGATCGCCGCGTCGGCCCATCAGCAGAGCGTCGGCATGGATCAGATCGCCGCAGCAATGGGCAACGTCAGCGAGATCACGACGGTCCAGTTCCTGGCGGGTGCCGAGCGCTCACACAAGGCCGCCGAGGACCTCAACGAACTTTCCGAGAAGCTCGCCGCGCTGACCGAGCGCTATCGCGTCAATGACTCGCTGCTCTCGCGGGCAGCCTGATCCGCAAAGCCCGCGACATCGCATCGGTACAATCCCTGGTGGTCGATTTTGGCCGCTCGTACATCGCGCCCCGCCCCGGCTTTTGTGACACTGCCAGCGTGGCAGCGAAGTTCCAGCAAGTTCACATTTCCTGGTACTGACCAGGATATTTTTGATCTCGCAGCAACAGTACGCGGGGAGAGGGAGCGCAGTGACGTGGAGTAGAGGGGGAATCCACTACACGTCAGAAGGAGCCCTCCAGATGTCAACCCCATCGTTTTCACTTCCCCGTCGTTCCGAGCAGGTCCGCCGCTTCGGCGTGCGGCTGCGTCAGCGTTCAGGTCTCGAAGAGGTTCGCGCCCGCCGCGAGCACGACGCGGCGATGGCCTCGGACCACCGGATCGCCGGCGAGCACCGCGCCCAGGTGAACCGCTCGGTCGAGCTCGGCCGCGGCGGCTGTCGCTTCTGCGACTGAGCGCTCAGCCCGGGCAGGCGCGAACGAGCTTCCACGCAACGAGCAGCGCCGTCGGCATCGACCCGCAGGGCTCGCCGCCTGTGTTGCCGATGTCGCGCCAGCGATCGCCGGGCAGCTTCTCGAAGCGCTCGGGCTGGTCGGTGATCCCGAAGTAGTAGCCGTTGTAGCGCGCGTCGAAGCTCGCGATGGCATACCGCACGCCAGCGCATTCGCCGAGGTGGACAGGCCCGACCGGGCCGCTGATCTTCGGATCGTGCACATCCGGTCGGTGGCGCATGTATTCACGATGCAACGCCAGCAGCGTCTTGCCGAGCGAGGCCGGCGTACGCAACGCCGTGCAGCCTGAGCCCGAGTGCGCCTGCGCCGCCGCAGTATCGAAAAACGCCGGCAGGCAGAGCACGACCAGTGCCACGAGCAACCTGATTCGCATCGCCGCGCACGCTAGCTCGGAGGGGGGACGTTCAGCGCGATCGCACCGCCGGTCCTGCCTGGTCCACGGGGCTCGCGAAGCGCCGCGCGAGTATCGCGACCTCGCTGACGAGCTCGGGCGGCTCGCTGGGGCGACACGACACTGCGTCGTCCCAGGCCGCGGCCCTAGTGCGCTCGCAGTGGCAGCTCGCGCGGGTCGCGCTTACCGCTCGCGATCTGCGTGGCTTCGCGCACCAGGTCCTGGTTCATCAGTGCGAGGAACAGCAGCGAGCCGAAGATCACCACGGCGTCGATGCTCTCGCGACCCTGCTTTGTCCAGTAGTCGTCGGCGAGGTTCAGCCAAAGCGCGAACTCGTCGAGCGTCAGCGCGGAGGCGGCGCCGTAGCCGACCGCCGAGGCGCGCGAGCTCCAGCGCCGGGCGGGATTGGTTCCCAGCGCGAGCTGTGCGTTCCAGGCGTAGCCGGTCGCGAGAAGCCCGAGGATCCCGAAGGTCATGTGGTGGATGTGGCGCCCGCCCGGCTCGATGTTGCGAAACGGACCGCGCCCCGCCCGGATCGCGTGCGTGATCACACGCACCGAGGTGAACGTCGCGACGAAGCCGATGTTCCCGAGGAACAGCCGCTCCTGTCGCGGGTCGGTCAGGTGCTTGCGGTAGAGCGCCCCGAGGACGCGCGGCGTGAGCAGGGCCATTGCCTCAGGGAGCCTAGCCGCGCCGCTGCGTCAGGGTGCGGCTTCATGCCCGAGGAGCAGCGCCGGCTCGAAGACGCACCCGTGTTGCTCGCCCGCCTGGCCGAGCTCTACGGGAGTGCAGGCTGGCGGACGTCGTTGACACGCGGGAGCACTTCGCGCATCAGCAGCGTCATCGAGCGCTTCCAGGGTTCCTCGTCCCAGTCCTGGGCGATCACGAGAAGCGTCCCGAAGCCGCCGACGCCGGCGTTGAACGCATTCAGCTTCCCGGCCACCTCGTCGCTGTCGCCGACAAGCCAGATCTGCTCACAGCAGTACTCGATCAGCTCGTCCATGTCGTCCCAGCCGATCCCTGCGTCGGGGCCGGTGATCGTCTCGACAGGCATTCCGAAACGCCGCGCGGTCGGTAGCGCTGTCTCGCGCCAGCTGCGCGCGATCGGCCCGTCCATCGCCAGCTCGCGCGCTTTGGTACTCGTCTCGGCGACGATCACCTCGCGCGAGATCCGCCAGATCTCCCGGTCCGCCACTCGGGCGGCGTTCGCCGCGCCCCTTGAGTGTAGGTCTCCCAGTTGAGCCGCAGGACGTCCTCGGGGAACAGGTTGAGGCTCATCGGGATACACCCGTTCTAGCCCGCCTGCACGACCGACTCCGACGTCGGCGTGACGCAGGCAACGGCGATCGGCGGATGCGGCAGCTGATAGGGCTTCAGGTGAATCCCGGTCAGCGGCGCGGCGGGCTCGATCACTTCGTAGGGGATGCGCCCGTAGCTACGCGGCCCGGGCTTCGGGTCTGACCAGAGTTCAAGCACGCCGTCGAGCACCTCGCGGAACAGCCGCCGGTGCTCGCCCGACCGCCAGTCGATCCCGCAGACCTCCGACTCATGAAAGCCGCTGACACCGATGCCCCAGTTGAAGCGACCGCGCGCCATCTGATCGAGCATCGCGATCCGGTTTGCGAGCTGCACCGGGTGATGGTGGGGCAGGCAGGAGACGCCGGTACCGAGCCGTATCTGGCTTGTCCGTTGGAGGGCCGCGGCGATGAAGATCTCCGGCGAGGCGATCGGCTCCCACGGCGTGACGTTGTGCTCGCCGATCCATGCTTCGGCGAAGCCGAGCTCGTCGAGAACCTCGATCTGGCGCAGATCGTGCTCGATCCACTCGGTGGGCGGTTGCCCCGGCTCACGCAACGGCATCGCGAAGTATCCGAGCTTCAATCGGCCCCTCTCATCAGCGCGGGATGCTCTCAGATCGAGCGCTGGCCGCGTCCAATGGGCCCGATCGAGACCGCGTGGTGTCAGCCCGTGTGCGCGACCTGACATGCTCACCACCGAGATGATCAATCGTGTTGTCACGGATGACGGTACTGGCGGCGATCATCCCCTTCCGCTTGTCGTCGGCTGCGAGTTCGGACTCGACTCCGTGCAGCCGGCGAACGCGATCGTCCAGGTTGCTCCGCGCCTTGAAGCCGGGGTTTCGATCAGCGACGAGAGCTGGAGCACGGGCGCCGCTCACCACAGCTACGTCGACCATTACGGCAATCGCTGTGAGCGCTTCGAACTTGGCGCCGGTGCCTCAACGATCACCTACGAGGCACAGCTGGTGGTCGAGCGGCCCGCCGACCTGATCGAGCCCGACGCGCCCGAGATACCGGTCGAACTGTTGCCCGACGAGGTCATCAGCTTCGTCATGCCAAGCCGTTTCTGCCTACCCGACGAGCTCGGCCACGAGGCCTGGCAGCGCTTCGGTGGCCTCGATCCCGGCTGGTCACGCGTGCAATCGATCGTCGACTACGTCCACGACCATCTCGAATTCGTCCCGGGGGCATCGAACCCGTGGACCACGGCCGCCGACGCCTACCGCGCCGGTCAGGGCGTCTGCCGCGACTTCGCCCACCTCGCGATCACATTCTGCCGCGGCCTCAACATCCCGGCCCGGTACGTCTTTGGCTACATCCCCGCGATCGATGTTCCGCTGCCCGCCGAGCCGATGGACTTCGCGGCCTGGTTCGAGGCCTACCTCGACGGCAAATGGCACACGTTTGATGCGCGCAACAACCGGCCGCGTATCGGGCGCGTCGTCGTCGGGCGGGGCCGCGACGCTGTCGACGTCGCCCTGATCACCTCGTTCGGACCGCTGACCCTGACCGGCTTCGAGGTGCGCGCAGAGCAGCGCGACGCGCCCTGAGCGGGCTCGCGGCGCTGTCAGTACGCGAGCGATCAGGCGAGCGACGCCTCCAGCGTGATCTCCGGCACGCCCGCCAGCGCACGGCTCACCGGGCAGCCCTCTTTCGCTCCCTGCGCCGCGGCTTTGAAGGCCGCCTCATCGATACCGGGCACGCTCCCCACGGTGCTGAGCGCGATCGACGTGATCGTCGGCACTCCGTCGACGAAACGTATCGTCACCGTCGCGTCGGTCTTCACCGAATCGACAGGAGTGCCGGCCCCCGCAAGCCCTGCAGACAGCGCCATCGAGAAGCAGGCGGCGTGCGCCGCGGCGATCAGCTGCTCCGGATTGGCGCCGGGGCCGTCCTCGAAGCGCGACTTGAACGAGTAGTCACCGCTGATGCTGTCACCGGCCGTGAACGTGCCGCTTCCTCCTGCCCCGGGGTCTCCGTGCCACTCTGCGCTGCCCTTGGCTGGCATTCTCTGCTCCTTGATTTCGGTGTTGGCGAGTCGGAGTCCGGATGCTACGGCCTCCGACGATCCCCGAGCCCTCCGCGCCGGGACTGGCGACTGCGCGCCTGTGAGCCGACATTCGGTGCGCTGCTCGAGCCGTCGGCCGCGTGATGCGCTATTACCCCGACGAGCCGCGATGACGCCGAAACCGGTCAGCCTGTGTACCGGTCGTGGTTGCTGGCCACCAGCCTTCTGGTGACCCTGACCTCGTTCGGCTCGCAGGCCCAGGGCTCGCCTTCCCCAACCGCGCTCTCGGCTTCGGCTGGACCGCTCGCTTCGTGCTCCCGGCCGTCTCCGATCGACCGAGCACCCGGACTGGGTACCCCAGAGGTCATCGGCCACGGGACCGGGGCCCGGCTGTGGGGCGCCATCATGGCGCCTCGCGTTCCCCTCGTCGCGAGTTCGGATGTTGTGAAGATCGTTTGGCGGATGACCGGTCGGGGCCCGCTGAAGCTCTCCGCTTACGACGGTCGCGGGCTAGCGGTGCCCCTTGCAACTATGCGCGGCCTGGCGATGAGTGGGGCGCCGGCTACGGCTTCAGACATCCCGGTTGCTACCGGCTCGCGGCGCAGAGAACCCAGGGCAGCGGCGAGGTCTGGCTGCGCGTCAGCGGGGCCGCATAGGCAGGCGCCAACCTGATGTCGTTCCCGCGGATACCATGATGCGCCGATGTTGGACAACCCCAGGCCATGACGATCCGCGGCTTGTTGGGAGAGACGGCCGGGCTCGCAGCCGACTATCTAGAGGGTCTCGCGGAGCGACCGGTGGGCGCGTCTGCCGGCGTGCAGGAGCTCCGCTTGAGCTTGGGCGGTCCACTGCCGGAGGGGCCCACCGATCCGCAGGAAGTCGTTGCAAGCCTCGCGCAGGCAGTCGAGCCTGGGCTGGTTGCGAGTGCTGGGGGTCGCTACTTCGGCTTCGTCATCGGTGGAGCAGCGCCCGTCGCGCTCGCGGCCGACTGGCTGACCTCGGCGTGGGATCAGAACGCCGGGCTGTATGTCTGCGGACCGTCGGCGGCGGTAGCAGAGGAGGTCGCGGGAGCCTGGACAGCGGAGCTGCTTGGATTGCCCGAAGGCGTCTCGTTCGGGTTTGTCACCGGTTGCCAGATGGCACACGTCACTGCGCTGGCGGCTGCTCGCCACAGTGTCTTTGCCCGAGTCGGCTGGGACATCAATGAACTCGGTCTGATCGGAGCGCCCCCGGCGCAGGTCTTGGTCGGTGCCGAACGCCACGCCACCGTCGACCGCGCGCTGCGCTTCCTTGGGCTCGGCGCGGCCTCGATCGTCGCTGTGGGGGCCGACGGCGAGGGCCGGATGATTCCGGCGGCCCTGGCCGATGCGCTTGAGCGGGCTGCCGGGCCGACCATCGTGTGCGCGCAGGTCGGCAACGTGAACACGGGCTCCTGCGATCCGCTGAACGAGATCGCGGACCTGACCGAGCAGGCCGACGCGTGGCTGCACGTCGACGGAGCCTTCGGCGTGTGGGCCGCGGCAAGCCCGGCGCTGCGTCACCTCGTCGCGGGAATTGAGCGCGCGGACTCGTGGGCGACGGATGCCCACAAGTGGCTCAACGTTCCGTATGACAGCGGGATCGCGTTCTGCGCGCATCCAGATGCTCAGCAGGCCGCGATGAGCGTCCGCGCGGGCTACCTCGTTCACGCGGAGCCCGACGGCCCGCGCGACCAGCTCGATTGGAATCCCGAGTTCTCACGCCGCGCTCGCGGCTTTGCGGTGTACGCCGCAATCAGATCGCTCGGTCGATCGGGGGTCGCTGAGTTGATCGAGCGCTGCTGCTCCCACGCGCGTCGCTTCCGCGACGAGCTCGCAGCAGCCCCGCGCGTCGAGGTGCTCAACGAGGTCGTGCTCAACCAGGTCCTCGTTCGCTTTCTCGACTCAGCAGGCGACCACGACCGCCGCACGCGTGCCGTGATCGAGGCCGTGCAAAACGACGGCACCTGCTGGCTGAGTGGCACGAGCTGGCACGGGATGAGCGCGATGCGAATCTCGGTCTCGAGCTGGGCGACCACGAGTGAGGATGTCGACCGGTCGATCCAAGCAATCCTCCAAGCCGCGACGGATCTCCGGCGGTAGCTCGGTCAAGGACGCCCCTCACACGCGCCCGGAGAGGTTCGAACTCCCCACCTGTACGAGCGTGGTCACGTCTGCCGGGCGCGAAACCCCTAAGCAAAGGAAACGAATGACCCTCGCCGCTTCTACCTACACCTTCGGAGACGGGCTGCTCACAGTCCTCGAGATCGCTTTCCTCTTTCTCTGGATCTGGATCGCGATCAGCGTTGTTTTCGACATTTTCCGAAGCCACGATCTCTCCAACTGGTCCAAAGCCCTCTGGATCCTCTTTATCTTTGTCTTCCCTCTGATCGGCGTCCTCGGTTACCTGATCGTGCGCGGACACACGCTGCACGAACACCAAGCGCAAGACCGTGCACAGTGGGAAGCGTTCCGCCAGTTCACGCACCGGCCGAACTCAGGCGCCACCGCGGACGATCTCCACAAGCTCGCCGACCTCCGCGAACGCGGAGTGCTGACCGACGAGGAGTTCGAACGCGCGAAGGCAAAGGTTCTCGCGTAGGTTCGCTGGTCCCGCAGGCGCTGCGTTTTGATCGGCGATCATTCACCGCCTCATGACTGATGGCGTCGTTCCTGTTCATCGTCTCCGGGGCATGGCTCCTGCTCGTCGCCGTCGAGTCGCCGGCCCGGCGTGTGACCTCGTAAACGGCTCCAGCGCGCTTGTCGCGTGCCGCGCACGCCGCGCCGACCGAGCCAGGCAGGGTCGTCAGGACGTGGCAGGGTCTGCAAACGCCCGCCAGCATTGGTCCGCGGCCGGAGTCGCCCAGCGCGCCCGGAGAGATTCGAACTCCCGACCTTCGGTTCCGTAGTTGGCCATTAGCAGGGCTTTTCCCTTATTTCACGGGCTTTCAGGCGTTCTCAAGTGTCCCCAAATGACCTCACTTTTGCTGAAGTTGGTTGCTCCTATGTCAAGGTGAAGCTGTTGTAGGGGGTGTTGCAGTGGATGGTGGTGGTGGGCGCGGCTGGTTGGGCGGGTTGGTGTAGGAGTTTCCAGACGCGCCGGGCGAGGTGGCGTTTGAGGCAGCGG
>Ga0181525_10000303_pt1 | contig 43662 bp, 36 predicted proteins | sample PEATcosm2014_Bin_48_FD_121100 | JGI IMG/M metagenome (GOLD analysis project Ga0181525, IMG submission 121100) | Peatland microbial communities from MTU Mesocosm Facility, Houghton, MI, USA - PEATcosm2014_Bin06_10_metaG | ecosystem: Environmental > Terrestrial > Soil > Wetlands > Peat | place... | reverse complement strand
GGCCAGGGATTCATCCGCTCCTCCCAGTTGGCGTAGTCGCGGTTCTCAACCCACAGCGAGATCGGCCCGCCGAGCGTGCGTCCGTGGCGCACGCCGCCGGTCGCCTCAGCGGCATCACGCTCGATCTTCATCCGACCGCCCCGCCCGTGACCGAGCTGGCGGCGCGCCATGTCGCGGTTGATCGCCTCGCGGTCGAGCGCAAGTCCCCCGGGCAGTCCTTCGATGATGCAGGTGAGCCCCGGGCCGTGGGACTCGCCGGCGGTAATCATGCGCAGCGCAGCCATTACGACCGCGAAGCTTACGGAGCCGGGCTACTGCGAAGCCGGGCGCTGCGCGCGGCTAGTGGGCCGCGCTGTCGAAGGCCTCGCCTAGCGGGGCCCCCGCCGCAGCGACGCCGTTGCTGACGCCGGTCGACCCGCTGCTCCCCGACGAGCCGCTCACTCCGCTGGAACCGGTCGACCCGGCCGTAGCCGGCGTCGCGTACAGGAGCGCGCCGAGGTTGGCGCTGTAGAAGAAGCTGGCGAGCCCGATCGACGTTGACTGGGCGATGAACTGCGAGCCCGTCGCCGAGGCGCTCTGGCGCGCGGCGCTCGCCTGTGCAGGCTTTGCAAACTTCTGGGCGTGGATCGAGTTCAACTTGAAGGTGAAGGTTGAGATTCCCGTGCCGCTCGCACTCGGGGCGAGGGTCAGCCGCTCGCCGGACGTCAGCTCGATGACCTCGCAGTTGCTCGGGCTCGGGACACACTTCACCGGGCCGCTCGAGGTCAGCTTCGCGGCGACCGCGTCGGTCAGCAGGAACGCCGCGCGCTTCCCGCCCTTGACAACGCCCAGGTAGACGACCTCGGCAGCGATGTTCGCAGGCAGTGGCGTCAGCCGCTGGATATTGTCGAGCGTGTCCTGCTCGCTGCCATACGAAGCGCTGCCGTCGATCGCGTAGGCCTCGTCCGAGCCGAGACTTGATGGCGCCGAAGTCGTCGACTTCGTCGTGACCGTCTTCGTCTTCGGCGTCGTGGTCTTCGGCGTCGTGGTCGCTGGCGTCTTGGTCGCCGGAGTCGTCGCCGCCGGCGTCGTACTCGCGGTCGTCGTCGAGGACGCCGCCGTCGTGCTCGTCGCCGCCGCCGTCGGGGCGGGGCGGAATGGATTGGGCTCCGTGCCCTTGTAGACACGCCACTTCTGCGTTGGCGGCGTCTCCGCCAGGAGCGTCTCCTGGCTCGGGGCCGGAAGTCCTTTCGGCGGAGCCGCGTTCACCGGCGCAGTAGGAGTCGGCGGCGGCACCGAGCTCTTGGACAGCGCGATGCCGGCAAAGATCGGGATCGCCACCGCCAGAATCCCCAGCAGCAGAACCGCCGGAAGGACCTGGCGCTCCCGCAGGTCGGCGGCGAGCGAACGCAGGAAGCTCATCATGGCGTCGCCGCCGTGGTGGTCGTCGTGCCGGCGGTCCCCAGTGCAGCGCCGGCGGGTATCAGGTACGCAGTCATGCTCACGGTCGCCGAGATCTTGTTTGCACTCGCCGGAGAAATCGAGACCGAGTTGACGGTGAAGAGTCGGCCTGTCGATCCGACGTTGGCACCGTTTGTCCGGGTCAGTGAGTCAATGTCAGTCAAGAAGCTCTGTAGGTCGCTCCAGCCCGCCGTGTAGGAGAAGGACAGGTTGTAGGTGTTGAAGCCACTGGCTCCGGCACCTCCCGGCGAGATCGACGTGGTGGTCCACTTGATCGAGTGACCGACCTCCTCCTTGTTGATCAGCCTGATCAGTTCCGGCTCCTCGTCGCTCAGCGGAACGGCCTTATCGACTACGCCGACAGCGTGTACATCGGTGCCGTAGGCCGTCCGAGCCTGCTCGTCAGCGACGAGGTTTGCCTTCTCCTTGGCGAGTGTCGTTTGCTCGGCCGTGATCTGCGTGTTCAGATTTGTGACCTTGGCCCGCTCCGGGCTCACCAGTAGGAGCCATGCCGCGGCAAGGACGACAACCGCGACCACGACGGAGCCGATCAGTCGTTCGCGTCCCCTCATCTCAGCCGCCCGCCGTCGTGTTGGGTGACGCCGTCAGGTGCGCCGGAGGGATTGCGTAAGCGTTGTTGTAGACCACGGTGATGTTGAACGTGACTCCGCCGCAGCCTCCGCTGCTGTACTCCGCGACGTTCGCGCTACTCACATCTGCGAGCTCGCGGACGCGCTGAATCGTGGTGGCGACGGTGAGCTGGGCCGTGGGCACCGATCCGGCCGCGCAAGCGGCAAGTGTCAAGGTCGGGGCATTGACGATCGTCCCGTCCGCCGGGGCGCCGACCGTCGCGGTCGTCGTCGTCGTCGTCGGAGTCGTTGCACCTGTCGTCGGCGCCGCAGTCGTTGCACCCGTGGCGCCGGTGGACCCAGCCGCAGCTCCACCGCCGGCGGCCCCCACAAGCGATGTCAGCGTGACGTTGCTGGGCAGCGCGAGTGCGACTTGCTGCATTGCGCGCGGCCAGTCGAACCGCTCCTCGGCGAGCTGGGCGACAGCCTGGACGCGCTGCTGGGTCAATGCGTCGAACGCGACGTAGGCCTGCAGCGCTCCCACCTGCTGTTGGACTGCGTTCGCCTCGCTTGTGACCTGGGCGAGGGTTGCCTTGTGGGTCGCGACCTGGTGCACCGAGAGTGCGTAGACGCTTCCGAGCACGACAAGCGCGACGAGCATCCCGAGCACCACGTAGGCGACGCCGCCGGTGCGCCCGGCGAGGCCGCCAGCGCCGCGACGCTGGTCGGGGGGGATCAGGTTGACGGCTCTCACGACGCTCCCTCCGCCAGCGACAGCCCGGCGGCAACCGCCAGGATGCTCGGGGGCACGCTTCCCGACTCGGTAGACATCAGCTCGACCTCACCGTGCGCGATCGGCAGTCCAAGCTCGCGCGAGAGTGTCTCGGCGAAGCCGGGGATCTCGAGCGCCGGGCCGCAGAGGATCGCGCGGGTAACGGCCTCGCCCGGCTGAGCCGCAAGGTGGTAGTCGAGGGAATGGCGCACCTCCGAGGCGATCCGGCGGATGCCCTCGTGGAGCGCCGTCCGCGCTACCTGCTCGTGGTCGATCGCCATCGCCGGTGGCGGGGCCATCAGCTCGTTCGGGTCAGACGACCGCAGCGGCGCCAGCACCGGCTCGAGCGGCGCGGCGGACATCGAGGCCGCCTCGAGGTCAGGCGCAGGAGCAAGCGACTCAAGGTCTGGCGCAGGAGCAAGCGACTCAAGGTCTGGCGCAGGAACAAGCGACTCAAGGTCTGGCGCAGGAACAAGCGACTCAAGGTCAGGCGCAGGAGCAAGCGAAGCCGACTCGAGGTCCGCCACCGGAGCGAGCGGTGGCGAGGCGCTGTCAGCAGCGCCGAGCGCCGTCGTCACGAGCAGGCGTCGCGCTTCGTCGAGCGGGATCGCGCAGCGCGACGCGACATCGCCGGCGATCTGCTCGACGCCCCAGGTGATAACACGCGTGAATTCGCAGATCGACCCGCGGCTGATCGCCAGGTTTGTGAGGCCGCCGATCTCCAGATAGAGGATCTGCTCAGCGTCGCCGCCGTTGGCCGGCCGCAACGCCCGGATCATGCCGAAGGCCGCGAGGTCCACTCCCTCAGGCTGGAGCCCGGCGAGCCTCGCTGCCTGGATGATCCGCTCGACCATGTCCTTGCGCGCCGCGACGACGAGCACCTCGAGGCGCGGGCCCTGGGGCCCCTCGCTGATTCCGAGCGAGTGGTAGTCGAGGACCACGCTTTCGAGCGGCATCGGGATCTCATCCTGCGCCTGAAACAGCACCGCCTGCTGAATCTCGGTCGCGTCTGTCAGTGGCGGCAACTCGAGGCGGCGCATCATGATGCGCTGATTCGCGATTCCAATGCGCACGCGGCGCTCGAGCTTGCTGGACTTGAAGAGCTCGCTCAGCGCATCGGCGAGCGCAGGAACATCGTTGGCTTCGCCGTCGCGAACCACATCCAGACCCAGGGGCGCGAACGCGGCGTGCTCGACAACAAGGTGCCCGTTGATCCGCGACTTCGCCGCAACGATCAGTCCGGGCTCGATCGCGAGCCCGACCAGTGTCGTGTCGCGGCTGGAGGTCTTCCGTTTGCGCGAAGGCTTGGCCGGCGCGACGGTCAGCGTGAGCGGCGGCGCAACAGGCTGCTCAGACTCCCCGACCGACGAGGCTCCGGTTGCGAGCTCCTCCGCCGCCGCGGCGTCGGCCGAGAGCCCCGGGGCCGTCGTCTGCGACGCGGCGGTCGCAGGCACGGTACGCCGAAACGAGATTGGTTGACGCAGTCGATCGAACATATTGGGCCGGGGCAGCCACGTATCTGGCGCCCGTGGTCTGATAATCGACCGCTTACCCCCCGAACCTTAGGCATTTGCCGCGGCAGACCGCCGTCGCTTCTCCGGTGCATGCGTCCTTGCGCGCCCGCGACGCGCGCGAGGCCGTGGAATCTGCCTACCAGGTGCCGGTGGCGCAGGCGCCGGACGGATTCGCGATCGAGAATGTCTTGGCCGTCATCGACACCGGCCAAGGCGTGCCGTTCGGTCCGCAGAAGCGATAGATCGTCCCGTTGTCCTTCTCGATCTCGTACCAGTCGTGTGTGTTGTAGGCCTCCGCGACGACGTAGTAGCTGCTGGTGCTCCCGGCGGCATCCGCGATCCACGCGTTGGATCCTGCAGTCGTGCTGTTCGTCTGAATCGTCGTCTCTGCCTGGCTGAGGCTTTGCACGCTCAGGCCGGAGTAGCTGCCGGTGGTCCCCGTGGCGATCGTCTCGGCTGTCGTCTCGGCGCTGCGCGCCAGCTCTTTCGCCGATGCGTCGAACGCCTTGTGGGTCTGATTCAGAAAGGACGGGATCGCGATCGCGGCGAGAATGCCCACGATCAGAATTACGACAAGAAGCTCAATCAAACTGAATCCCTGCTCGTCACTTCTGTAGCGCCGCAATACGTCCCGCATCGGGGTTCCTTCCTGGTCGTTGGCGTGTGCCTAATCGCCAAGGTACCGGACGAATTTCAGCGCAAATGGTGCAAATAAACCCCCAACAGCGCATGCCCGGCGAACAGGCCGACGAGCGCGCCACCCGCTAGGAACGGCCCAAATGGCACTCCGGTCGAGCGCCGCTCCGCCGGCGCAGCGCGGGCGAGCAGGACGACGCCGACGACTATCGCGAGGATCAGGGCCGCGAACATCGCCGGCGCAACCTCGCGTCCGAGAATCAAGCCCAGAACCGCCGCGAGCTTGACATCCCCCATTCCCATGCCCTGCGGGTAGGCCACAGCGGCGATGAGCAGCAGGCCGCCTGCGGCAGCACCGGCGACCAGCCGCTCGGGCTCCCCCGACGGGTCAAGTACCGATCCGAGTGCCAGCGCCAACAGCGCCGCCGGAGCAAGGATGCGGTTGGGGATGATGTGGTGGTCGAGGTCGATCAGTGCGACCGGGACCAGCGTCAAGACCAGCAGCAGACCGAGCAGCGCGCCCCATGCCGTGTGGCGCGTGAGGACGACCGCCACACAGAGACCGGCAGTCGCGGCTTCGACAGCCGGATAGCGTGGCGAAATCCGGGCGTGGCAGGCCCGGCAGCGCCCTCGCAGCCAGAGCCAGGCGAAGACCGGAACGTTGTCGTAGAACTTGACCGGAGCTCCACACGACGTGCAGCGCGAACCCGGCCGGGCCAGCGCCTCGCCGCGCGGGAGCCTGTAGACGACGACGTTCAGGAATGACCCGACGATTGCGCCGAGCACAGCGGCAAGCACTACATATACGGCCGTGCTGGCGTTCATGGCTTCATTTAAAGCAAAACGGGGCGACCATTTGGTCGCCCCGCTCGCAACTCGTTGCAAACGTCAGTTACTACCAGGCGCCGTTGACGCAGCCGCCGCTCGTGTAATTCGAGGCGGTGATCCCGGTGATGCCGCTACCGGTGGCTGCTGGCGTGACCGCCGTGGGCGGAGTCCACGAGCCCTGGAGGCCGCAAGCACGTGAAATCGTGCCCTTGTTGTCGATGATCGAGAAGAGGTCGTTCGTGTGGTAGGCCTCTGACGTCACGACGTAGCTGTCGGTATTACCGGTAGCCGAATACACGAAAGCGTTGTTGCCGGACGTCGCGCTCGATGTGAACAGCGTCGACTCGTATGTGAACAGGTTCGGAACGGTCACGGTGCTGAAGCTACTACCGTTGTCCGTCGAAATCGTGTCCGCCGTCGTCTCAGCGGTACGCGCGAGCTCCTTCGCCGACGCGTCGTATGCCTTTGTCGTCTGGTTGAGGAAGGACGGGATTGCGATCGCGGCAAGAATGCCGATGATCAGGATTACGACGAGCAACTCAATGAGGGTGAACCCTCGCTCGTCTTGTGCGCGCTGGCGCAGCTTGTGCAGCATTGATCCTCCTAGGATCCAGTTTTTAGTGCGGCGCCAGCGCCCTGATGCGAAGCTTGGCGGAGCTGGCCTTCCTGGCTCAACGTATCGGCGTAGCTGTCGAAACCTTGAGCATCTGGCCCCCGTTTGGACGCCTCGCACGAGCGCATGCGCGAGACCCAAACGGTCGCCTCGCGCGTGCTACCGAGCGTTACCAGGTGCCGTTGACGCAGCCGCCGCTCGAGTAGCCGGAGGCGGTGAACGAGCCGATACCTGTACCGGTGGTCGTGGGCGTCGTCGCGGCGGGCGGAGTCCACGAGCCTGCCTTTCCGCAGGGACGGGAAATCATGCCCTTGTTGTCGACGATCGAGAAGAGGTCGTTCGTGTGGTAGGCCTCCGCTGTCACGACGTAGCTGTCGGCATTGCCAGTCGCCGCATACACGAAGGCGTTGTTACCGGCCGTCGCGCTTGAGGTAAACAGCGTCGGCTCGTAGATCGAAAGGTTCGCGATAGTGACGTTGCCAAAAGCGCCACCGTTGTCCGTGGCGATCGTGTCGCCCGTCGTCTCGGCGGTACGCGCGAGCTCCTTCGCCGAAGCGTCGTAGCCCTTGGTCGTCTGGTTGAGGAAGGACGGAATCGCGATCGCGGCAAGAATGCCGATGATCAAAATCACGACGAGCAACTCAATGAGGGTGAACCCTCGCTGATTTCGTGCGCCGTCCCGCAACCGCTTCGTCATCTGTCCTCCTACGCCGTGGCTGTTTTGTCTAGCCGCCTCCCCGCCGTCATCGAGCAGGTGCCCCGGCTGGCCTGTGAAGGACTATCGGCAATCCATTGTGATTCTTGAAAACGCGCTGCGGCCTAGGCGCCACGGGGGTGTGGCGCTGCCTGGAGACTAGGCGGGTGGCTCGTTCTCCAGCTTCCAGTGCGCCTGCGCGTCATGGTCGGGCAGGAACGTGCCGCCTCCGTCACACCAGGGGCAGCTGACAGAGTGCGGCGTGCCGCCGATGTTCGAGATGACGCTGCCGCTCCCGCCGCATGCACCGCACGGTTGGGGCGGCTCGGGCTGGGCAGTGGGTTCGGCCATCGAGCGCTGCCAAGGCTAGCGCGATCGTGGGCTTGGAGCTTCGCCGAGGGCTTCGGCGGCCCTGTCACGTGCGATGATGCCGCCGCTCGTGGCGGCAGTGCAAACACAGACCGTGGCTGACGCCGCTGCGCCCAGGGGTCGGCGCCGTGAGCTGGTTGGGATCACGGTGATCACGCTGCTCGCCGCGGTTCTGCGCCTTTGGTCACTGCGCGCGGTCCCCGACGATCCGTTCTATGACGCAGCGGTGCGCAGCATGACGCTGTCGCTCCACAACTTCTTCTTCGGCGCGATCGAACCGGGCGGCACGATCGCGATCGACAAGCCGCCGCTGGACGTCTGGTTGCAGGTGCTTTCGACGCAGCTGTTCGGGTTCAACTCCGTCGCGTTGAAGCTGCCGCCGGCGGTCTGCGGAACGCTCGCGGTACCGGTTCTCTACGACGCGGTGCGGCGGATGCTCGGCCCGCTGCCGGGCCTGGCGAGCGGCCTGATGCTCGCCGTGCTGCCAATCGCGGTGCTCAGCGCGCGCAGCGACACGATGGACAGCGTCGCGATGGCGCTGAACGTCGCGGCGCTGTGGCTGCTGGTCCGCTTCGTCAAGACCGAGCGCGAACGCTGGTGTTATCTCGCGGCTGCAACCCTTGGGCTCGCGTTCAACGTTAAGGTCTTCCAGGGCCTTGTCTGCTTACCGGCCCTGCTGCTGCTTGCTACATTCGCGTTTCGCGAGCGCCGGCTGCGACGACTTGTCACCGCCGGGGTCGTATTCGTCGCAGTTTCGCTGCTGTGGCTGACAGCAACCCTGTTTGTGCCGGCGTCGCAGCGGCCTTATGCGATCGGCTCGACGAACGGCAGCGCCTGGAACGCGACCTTCGTGTACAACGGCTATGACCGGCTGTTCGGCGCCGCTACGCAGACGCTTTTGAATGCCCAAGGCGCGTCGGTCCTGGCGCCGGCGAACAACAGCGAGGCGGCGCGGGCCCAGGTCGCGATCGCCGGGCCATCGCCGATCCGGCTGTTCGAGCACAACGATCCGCTCTCCGGACTGCGAATCGGCTTCGTGCTGATTGCGGCACTGCTGCTCGGGGTTCCGGCGCTCCTCGCCACGATCCGCCGCGCGCGCGCTCCCGACGAGCGGGCTTTCGCCGCCGCGATCCTCGCCTGGCTGCTGACGGGGTTTGTTCTCTTCAGCGCGATGGCGCGACTTCACCCACGCTACGCCGAGGCGTTCACGCCGGCCGTTGCTGCCGGCGCCGGCATCGGGCTCGCCTGGGCATTGACGAATGCGCGCTACGGGCGCGTCGCGACCGCGGGCATCGCCGCGGCGTTCGCCATTTACGCGACCTACCTGCTCGGCGTGTCGAGTCCGGCGGCGCTGGCGACAATCCTTGCAGCGCTTGCCGCCGTCGGCGCGCTGTTCATCCCGACCCTCCCACACCGCAACATGTTTATCGGTGCCGCGCTGACAGTTGCGGCAATCGCTCTACCACTGCGAATCGCGGTCGGCCTCGTCCAGGACCACGAGTACGACAGCGGCAATACCGGCGTGATCGCGCCCGGCGAGGTCGACGCGATCAGCAGCTATATCGCGGCGCATCGCGACGGCGCACGCTACGAGTTTGTCGTCGCTGACCCGAGCTCGGTCGGCGACATCATCATCCACGACGTCGAGCCGATCCTCTCGCTGACCTCCTATAACCAGCACGAGCTGCTTCCGATTGCCAGGCTGCGGGCGCTCGTCCACGCCGGCGCAGTTCGCTTTGCCTACATCGGTGGGCCGTGCGTGCCGAGCGACAAGCTGGAGCTGTCCCGCTGCTCCCCGGGTGCGACGTGGGTGCGCGCGCACGGCGTCGACGTATCCCTGCGGATCGGCCTGACGCGGTCCGATGTCCTCTACTTCCTTCCAAGGCGCTACCGTCACCAGCGTGTCGGCCCACACCGCGCCCACGCTGTCGATACTCGTCGTTGACGACGAGGCGTCGCTGCGCGACACCCTGACGCGCTCATTCACGCGTGAAGGGCACGCTGTCACGGCTGTTGCCGACGGCAACTCGGCAATCGAGCGGGCTTCCACGGAGCCGTTCGACGTCGTGCTGCTCGATGTCGCACTCGGCGCCGGACCGAACGGGTATGAGGTGTGCCGCACGCTGCGGGCGCAGCGCAACGTGGTCCCGATCATCATGCTGACCGCACTCGACAGCGAAGCCGATGCAGTCCAGGGACTCGAGGCAGGCGCCGACGACTACGTCACGAAACCGTTCGGCCTAGCCGAGCTGCGGAGCCGGATCCGGGCAGTGCTGCGACGTTCCGGGCCGCGCAACCCAGGTGGCGAGATACTCGAGGTTGGCGGCGTGCGGCTCGACCGGGTGCAGCGCGAGGTCACGGTCCGTGGCGAGATCGTCCGGCTGACGTTCTCGGAGTTCGAACTCCTCGCGTGCCTGATGGCCGACCCGGGCCATCTATTCAACCGCCAGGAGCTGTTGCGCACGATCTGGGGTGACTCGGCGTTCCGCGACCCGCGGGCGATCGACGTGCATATCCGCCACCTGCGCGAGAAGCTCGAGCTCGCGCCCGAGGCCCCGCGCCTGATCCTCACCATACGAGGGGCCGGTTACCGTTTTGTCGAGGCCTGAGCCAAGCTCCGCGCAACTCGATCAGCTCGCCGCGCGCGCGCGCCTCGCCAAGCGCCTCGGCCTCGACACGGAGTTCGTCGGTGAGGGCCGCTACCGCACGCTGCTCTGTTTGATCCAGCTCGTCGTCGAGGACGCCGACGGCCTTGATGTGCTCGTCATCGACACGCTCGAGGACGGCCTCGACCTCGGACCGCTGGCAGCGGTGCTTGCCGATCCCGAGATCACGATCGTCGTTCATGCCGGCCGCCAGGACGTCGCACTGCTGCGGCGCTGCGCACAGACCGAGGTCAACTCGATCTTCGACACGCAGGTAGCTGCAGGATTCGCCGGGCTGAGCGCGCAGGCGGGGTACGACACGCTGCTGCGCGAGCTGCTCGACGTACGCGTCCAGAAAAGCGCTAGCTACACGCGCTGGGACCGCCGGCCGCTGAACGTCGAGCAGCTCGCCTACGCCCGCGAAGACGTATTGCACCTGCTCGAGATGGCTGTCGAGCTCGAACGCCGGCTCAACGCGTCGGGTCGTCTCGAATGGGCGCTCGAGGAGTGTCGCTACCTCGAGCAGGCAAGCGACGTCCGCGATGCCGACCAGCTGTTCGCTCGACTACCGCGGATCAACTCGGCCAGCCCGAGTCAGCGCGCGATCGCCTACGAGCTCGTCGTCTACCGCGAGCAGGTCGCCGAGCAGCAGAACCGTCCAGCTGCCACCGTCCTCAGCGACATGGCGATCGTCGAGCTCGCAAAGCGTGCGCCGCGCACGTCCGAGCAGCTCGAGCAGATCCGGGGTGTCAACCCCGGGAGCCTTCGCCGTCGAGGTGTCGATCTGCTCGCGGTGATCGCCGATGGCGCCAGGCGCTCGGCGATCGCGACCGAGGAGCGCCAGCATGACCCGAGCTCCCCGATCGACGCGCCACAGATTGCGCTCGCCGAGGCACTCGTGCGCGCCCGCGCGCTCGAAGCGGGGCTCGCCTACGAGCTCGTCGCGGCGCGTGCTGACCTTGCCGCGATCGTCGCAAGCGTGCGACTCGGCAAACCCGATCCGACCGTACGGACGCTCGGCGGCTGGCGGCGCGAGCTTGTCGGCGACGAGTTGCTCGCCACGTTGCGCGGCGAGCGCAGTCTGAGCGTCGGACCGGGCGGTCGCCTCGACATCGGACCCGCGACCGTCACGGGCTGATCTCGAGTACAACTCGGCCGGGACGGCTCGCATCGAGCGCCAGCCAGCCGTCCGGGCCGGGTCGCAGCGACGCGCTGCCCGCGCTCACGCGCCAGTTCGCACCGCCGCGGACGCGGATTACCAGCGATCCCTCGCGCCTGACCGCGAGCACGAGCTTCGATCCAGACTCGCGCTCGAGCTGCCCGGCTCCGCTGACGATCGCGGGCGAAGGGCTGAGTGCGTAGACGCGCCAGTGGCGACTTTGCCAAGTCAGCGGCAGGCCTGGCACGCCGGCGCGGATCAGCGCTGCCTCACGGATCCCCGCGTAGTCGATCGGCGCATCGGACAGGGCGACGAAGCGCACACCGTTGCGCTCGAGCCAGGCCAGGTAGCTGCGCTTCGTGAGCCGCCCGGCGGTGTAGAAGATCGGGTTGTCCGCCGTATCGAGCTGGCGCTCCCATCCGCGCGCAAGCGGCAGCCGCTGCGCGACGTAGTCAGACTCCCAGTGCGTCGAGAGCGGCACAACCTCGACACGCCCGAGCGGCGAGTCGTGCGCGAGGAGATAGGCGATCAGCGGGGCGAAGTAGCGCGCCGAAGTGCCCGGATCGTAGGCGCCCAGCAGCGCGCTGCGCGCCGGCGTCCATTGCCCGAGCAGCAGTGGAACGGCGGCGATGATGACAAGCAGGCGGGTCCGGGTCGAGGCTGCCCAGAGGCTCGCCGCAACGCCGAGGCCGACACTTGTCCCGAGCCGCGTCGCGTTGACCCCCAGCGCGCTCGGAGCCACGTACGCGCCGATCACGAGCAGCGCGTAGAGCGCAAAGCCGATCCGCAGGACGCGTGGTCCGCGCCGGACGATCAGCGCGAGCGCGACGAGTGGCACGAGCTGACCAGCGAGGTCGAGTGGCGCAAAAGGCATCCGCCCCTGACCTGAGAACAGCAGCTCCAGCGCCGCGATCGGCGCGAGCGAGACGACAACGATCGCGCCGGCCCAGAGATTGATCCGCGGCAGATCGGCCAACAGCCAGGCGCCCGCAGCAAGCCCGAGGAACAGACCCGCGAGCGGACTTGCGAGCGTCGCCGCGAGCGCGAGCGCGACCGCAGCGCTCCGCGACCACGGCTCGCGACGCGCCGCGAGCGCGAGCGCGAGCAGCGCAAGCGTGCCGCCGAGCAGGAACGGAACGCGCCCGACCGCCACCTGGACCACGGTCCCGGCGGCGAACAGCAGCGCGCCGGCGCGACCGGCGCGACCGAAGCGCGCCGCGACAAGCAGCTCGAACGCGAACGACGCGACCGCGACGCAGACGATGTCGATCGCCGCGATCCCGATCGCGGCGCCAAGCGGCGGGAACAGCACCGAGTAGTCGAGCGTCCAGTGGCCGGCGTACCAGCCCGGATCCCACAGCGTGAACCCGACCTTGCGAAACAGCGCGACCCGGTACTCGGCGGCTGCCAGGTCGGTCCCGCTCGCACCGGTGACAAGGACGAGCACCGCGAGCACAACCGCGAGCGCCGGCGCGAGCAGCCGGTCACGAAAAGCCGGGCGCGTCCAAGCGCCGCCGACGCTGGTTGCTGCGCTAGCGATCAGCGGATGCTAAAGCGAGTCGAGCTCGGAGACAGCGAGCCAGGCACGGGCCGCGCGCCCAACGGCAATCAACGCGATCAGCGACACTTCCAGCGAGGAGCGCAGGCGAGGGCGAAGGCACTCGCCGCGCACCGCAGCTACTGAACCTCGTTGTAGACCTTGAACAGCGGCAGGTACATCGCGATGACGATGAAGCCGACCATGCCGCCGATGAAGCAGATCATCACCGGCTCGAGGATCGAGGTCAGGGCCTTGACCGCGGCGGCGACACGCTCCTCGTAGAAGTCAGCGATCTTGGAGAGCATGAAGTCGAGCTCGCCGGTCGACTCACCGACCGCGACCATGTGACTGACCATCATCGGAAAGACCGGTGAGTCCGCGAGCGGCTTGGCGATCGTTCCACCGGCCTTGACCGACGTGATGACGTCGGCCATTGCGCGCTGGACGACGATGTTGCCGGCTGTCTGGCCAGTTATGTCGAGCGCCTCGAGCAGGGGGACGCCGGCGCCTGTGAGTGAGGAGAGCGTGCGCGCCCAGCGGGCGATCGAGACCTTCTCGACGATGTCGCCGATCTTGAACGGGATCTTCAGGCGAAAAGCGTCCCACTGGGGGCGCCCCCACTCGGAGCGCTTCCAGCGGTAGAAGCCGTAGGCGATGGCGAACGCGCCGATGATGAAGACGTAGAAGTAATGCGTCACCGCGTGTGAAACCGAGACCGTGACCTGGGTCATGATCGGAAGCTGCTGGCCGGAGCCGGCCGTGCCGTAGTTCTGCAGCACGTTTGCGAATACGGGAACGATGTAGACGACGAGCACGATCATCACGAGCAGCGCCACGACGGTCACGACCGCGGGATAGACCATCGCCGACTTGACCTGGCGGCGCAGTGCATCCTCCTTCTCCAGCTGATCGGCGATCCGCACGAGCGAGGACTCGAGGACACCGCCGATCTCGCCAGCGCGTGCCATCGCGACGAACAGCGGGCTGAAGATCTTCGGGTGGCGCGCGAAGGCGTCGCTCAGCGGCAGGCCGGCCTCGACGTCCTTGCGGACGGCGATGATCGCCTCCTTGAGGCGCTTGTTCTCCATCTGCTCCTCGAGGACGAAGAGCGACCGCAGGATCGTCATGCCGGAGGAAACCATCGTCGCGAGCTGACGCGAGAAGATCGCGAGGTCGCTCAGGCTGACGCGTTCGTAAATCGTCAGGTTGATATCGCTGAAGGACCGCTTCTCGGCGATCTCGAGGACGATCAGGCCACGCGTCTTCAGCTGATCCGAGACAGCCTGCTTAGTATCGGCGTCAACCGTGCCACGGAGCTGGCCGCCCGTGAGGTCCATCGCCTTGAAGGCGTAGGTGCTCATGCTGCGAGCGACACCTCACCGAGCAGGCGGTTGAGCTCATCCGGAGTCGAGGAGCGTGCCTGTGCGAGGTCCTTGGTGATCTTGCCGGCGCGGACGAGCGTCGCGAGCGAGCTGTCCATCGTCTGCATTCCGACCGAGGCACCTGTCTGGATCGCGGACGGGATCTGGTGAGCCTTCGCCTCGCGAATCAGGTTCCGTACGCCCGCGGTCGGGATCAGCACCTCGACGGCAACGCAGCGCCCGGCGCCGTCGGCGGTCGGCAGAAGTGTTTGGCTCATGATCCCCTGGAGGGTCACCGACAGCTGCACGCGGATCTGGTTCTGCTGCTCCGGCGGAAAGACGTCGATCACGCGGTCGATCGTCTGAGCGGCGTCTTGCGTGTGCAACGTCGCGAAGACGAGGTGGCCTGTCTCCGCGGCAGTCAGAGCCGTGGAGATCGTCTCGAGGTCTCGCATTTCGCCGACGAGGATCACGTCTGGGTCCTCGCGCAGGGCGGCGCGCAACGCGCCGCCAAAGCTCTGCGCGTCGCTGCCCAGCTCGCGCTGGTTGACGAGCGACTTCTTGTGCGTGTGCAGGAACTCGATCGGATCCTCGATCGTGATGATGTGCTCGGCCCGGGTAGCGTTGATCTCGTCGATCATCGCCGCGAGCGAAGTCGTCTTGCCCGAGCCAGTCGGACCGGTCACGAGGACCAGACCGCGCGGCTTGCGCGTCAGCGAGTGCACGATCGGTGGCAGGCCGAGATCGTCGATCGCGACCATCGCCTGCGGGATCAGGCGGAAGGCGGCGGCCAGGGCGCCGCGCTGGAAGAACGCGTTGACACGGAAGCGGGCCTTGCCGGGAACGAGATAGGCGAAGTCGATCTGCAGGTCGGTCTCCAACCGCCGGCGCTGCTCGGTCGAGAGGATCGAGTAGATGAACTCGCGCGTGTCCTCGGGCGTCAGCGCCGGGTAGCCCTGGATCGCCACGAGCGAGCCGCGCTCGCGCAGCGTCGGCGGCGCACCGGCAGTCAGGTGGAGGTCCGAGGCGCGGCGTGCGACGACCTCGAGCAGGATCTCTGAAAACTCAATCGCCATTTGTCACCCTGATATCGGCACGAGGCCCCGGCACCTGAACCCCACGATTGGAAGCATGCGCGCGGGGGCCCGCGCTGCTAATCGTCCATCTGCACGCCGCTGTTCACGACGCGTGCGACCTCGCTGATCGAGGTGCGACCCTGCTTGACCTTCTCGAGGCCGTCGTCGCGCAGGCGGCGCATGCCCTGGCCCACGGCAACTTCGAGCACTTCCGAGGCAGAGCGGCGCTCGAGCGCGAGTGCACGAATCTCGGCGCTGACAGTCATCACCTCGTAGATGCCTGTCCGGCCTTTGAAGCCCGAGCCGCTGCAGTGCTTGCAACCGACCGCCTCGTAGCCCTCGACATCGAAGCTCGTGTTGTAGCCGTACTCGCGCAACGTCGCCATCGGCAGGATGACGCGGCGCTTGCACTGCTGGCAGAGCGTGCGCAAAAGACGCTGGGCGACGACGCAGTCGATCGCGGAGGCGACGAGGAACGGCTCGACACCCATTTCGATCAGCCGCGTGATCGAGGTCGCGGCGTCGTTGGTGTGCAGCGTGGAGAGGACGAGGTGGCCGGTGAGCGCCGCCTCGACGGCGATCTTCGCCGTCTCGCGGTCGCGGATCTCGCCGACCATGATGATATCGGGGTCGGCGCGGACGATCGCGCGCAGGCCTGTCTCGAACAGCAGGCCGGCCTTCGGGTTCACCTGGATCTGCGTGATCCCGTTGATCTCGTACTCGACCGGGTCCTCAATCGTGATGATGTTCTTCTCCGGCGTGTTGACGGCGTTCAGCGCCGCGTACAGCGTCGTCGACTTGCCCGAGCCGGTCGGCCCGGTGACGAGCACAGCGCCGTAGGCCTGGCCGTAGGCGCGCTGGAAGCGGGTGAGCTCACCCGGCGCCATCCCGAGCTGGGCGAGGTCGAGCGCGACGGCGTCCTTGTCGAGGATCCGCATCACGACGCCCTCACCGCGGACCGTCGGCACGGTGACGACGCGCAGGTCCACGTGGTGGCCGTCGACGCTCAGGCCGACGCGGCCGTCCTGGGGAACGCGCCGCTCGGCGATATCGAGCTCAGCCATGATCTTGATTCGCGAGACGACGCCGGCCGCCATCCGTCGCGGCACGCTCGTGACGTCGCGCAGCACGCCGTCGATGCGGAAGCGAACTCGCAGGTCGTCGTCGCCGGGCATGATGTGGAGGTCCGAAGCGCTTGACTCGACCGCCTGGGCGACGAGCTGGTGGACGAGCTTTACGACCGGCGCGTCGTCGGCGGACTCGTGGAGCTCGAGGATCTCGGCGGCGCGACCGCCGTCGTCCTCCTCGACGGTCGTGGCGACAGAGTCGCCGAGGCGGGTCAGGCGAGAGATCGCTGTCGCGAGGTCGTAGCTCGTCGCGACAGCCGCGCGCACCTCGAAGCCGGTGAGAATCGCGATGTCATCGATCGCGAGGACGTTTGCCGGGTCGGACATCGCAACCATCAGCGTGCGGTCGTCGATGAACGCGATCGGCAACGCGTCGTAGCGCTTGGCGACCTGACTCGAAACGAGGTTCGCCGCCGCCATGTCGATCGTGAAGGTCGAAAGGTCGACGTAGTCGAGGCCGTAGCGCTCGGCGAGCGCCTGGGCAAGCCCGTCGGGGCTTACCGCGCCCTGGTGCTGGAGGACCTCCTCGGGGGTCTGACCGTTGACGCGTGCAACGTCGACCGCTGCGTCAACCTGCTCGCGCGTCGCGAGCCCGAGCTCGATGATCACATCGGTCAGGAAGCGCTGGCGCCCGCCGCCGCGCTGCGACGGGGGATGGATGCCGACCATGCTCGCGGGATCGAGCTCGACCGTCGGCTCAGCCACGCCGGCCGCCTTCGCAGAGCGCACGGGCTGCTCGTCGGCCGCCCGATCCACCGGCGCCTCGCCGACCTGCGGCTCGCCGGCAGGGGCGTCGGGGGAATCGGCGCTTACCGCGTGGAGTTGTGTCGCCTCTTGCGCCATCGCTAGGCCGCCTCCATCGCGGCGTGCGCCATCACTGCCCGAGGGGCCTCCAGGCCCGTCCAGAGCTCGAAGCTGAGTGCGCCCTGCTCGCCCAGGATCGTCGCGCCGTCAACGGTCATGACGCCGCGCTCTCGGGCGATATCGAGCAGCGAGCTAGCTCGCTCGCCGTAAACAAAGTCAACCACGCATGCATAGCTGAGTAGTAGATCGGTGTTTATGGCCAACGACTGAAGCACTTCTTCGTGCGAGGTCCATCTGGTGCCCAAACCGACGCTCGTGCAATTGCAAAGCAGGTCGCCTGACTCGACGCGATCTATCGCCCTGGCACCAAGCTGCTCTGCGAGCTCGCGCGCCCGCGCGGGCGTGCGGTTCCAGACCGCGACGTCGGCGCCGGCAGCGCGCAGCGCCCAGACCGCGGAGCGAGCGGTCCCGCCAGCACCGAGAACAACCGCACGGGCGCCGGGGAGCGCGATCGGGAGCGATGCGATCAGCGCTGGGCCGTCAGTGTTCTCCGCGTAAATCCGTCCGTCGGCGGCGAAGCTGAGGGTGTTCGCGGCGCCGATCGCGAGCGCCGCTGGGCTCGCATCGTCGGACAGCTCAAGTGCCGCCTGCTTGTGCGGCAGCGTGACGTTGGCGCCGACGAAGCCGGCGGCCGGGAGTGCGCGGACCGTCTCGTCGAACAGCTCCGGCGGGACCGGCAGCAGTTGGTAGCTCCAGCCGCTCAGGCCGAGCTCGGCGAAGGCCGCGCGGTGCATCGCCGGCGAACGGCTGTGCGCCACCGGCCAGCCGAGTACGCCGAGACGGCCGCGACGCGGCGCCGGCGGCTCGCCGCTTATCGGGCCCGCCATGCGCCGCTACTTCTGACAGCGGCCGGGGAAGCGCCCGTGGTTCGCCTTGACCGCGGCGTTGTAGGCGGCGACATCTTGATCGAAGCTTGTCGCGTTGGTACTGAAAGCGAGCGCGCCGCAGGCATTCGGCTTCACAACGAAGTAGAGCAGCTGCTCGTCGTGCGAGGGATGCGCGGCTGCGCGTAGCGTCGCCAGCCCGGGGTTCGCGATCGGGGTCGGCGGCAGTCCGTAGTGGTTGCGAGTGTTGTACGGGGTCGAAAGCTGCAGCTGCTTGGCGGTGAGCGTCCCGTTCTTGGGGTCGTGGAGGTAGTAGAGCAGCGTCGTATCCATGCCCAGCTCGATCGATTCGCGCAAGCGGTTGTAGATCACCGCCGCGACCTTCGGCCCGTCGCTCGTCAGCTGCGCCTCGCGCTCGATGATCGAGGCGATCGTGATCACGTCGTAGCGGGTCAGGTTCTTGCTCCTCGCGTAGCTCATGCTGACTTGGGCGAAGTTCTGCTTGAACGCCGCGAGCTGCTTCTGCACGAGCGAGCTGACCCAACCGCCGCGGTAGAGGTAGTAGGTGTCAGGGAAGAGAAAGCCCTCGAGCGACGTGACACCCTTGTGCGCGCCCCACGCTTGTGGGGAGAAGTGCGCAGCCTTCGCCGTCGTTGCTTTCAGGTAGCTGCCGCGCAGGCCCGCCTTGCGCGTCAGGACGGCGATCTGATCGCGCGTGAGGCCCGGCGGGATCGTCAGCGAGACCTCGGCCGCGCCGCCGGACTGCTGAGTCAGCGCCTTGAGTGCCGCGCTGTAGCTCATGTCGTGCTTGAGGGTGTAGACGCCGGCGCGGAACTTGTTGCTGTCGCCGTCCAGCGAGGCGCGGAGCTTGAAGAAGAAACTCGACGCGACGACACCGTCGTCGGCGAGCAGCTTGCCGACGCTGCTGCCGCTCGAACCAGCCGGGATGCTGACCGTCACAGGCGTGCCGGCACCGCCGGCAAACGGCTGATAGAGCTCGATCAGGAACCAGGCTGCGAAGGCGACGACCGCGAGCGTTGCAAGCGCGACAATCCGTCTGATGATGATCCGGCGGTTGCGCGGCCGGCGCGGAGCCGGCCGCGGTCCGGCGGAACGCCGGCCCTCGCTCCAGCGTCGCAGTACAGCGCCGAGCCCCGGCTTCGGCTGCTGCTCGCCGGCGGCCTGCGGATCGACCCAGTCGAGGTCCTGCGCCCAGTCGCCACCCGCCGCGGGGTGCGAGGAGCGCGGTGGCGTCACTGAGCCGCTCCCGTTGCGTCCCCAACGGGGACTCATTCCATCTCTCCCACTCGCATTCCCAGACCTGCCAATCTAGCGCGCGCCGTCCCCGGAATCGCGTTCTTGCGCGGCGAGCCAGCTCTCGAGCAGGTGTGCGGCGGCGCGCGAGTCCTCGCTCGAGCGGCGCGAGGGATCGCGCGAAGCCAGCCGCGTCGTCAGACGCTCGTCGTAGAGCTCGATCCGCACGCCATCGCCGAGACGAGATCTGAGTCGCTCGGCGAAGCTACGTGTCTCCGAGGTCTGCGCGGTGTCGGAGCCGGCAAGCGAGAGCGGCAGGCCCAGCACGACGACCGCCACCTCGCGCTGGCGCACGAGGGCGGCGATCTGGCCAAGGCCCGCTTTCGTCGCGGCGCGCAGCACCGGCTCGATCGGCGTGACGATCGTGCCGCTGGGGTCGGTTATCGCGCAGCCCGTGCGGGCGCTGCCGTAGTCGAGGGCGAGAATACGCAATCGTGTCTCTAGCTCACGTTGAGCTTCAGTGTTGGCAGTTCAGCCGGCGAGCGCTGCCCTGACCGCGGCGACCGCCGCGTCGAGCGCCTCGGGGATCTTCGTTACCTCGCTGCCGCCGGCCTGCGCGAGCGTATCGCGACCGCCACCGCCACCGCCGAGGATCCTCGCGGCCGCCTTGACGACCTCGCCCGCACGGACACCGCGCTCGACGATCGACGGCGCGACGCTGACAACGACACTGGCGCGTCCGTCGATCGTCGTCGCCAGGACGATCACACCGTCGCCGCCGAGCTTGCCCTTGACGCGGTCGGCCGCGTCGGGCAGCGCCTTCGCATCGGCGACCTCGACCTGCGCGCTCACCAGCGGCACACCGTCGACAGCCACAGCCCGCGCAGCGATCTGCTCCGCGTCGAGGCCCGCACCGTTACCGCCGCGGCGCGCTGCAGCAACCAGGCTGCGCCGTTCCTCCTCGCGAGCGTCGACAGCGTCAAGCACTGCCACAGGCGTGACGTGCAGCCGGTCCGCGACGGCTTCTAGGGCGCGGTCGTGATCGATCACAAGCTCGACCGCGGCCGGGCCGCTCAGCGCCTCGATCCGGCGCACGTTCGCCGCGCTCGATGTCTCGCTGACGATCCGCAGCAGCCCGATCTCGGCCGTCGAGCGGACGTGCGTGCCGCCGCACAGCTCGCGGGAGAACTCGCCCGCGCCGACCTCGACCATCCGCACGACGTCGCCGTACTTCTCGCCGAACAGCGCCATCGCGCCGAGCGACCGCGCCTCGTCGAGGGTCGTCGAGATCGCGCGCACGGGGTAGTTGGCGAGGATCCAGGCGTTGATCTGATCCTCGACACCGCGCAATTCATCGGCGCTCAGCGCGTGACTGTGGCTGAAGTCGAAGCGCAGCTTGTCGGGCCCGACGTACGATCCGGCCTGGCGGACATGGGGCCCGAGCTGCTGGCGCAACGCCGCTTGAAGCAGATGGGTTGCCGTGTGGTTGCACTCGGTCGCGTGGCGCGCTCGCCGATCAACGCGCGCGAGCACGCGTTCGCCCTCCCGGAGCTCGCCGTGCTCGAGCACCGCAAGCATCGCCTGGTCATCGCCGAGGCGCACGACGTCTGTCACACGAGCGCGACAGTCACCGTGCTCGCACTCGATAACGCCGACATCGGAAACCTGGCCGCCGCCGATCGCGTAGAACGGGGAGTCGGAGAGCTTCACGAGCAACTCGCCGTCGCGCTGCTCGACGGCGCCGACGGTCGTTGCCTGCTCGGTCGTCTCGTAGCCGGTGAAGCGCGTCTTGAAGCCTGCAGCGTTCGCGAATCGGCCGGCCTCCTCGCGAACGGCGTTGCCGCCGGCGCCGCCGCCGGGAGCACCGCCACTTCGGCTCCGCGCCCGCTGCTGGGACATCAGCTGATCGAAACCTGCCTCGTCGACGCTCAGTCCAGCATCGGCGACGAGCTCGCGAGTCAGCTCGAACGGGAAGCCGAACGTGTCGTGCAGCAGAAACGCGTCCTGCGCGCCGACGCTGCCGCCTGCCGCGCGGGCGCGCTCGATGTGCTCTCCGAGCACCGCAAGGCCCTGCTCGAGCGTGTGGCCGAAGTGCTCCTCCTCGGCGGCGAGCCAGGTGTCGATCGCCTCGCGCTGGGAGACCAGCTCGGGATAGGCACCGCCCATGATCTCGCGCACGACATCGCCGTAGCGCACCAGGAACCCCGGCTCGAAGCCGAGCGAGCGGCCGTGCTGGATCGCGCGGCGCATCACCCGACGCAGGACGTAGCCGCGCTCCTCGTTCGACGGCACGACGCCGTCAGCGATCAGAAACGTCATCCCTCGCGCGTGGTCGGCAAGGATCCGCAGGCTGCGGTCGACGCCGTCGTCGCTGCCGTAGGCCTTGCCCGAGAGCTCCTCGCCGAGCTCGATCAACGGCAGGAACTGGTCGGTCTCGAATACCGTCGGGACATCCTGGAGGATGACCGCCATGCGGTTGAGGCCGAGTCCGGTGTCGATGTTGCGCGCCGGCAGCGGCGTCAGCGTGTCGCGCGGATCCTGGTTGTAGGTCATGAAGACGAGGTTCCAGTACTCGAGGAAGCGCTCGTTGTCACCCCCCGGCAGGTCGTCCGGGCTGCCGAACTCAACGCCGCGATCGAGGTAGAGCTCGGAGCAAGGACCGCAGGGACCGGTCGCGCCCGCCTCCCAGAAGTTCTCCTTGCGATTACAGGGGATGATCCGCTCGCGCGGAACGCCGACCGCCAGCCAGGCATCGATCGCCTCCTCGTCGGGTCCGAGACCAAGGGCCTCGTCGCCCTCGAATACGGTGATCCAGACGCGCTCGGCGGGGAACCCGAAGCCCTGCAGCGAAAGCTCCCAGGCGAACTCGATCGCCTGGTCTTTGAAGTAGTCGCCGAACGAGAAGTTCCCGAGCATCTCGAAAAACGTCAAATGCCGCGCCGTCGTGCCGACGACGTCGAGGTCGACGGTCCGGAAGACCTTCTGACAGGTCGTCATCCGGGGCGCTGGAGGCTGCTCGACGCCGAGGAAGAACGGCTTCAGGGGGTGCATCCCGGCGACCGTCAGCAGGGCCGACTGATCGTTGGCGGAAGGGACGAGCGAGTAGCTGGGGGCGCGCAGGTGCCCACGCTCCTCGAAGAACGCGAGGTAGGTCTCGCGGATCTCATCAGAGCTCAGCGCCTTCATCAGTCGGAGATTACGCGGCGGGCCGGTGAAAGCCTGCTAGACGGTCGCCTTCGCCGCCGTCGATTCGACGATCTAGACGGCGGCGATCGTGGCGTGACCAACCACGAGCTCGCCGGCCATCAAACACGCAAGCTGCCCTGGAGCGACGCCGTAGGCGGGTTCGCCAAGCTCGAGCGCCAGCTGCCCGCCGTGCCCGCTCAGGCGCGAGCAGGGAACGGGACGCTGGCGGTAGCGCAAGCGGACGCGGTCGAAGCCCTCGCGGTGGATCACCGGGTCACGGATCGGGACCATGCGCGTCGCAAGAGCCTCGCGCGGACCGACCGTGACGGTGTTGGCGTCAGCGTCGGTCTCGATGACGTAAAGCGGCGTGCCGCCGCCGATGCCGAGACCGCGGCGCTGGCCGACCGTGTAGTTGTGGGCGCCCCGGTGGCGCCCGATCGCGGCGCCGCGCGTGTCGATCAGCGGACCGTCGCGCTCGCCGAGACCACCGTGGCGCGCGAGGAACCCCTCGCGGCCGGCGCCGGCGAGGAAGCAGAGGTCTTGGGAGTCAGGCTTCGCCGCGACCGGGAGCCCGTGGCGCGCCGCCAGCTCGCGGACCTGGAGCTTCGACAGCTGGCCAAGCGGGAAGCGCAAGCGCGCAAGCGACCGCGGATCGAGGGCCGCGAGCGAGTAGCTCTGGTCCTTTGCCGGGTCGGCGGCGACGCGCAGCAGGCCGTCGCGTACGCGCGCGTAATGACCCGTGACGAGCGCAGCGGCGCCAAGCCGACCGGCGAGCTCGAGCATCGCATCGAGGCGCACCTCGCCGTTGCAGCGCACGCACGGGTTCGGGGTGAGGCCGGCGGCGTGGCCGGCGAGCCACGGCTCGACGACGCCGGCGCGGAACTCGGCCCGCAGATCAAGCGAGAGGTGCGGCAGGCCGAGTCCGTGCGCGATCGCGCGTGCGCTTCGCACCGCCTGCGCCGAGCAGCAGCTGCTGTCCCCGTCGTTCTCGGGGTCCGACCACAGCTCGAGTGTCACGGCGACAGCGCGCGAGCCGCTCAGCAGCGCGGCGACGGCGCTGTCGACGCCACCGCTGAGCGCCACCAGACGCCGGCCTGGCGCCGGAGCGAGCGCGGCATCAGCGCGCGCAGCATGCCCGAGCGCGCGGTGCAAAGCGTCGGCGGCGAGCTCGGCGGCGTGGCGCTTGGCGGCGGATAGCCCGCCCAGCTCAGCGGCGACCTGATCGGTGCCGACACGCGCGGCAGCAAGTAGCGAGCGTCCTTCGACCAGCGCTACGACCGCGCTGCCGGCGGCGAGCGCGGTGCCGCAGCCCGTCGCATCGAAGCCGGCGGCGGCGATCCGGTCGCGCTCCAGCGCGAGGGAGATCCGCAGCAGGTCGCCGCAGGCGGCACCACCGGCCGCGCCGGTGTGGGCGCCCCGCGGAATCAGGCCCCGGTTGCGCGGATGCTCGAGGTGCAGCTCGAGGCTCACCGACCGAGTATTACGCGTGTGGCCCTTGGCGGCGACTACGGGTTGCCGCCGAGGCCGCTCTGGTCCTGGGCCAGGATCTGTGCGGCGTGGTGCGCCGAGCGGATGTCGCGCGCGAATCCGGGGAGCACGTTCTTCGATGTCGCTGTCACGCTGCCGCAGCCGGCGAGCATTGCTGCGGCGGCCACGAGGACGCAGGCGATCTTGACTCGCATGGCTCAACATCGGCCGGCCGGCTGCCGGACACGAGCGGCCTCGACGCGCATTCGACTCGCGGTTCCGCCGCCGTGCGCGTAGGCTGTGTCGCGCACCCCGATGCCCGCAGGCGTTCTCCACCTTTCATCGCTGGTCGGAAGCCCGCTCCTGGACAGCGCCAATGAGCGCCTCGGTCGCGTTGACGATGTCGTCGCACGGCTCGGCGAAAGCGACGCGCTCCCGCCGGTGATCGGCCTGCGGGCACTTGTCGGCGGGCGCAACCTGTTCGTGCCCGGGCGCAACATCGAGCAGCTCGCAGCCGACGGCGCACGACTGTCGACGACGAAGCTCAACCTTGCGCCATTCGAGCGGCGCCCGAACGAGGTGCTGCTGCGAGGCGACGTGCTCGGTCACAGCGTGATCAACGTCAACACCGCGCGCCTGGTGACAGCGGGCGAGGTCGAGCTCGTCTGCGAGGACGCCACCTGGCGCGTCGCCGGGATCGACACAAGCCTCGGCGCGCGCGTCCGCCGGCGTCTGCCGCGCGCGCTGCGCGGCTCCAGCGCGGACGACGCCTCGTTCGTGGCCTGGGATCAGCTCGAGCCGTTCGTCGGGCACGTGCCGACGGCGCGGCTGCGGCTGCGGCACCGCCGGCTGGCGCACCTCCACCCATCGCAGATCGCCGATCTCGTGGAGGCGGCGAGCCACGACGAGGGCGAGGAGATCCTTGCCGCTGTCGGCCAGGACAAGGAGCTCGAGGCCGACGTCTTCGAGGAGCTCAACGACGAGCATCAGCTCGAGTTCCTCAACGATCGCTCCGACCGCGAGGTCGCCTCGGTGCTGGCGCGAATGGCGAGCGACGATGCCGCCGACCTGCTGCTCGAGATCAAGCAGGAGCGGCGGATCCCGGTGCTCGAGCTGCTGCCGGCAACGAAGCAGCGCAAGATCCGCAAGCTGCTCGGCTACAACCCCTCGACGGCGGGCGGCGTGATGAGCCCTGACTTCGCCGCGGTCCCGGCCAGCGGCACGGCGGCAGACGCCACGGCGGCGGCGCGCAAGCTCGACCTGCCGCCCGAGGCGCTCCACACGATCCTCCTGACCGACAACAAGGACGGCACGCTCTGCGGCCTGATCAGCGCCGGGGTCCTGCTGGCTGCCGACCCGCAGACACCGCTACTCGAGCTCGGGGTGACGAGCCCGCCGTCGGTCGGCGCCGAGGCCGACGTACCCGAGATCGCGCGGATGATGACCGATTACAACCTCGTCTCGCTGCCGGTCGTCGACGGCGACGACCGACCGATCGGAATCGTCTCGGTCGACGACATCCTCGAGCTGATGCTGCCGGAGGATTGGCGGCGCCGCTATGGTCTGGCGCGTGAATAAACTGCCGACGATGGACGACCAGACAAACACAGTGAAAGACGCCGAACCACCGCGAAGTCGCGGTCGCGCGGCAGCCGCCTCCGGCGTCCTCACCGCGGCTCCGTCTCACTGAGACGAGCCTGAGGCCTCCGGAGGGCCACCGCGCGACCCGGTTGTGCGGAGTCCGAAAGGAGGTGAAAGAAGATGGCAGCGAAGTCGCCGCGCGCGCGCGCGGGCAGCGCCGCACCGCCGCGCGAGCGGGCGGTCCTCGACAGCGCCCACGCCGGCGACATCCAGGGCGCGTTCGGCACGATCGGCGAGCACGACACCGAGAGCCGGCGCGGCTGGCGCGCCCGCTCGCTGGCGCTGCTCGCGATCATGGGGCCCGGCCTGATCGTGATGGTCGGCGACAACGACGCCGGCGGCGTCTCGACCTACTCGCAGGCCGGCCAGAACTACGGCACCAGCCTGCTCTGGGTGCTCGTCCTGCTGATCCCCGTGCTGATCGTCAACCAGGAGATGGTCGTACGGCTCGGGGCGGTCACCGGTGTCGGCCACGCGCGCCTGATCGCCGAGCGCTTCGGGCGCTTCTGGGCCTGGTTCTCGGTAATCGACCTCTTCATCCTCAACTTCCTGACGATCGTCACCGAGTTCATCGGCGTCAACTTCGCGCTGTCCTACTTCGGCGTCTCGAAGTACGTCTCGGTCCCGATCGCCGCCCTGCTGCTCGTCGGGATGACGGCGAGCGGCAGCTTCCGTGCGTGGGAGCGGGCGATGTTCGTGTTCGTGTTCGCGAACCTGCTCGTGATCCCGCTCTTTTTCCTGGCGCACCCGCACATCGGGACGATCGCGCACGACTTCGTCGTCCCGGGGATCGAGGGCGGAACCAGCTCGACATCGGTGCTGCTGATCATCGCGATCGTCGGCACGACGGTCGCGCCGTGGCAGCTGTTCTTCCAGCAGTCAAACGTGATCGACAAGCGAATCACGCCGCGCTGGATCAACTACGAGCGGCTCGACACCTGGGTCGGCGCGTTCATCGTCGTGATCGGCGCCGCGGCACTGATGTGCGTCTGCGCCTTCGCGTTCCCCAGGGACACGGGCTACTTCGGCAACTTCTCGAACGCCGAAGCAACAGCCACGGGGCTGTCACATACGCTCGGCTCCGCCGCCGGCGGGTTCTTCGCGGTCGTGCTGCTGAACGCGTCACTGATCGGCGCCGCCGCCCTGACGCTGGCCACGAGCTATGCATTCGGTGACCTGACGAGCACGCGCAGCTCGCTGCACCGCAGCTTCAACGAGGCGCGGGGCTTCTATCTGATCTTTGCGCTGCTGATCGCCGGCGCCGGCGGCATCGTGCTGATCCCGCACGCGCCGCTGGGCATCATCACGACCGCCGTCCAGGCGCTCGCGGGCGTGCTGCTTCCGAGCGCAACGGTTTTTCTGCTGCTGCTCTGCAACGACCGCGACGTGCTCGGGCCGTGGCGTAACTCGACCTGGCTGAACGTCCTCTCGAGCATCATCATCTCGGTCCTCGTGCTGCTGTCGCTGATCCTGATGGCGACCACCGTCTTCCCGAAGATCGACGTGACGCGCTTCGCGCTGATCGGCGGCGGCGTCCTGGCGGCGGTGCTGGCGCTGTTCGGTGCTGCGGTCTGGCGGGCGCGGCGCTCGACCGCGGGCGTGACGGTGATGGACAACGGGCCGCAGGTGCCGAAGCAGCAGTGGACGATGCCGCCGCTGGCCCTGTTGCAGCGACCGACGACATCGCGGGCGCGCAGCGCCGCGCTCGCTGGCATGTGGTGCTACCTCGTGCTGTCAGTCGGGCTGCTCGTCGTGAAGGCCGCGGAGCTGGCCGGGGCGTGACTCGCGAGGTCCGCAGGTCGACAGCGCGTCGCGCAGTGTAAAAACTACTTTTAATAATAAATAGTTAGACCGTCCGCAAGCCGAGCTCGCGCAGCTGCGCGGCGTCGATCGGGGCCGGCGCGCCGGTCAGCGGGTCGTGGCCGCTGGCAGTCTTCGGGAACGCGATCACCTCACGGATCGATTCGCGCGCGGCGCACATCGCGACGATCCTGTCGATCCCGAGCGCGATGCCGCCGTGCGGCGGGGCGCCGTAGCGCAGCGCGTCGAGCAGGAAGCCGAAGCGAGCCTGCGCCTCGCCGGCTTCGAGCCCGATCGCCTCGAAGACCTGGCGCTGGATCTCGGGGGTGTGGATGCGGATCGATCCCCCGCCGAGCTCGGTCCCGTCGCAGACGAGGTCGTAGCCGCGTGAGAGCAGCGCGCCGGGATCGGTGAAGTCGAGCTCGCTCGCGCCGCGCGCCGGCGCGGGGGCCGTGAACGGGTGGTGCATCGCGGTGAAGCGCTGCTCGGTCTCGCTCCACTCGAACATCGGGAAGCCTTGGACCCACAGCACGTCGTGGCGGTCGTGGTCGATCAGGCCGAAGCGCTCGCCGAGCTCGAGCCGCAGCGCGCCGAGGGCCTGCGCCGCGACCGCCTCGCGGTCGGCGACGAACAGCAGCAGGTCCCCGTCGCTCGCCTCGAGCTCCGCGTTGACAGCCGCGATGGCGTCCGCGCCGAAGAACTTCGCGAGGTTGCCGCGCCAGCCACCGTCGCCGGCGTAGATCGGCGCTACCGCCTTCGCTCCGTAGCGCTGGACGACCTCGTTCAGCCCGTCCTGCTCGGCGCGCGAGAGCTCGCGCGCACCGGCGTTCAGCGCGCGGACGACGCCGCCAGCCGACAGCACGCTCTCGAAGACCTTGAACTCGCTGCCGCGGACGAGCTCACCAACGTCGTGGATCTCCAGGCCAAAGCGCGTGTCGGGGCGGTCGATGCCGTAGCGCGCGATGGCGTCGGCGTAATCGATCCGTGGCCAGGGTGTCGGCGCCACCGCCAGTCCGCCGACCTCGAAGACGCGCGCCATCACCGCCTCGGTCAGCGCGATCACGTCCTCCTCGCCGACGAACGACAGCTCGACGTCGAGTTGCGTGAACTCGGGCTGGCGATCGGCGCGCGTCGCCTCGTCGCGGAAGCAGCGCGCGATCTGGAAGTAGCGCTCGAAGCCGGCCAGGACGAGCAGCTGCTTGAAGAGCTGCGGTGATTGCGGCAGCGCGTAGAAGCTGCCGGGCGACGTCCGTGCGGGCACGAGAAAGTCGCGCGCCCCCTCCGGTGTAGCGCGGGTGAGAATCGGCGTCTCGATCTCGAGAAAGTCGCGCGCGGAGAGCTCCTCACGGATCGCCGCGACGATCTCGTGGCGTAGGACGATCGCGTCGCGCATCACCGGGCGGCGGAGGTCGAGCGAGCGGTAGCGCAGTCGCAGCGCCTCGTCGACGTCGACGTCCTCATCGATCGGGAAGGGCGGTGTCGGCGAGCTCGCGAGCTCGCTCAGCTCGCTGACGGCGAGCTCGATCTCGCCAGTCGGCAGGCCCGGGTTGACCGTCGTGCCCTCGCGCGCGACGATCATGCCGAGGACGCTGATGACGCCCTCGCTGCGCAGGTCGTGGGCGGCCGCGTGGGCAGCCGGCGCGCTCTCGGGGTGAAAGACGAGCTGGAGCAGGCCGGAGCGGTCGCGCAGGTCGATGAAGATCAGGCCGCCGTGATCGCGGCGGCGGTGGATCCAGCCGGCGACGCGCGCCTCGCTGCCGACGTCGCCGGCGCGGAGGTCTCCGGCCCAGCGCGTGCGGTATTCGTTGGCTGCGGGCGGTTGCTTCATCTTGCGAGGTCCTGCGTGATCTGCTCGACGATCCGCTCGCGGGCGAGCGCGACCTCGCCCGCTCCGTCGCGGTCGCGCAGCCGCGCTCCGCCTGGCTCGATGATCGCGACGAAGCGGGCGTCGAGGCGGTCGGCGTGCTTCAGCTGGCCCTTGAGCGAGCGTCCGCCGAGCTCGAGCTCGGTCCGCAGCCCGGCCCGACGCGCCGCGATCGCCAGCTCGAAAGCGTCGCTGCGCGCACCGTCGTGGGCAATGTAGAGGTCGGGCGGTGACGGTGGCTCAGGGTCTGGCGCGGAAGCGAGCAGAGCCCGCTCGACACCAGCGGCCCACCCGGCGCCGGGGGTTGGCGGCCCACCGAGCAGCTCGACGAGACCGTCGTAGCGGCCACCGGCGCCGACTGTCGACTGGGCGCCGAGGTCGTCGCAGACAAACTCGAACACGGTGCGGGTGTAATAGTCGAGGCCGCGGACGAGCGCCGTGTCGATCTCGTAGGCGACGCCGGCCGCGTCGAGCAGCTTGCGAACCTCCGCGAAATGCGCGAGGTCATCTGCCGGCAGGCGTTCGAGCAGGCGCGGAGCGCCCGCCATAACCTCGCGCGTGCCCGGATCGTCGGCATCGAATGCGCGCAGCGGGTTGACGTCGATCCGATCGCGGACCGTCTCCGAGAGGCGGGCGGCGTGCGCGCGCAGGTAGCCGGCCAGCTCCTCGCGGTAGTCCGCGCGAGCCGACGGCGTCCCGAGGCTCGAGAGACGCAGCCGCAGGGGACTGACGCCGAGGCGCACGAGCAGCTCGTGGAGCAGCACGATCAGCTCGGCATCGACGGCGGGATCCTCGGAACCGAGGGCTTCGGCACCGATCTGCCAGAACTGGCGGTAGCGACCAGCCTGCGGGCGTTCGGCGCGGAAGAAGCTCTCCAGGTAGTAGAGCTTTACCGGTGCTGCCAGCTTGTGCATGCCGTGCTCGACGTAGGCACGGCAGATCGGCGCGGTGCCTTCGGGGCGCAGCGTCAGCGAGCGGCCGCCACCGTCATCGAAGCTGTACATCTCCTTCTCGACGATGTCCGTCCCCGCACCGACGCCACGGGCAAACAGCTCGGTCGCCTCGAACGCGGGCGTCTCGATCCGGCCGTAGCCGGCGCGCTCGAGCAACTCGCGCGCCGTCTGCTCCAGGCGCAGGCGCAGCGCAGCCTGCTCGGGCAGCACGTCGGCTGTCCCGCGCGGGGCGGTGATCTTCTGGCTCACCCAGCTGCCGGAGTGCGCAGCTCGGCGAGGAACGGGTTGCTCTCGCGCTCCGCTCCGAGCGTGGTGAGGGACATGTGGCCAGGGTAGACGCGCGTCTCGGCGGGATAGCTGTCGAGCAGCTGCGCGAGCGAGGCGAGCAGCGTCGGCCAGTCGCCGCCCGGTAGATCGACGCGGCCGACCGAGCCTGCGAACAGCACGTCGCCGCTGAACAGGGCGCCGTGCTCGGTGACCGCGTAGCTCAGGTGGCCGGGGCTGTGGCCGGGCGTGAACGAGACCTCGAGCTCGAGCCCGGCAAGCTCGAGGCGCTCGCCACCGGAGAGCAGCTCGTCGGCGTCGTAGGACTCGAACGGCCCGAAGCCCGTGTGACCCATGTAGGCGTCGAGGTCGGCGAGGATCTCACGCTCGAGCGTCGGGGCGTAGACCGGCGCACCGGTGTGGCGGGCGAGGGCGGCCACGGCGCCGACGTGGTCGAAGTGGGCGTGGGTGATCAGGATCGCCTCGATCGTGACGCCGAGCGTGTCGATCGCAGCGATCAGGCGCTCCGGTTCGGCGCCCGGATCGATCAGCAGCGCGCGATCGGATTCCGCAGCCCGGACGACGTAGGTGTTCTCGGCGACCGGGCCGACGGTGAACGAGCTGACTTCGAGCGCGCCGCTCACTGGGCCGCCTGCTTCTTCCTGTACCGACGGTACATCCAGAGGTCCGTGTAATAGATCATCGGGGCGTAGATGCAGAGCACGACCGGCACGAGGATCAGGGTCGAGGTGACAGGGCGATGCAGCAGGACCGTCGAGATCGCGTAGACGACGATCGCTGCGACGACTGCGCGGATGCCGGCGCTCTTCCAGGTCGGCGGCTGCTCGTAGCGCTTCGGCTTCGCGGATCCCGAGCCCTTCGAGCCGCGCCCGCCGCGGCTGCCACCGCGCCCGCCGCTGCCCCCCTTCTCGGCCGCGGTCGGCTTGCGACCGGTGCGACCGCGCGCCTCGATCATCCCCGCGGCGTTGCCGCGGTGCTTCGTCGAGCGTCGAGTTTTCGAGGTGCGAGCCATCGTCGAGCTAGAAGGGTAATGCGTTCTCGGCAACCTGGCGGGAGGGGTCAAAGCCGCGGATCTCGAGATCATCGGGAAATGCCTCGAGCGCGGCGCGCGGGACGAGCCCGACGATCTCCGCGGCGGCGACTTCTGCATGCGCTGCGACACGCTCGACGATCGATGCCAGCGAGATCGCAAACGGGTCCTCAACATTCATCGAGACCTGCGCGATGCCGCCGCGCGCCGCCAGGCTGACACCGATCGCGGCGAGCCGACCGGGCTCGCGAATCCGCCCCGCGATCCCCTTCGCTGTCTCGAGGTCCGCCGGCTTGGCGAGCTCGAGGTTGAACGCAACGAGCGGCGGGCGGGCGGCGATCAGCGTGGCCCCCGCGGTCGGGTGCAGCGCGCGTGGGCCGAAGTCGGGCGCCAGCTCGCCAGCGGCGATCCGGACGGCGAGCGCCGCGCGCCCGCCGCGACGCAGATCGGCGCGCGTCCGACCGTTCCCGAGCACGCCATAAAGGAAGACCGGCAGCTCGAGCTCGGTCGCGACCAGGTCGGCCGCGAGGAGCGCCTCGACACATGCGGCGCCGCGGAGCGCCGTGGTCCAATAGACGATCGGCGCGACATCGATCGCGCCGACGTGCGGATGCGCGCCGCGCGGCTGCCCGAGGTCGATCGTTGCCACCGCCTCGCGGGCGCCCGCGAGCAGCGCGTAGGCGAGGCGACCAGGCTCGCCGGCCAGCGTGAACACCGCGCGGTGGTGGTCGGCGTCGGCGTGGCAGTCGAGCAGCCGGGCCCGGGTCGAGAACGCGGCGGCGATCGCATCGAGGACCGTCGTGTCGCGGCCCTCGGAGACGTTCGGGACGGCGAGCAGTGGAGCTGCGCTGGGCACGCCCGGACGATACGCGCCGCGCGCGAGCGGGCACGGTGACGCCCCCCCCCGCGCCTGCGCGAGCCCGCGTGCGCCGGGAGTGCACGCTCAAACGAGCTCGCTCGCGGCTACACTCAGCCTCCCCGCCGGAGTAGCTCAGTCGGTTAGAGCAGCGGAATCATAATCCGCGTGTCGGGGGTTCGAGTCCCTCCTCCGGCATTCCCCCCCGGGCGCACTGCGACCTGCGCCGGACGCGCGATACCAGGAGTCAAAGGCGGCGTCAGACCTGTCGAAGACGCGTGTGTGGGATCCAACGCGCGGATTGGAGCCCGTCGTCGGCGTGTGGCCGCTCCACTGAAAGAGGCCGTCGCCGCACCGGGAATCCGACGAGATCAACGGTCGGTCGCGGCCGAGCTGCGCCTCGGCTCGCTCGCAGGTATGTGGTCGTGGCGGCGGAGCGAGCTACTCCGACTTGTCCGCGCGGTTCCCCAATGGGCGTGGGCGTTCGCCCTTTATCTGGGCCTCGCTGTCGCGACGATCGGTCACGCTGCGGTGGTCGATCCCGCCGAGGTCTGTGCCTGCAACCGCACCGCGTCCGATCCGACGATCTTCATGTGGTCGCTGTCTTGGTGGCCGCACGCATTGCTGCACCGTCTCAACCCGCTCCTCGCGCGCGTGATCTCGCCGCCCGGCGGTGTCAACGTAGCCGCGGCCACCGCGATTCCTGCGGCCGCGATCGCGGCCTGGCCGGTGACGGCGCTCTTCGGCCCGTTGGTGTCCTTCAACCTCCTGGCGATACTCGGCCCGGCCCTCTGCGGCCTCACCGCCTATCTACTGTGCCGACGGCTGACCGCCCACCACGCGGCATCGCTGATGGGCGGATTCCCTGTTTGGCTTCAGTAGCTACGAGTTCAGCCAGTCCCTCGGGCACACGAACCTAACACTGGTATTCCTGATTCCGGTAATTGTGCGCGTCGCACTTCGACGGTTTGCCGGCGAGCTTTCTCGCGCCCGGTTCATTACCGTCCTAGCAGCGATCTTCGTGCTTCAAGCACTGCTGTCGACCGAGATCCTGTTCGACGTCGTACTTGTCGGTGCCAGCACGCTTGTCATCGCCTTTTTCGCTTTCCCGCGGCGAGCGCCGGTCATCGAGGCGAGCTAACAGTTGTCCGTGTTGAGGGAGCTGGCTCAGTTCGGCGAACTGTTGGTCGATGGTTGCCTGGGGAGTTGTGAACATAATCCGTCAAAGGCTGATCGTCCCGGTGCTCGCGCTCATCCTCACGGTGGGTGCGATTGTCGGCCTCTGGACGGTGCTGGCGCAGGGCAGGACAAGTCGCCAAGCACAGGTGCGGATAAGCACGTTGACGCCCGCCGTCGCCCAGCTCCAGTCTGCCCCGTTCAATGCAGATCCGCAGGCCGGCGGCTCGCCGTCGGCAGTACGGGCCGAGATCCGCGGCGATGAAGCATCGATCTCGCACGGACTGACGAGCAGCTCCCAGCCTGGCGTCCCGATCAGCCTGCTCGCGCGCGGACGCACCGACCTGGCCACGATCGAGCCGACGGTGTTGCGCGTCTATCGGCTGGCCGTACGGGGCCTGTCCGTCGTCGCCGCGCGTAGTCCAGCACTCCTTCCGGGACTCCAGAGGAACCTGACCGCTCGCAGCGCTGTCCTTTCGGACGTGCTCGCCCAAATCGGCAGCCTGGACGTCGCCAGTGCAGCCGACTCCCATGACGAGGCCAAGCTCGGGTCGGCCGCCGCGATGCTGCTGCTGCTGATCGCGTTCGTCGTCTTCTACCTTCGCTCGGTCGTGGCCCGGGACGCGATAGTGCGCCTCGCTGGCGACAATGTGGCCGCCCTGCGCGTGAGCGCAGATGAAGCAAGGCAGGCGGCACAGGCCAACGCCGTGGCGCGCGATGAGGCAGTCGAGGCCTCGAACGCGAAATCGATGTTCATGGCGACGATGAGCCACGAGTTGCGCACGCCGCTCGCCGGCGTGATCGGCATGACCGAGCTCGCGTTGGATACCGATCTCGATCCCCAGCAGCACGACTACATCCAGATGGCGCACTCCGCTGCGCAGGGACTCCTGCTGGTGATCGGCGACATCCTCGACTACTCAAAGCTCGAAGCCGGCAAGATCGCGCTTGACGAGAGCAACTTCTCCCTGCGCGAGACGATCGGCGAGGCCTGCGCGATGCTGCTGATCGCAGCACGAGGCAAGCGCATCGGACTCGACGTCGACATCGCCGCCGACCTACCGGCATGGCTCTCGGGCGACGGCCCGCGCCTACGCCAGGTTGTCACGAACCTCGTTTCCAACGCCATCAAGTTCACCGACCAAGGCACGGTGACCGTGACGGCGAAGGGGACGCCGGTCGCCGGGGCGACACGCGTCCGAGTCGAAGTCAGCGACAGCGGAATCGGGATCGATCCCGAGATCCTGCCGCGACTGTTCGAGCCGTTTACCCAGGCCGACAACTCGACCGCACGGAAATACGGCGGCACGGGTCTCGGCCTAACGATCTCGACGCGTCTGATCGAAGCGATGGGCGGCGAGATCGGCGCGACGAGCGAGCCCGGGCGGGGCAGCACATTCTGGTTTGAGGTGCGCCTGCCGGTAGCCGAAATGAGCGAGCAACTTCCACGAACGCTCGACGGGCGATCCGCGCCAGCAGCACTGGGCCCTCCCGCGTCCGAGCAACTGATCCTCGTCGCCGACGACGACCCGATCAACCAGATCGTCGCGGCCAGCATGCTCGAAAAGATCGGCTACCAGACGGACATCGTTAGCGACGGGAGAGAGGCCGTAGCCGCCACCGAGCAAGCGACGTACGCCGCGGTGCTGATGGACTGCCAGATGCCCGGGATGGACGGCTATGACGCAACCCGCGAGATCCGTCGCCGTGAGAACGGGAAAAGGCGCCTGCCAATCATCGCGCTAACCGCCTACAAACTCCCGGGCGACCGCGAGAAATGCCTCGCCGCCGGAATGGACGACTACCTCAACAAGCCAGTCACGCCAACAGTCCTGCATGAAGCGCTCAGGCGACACATTGCCGCATCTCCCGATCCGGTCCTCCCGCCGAGCCGCTGACCGGCACACGCGGCGACGGCGCGGGCCCTCAGTCCCCGATGAGGACTACACTGGAGGGGAACGTCCACCATTGAGTGTCGTGCTCCCGCATTCTTCAGTGGCCTTGCTGACCGCGGAGCTTCAAGGGGCCGCATATGTCTGATTCCTCCCCCCCGCAAGGGGCCGGGCCGCCAGCACCGTCGCAGACGTTCAGCGAGCTGACCAAAGAGATCGCTAGACGCAATGAAGAGGCACACAAGGCGGCGCGCGCGCTGCGCGCGTCCAGTGGAAAACTGGCCCGCGAGCAGATACGGGCGCGCGAGCTGCGCTGACCAGCGCAGGCCGGCACCGTCGGCCGGCTAGATGGGGGGTGAGCGGCGACCGGAGTCGCGTTGAGAAGCGCTCCGGGTGCCGCGGCGACGCGCCCGGGGCCATGGGCCGGCTTTGGTGGCGCGCAGGTCGGCCGGTATCGTCCCGGCGGTGCCAACCGGTCCCTTGCTCGTGTGCGTCGTCGAGATCCCGAAGGGGACGCGCAACAAGTACGAGTACGACGCTCAGCTCGGTGGGATCAAGTTCGATCGTCTGCTGATGAGCGCCGCGACCTATCCGACCGACTATGGCTATCTGCGTGGGACGCTTGGTGAGGACGGCGATCCGCTCGACGCCCTGGTGTGTCTCTATGAGCCGACGTTCCCTGGCTGCCTGATCCCCGTCAAGGCGATCGGGATGTTCGAGATGACCGATGAGAAGGGGATCGACGACAAGATCATCTGCGTCCCCCTCAACGACCCGTACTGGAGCCCGTACGAAGAGGTCGACGACCTGCCGCTGCTGCTGCGCCAGGAGATCGAGCAGTTCTTCGCGATCTACAAGGATCTCGAGGAGGGCAAGGCCGTCGAGATCGGCGGCTGGCATCCACGCGAGGTGGCGCGCGAGACGATCGCCGAGTCGCAGCGGCGCCTTACCCAGCAGCAGAGCTAGCGCCACTGTCCAGAGCCGGCCGCGCTGCCGGCTAGAGCCAACGAGCGCGGGAGCGTCCGACGCGGTGCTTGCTGGCGCGCCCGCGGAGCGGCTCGTGGCGAATGATCACCGGTGAGCGGTAGACCGGTCGCGTCGGCGCAACAGGAGCTGCTGCGACAGGGACCACGATCAAACCGTCGAGTGCCTGAGCTAGAAGTTCGCGGCGGAGGTCTTCCCTTGATCGGTCCATGGCGATCGTTATCGGCGCTGGGCGCCTGGGGATGAGCTTGTACGGACCGGCGGTCCGCCGCTTGCGTGCCGATCAGGCCAAATCGTCGTGACGCCGCTGTGCGCAAAGGCCCCGCCGCGGTTTCGCGCACCGCCGTCGGGGTATTCCCCGTGTGTCCGACACGAGCCAGCAGAGGAGGTCCCAGATGCCGCCTAGAGGGGTCAGCAAAGGCAGCAAGCGCGAACGCCAGTACGAGCACATCAAGGACAGCGAGCTCGATCAGGGCGCTTCCTTGCGGCGCGCCGAGGAAATCGCCGCGCGGACCGTTAACAAGGCGCGCGCTCGCAGTGGCGAGGCGCGGAGCAGCACGCGCACATCGACCGCGGACATCTCGTCGGGTCTGCGTTCGGGCAGGCCAGGCCCGCGCGGGCGGACGCGCGATCGGCTCTACGCGGAGGCCCGCAGGCTCGGCGTGGACGGTCGCTCGCAAATGAACGAGGCTCAGCTCGAGCGCGCGGTCGAAGCAAAGAAGGCCTAAGCCAAGCAAGGGACCAGAGGACTCGCGCGGAGCTCCGTCGAACTGGGGACAAAGTCGTCGATCGCGACGGTGCGCCGTCACCTACACTCCGCACCAATGGACACCGAGCCGTTTGGGTTGGAGTTCCCGAAGGCGCGCGCCGCACTCGTCTATGCCGAGCGCCGGCACCAGGGACAGCTGCGCAAATGCGGCGGTCCGTTCATTCTGCATCCGCTCGAGGTAGCTGAGCTGCTGCGCGACGCCGGCGCGTCAGACGAGCTTGTCGCGGCAGGGCTCCTGCACGACGTGACCGAGAAGACGGCCACCGCACCCGCGGACGTGCGTCGGCGTTTCGGGGCCCGCGTCGCGAAGCTGGTCGACGTGGTCAGCGAGGACCCCGCGATTGCGAGTTACAGGGCTCGCAAGGCCGCATTGCGCGAGCAGGTAGCCGTCGCGTGTGAGGACGCTCTAAAGCTGTTTGCCGCCGACAAGCTCTCAAAGGTCAACGAGCTCTTGCGCTACGAGGTCGAGGCCCCGGCCCGACGGATCGAGCATTACCGGCGCAGCGTCGAACTGCTCCAGACGCTGCTCCCCGGTTACGCGCTGACAGACCGGCTCGCGGCCGACTTCGCGCGACTCGAGTCGCGCCTGCCGGTCGGATCCGGCGGGGGCAACTAGCCGCTTGCGGCCACGCGCGGCGCCTGATCGGCGTCGTCGCCGTTGCTAGCGGCGTCCTGAGGGATCCAGCGCATCAGCACCTCGGCGAGCGCCGCGTGCCCCATCGGCTTACTGATGTAGTCGTCCATCCCGGCGGCGAGACAGCGCTCGCGATCGCCGTCCATTGCGTGCGCGGTCATCGCAATCACCGGCGTGTGGCGCGCGCTGCCTTCGCGTCGGCGTAGTTCGGCCGTCGCGGCATAGCCGTCGAGGCCGGGCATCTGGCAGTCCATCATCACGGCGTCGTAGCGGCGGTCATCGAGCGCGTGGAGCGCCTCGCGACCGTTGCCGACGACCTCGGTGCGGCAGCCTGCGCGCTCGAGCGCGCGCGTTGCGACGATCTGGTTGACGGGACTGTCCTCGGCGACAAGGACGAGCGGCGGGGTCGTCCACGACGGCGCGGGGCCGGCGCCGCCGCTCGCGTGTGCCGCGAGCGGGATCTCCGCGCAAAGGGCCGCGTCGAGCTCGAACTCGAACCAGAATACGCTGCCCTTCCCGAGCTCGCTCTCGGCGCGAATACTCCCGCCCATCAGCTCGACAAGCTCACGGACGATCGCCAAGCCGAGGCCGGTTCCGCCATACAGGCGCGTCGTCGAGACATCGGCCTGCGTGAACGGCTCGAACATTCGCTCGAGGCCGGCGGGGTCGATCCCGATGCCGGTGTCGCTGACAGCGATCGCGATCCGCGTTACGGTCTCGCTCTGTGCGCGCGAGCTGACGCGCACGCCGACGGCGCCCTCGCCGGTGAACTTGACGGCGTTCGAAACAAGGTTCAGCAGCACCTGCTGCATGCGTCGGGCGTCGCCGCGCGCGCGCTGGGGCACCTCCGGTTCGATCTCGAGCTGGAACTGGAGGCCCTTTTCGCGCGCTTGGATCGCTGCGACCGCGCAGGTCTGCTGGATCGTCTCGTGGAGGTTGAAGTCGTTGATATCGAGCTCGATGTGGCCGGTTTCCAGCTTCGAGATGTCGAGAATGTCGTTGATCAGAGCAAGCATCTGCTCCCCCGAGCGCGAGACCTGCTCGGCAAAGCCGCGCTGCTCACCCGTCAGCTCGCTCGCCAGCAGCAGGTCCGTCATCCCGATCACGCCGTTCATCGGCGTCCGTATCTCGTGACTCATGTTCGCGAGAAACGCCGACTTCATGTTCGAGGCCTCGACAGCGCGGTCACGAGCAACCGCCAACTCGCGCGCGTTGCGGCTGCGCTCAGTGACGTCGTCAAAGAGCGCGAGGCGACACGGACGTCCGTCGAGGTCGATGTTGTTGCTGCTGATCTCGACGTCGATGATGCTGCCGTCGCGGAGGCGGTGTCGTCCGGGGTAGCCGCCAGCGGCGCCGGCGTCGGTGGGCCGTCCGCCGTGCGGATGCGCTAACAGGTATGCGCGAACCGCGTCGATGTCTTCTTCGGGAAGGAGGTCGAGAACCGTCATCGCGGTGAGCTCGTCGCGCGAGTAGCCGTACTTCGTGACCATCGCGTCGCTGACTGTGACGATCTGGAGCGTGTCACGGTCATAGGCTGCGAGCGGCTCCGGATTCTGCTCGAACAGCATCTGGTAGCGATCCTCGCTCGAGCGCAGCTGCTCGCGCGCCTGGCGGAGCGCCGGTCTGAAGGCGAGACGGATGCCGGTCAGGATCAGCGTGATCGTGGCGAGGGCGACCGCCAGAGGCCCGAGGTGGTACTCGTTGCCGATCACGAGGATGACCAAGCTCGAGCAGGTCACGAAGCCGGGTAGAACGAAGCCCGAGAGGCTGCGCAGCATCAGCCGGCTCGAGCCGCCGTCGCCGACCCACATTGACATCGCGAAGACGAGGATTGAGGTGGGCCACGCGATGCCGTTGACGATCTGACCGAGAGTCGAGGTCGAGGCGACGAAGTTGAAGGTGTCGCCGGCGGCGTTGATCGCCATGCCTACGGCGAGCAGCACGAGCGTTGAGCGGCTCCTGCCGCTGACGACCACGCTGCTTCCGGCGACGATTCCAAGCAGCACCAGGTCGCATACCGGATAGGCAAGCGTCGTCGCCGAAGCGAGCGAGGATCCCTCGACAAGCCGCTCGAGACCGTGGAAGGCGACGCCGCTGCAGAGGGCGGCCATGCCGAGCGCGGCGATTGCGCCGTCGAGCCAGTTGGCCTGTTCCCCGCGCTTGATCTCCTGGCGCGTGTAGAGCAGGATCGCGACGAAGGCGAACGGAAAGAAGCCGAGGTAGAAGAGGTCTGCGAGAGAGGGCGTCGGCGGCGTCCCCCCGTTGAGCGACTCGATCGTGAAGACGAGGTCTCCGGCGGTCCACGATAGGCAGGCCGCGCCCATGATCAGCGCCACGCGCCCGTGTCGACGGCGGCCGATTCCGCGGGCCAGGCACAGCCCGCTGGCGATCAGCTCGAACGCAACAACCGCCCAGCCGTCGAGCACCGGGACGAAGTTCCAGCTGCGGCGCAGGATGAGGAACGCGAGATAGCCCGCGAGCAGCAGGCCAAGGACGACGAAAGCCGCCCACACGCCTTTCGCGGTGCGATCCGACGGTTGCGCTTCACCCATGCGTGATTGGGCGCGCGGCGCGGGCCGCAGATCCGGTCTTACAGCCATGTAGTGCGATATCGGCAGCTCCACGCATGGGTTTGAGCCACCGGGCCAGCGCGGGACGACCGTGCTACACACTCCAGCAATCGATTCCGCATGCAGATCGGCTGGAGTTCCACGAGGGCTCCGGTCAACGGCGACGGGTCCGCGTGCCTGAGCATGCCGGCGATCTGCTTCACGAATGCCGCGGGCGCCGGGCCTCTTTGGAGCTGCGCTTGTCGCTGCGAAACCGTGAAATCGCGGCTCAGCTGCGCGGGCGAGCCGCCTGCGCGAGCGGGGCCGGGCCGAGCTGGCGCTCGCTGGCGCCAAGAGCGCGGCTGATCGTGACGAGGCCGTCGATCAGCTCGTCGAGCTGGTCTGCTGCCGCGGCGCGGAGCGCGCCGTCCTCGAAGTCCGAGCTCATGAGGTAGCAGGCGACCGGCGCGAGCAGAGCACCGAAGAACGCAAGCACGTCGCGCAGATGGCGCTCGGCCCCAAGGTAGTGCTGCGGCGCGGCGCCCATCGAGATTATCCCCACCGGCTTGCGCGCGAGCGCGGAGACCGGCAGCTGGTCGAGCAGGTTCTTCAGGGCGCCGGTCAGCGAGCCGCGGTAGACCGGCGTCGCGAAGATCACGGCGTCGGCGGCGCTGACTTGCTCGATGACGCGCGCTGTGTCATCGCCCAGCTGATCAGCGGGGCGGCCGTCGGCGAGCGCGACATCCAACTCGGCCAGATTGAGGAGGGTCGTGCTGAGCGCGTCGCGCGAGCGCGCACGATCGAGCATCGCCTCGACGGCGCCTTGCAGGCGGCCGGGCGCTGTAACGCTGCCGAGGACCGCCACGATCTCGACCTGCTCGCTCATCTGGTCCCTTCGTCGCGCTCGCAGGCTGCACGATAGCCCACCCCACTCCCGCTGAAAGCGCACCACCGCCGCTGATGGGGGCGCCACCAGCTGCCGATGAACTTGACCGAACCGTCAAGACGGAGAGGTATCCGCGTGGCCGATGAAGGCATTCTCGACGAGCACAGCGCGATCGGCGCGACTTCGCCGACGCCGCGTGCGCACGCCGGTCGCCGGTCGACGCGGCGCGGCTGGCTCGCGCGACTGCGCCTGACCCAGCAGCGCTTCCACTACTACGGATACAGCCGCTGGATCGTCGCGTCGATCCTCGTCCTCGCGGGAGGGACGCTGGTCTCGCTGGTCGGCGATCACGCCGTTGCGAGCACCGACGCGCAGCGCTCGCATCTCGCATTCGCGCGATCGACAACGGCGATTGCCTCGGCTGTCACGCTCGGCCTCGAGCACGAACAGGATCTCGAGCTCGCCGCCGGCGCGTCGGTCGTCGACCACCGTCACGCAACCGAAGCGAAGTTCCTGACCTGGGCGCGCGCGATCGACGCAGGTCAACGCTACCCGGAGCTCGTCGGTGTCGGTTACGTGGTCGCCGTTCCCGCCGCGAAGCTCCGCGCGTTCGTCGCGAGCCCGAATGCTCGTGCGCTGATCGAGGCGTCGCGCAAGGCCTTCGCGCTGCAGCCGTCGGGCAAGCGAGCCTTCTACTGCCTCAACTCGGTCGCCTACGGGCGCCAGCTCGCGTTCGCCCCACCCCCCGGGCTCGACTTCTGTGGTACCCAGCCGCTCTGGGCGACGCGCTTATCGGGTCGCCCGAGCATCACCGTTGCCCATTTCGGTGGCGCGACGATCCTGTGCATCGTCACACCGGTCTACCGCGGCGGAGCGGTCCCGGCCACGACCGGCGCCCGCCGACACGACTTCCTCGGCTGGACCGACATGGAGCTGATGCCGAAGGTCCTCCTGCTCGCGGCGCTGCGCGGACACCCGGGCGTCGCGCTAGTCCTGCACACGGGGCCCGGCTCGGCGGCGACGATCCACAGCGGCAGGCCGACCGCCGGGTCGACGGTGGTCCGGACGAGCCTCAGCGATGGCACGACGCTCGACACCTTCGGCGCCGTCGCGAGCGCCGGACTGTTCGCCGACGGCACAGCGCTCAGCCTGCTCGTTACGGGCATGCTGCTCACGCTGCTGCTGGCGCTGCTCGTCTTCCTGCTCGGCACCGGACGCGCTCGCGCATTCCGCCTCGCGCAGGAGAAGACTGTCCAGCTTTCCGAGGAGGTCGTCCTCAGCAGCCTTGCGCGCGACGAAGCCGTCGAAGCGTCGAATGCCAAGTCGGTCTTCGTTGCGATGGTCAGCCACGAGCTCCGGACGCCACTGTCGGGCGTCATCGGGACGAGCGAGCTACTGCTCGACACCAACCTCGACCCTGAGCAGCAGGAGTACGCGGAGATCGTGCGCAGCTCGAGTGAAAGCCTGCTGCTGGTGATCAACGACATCCTCGACTACTCGAAGATCGAGGCCGACAAGCTCGAGCTCGAGATCACCAGCTTCTCACTCGACGCGCTGATCACCGAGTCTGCCGCAGCGCTCACCCCGGTGGCTCGCGGCAAGGGCATCGCGCTCGAGCTCGACGGGGTCGAAGATCTCGGCTGGGTTCGCGGCGATCCTGGCCGCCTGCGACAGGTCGTGATCAACCTGCTCTCCAACGCCGTCAAGTTCACGAGCGTCGGTGTCGTTCGGCTGACGGCCCAGACGACCAAGACCGCCGACGGCATCAGCCTGCGGATCGAGGTCTCAGACACCGGCATCGGGATCGAAAGCACCGCGCTCGAGCACATCTTCCAGCCGTTCACGCAGGCCGACAGCTCAACCACTCGCAAGTACGGCGGCACCGGGCTCGGCCTGACGATCTCGGCTCGGCTGATCGAGCTGATGGGCGGGGAGATCGGCGCCGAGAGCAAGGCCGGCGTCGGTAGCAGATTCTGGCTCGCGATCCCGTTGCAAACCACGGCTCGCGGTGAGCAGCTGCCCAAGCGACCGAGCTTCAGCGCGCAGGGCACGCGCGATGACGACGGCAATCTCACTGATGCGGCGCCGCTCGTGCTCGTCGCCGAGGACAGCGCCGTCAACCAGATGCTCGCAGCGCGGATCCTCGACAAATGCGGCTACCGATCAGTCGTCGTCGCCAACGGTCTCGAAGCCGTCGCCGCGGTCGAGCAAGACAGCTACGCAGCGGTGCTGATGGATTGCCAGATGCCGGAGATGGATGGCTACGACGCCACGCGGATGATCCGCCGCCGCGAGGCGCCCGGCGTGCATCTGCCGATCATCGCCACCACCGCGCACTCGATGAGCGGTGATCGCGAGAAGTGCCTCGCCGCCGGAATGGACGATTACGTCAGCAAGCCGATCCG
>Ga0181525_10000302_pt1 | contig 43690 bp, 39 predicted proteins | sample PEATcosm2014_Bin_48_FD_121100 | JGI IMG/M metagenome (GOLD analysis project Ga0181525, IMG submission 121100) | Peatland microbial communities from MTU Mesocosm Facility, Houghton, MI, USA - PEATcosm2014_Bin06_10_metaG | ecosystem: Environmental > Terrestrial > Soil > Wetlands > Peat | place... | reverse complement strand
GTGGGGCGGACCCCCTGGTCCGCGGCCGACGCCCTCGTCGGCCTTTTCACACGTCCACGCGCCTGATCTCGTAGGCGAAGAGCGGGTCCGGGGGACCCGCGCGGACCAGGGGGTCCGCCCCACTATTAAGCCAGAATTCGCGACTCCTCGAAAACTAAGTGACATTGGGCACGAGTGCCTGCGCCACATGGGGGTTAGTTGTCTCGCAGTGCGCGCACTGGATCGGTACGCGTGGCCCGCATGGCCGGAAGCAGGCTCGCGGCGAGCGAGACGAGGGTCATGACCAGGAATGCCAGTCCGAAGGAAGCGGGATCGCGGGGGCTGACTTTGTAGAGCAGGTCGCCCAGCAAGCGGGTCAATCCCAGGGCGATGCAGGAGCCGACAACTACACCCGCTAGCGTCAAGGCGAGTCCACGCGCCATGACGATGCGCAGCAGATCCGCGGCGTTCGCGCCGAGCGCCATTCGCAGGCCGAGTTCGCGCGTGCTCTGCGACACCGCGTACGACGCTACGCAATACAGCCCGACTGCAGCGAGCAGCAGTGCGATGCCGCCGAAGATCGCGAGCAGGGTAACCGTCGCGCGCTGGCTCCAACTTCTCCGGTTCACCTGTTCCCGCATCGTGATGACTTCTCCAGGAGCGAGGTCGCGATCGATGGCCTTCACCTCGCGCACCAGCGTATTGGCCAGCGCCGCGGGGCTGAGCCGGGTACGAATCTGGAAGTTCTGGACACCGGGCGCGCCTTGGAGCAGCGGTGTGAAGAAAAAGGGCTTGGCGGTTTCGAGCAAGGTGGCGTACTTGGAATTCCTGGCGACGCCGACCACCTGCAGCCAGCGGCCATTCACCTGAAGCCGCTTGCCGACCGGATTCTCGCCACGCCAGAAACGCTGCATCATGGCTTCGTTCACGACGGCGACCGGCAGCGAGGTTTCGTCGTCGGCGACGGTAAACTCCCGACCCGAGAGCAGCGGAATTCCCATGGTAGCGAGGTAGCCGGGTCCGACATCGTCGTAATCGACCGTTGTCTGTTCACCGGCCTCTGGCACAAACCCATCGACGCCGATGGCCGCCGAGGGATACATGCGATAGCTGAACGGCACGGTGCGCGACCAGGCAATCGCCTCGACGCCGCCGATCGCGCGGACACGATCGTTTAACTGATTCTGAAAATTCCGCATGCGCGGCCCGTCGTAGCCGGCGCCGACCATGTCGACGGAGCTGGTGAGCACGCTTTGGGTGGAAAAGCCAACGTCGGTATCCTGCATGGCTCGGAGACTCTTGACCAGCAAGCCCGCTCCGACCAGCAGAATGAAGCTCAGCGATACCTGGACCAGGACCAGGCTGGAGCGGATCCAGGCTTTCCCACGCGCACCCACCACGCCGCCCGATTCGGATTTCATGGCGCCGGCAAGGTCGATCTTGCTGGCCTGCATGGCCGGAACCAGGCCGAACAGCAGCGTGGAGACCAGGCACACTCCGGCGCTAAGCGCCAGGACGCGCAAATCCATTTCAGCCGGCAGATTAATCACGATACCGGCGGGAGTGGGCCGAAACAGCAGCTTGATCAGGTTGCGGCACCAGTTCGCGAGTAGGAACCCACCAGCGGCTGAGGCTACCGACAGAAGTAGACCCTCAGTGAGAAGTTGGCGCAACAGCCGCCAGCGCCCGGCGCCCATGGAGAGCCGGACGGTCATCTCATGCCGCCGGGCAAATGACCTGACTAGCAGCAGGTTGCCGACATTGGCACAGGCGATCAGCAGCACCAGGCACGCGACCACCAGCGAAATCCGGAGCGTGGGGAGCAAGGAGCCGGCATTGTTGAATGGCGTTTGCGATAACGGATACAGTTTGTAGCCGTGGCCGCGATCGGTCTCTGGATAAGCTACTTCCAGCCGTTTTCCGATGGCCGAGATTTCCGCCTGGGCCTGCTCGATGGTCACGCCGGGCCTCAGAAACGCGAAGCCCTCGCTCCAGCGCGCGCCCCGGTTGTCGAGCTTGTAGCCGCCACCCTCGAAGGCCTCCTCCATCGAAGCCGGAACCCAGAATTGGAACGAATAGCCGACGAAGGTGCCGAAGAACCCTTCCGGCATGACCCCGATGATGGTGTATTGCACGCCGTTCAGCCTTTGCGCTTTGCCGACGATCGCCGGATCGCCGCGGTAGCGGTCCTTCCAGGCCTGGTAGCTGATGACCGTGACCGGATGGGCGTTGCGACCGAAGTCCTCGGCCGGATCGAAGGCGCGGCCAAGGATCGGCCGGATGCCCAGGGCTTCGAAATAGTTGGAGGAAACGACGCTGCCGATAGCCGGGTCAGCATGTTCGCCGATGTTGAGCTTGGCGCTGCCGATGTGCTCGGCGATGAAGGCATCGATCAGCGTGGAACTGCTTCGCAGGTCCTGGAGGTCGGGCCAGGAGATATCAGTACGGCCGTTGCGATCGGTGCCGGTGATGGCTACCATCCGGTCCTGGTTCACCACCAGGGGGAACGGGCGCAGAAGAATTCCCTCGATCCAACTGAAGACGGCCGTGGTAGCGCCGATTCCCAGGCTCAGACAGAGGAACGCGAGAAGCGAGACGCCCGGGCTGCGCCGGAGCATGCGGATTCCGAAGAGAAGGTCTTGAATCATACTTATGGGCAGGTTGTCATTGTTTGTGGCAGGCACGAGTGCCCAATGTCACTTAGTTATCCCACAGCCGGACCTGCGGATCCGTTGTGGGGCGGACCCCCTGGTCCGCAGCCGACGCCCTCGTCGGCCTTTTCAAACGTCCACGCGCCTGATCTCATTGGCGAAGAGCGGGTCCAGGGGACCCGCGCGGACCAGGGGGTCCGCCCCACAATTAAGCCAGAATTCGCGACTCCACGAAAACTAAGTGACATTGGGCACAAGTGCCCGCGCCACGTTCGACAGGACTGGAGGGCGGCGGCGGAACGTTTAGTATAGGTAACCACGCGCCCTGTCGCCTGTCAATGCTGTTCGGAGCCATGTGATTCTCTTGTGAACCGACGTATAATTCGTGTGGCCAGGGTACGACGGCGAAAGGAGCTTCATTGACTAGCACAGGCAGAGTAAGCGAGCTTCGGTTTGAGCCGCCGGGTCCAGGCTTTTGGGAACTCGACCCGGTTCACTTTCCGCGTCCGGCGACGCGGTATTGGACCGAAACCCATCCAGAATCTTTTAAACGAGGCACCAGCGAGTTCGCGCGGCTTTACGGCATGTTGATCGACTCGCTCGAAATGGCCTACGTCAACGGCTTCGCGTACAGAGCCGTGAGGCCAGTTGCGGAAGAAGAGGTTCCCAAGCGCTTCCAACGGGCGGCGGAAGTGATTGAGCGGAAGTTCTGGCGGGAACAGTTGAACGACTGGAATGAGAAGATCAAGCCGGCGTCGATAAAGGCTCACCTGGAGTTGCAGTCGGTTGACCCCGATGGGCTCTCAGACGATGCGCTGGCCGCGCATCTGACGCGCTGCCGCAATCACCACGCGGAAATGGGCTATCAGCACATGCGCTTCACGGCCGCGGCGATTGTGCCGACGGGAGACTTCCTGGCGCACGTGGGAGACTGGACGGGCCTCCCGCCAGCCGAGCTGCTGGGTTTAATGCGCGGCGCCTCTCCGGTGTCGGCGGGCGCCTCCACGCAGCTCGAACGGTTGATCGCCGCGATCCGGAAGGATCCCCGCGCACAGAAGCAGCTCGAGTCAGAGGACGACCCGGGCCGCGTGCTCGAAGCGCTGCGCTCGCTCGATGGCGGAACCGGCGCCGCAGTATCCGAGTATCTCGACCTGGTGGGATACCGGCTCCTTGATGGCTTCGATATCTCGAATCCATACGCGCTCGAGTTGCCGGACGCGCTGCGCCGCGCCATTCGCGCAGCAGTTGCGGGGACCGGCGCCGGCGCGTCGGACGTGGAAGGTCGGATCGCGGATGTGCGCGGAAAGGTGCCCGAGCAGCATCGGGCGGAGTTCGACGGACTGCTGGAGGAAGCGCGGCTTACCTACCCGATCCGCGACGAGCGCGGGGTATTCAGCGATATCTGGGCCTCGGGGCTGATGCGTCGGGCCGCGCTGGCGTGTGGCCGCCGGCTGGCCGCCAAAGGGCGGATCCACGAAACCGAGGATTTCATCGACGCCGGAATTGACGAGATGCGCGCGCTGCTTTCGGGTGCGGGCGGACCCTCCGCGGACGAACTGGCGAAGCGGCGGGAATCTCGCGCGTCTCACACTGCCAAGGAAGCCCCGCTGGTGCTGGGCACGCTGCCGCCACCGCCTCCGGACCCATCCGGGTTGCCGCCCGCGGCCGCACGCATAATGCGCGCTACGGGCATCGCGTTAAAGGCGCTTTTCGGCAGTTCCGAGGCGGCGCACGAGACACACATGCTCCGCGGGTTGGCGGCGAGCCGGGGCGTCTACGAAGGGCCGGCGCGGCGAGTCTCGCATCCCTCCGAGTTCGACCGCATCATCCGGGGCGACGTACTGGTGACCGAATCGACCACTGAAGCGTTCAACATTCTTCTGCCGCTGCTGGGGGCGATTGTCACGGATAGCGGCGGCCTGCTTTCCCACTCGGCGATTGTGGCGCGCGAGTACGGGATTCCAGGCGTGGTCGGGACGCGCGAGGCCACTGAGCGCATCAGAGACGGCGCGCGTGTGCGTGTGGATGGCGATGCCGGAGAGGTGACGGTGCTGGGATGAAGCTGGTTGTCCCGCTAGAGAAGGCGGTTGACGACACGATCTTCGGCTCGAAGGCGGTGGGCCTGGGGCAGGCGATTCGCGATGGCCTTCCGGTTCCACCTGGAGTTGCGCTTTCCGGCTCGATCGTCGAAGCCGTTGCAGCCGGCGAGCAGCCCGCTCTCAGGGAAGTCGCAAAGTGGGTCAAGCCGCTAGGCGGTCCGCTTGCCTGCCGCTCATCCGCGGTGGACGAGGACGGGGCCACGGCAAGCTTCGCCGGGCAGCACCTGACTTTGCTCAACGTTCTGTCGGTAGAGGACATGAAGTCGGCGTTGAGCAAGATCTGGTGGTCGGCGAACTCGGACTCGGCAATCACCTACCGGCAGCGCGTCGGCCTGTTCACTCGCCCGAGTGTCGGCGTGGTAGTGCAGGCTCTGCTCAATCCCGAAACCGCGGGAGTGATGTTTACGAGGAATCCCGTCACCGGGGCCGAGGAGCGGGTGATCGAGGCGAGCTGGGGGCTAGGCGAAGCGGTGGTCGCGGGTATCGTCATTCCAGACCACTACCGCGTCGACAGTTCGGGGCGCGTACTCGAGCGGAAGCCCGGACTCAAGAGGGTTGCGGTGCGGGGTGTTCCAAACGGCGGCACGGTGGAGGAAAAAGTTGCAACCGAGCTGGTGGAACGCCTCTGCCTCGACGAGGGCCAGATCCAGGAGTTGAACCGGCTGGCCGGCCGGTGTGAGCAAGTTTATGGGCCCGGCCGGGACGTCGAGTGGGCGATTGCGGGCGGCACGCTTTATCTGCTGCAGTGCAGAGCGATTACGAAGTCGGGGCGATAGGGAGGATCAATGCCAAAGCGAGGGGCGCCCGTCCAGGCCCTACAGAAGGTGCCGCTCTTTGCCGACCTGAACAAGCGCGAGGTGCAGCAGATCGCGCGCCTGTTCAAGGAGCGTCGTTTCTCAGAAGGCGAGACTGTCATCCAGGAGGGCTCGGGCGGGGCTGCATTTTTCGTGATCGAATCCGGCGAGGCAACGGTTTCCATCGGCGGCAAGAAAAAGGCAACCTTGAAGGCAGACGACTTTTTCGGCGAGATCGCTTTGATTGACGGTGGCACGCGCATGGCGACCATCACAGCCTCCACCGAACTTGTCTGTTACGGGCTCACTTACTGGGACTTCCGGCCGCTGGTGGAGGCGAACGGCGTGATCGGCTGGAAGCTGCTCGAGCGGATGGCGAAGATGCTTCGGGCAGCCCGGGAGGGCTAGTGCCGAAGAGCGGGTCTATTACTTTTCGCCCTCAAGTCACATCGACGTGGCAACTGATAGTACTCCTTGTCATCAGCCGAAAGTAACTTATTGAGCTGACGGCGTTTTACAGTACTAAAACCGCCCTGGCTTAACTTTCGCTGATTACTCTTGGGCTCAGCACACACCAGACAAACCTAGAACCGTTGGTGTAGACATTACTGCCAGGACGCCTTTACACTCAAATCGACCGGTGCTTCGCGTAGATCCAAAGGATGAGCGGGAGGAGACCCTGAAGTCAGCGCGGAAGCTCGTGCGCGGCCCCTCTCTAACGGTCACCGAACTCGGTAGGAGTTCTCATCTTGACCCTCTCTCGTAACCGGGCGGCGGAGTTTTTTAACATTGGCGGCGCGGCTGCGACGATATACATCGTCTATGAAGCTGTCAGTCGAAATCTGTCTACAGCAGGACCGCTTCCGCAACGCGGCGGTACCCAAATTGCCTTTGGTCTTGTAGTCGTGGGCTTGGCAGTGATCCGCACCTGCTTTCTAAATCTCCAGACATTGCGAAAGGGGCCAGGAGTTGCGGTGCGGAGAGTTAAGTTAGCGTCGAGCGCCCCGCAGCGTCCGGTGGTAACAAGAGAAAAGACCACGGTAAGCGTCAGTGCGGAATACCTGAGTGGCTTGTATTACGGATATAAACAGTCGCACGCAGAACGCCTTTTAAAACCGTATCTTGGCAAATGGATAACGGTATCCGGGGTGATAGACGATTTTGGGGAACGGGCTTTGTCGCAGATACGGCTTAGTTTCAAGACGCCCAACCCTTCCATGTGGTTCGACGAAGAGTGGCAGGATCGCCTGTCGGCGTTCAAGCCTGGAGACCGGATAACGGTGATTGGGCAGATTAACTCTGTGATGGTGACTTACGTTCAGCTAAATCACTGTGAGATTGTAGAAAACCATGAAACGCCCTGAGCCGCGTTTTCAATGGCCCGCCCGCAGGCGCCTGCTTTCACGAGTGGGCGCCGGCAGGCGATCAGACGTTTGATTAGGGTAGGAATCGCCCGCGCGGGAACGGGCCGACGGGGGCGTCGGCCGCGGACCAGGGGGTCCGCCCCACAACACAAGCCGAGTGCTAGCGCACAGGTGGATCACTGATCGTTGCTGTGATGGCGGCCGCCTTGTTCGTCGATGAAGGTCATCAGCGCTTCAGGCTCCACTAGAACCTCAACGAAGGTGGCTTGGTCGCGATTGAGAGTGGCCACCAGCAGGTGCAGCTCCCGGCCCGCCGGGCGCGAGTAAATGTTTGTGGATTCGCCTTCTCGCGAGCGAACGCGAACCATCGGCTTCCATACGCCGCCCACTGCGTCATCCGTTAGTTCGCGAAAACGGCGCGGGTCGAAGCTGGCGTGCTCAAATATCGCCAGATTCAAATCCGAAGTCCCGGCCGGATGCGCCACGGATACCACTGCGCGGGCGACCCAGAAGAATGGAATGCGAGTCCGCGTGGCGCCGCTTTCATGCGAGAAGCGGGCGACCAACGTGTCGAAATCACCTGCTCGCATGGCGGGCGCGAGCAGCGCGGTAAAGAGCAGCAGCGGCAGTAAGCGGCGCATGGCTCACTCCTCCTCTTTATCTGTTTTCTCGTCGGTCTTTGTCTTGTTCTTCCCCATGTGCGTCACATGTGGGATGCCCATGTGGCCCTGGAGTTCGGCGAATTCTTCGGGACTGATCGAGCCATCGATATGAACGATGGTCAGCTCGCGGGGCTCGGCCGCGATCACGAATAGGCCCTCGATGCGGTCGCCGCCATGCGCCAGATCGCCGCTGCGCTGGAGATACACTTCCGAGTTTTCGCCCTTCACCGATCGCACGCCTACAATGCGCGTCCACTGCGGCGGTTTGAGCTGGGCGCGGAGGGCGTCCACGTCAGCCATCGAATACTGGCCGTCTTTGTCGAATTGAAAGCTGCGGACAAATACGCCGCGCAGTTTGCCCACGATCCGCTTGGCTTTGGCTTCGTCGGCATCTTCACTGGAGAGAAACTTGCTTGCCAGTTGCAGCATGGAAGAATCCAGCGTCACATCCACTGTTTCCGTGGCGCGCTCAGCCAGTTTGTCCAGATTCACCGGCATGTGGATGTCGTCTGCTTCCGCGGCCCAGAAGGGGGTTGCCAGGCAAATTGCCAGCGCGATTCCAATGCATTGTTGTCTCATCATTTCAGTCCTCTTTTCTTGCAAATTCGAATACCCGGCAAAGACCGCTCCCTTGTGCTTGGCGAACTCCGGTCGCGGCTCGCATCGCGGCTAAGGCCGTTCGCTTTATTCCTTGGAAATCTCGACTTGGGCGACCCGGGCGCCCGTTTCGCGCAGGGTAGCGTTTGTAATTCGCAGGGCCTCTAGTAACTGCTGTTTGGCGCGCAGCCCTTCCACCGTCCGTTCATGCTCCTGGTAGACCACACCGCCGGCAATCAGCGCGATGGCGGCCAGCGCCGGCACCCAGCGCAGCGAGAGGACCGGGAAGCCGCCCAGCCTCTTCCACCAGGGCCGCGCGCGCTGAACCTCGATTTCCGCCACGCGAGCCAGCACGTTTCGCGTGAAGTCGGCCGGCGGCTCGCGGCGCGCCAGGACACTTGCCAATTGCTCGTCGAGGGGTTCGCCCGTCGATTCGCCAGTCCGGCGGTCGCTTCCCTGCTCTTCGAATCCGTTCATATTTCTCCCTCACCCGTTGAGCTTCGTTGCCGTTGGAGTTTCCCGCTGGTCTTGGCCCGCAGCAGATCGAGGGCGCGCGCCAGATGCGTCTTCACGGTGCTCACATTCGTGTTCAGCAGCTTCGAGATCTCCTCGGGCTCCAGCCCCTCCTGATACCGCAGCACAATCGCGATCCGTTGTTTTTCCGGCAGCGTCGCCACCATGCGTTCGAGATACGACTTGAGCATGGTGTCATGCATCTTTTCGAGCGTGGTGGGCTCGGTCGCCGACTCGAGGCTGAACTCCGGCCGGGCCTTGCGTTTCCTGACCAGATCAATGGCGCGATGGCTCGAAACCTTGCGCAGCCAGAATAAAAGATGATCGGCGGAGCGGATGCCCGCCCAGTTTCGATATAGCTCGACAAAAACATCCTGGGCAAGCTCTTCGGCCAGCCCGCGGTCGCGCAGGAAATGCCAGCCTATGCTGAACACCATGGATTTGTGGCGCTCGACGGCGTCGGCGAAGGTGGCAAGCGTTGCTTCCCGCGCCGCCGCCATTTGTCCGACCGCCATGTTTTGCAACGCCTGCGTACCTTCCATTTCAGCCCATTCACTGGCTTAATACGCAGGCGGAGGGCCCGGAGACTCAAAAAAGGGGACAGGGGTCAGCGGTCAGAAGGCAAAAACGCTCCCTTACGGTCGCGTCTCGGCTAGTGGCTTTGGAGTGGGTCGGCACATCCTTGACAATGGGATTTGGGTTCCGCACTTCGTTTCGAGATTCAGGCCGAGTGTCCCGTCACCGGGGCGCGCGCGGGGCTGCTGACTACGTCGCGCGGCGTTATAGAGACGCCTGTGTTCATGCCCGTGGGCACGCAGGGCAGCGTGAAGGGCCTGACGCCGCGCGTGCTGATAGAAGAGCTTGACGCGCGGATTATTCTGGGCAACACTTACCACCTGTTCTTGAGACCCGGGCCGGAGCGAGTCGAGCGATTCGGCGGACTGCACAAGTTTATTTCCTGGCCGCGGACGATTCTCACCGATTCCGGAGGGTTCCAGATATTCAGCCTCGATTCGCTGCGGAAGGTGACGGACGCGGGGGTCGTGTTCCGGTCGCACCTGAACGGAGACCCGCATTTCTTCACGCCGGAGTCCACGGTCGACGTCCAGCTTGCTTTTGGCAGCGATATTGCCATGGTGCTGGATGAATGTCTGCCTTACGGGGTGACGCACGAGCAGGCGGAAACTTCCATGGAGCGCACCATCCGCTGGGCCCGGGCCGGCTATGCGCATTACGCGCGGCGCGAGCGGAGCCAGCACTCGGCGCTGTTTCCCATCGTGCAAGGCTCGATGTTTGCAGACCTCCGGCGGAGATGCTCGGAAGCGCTGGTGGAGCTGGATGCGCCGGGCTACGCGGTGGGCGGGCTCTCAGTAGGGGAGCCGCGCGGGCTGAGCCAGGAAATGACCGCTGCGACCGTACCGATTCTGCCCAAGGACCGCCCCCGCTACGCAATGGGAGTCGGGATGCCCGAGGAGCTACCTCAATACGTAGCGCAGGGAATCGACATGATGGATTGCGTGCTGCCGACGCGGAATGCCCGGAATGGGTTCCTCTTCACCAGCGCGGGCAAGGTGGTGATCAAGCAGGCGCAATACACCGACGACGAAAGCGCGTTAGACCCGGAATGCGCGTGTTACACGTGCCGGACGTTTTCGCGGGGTTATCTTCGCCATCTGTTCATGGCGGGCGAGATCCTGTTTTCGACCCTCGCCACGCTGCACAACATCCGCTATTACCTTGACATCATGCGAAGGATCAGGCAGGCTATCCTACTTGGGAAGTTTCCGGAATTCTTAAGAACGTTTGAGTATTGAGTTAGCCGCCGGCGAAGAAAGGGGAGCGGCGGCAAGCGGAATGGAAGAAGGGCGACCTGGGGGTCGCACGCGGAACAGGGGTTCCGCCCCACCACCACGCCGGAAGCGACCGCGAGTTAAGATGCGCTTAGGACAGCCCGAGGTTGGGTGAGTCCAAGTAGATCGTCACTCTGATGCCGCGCACGGGTCGCGTGAACGGGCGCGGCCAAGTTCATATCACATAAGATTGGAAGTTATGCAGTTTTCGTTAATTCTATTGCAAGCGGGCGCAGGCCCCAGCTCATTGATTGGCACAGCGTTGCCGCTGGTGATCATGTTCGTGATCGCCTATTTTCTGATTCTGCTTCCGGTGCAGAAGCAAAAGAAGAAACAGCAGCAAATGCTGGCCAGCCTGGAGAGCGGCCAGACAGTGGTCACCTCGGGCGGGATAGTCGGGACGATTATCGCGGTAAACAGTGATGATACGCTGATACTGCGCGTCAAGCCCGACGGCTTGAAGATTCAGGTTACCCGGGGCTCGGTGGCGAGCGCGGGCGCGGCGGCCACGGAAACGAAGAAATAGGTGGATGTAAAAAGCAGATGGGGACGCAGCTACAGTTTTAAACCGGGGAGAAGCGAGGAAGTTAGCCCGCCTTTGGCAGGCGACAAAATCGCCCGCCCCACCACTGCTTTTTTACAGGCTCGAGGACAAGTAGCAGTATGAAGAGAAACCTTCAAATCAAGTTCGGGATTATCGCCGTGACGGTGCTGATTTGTTTGTACGGCATCATCGGCATTCCGAAGAGCAAGGACGAACTCGCCGCCAACTGGCACAAGAACATCCGGCTGGGGCTGGATCTGCGTGGCGGCAGCCACCTGGTAGTGCAGGTCCAGGAGCAGGACGCCTTCAACGCGGAAGCGGGCACTGTGGCGGATCGCATCAAAGAGGCGGCAGCGAAGCAGTCGATCACGGTGGCGCAGGCCGACGTGGTGGAGGCGAAGACGCTGGCCGATGCCGATAAAGTCGCGATTGTAGTGAAGGGCGTGCCCTCGACGCAGGCGGGCGAGTTCCGGAGCTTGATCAACGATGAGTACCAGCAGTGGAACCTGACCGGCCTGAATGCGACCGACTACCGGCTCACCATGAAGCCGACGGCGGCCATCGCCATGCGGCAGGACATACTGTCGCAGACCCGGGCGACCTTTGAAAAGAAAATCAACGCGCTCGGCTTGTCGGAATCGAGCGTCCAGCAGCGCCGCGGCGACACCGACGCCGAACTGCTGGTTCAACTGCCGGATGTAGACGATCCTGCGCGCATCAAGCAGATACTGCAGACAGCCGCGGTACTGGAGCTTTACGAGGTGAAGAACGGGCCCTTTGCGACGCACGACCAGGCGATCTCGCAAACGGGCGGAATCCTGCCGCCCGGATCGAAACTGATCGGCAGCGACGCCACCCAGGAGAGGCATGGCGGCGGGTGGTGGGAAGTGGCGCGGACGCCAGTGGTGAAAGGGCAGGACATCCGGGATGCGCGGCCTGAGCCGGATGGCCAGCGGCCCGGCCAATGGGACACAGGATTTGTGCTGAGCCAGGATTCGGCGAACCGTTTCGAGCAGTTTACGGGATCGCATGTGGGGAGCAAACTGGCGATAGTACTGGACCGGCAGGTGTTGAGCGCACCGACAATCGAGAGCCAGATTCGGGATCAGGGGCGGATAACGGGCGCGACTACCGAGGAAGAAGCCGCGGACTTGGCGATCAACTTGAAGGCGGGCTCATTGCCGGCCAGTGTCGTTTACATGGAGGAGCGGACGGTGGGTCCGTCGCTCGGCGTCGATTCCATGCATGAAGGTTTCGTCGCGGGCATCGCGGGCGTGCTGGCGGTGGTGCTGGTAATGCTGGTGTACTACCGCAAGGCGGGAATAAACGCGACGCTCGCGCTGGTCCTGAATGCGGTGATCCTGGTTGCCGCGTTGAGTTATTTCGACGCGGTGCTAACCCTGCCGGGGATTGCGGGTATCATTCTGACAATCGGTATGGCGGTGGATAGCAACGTGCTGATTTTCGAGCGCATTCGGGAAGAACTGCGCAGCGGCAAAGCCGTCATTGCATCGGTGGACGGTGGCTTCAAGAAGGCGTTTCTAACCATTATTGACACCCACGTGACAACCGTGGTCTCGTGCGCCATTCTGTTTCTGTTCGGGTCCGGCCCGGTGAAAGGCTTTGCGGTGACCCTGGTGATTGGCCTGGTGGCGAACCTGTTCACCGCAGTGTTTGTTTCGAAGACGATATTCGATTGGGAGCTTAACCGGGGCGAGCCGGTAACAGCCCTGAGTATCTAGTACTAAGATGCAGAAGTTTGCGTACGGAGTTTATCCGCTTGCTGGCGCGCGCGGTTCGGCGGTGTCGGCGGCTTGCACCGAACCGCGACCGTCAGGGAGCCGACGCGAGCTTCTGCAGCCTGGTACTAACGAGTTTGGGCGGAGAAAAGAAAGCGAGCGTCTGACGCCGCAAATTGCGGCGGCAAAGGGCGCCAAGTTTGGGAACACTTTGTGACTGGCCGGTGTCAATATCCGTTAGGACGAGGGTTTGTTCACTCTCTAGACGCGGATATTAGGCGGATAAACGAAGGAGTCCGGCCTTTAGAGTGAAATGGAAATTTTCAAGCAAACCAATTTTGATTTTCTAGGCAAGAAGTGGCCGTTTATCATCGCGTCGCTGATACTGACGGCGGCGGGGTTGGCCAGTCTTGCGATTAAGGGTGGGCCGAAATACGGAATCGACTTCAACGGCGGCGCTCTGATGGAGGTGAACTTCATCAAGCGGCCGACGGCGGATGCGATTCGCGCCGCGGTCCATAAACGAGTGACGGGCGAGATCGAAGTGCAGGATATCTCGAATTCGCAGGAAGTGCTGATTACGACCGAGGGGCGCGACGAGCGGGAAATGGATCGCGTGCGGAAAGATATCATCGACTCGCTGAACGAGAATTTCGGGGACCGGAGCGGCAAAGTGGATATCAACAACATCGGACAGTTGTCTCTGGCCGATGCGCTGCGCGACCCGCTGCAAAAAGCCGCAGTGCCCATGAGCGAGGACCAACTGCAGGCGCTGGTGAAGGGAATTCTGGCCTATCGCGACACGCGGTCCGGTTTAATCCAGAACCTGGACGAGTTGAGGACTGTGCCGGGGATGAATCCGGCGGCTTTGGCGGTGATAAAACAGGTCAGTTCGCCCAACAACTTTGCCATCCGGCGAGTGGAGATCGTAGGGCCGAAAATTGGAGCCGACCTCCGAGCGCAGGCCTTGAGAACGGTGCTTTTGGCGCTGGCGGCCATGCTGGTCTACATTGCGTTCCGGTTCGAATGGATATATGGAGTGGCGGCGGTGATTGCGGTGTTCCATGACACGATCATCACGATCGGGCTGTTCTCGATCTTTAATAAAGAGATTGATTTGACCGTGATCGCAGCGTTGCTGACGCTGGTCGGCTACTCAATGAATGATACGATCGTGACCTTCGACCGGATTCGGGAGAATATCCGCCTCCAGCGGCGCGGCACTTTCACCGAGATTGTTAATGCCAGTATTAACCAAACTTTGAGCCGGACGATTCTGACATCGGGTCTGACGCTGCTGACTGCTTTGTCTCTGTATTTCTTCGGTGGACAAGTGTTGAGCGGCTTTTCCTTTGCGTTAGTCTTTGGTATTCTCGTGGGGACCTATTCTTCGATTTTCATCGCCAGCCCGATTTTGATCTTCTGGAAAGACGTTGCGGATCGGAAGCAGAAGACGAGGAAAGGCGGGCAGAGCCGGGTGGAGAGCGTGAACGCCGAGAAGCGTCCGTCGCGGGTAGGCAAGTAGGATTGGGTTGCTGCGGCGGGGTGAGAAGACCGCCTGAGTTTGAGGAAGTGGAAGGCTGCGAGAGAGCGATGGGTTCGTGGCCTTGGGAAGTTCCATTCGGCTGATCGACGCCGGCATAAGGCGAAGCCGAACGAGTGAGATCGCAAGAGAGAGGGCTTGCTGCCTGGAATAGGCGATGGCAGGCCGGAGCGAGGGGACGCACAATGTTTGAACAAACATTTGTCAAGGGGTCAGACAAGAAGCCACTGACGGTGCTGATATCGTTTACATTTCAGGTTTTCCTGATTGGCATTCTGATCTTGATTCCCTTGATCTACACTGACACGCTGCCGACGGCGCAATTAAAGAGCATGCTGGTGGCGCCTCCGCCACCCCCGCCACCGCCACCGCCACCACCGCCGGCGCCGCCGGTGAAGGTGATACACGTTGTCCGGCAATTCATCTCCAACCAATTGATCGCGCCGAAAGTCATCCCGAAGTCGGTTGCGCACATCGAGGACGCCCAAAATCCGCCGGATTACTCGGGCGTGGTGGGCGGCGCCGAGGGAGGCGCATTGGGTGGCGTGATTGGCGGAGTGGTGGGTGCCGTGCCGAGCGTAGCGCCGCCGCCGCCGCCGCCGCCGAAAGCGCCGAAGCCCACTGGTCCGCAACGCATTGGCGGCAGGGTGATGGAAGCCGCGCTGATCCGCAAGGTGCAGCCCGTGTACCCGCCGCTGGCGAAGTCGGCGCGCGTGCAGGGCCAAGTGGAATTCACGGCAATTATTGGTAAGGACGGAACCATTCAGAACCTGACGCTGGTGCATGGCCATCCGCTGCTGGTTCGGGCCGCGCAGGAAGCTGTGGAGCAGTGGCGGTATAAGCCGACGCTGCTTAATGGAGAGCCTGTGGACGTGATAACCAACATCATCGTTAACTTCACGCTCACGCAGTAGGGTTTTGTGTAGGAAGAAGTTCGCTGTCAGTAATTTGTTAGATTCAACCTCTAGGAGACAAGCATGTTTTTACAACTTCAAGTATGGGCGCTGTGGCTGCTGCAGGAAGAAGGAGGCATCCAATTCGATGTCCGCAGCGTTTGGCACAACATGGGCTACGTGGCCAAGGGTGTCGTTTTTGTCCTGTTCGTCATGTCCGCATGGTCCATTGGCGTCATGATTGACCGCGTTCTGGCATTCAATGCCGCGCGGAAGCAGTCTCGCGCATTTGCCCCGGCCGTGGCCGGCGCGTTGCGCGAAGGCAAGCTGGACGAAGCCATCAAGATCGCCGACCGCTACAACAAAAGCCATCTGGCCAAAGTCGTGGTTGCCGGTTTGCAGGAATTCAAGGCTCACCAGATGAGCTCTGAAATCCCGGGTGAGGAAATTGAAGCCTCGAAGCGCGCTCTGGAACGCGCCGAAGCGATTGTACACGCGGAGCTGAAGCGCGGCGTTTCGGGCCTGGCTTCGATCGGATCGACGGCTCCGTTCGTCGGCCTGTTCGGAACGGTGTTCGGCATCATGAACGCGTTCGGTTCGATTGCGACCTCGAAATCCACTGGTATCGGCGCGGTGGCGGGCGGTATTTCAGAAGCCCTGATCACGACCGCGGTCGGCCTCTTCGTGGCTATTCCGGCCGTGCTGGTGTTCAACTACTTTACCGGGCGCATCGAAGCCTTTGACGTAGAGATGGGTAACTCGAGCTCGGAGTTGATCGACTACTTCCTGAAGCGCTCGCAGCGCGTCTCGAAGTAGCGCTCATACCCGGCGGCTCGAGGCTGGTTAGTTTATAGCATTGCTTGTCTTCGGTTGAACGTCCTTCCCGAGGCGGAGTGTCGCTGGGTTGCTCCGCCCGGGGAGGCAGCGTCGTCCGAGAGCTCATAAAGGAGAGAAAATCATGAAAACACCCAAAGCGCCATCGATTGTCTCGGATATCAATGTTACGCCGATGGTGGACGTGATGCTTGTCGTGCTGATCATCTTCATGGTCATTACGCCCATGTTGTCAAAGGGCGCGAACGTGGATATGGTGAAGGCGCGTTACGCCAAGAAGTTAGTGGACGCCGACCGCGAGGATGCCATCCTGATTGCGATCACGCGAGACGGTAAAATCTTCGTGAGCCCGGGCAATCAGCAAATTGGGCTCGACAAGCTAGCGGACCGGGTGAAGGATCTGCAGACGGTTCGCACGTCTGACAAAACAGTTTATATCAAGGCTGACGCGCGCGCACGGTTTGAGAGCGTGACCGATGTGGTGGATACGCTGCGCACGGCCGGCGTCGATCAGCTTGGGCTGCTGACCGAGCAAATCCAGGACAAGAACAAAAGAGCCCAGATATAAGCTGGCCTGAAGAGTTGGCCAGCCAGTAGCTAAAGGAGCGCAATATGGCATTTTCAAGTGGAGGGGGTCCCGGCCACGTCAAGTCGGACATGAACGTGACGCCCATGATTGACGTGTTGCTGGTGCTGCTGATCACATTCATGGTGATTACGCCATTGACGCCGAGAGGTCTCGAAGCGTTGGCGCCCCAGCCTCCGCCGCCGAATCAACCGCCGCCACCGCCGGATCAGGATCCGAACGTGGTGATTGAGATCAAATTCGATAAGAGCATCGAGATCAACAACAATCCTGTGGCTTATGCGGACTTGCAGAACCGCCTTGAGGATATATTCAAGACCCGCGCGCAGAAGGTTGTTTTTGTAAAGGGCTACAAGGATCTCGACTACCGGTACGTGGCCCAGGCGATCGACGCCGCAAAGGGCGCGGGGCTGGATAAAGTCGGCCTGATGACGCCGAAGATCGAGGCTGGCCAGTAAAAGTGCGGCCCGCGGTGGGGCGGCATGCAATAGGGTGTGACTCCTGCGGAGGGCTGGGTAAGGGCGCCCTCACCGTCTCAGCCTGAAGGCTGTGCCACAGTGACAGTCCGTAGGCTGTGCTGCAAGGCTAGCGGTGTTGGACCGGCAGGGCTTCTGCGATACACTCTTGGAGTGCCGAAATTGACGAGGAGACTCACAAGCTTACTATGAAGCAGACATTGAGACTAGCGGCGATCGTGCTTGCCATCGCCGCCGCGGTGCTCAGCACCAGCTGCAGCAAGCTCCAGTCCCGCGACGAGATGAACAGGGGCATCCAGGCGTACAAGATGACGCACTACATGGATGCCGCCAACCATTTCAGGCGGGCGATCGAACTTGACCCGACCAACCAAAACGCGCAGCTATATCTTGCAACCTCTTACATGACGCAGTGGATTCCCGGAGCCGAGTCGGAAGAGAACACTCGCATGTACGATACCGCCCAGAAGGAGTTCCAGATAGTGCTCGACAAGGATCCGAAGAACTCAATCGCGTTGAGTTCGATGGCATTCCTGACTTACAGTTCGGCGTCGAACGGCACCCCGGAACAAAAGGAAAAGTTCCTCGAAGAATCGAAGAAGTGGAACGAGCGCCGCATCGAAGTGGATCCGAAAGATCATGAGGCCTATTACAGCCTCGGCGTGATTGCGTGGACGGAAGCCTACGGACCGATTCAGACCGAGCGCGTGAAGGTGGGCATGCATTCTGAAGACCCCGGGCCGATAAAGGACAAAAAGGTTCGCGCGGAGCTGCAGGACAAGTACGGAAAGACCATCGATGACGGCATCAAGTCGCTGCAACAAGCGATGACGTTGGACCCGGAATACGACGATGCGCTTTCGTATCTGAACCTTCTGTATCGCAAGAAGGCCGATCTGGAGGACACTCCTGACGCGGCGAAGGCCGATATCGCGAAGGCCGAAGAGTTCTCAAACAAGGCGCTGGATATCAAGAAGCTGAAGGCAACGCGCCCGCAGAAGAAGGAAGCCAGCTAGAGAAAGTCGTTCAACGTTCTAACGAAAAAAGGGAGCTCGCCGCCGGCGCAGCTCCTTTTTTTATTATGTGAGGAGCGGGCCGGGATGGATGGAACAGGGTGTGATTGGCGATCGGGCTGGACTTGGAACGAGTCTTTCGCCCCGTTCCGGGCTCGGTGCCTCTAACACGCCGTTTCCCCACGGCTTGCGCCGTGGGCTAGTATCTTTCGCCCTTCGGGCTTGGTATCTTGCGAGTCACAGGCCAAAGCCTGTGCCACAAAGTTTTCACGAGAAGCCGCAAGATATTGAATCCCTAGTGGCGCGCGCACTCCTGCGTGCCGCGTCGGCACTCGTGCCGACGCTTGGTTTGGCCGGTGAACAGCCCCAGGCTCGCTTATAAAGTTCAACGGGCCGTATTGAGGATCAAGGCGCAGAATTGATCCACGAAGTCGGACACCTCCTGTGCTGGCGCCGTGGAGCCGTTGATGAGGATCGAAAACGCCAGCCACTTGCCGGGAAGGGGCTCCGCATAACCCGAAAGTGTGATGACGTGAGATAACGATCCGGTCTTTGCATGGATCCTCTCGGCGTGACTCAGCTTGGCCATGCGGTGTTCGAGCGATCCGTCGACTCCGCCGGTGGGGAGCGACGCTAGCCAGACCTCGCGCTCGGGCCGGCTCCACATATAACGCAGGAGCGCGACCGCCGACTGCGGCGTAATCAAATCCTGGCGAGCCAGGCCGGATCCATCTTCCAGCACGTAGCCTGTTCCTTTCTCGGTGACTCCGGCTTCCTCGAGAAAAGCCTTACGCGCCGCCAGACCAGCGGCCTGTGTGCCGGCGCCGGTCTCGGCAAAGCCCAGTTCGCGGAGCAGCATTTCGGCATGCAGATTCTGGCTCACTTTGTTGACCACCGCGATGATCTCTGAAAGTGGCGCCGATTGCAGACTGGCCACCTCGGGCAAATCGGACAACGCGGCTGTTTCCGACAGCTCAGCGCGCGGGTGGCCGAGCACTGCGACACCCCGTTCGCGCAACGCCGCGGACAGTGCCTGCGCAGCGAAAAGGGCGGCATCTCTCACGGCCAGATCCTCTTCGTGACGCCGAACTGGATTGCCGGCTCCTGGGCTTGCTTGTTGTCCGATTTCACCGCGCACGACGATCTCTTCGCTGCCAGGATCGCGCAGGATTTCAATCTTATCCTTGCGACCGGCGACCGTCACCACCTGGTTCAGGACCAGATACTGCCCGACTTCCGGCTCGAGTTCAACCGAAGCCAGACGGCCGGGCTCCGTGGGAGTTACGAAGAGCTGAAGCGAATTGTCGTTTACGCTGAATGAGCTTACCGGCGCGCCATAATCCCAAAGGTGGTCATTCAATGTCCAGCCATCCGGATATGCGTCGGATGGGTAGCGTGAATCCACGGCCACCAGATCGCCGGAAACCACGCGAATGCCCGCGTCAACCACCTGATCGGCGAGCTGCCCGATGCGGCTGAGCGGAGGCCCGTTGGGGGCGGATTTCGAATATGGCAGAACACGGCCTGAAAGGTTGGGGTCGCCCCCTCCCACCAGCAGCAGGTCCTTGACGGTAGGATCGCCTTTCTGCCATCCGGGGCTTGCGCGGACCACTGTCCGGAACCGGTAATCAGGTCCCAGCCGAACGAGCGCGGCGGCGGTAGTAAACAATTTGGCATTCGAGGCGGGAGTGAAGAAGTTCGCACTGTTCTCGCTGGCGACCACCGCGCCAGTTCCCAGATCCACAACCAATAATCCGAGACGGCCGCGCGCGACGTTGGGATGAGCTTGCAGCAGAGCATCAATCCGCGGGACGAGCGTGGCCCTCTTTCCCTGCTGCGGAGGCAAAGGCTGAAATGCACGCAGGAAGCCGGTTGAGCACAGAAGTAAGAAGACAGTTGTGAGAGTCCTCGGCATGGGTTTAGCGGTCAGCTTTCGGCAATCGGCTTTCGGCAATCGGCTTTCAGCTATCAGCCGAGCAAATCTGCACACGGCGGCGAGATCTGAAAGCTGACCGCGTCCTAGGCTGATAGCTGATTGCTGAACGCTGACAGCTTTTCCTCATGTGGCTTTGGGTTCGGTCATCAGCTTGGCCTCGAGCATGATCATGAGAACGAGAACGAAGACCGCTACCGTGCCGAAAGCGGGAATCAGCATGGCCAGGGACAAGCCGAAATAATGATCCACGTAGCCAAGCAGCCAGGGTGCGAATATGGCGCCACTCGTCGCGGCCACGAAGAATGCGTCGTAGAAACCGGGGTAGGAAACGAAGCGCTTCCCGGCCTTTTCGGCAACTAAGGGATAAATCGTGGCGAAGCCGCAACCAATGATTACTACCGCCATGGCCGCGCCGGCTACGGACTTCGTCATGCTTAAAGGGATATACCCGAGCACAGCGATGAGCGTCCCGCCCACCAGAAGCTTCGTGTGGCTGACCCGTTTCAGAAGGGTTTGCGCGGCGAGACGGCCCATCACCAAGGCAAAGAAAAAAAGACCCAGCACAAAGATGGCTGTGCCGGGGTCGCACCCGAGGCGCCGGATCAGGAATAGAGGAAGCCACGCCGACAGGCACCACTCATTGCCGAACTGGAAGAAGAGCAGCAGGCCAAACAAGACTGCCGCGACGGGGCTGAATCCGGCAAAGCGAACGGGTTGGTTAAGTGGCGGCGCGGGGACATCCTTGCGAGTCCACCAGACGAGGAGAAACACAAGCGGGATCGCCGCCAGAATCAGCATCTCAACCTGCGCCGAGTAAACCCGGTAGGTACCACCAATGAGCAGCGTCACGAAGAGCGCGCCCATTCCGAAAAACACGCCGTTCAGATTGAGTGTGACCGCGGGCTGGGCCATCTGCCAGGGCCGCAGCATTTGGAAGAGGCCGGAGAAGACCGCGCCAGTGGCCGAACCCAACATCAGCAGCGCAAACAGACGCCACAACACGGAGGCCGGTGGAACGGCAAAAGAGAGGCCGACCAGACCGGCGACGCCGACCGCTGACGCAATCAAAGCCAGGAAGCGCCCAGAAGCCAGAATGGTGCGGCGCCGTGTGGCAAAATGGACCGCCAGCATACCCGCGTCAAAGACGAGAAAGTGCAGGCCGATCAGACGCGAATCCACATCAATGTAGTACCGCCAGGCGACCACCAGAGAGCCGAGCATGCCGAGGAGGCAGCCGCACAGGAAGAAACCCGCCATCCAGGGCACGATCGCGGGAGCTGTGTTCGCGGCAGGGGCGCGCGGCTCCGGCGCGGGTTCGGTCGGCAAATTCGATCTCAAGGTCGTCGAGGCCAATTGGGTCCTACATGGTTCTGGTTGACAGGCTCGAAACTCCCTCCTACGATGGTGATATCACTGAGGAAGGAGGTGGTCCAGTCGAAATGAATTCTGGTAGTGACTGTAACATACATCCCACGCGTGAGGTGATCGACTGTTGAAGTCGATGCTCTAAAGCTCAGGTTTCGCCAGTGACGAGGCCGCAGTTCCTGTGGACCGATCACCGTGCGCGAAGGTGAGTTTAGTCTAAACGAGAAGCCCCGCCGGCTTCGGTGGCTGTTGATCGAGTCCACCGCAGGCACGGCGGGGTTTCTGTTTCGTGATAAACTTGAGAAAGACGATTATTCTGGCGCGGATTGGCGCTGTAACGGGTGTGCTTGCATCAGCATAAACGTCTGAAACGAAAGGAATTGGTTGAGGCATGAAGGCTGATATTCATCCCGCATACGAAGAAGTGAAAGTGGTGTGCGCATGCGGCGCAAACTTCCGGACGCGGTCCACCCACAAAGGCGACGTGCACGTGGAAATCTGCTCCAATTGCCATCCGTTTTTCACTGGGCGCCAGAAGCTTGTCGACACGGAGGGCCGCGTCGACCGGTTCCAGAAGAAGTACGCCAAGGCACAAGCTATTCAGGCGCAGCGTTCGGCGTCGTCAGCGGCCAAGGAAGCCAGGCTCGGCCGATAGAATGGATGTTGGGAACGCTCCCTTACGGTCGCGTCTGGGCTAGCGGTGTTGGGCCGGCTCCAGCCTGCTGGTGTCAGACAGGTATGGGCGATTCATAGCTGCTGTCACAGGGCGGGTTCTTACTTATTGGATTGGCGGGCGGCTTCGGCTCGGCTTCTTTCCTCGCGCAACTCCCGGTCGTCCTGTTCCTTCTGGCGCTGTTCGCGCTCGGCGAGCAGCTTCTCATACTGTTGGATCTGGTCTGCGCTGAGGATTGCCTTGACGCGTGCAATTTGACCTTGCTTGATTTCGAGCAGCTCAGGCTTGTGCCGCTCGTGCATGTCGCGGTACTGGCGGCCCGTCTCGTCGAGGATCAGATTCAGTTGGCCCAGCTGGCGGCTGTCCAAATGAACGCGCGTGTGCATCTCCTCGAGGTATTTCGCCCGCCAATCGTCGGAATTAGCCGCGCTGACGGATGCATGCTGGAAATAGCGCTGGGCCGAAACACCGACGGCGACACCGCAAGCAAAGAGCAGAACCGCGGCAATAAATGCGTTTAATTGCGGGCGAGCCATTGAAGTCTCATCGACTAGCGGGCGTAGTCGGCTGGCACCAGGTTATCGGTTGCGCGAATCGATTCCGTATAGTACGTCTTTTCGGCGCTGTGGTCGGCTGACAGAGCATCGGCGTAGGTTGCCGCGGATGCGGACGGGTGGGCCGTGCTCAAACCCGGCAGCGCGACGAGCGCGGCAAGAACCAGGCAGATTACGACGGATGCCGCGCAGGCCAATCGCGCCAAGCGCGGCAGCAAGAAGGCTACGCTCCCGCGTTTCTCTATGCGGCGCCACACGCCAGGCATGAAGTCCGGACTGCCCTCCATTTCCGGGCAGGCATCGCGATACTGCGCGAACAATGCGTCTAATCGCTGGTCGTTCAAGTTTGTGCTCACTTCACTCCTCTATTGCCACAGCCGCCGGGGATGTTTTCCGCCGGGACTCCGGCCTTCTCCCGCAGGCCTGATCGACACACGGGAACATTACAATTTACCATCTTCACGCGCCGCCTGAAACGCCTTCAGCACGCGCTGGCGAGCGCGAAATAGCCGGACTTTCAAAGCGTTTTCGTTCACCCGGTAGACCTTCTCAAGTTCCTTCAGCGATAAACCCTCGACTTCTTTCAAGGTCAACAGCAGCCGGTCCTCTTCGGAGACATGGCGGAACAAAGCCTCTACAAATTCTCTCAGCCGCACCTTCTCGGCATCTTCATCGCTTCGCTTACCGCTGGCGCTGGAATCGGCCATTAACACCTGTTGTTCAGACAGGTCAGCCATCCTGTATTCGCCTCGCCTCCGGAGCCGCCGCAAATAGTCGTAGCAGGCGTTCACGGACAGGCGATAAAGCCACGGTTCAAAGACCTCGGGTGTGCGCAGCTGATCAAGCGAATAATACAGCCGAACAAACACCTCTTGGGCCACATCCTCGACGTCTTCCGGCCGGCCGATCAACCTCGAAATCGTGCCCAGAATCCGCTTTCGGTAAGCAGCCACCAGTTGATTGAAGGCGCCTGAATCGCCTTGCCGCGCCTTCTCAATCAAGTCTGGTTCAACAAGCATCCGGCCTCAAACGTGCCGGATAGGCCTGCAGCATGCTTTCGAAAGGCAAGGCGCACCGGCAACTTGTTAGGTTACAAGGCTTTGTTGAATTCTCCAAGGGGGTGGCGTAAATGCCGTATCTTCAGTGTTCAATCGACGAGTGGAACGGGGCGGGGCCGAAAATGTCACGTTTGTCGATGGGGTAACAAAGCGGAAGGAGACAGCCCAAGCTGACCCATGGGGCTCGGGATGTCCGCCTCCCTTTTTGCTGTTCGGACAGAGGAAGAGGGTGGGCCCAACCTAGGCCGGAAGCGAACGAAGCTCGTGCTCGGCGCGGAACCAATCTTCCAGGTGATCGCCGCCCTGGCATCCGCGAGCGAGCCAGTAGGAATAGGCCAACTCGGCAATGCGTTCGTTTGAGAGGGGCGCGGGAACCCTGGCGTGACGCACGACCGCGATCGCGGCAGAGGCCGGTTTTGCGGAGCGGTGTTGGGTGGCGCGCGGCGTTCTTGGTTTGGACGCTGGCAGCGTTCGATCAGCCGCAGCGGTTTTCGCGGTGCGCTTGCGAGGAGCAGCGGCGGGTTGGGCCGATGAGACAGCAACCACAGTCTCGGGGGAGACAAGTGTTTCTTTTATTTTGCTGCGGGAATTCTTTGAGGTGGATTTTCCGGGTTGCATACTCATTTAATTCTAGCGAAATAAAGAACAATCCTGCGAAGAAATGTTTTATTCGGTCCATCAGCGACCGCTCGCTAGCAGTGATGTAGTTGTTGACATATCACTGCCAATATCTTTAGGAGCAATGCCATTCACCGCCGGATTTTCGAGTGAACGCCAACTCTTGAACCAGTTTTTCTCGAGTTGAGAGCAGGCGCGAATGCGAAACGCTTAATGAGAAAAGCTTCTAAACGCGACGCAGGTTTTCGAGAGACTTGACTGGTTTTGAGGGATTGCGGGCGGCGTCATGCCAAATGAAAAAGGCTGAGACGCGGAAGGCCGGCCCGCTCGAGGACGGCGTTATCCAGATAACGGCGCTCGAGCATTGAGATTTGGTCAGCGGTCATCTTGCCGCGAAACGGGCGAAGCTCGCTCTCCAGATCGCGCCGGATTTCCATGAGGGCTTCGTCCGGCATGCCGGAGCGAGCCAGCGCCACCATCTTTTCTTCGAGAGACGTCAGCCGGCGCTCGAGGTCCTCAAGATTCGCGGCAAGGGACTGGATATCGCGAGCGATGGCGTCGAGGCTGTCCGCAATCCCAAGAAAGGAGGCTTGACCGGTAAGACGTATCTTCGTCGCCGCGTCGGAAACGAAGTTGGCTAATTCGCCGATCGCGAAGGGCGATTCAGCGCTCTTGGGAATGCGATCGCCCCCGGCGCTTCCCATTCTCTTGGCCGCTTCGACGACAGCCTGCGAGCAATAGGCGAGCGAATTCACCATTCGTGCTTTGGTTTTGCGGGCGCGCCACTTTGCAAATGCTTCATCAATGCCGCGAAGGACGGCTTCGAGGGGAACGGCCGAGGCTTTCCAGTTTTCAATCAATGCCCAGTCGAGCGGCGATAGGAGGAATAACTGGGTTCCGCGGGCGCGCTGAAAATGGTCCTCAATCTCGGTGAAGTAATTGAAGTAGTTTGCGGGCCAGGCCGTCTCGTCGGAGGCTGGGCCCAATTCCCTGCCCGGATCGTTGTCGCCAGGCTCGTTCACTTGCTTTCCGCCGGCGTGAATTCTGTGACTGGTGCGAAACCGAAATGAAGGCTCGACTGCATGCTGAGCGGGGTAATGGGCGACGGAGCGCCGAGACGAGTCGCGGCGCGGCAGGCATGAGTGCCTGCGCCACGTTCGCCTATCATCTGTATTGGCTCCATTGTTGGATTCCGCGGATTACATTCCAAGATCGGGCCGGACACCACCGGTGATGATGGTGACGATGTCTCCGGCTGCGCGCCGCACGAGGAGAAAGCCCTGGGGATCTAGGCCCGCGGTAATGCCCCGCTGCACTACCCTATCTGCGCTACGGTCTATTTCCCTATCCGCGTTATGCGCAGGGCCACGTGAGCCCTCAAAGACCACGCGGCGATTCACAGCGTAGCTGGAGGCAAGGGTGAAGGCCTCAATGGTCGCCGCCGGCCCTTCCTCGACGAGCATGGTGCAACGGCGGTCCACATTGGCCACCAGGCCGGCGATCATCGGTTCACGGGAAAACTGCTGCCCCCCGGCAGCAATCTTAAGGGAGGTGGCTTCTTCGGTCAATTCGGCAGGCAGCGAAGTCTGATTTACATTGATACCAACGCCCGCGAGCACGCAATTGTCCGAAAGCTGGGCGAGGATGCCCGCTACCTTGCGTTCGCCGATGAGCACATCGTTGGGCCAGCGCAGATCGGGGTAGAGGCTGGTCTGGGCCTGAATGGTTTCCGCGGCCGCCAGACCTAGCGCGAGGGTGAGCACGGAAAGCGCATGCGGGGGCAAACCCAGACGCAACACAATGGTGAGGTAGATGCCTGTATTGGCCTCGGAATGCCAAGCGCGGCCAAAGCGCCCGACGCCGGCGGTTTGTTCGTCCGCAATGAAAAGCGACCCGTGGTGAGCGCCGGCGGCGGCTGCGTCGGCGGCAAGCGTCATCGTGCTAGCCGTCACCGGAAAGTAGCGCAGCGGACGCGCGGGCAGCAGCCGGGTCAATTTTTCGATATTCAACGGAAGATTCAGCGGCACGTGCTAGCTCAAGCCTTCCAGTTGGTCCTTCAGCTTTCCGAGCTGGGTTTCGTAGCTGGCGAGCTTGGCGCGAAGTGTCTCAACCACCTTGGCGGGGGCCTTACTGAGGAAGACTTCGTCGGCAAGCTGGCGCCTCGAGCTATTGATGACTTTCTCGAGGGCGGCAATGTCCTTGGCAGCGCGATTCCGCGAGTCGGCCGACCCGGATCCGTTCTGCGGGGATGGCGGCTGTGCGTCGATTCTCAAATCGAAATCGGCGTTGGCGCGAACCAGGCCGCCGGGTGCGGGTTTGGCCGCTGTATGCGCCCGCACGCGCAATTTCGTCAGGGATTCCAGTAACGCGATCGTATCGGCGGGGATTTCCACTCCGTGCACATATAGGTCCGCTTCGAAAACGGACTTTGGATCGAGCTTGTTATCGGCGCGCAGCTCGCGAGCGGCGGTGACGAGTCGCTGGACGAGAACGAATGGTTCCGTATCGTGTGAAGCCACACCGGCCGGCAGCGGGAAGGGGGCGATTGAAATCGAGGCGGGCTGGCCGGTTGCCTTCACGGCGCGCACGAATCGCTGCCACAGCTCTTCGGTGACGAAAGGCATGAAGGGATGCAGCAGACGCAGCAGGGTCTCATATACCGTGAGCGTGACTGCCCAATCGGCGGTGATGCCCGACTGCGCTGTGAATCGGAGTTTCTTCACCTCAAGGTACCAGTCGCAGAAGTCATGCCAGGCGAGATCCCACAAGGTTTGGGTTGCTTCGTGATAGCGGTGCTGGTGAAGAGCGGCGGAGACAGACTGAACAGCGGCATCCAGGCGCGCCAGCATCCAATAGTCTTCGATGCGCGCTGCTTCGATTTGGCTAATCGGCGCAGGCGACCACTCAACGACTTCGCTGCGTTCGAGATGGAGGAAGAGGAGCCGGGAGGCGTTCCACAGTTTGTTCGCGAAAGCGCGCGCAGCCGCGAGACGATCCTCTTTCAGGGCGATATCGGCGCCGGGGGCCGCGGAGAGGAGCAATCCGACGCGGCATGCATCGGTGCCGAAGCGATCCATCAGATCGAGCGGCTCAACCGTATTGCCCTTGGTTTTGGATATCTTCTGGCGTTCGGCGTCGCGCACCAAACCATGCAGGTGCACTTCGCGGAAGGGGACTTTGCCGGTGCACCAGATGCCGAGCATGATCATGCGGGCCACCCAGAAAAAGAGGATGTCGAAGCCGGTGATCATGAGCGACGTGGGATAGAAGGCGCGCAGATCGGGAGTGTCGTCCGGCCAGCCCAGGGTCGAGAACGGCCAGAGCCCGGAGCTGAACCAGGTATCGAGTACATCCGTATCCTGCTCGACCTCGGTGGATTGGCATTGGCCGCAAACGGTGGGCGTGACGCGAGCCACGGTGATGGCGCCGCACTGGCGGCAGTGCCAGGCGGGAATGCGGTGGCCCCACCAGAGCTGGCGCGATATGCACCAGTCACGAATATTCCGCATCCATTGGAAGAAAACGGATTCCCGGTCGTCCGGGACAAAACGGATGGCGTCAGTTTCCACAGCCTCGATGGCTTTTTCGGCGAGCGGCTTCATCCGCACGAACCACTGCATCGAGACCAACGGCTCGATGATGGTCTTCGAGCGGTCGCACTTGCTGACGTTGAGCGTGTAAGGTTCGGTCTTAACAAGTTCGCCGGATTGTTCAAGCGCCGCCACGATTCGTTTGCGCGCTTCGAAACGGTCAAGTCCCGCGTACGGCGCCCCGGCTTGGCTGGTCATGCGGGCATCTTCGCCGATCACTTTCACGAACGGCAAGCCGTGGCGTTTGCCGATTTCGAAATCAGCCGGATCGTGCGCAGGGGTGACCTTCACGACGCCGGTACCGAACTGCGGGTCGACGGCGGAGTCGGCGATGATGGGAATCTCGCGACCGACGATTGGCAGGCGCACCCGCTTACCAATGAGATGTTGGTAGCGGGCGTCCGCCGGGTTCACTGCAACGGCTGTATCGCCCAGCATGGTTTCGGGCCGGGTTGTCGCCACCACCACACTTTCGTTCGAATCCGGCAGCGGATAGCGGATGTGCCACAGGAAGCCAGGTTCGGCATCGTGTATCGTCTCGACATCGGAAATGGCGGTTTGGCAGCTCGGGCACCAATTCACCATGTACTCGCCGCGATAGATCAGGCCCGCTTCCCAAAGGCGCACAAACACTTCTCTCACTGCGCGGGAGAGCCCCTCATCCATGGTGAAGCGCTCTCGCGACCAATCCACGCTGGCGCCTTCGCGCTCGATTTGCTGTTTGATGCGGCCGCCGTATTGCTCCTTCCATCGCCAGACACGGCGCTCAAACTCTTCCCGGCCGAGTTGTTTGCGATTGAGTCCCTGGGCCGCCAATTGCCGTTCGACGACCATTTGCGTGGCGATGCCGGCATGATCCATGCCGGGTAGCCAGAGCGTGTTATCGCCGCGCATGCGATGCCAGCGCACGGCGACGTCGGCGATGGTGTGCTCGAACATGTGCCCGATGTGCAGGGAACCGGTGACATTGGGCGGCGGGATGACGATAGAGAAGACCGGCTTGCCGGGCTCGATCTGAGCGCGGTAAAGATTAGTCTCGATCCACCATTGCGCCCAGTGCGGCTCGAAGCGCTTGGGCTCATACACTTTGTCCGGTTGCATGGAAATTTCAGCGTAGCATTCGGTGCGAGATCGCGATTCGGGCGCGTGGAATCAAGAATTTGGGGCTGTGGTTGGCGGAGGCGACGGTTCAGTTTGGGCCTGTGGTTCAGGTTTGGCGCGTGTGCTTTAATAGAAATACCGCTAAAACGCAGGGCACGCCAAACTCGAGCGAGTGGGCGGGCCATGCTGCGCAAGATGCTCCTCAGTAGCTCAATGGTAGAGCATTCGGCTGTTAACCGAAGGGTTGTAGGTTCGAGTCCTACCTGAGGAGCCAAAATATCCTTTATTTCCAACGCATGCCTTTGAGGACACGCCGTTTGTGCCAGTGCTGCTGACCTGTCAGCGTCTTCATCGAATTACCCATCCTTACCCGAATTTCCTATTCCTTGGACACTGGGGTACCCCCAGTGCGGCCGCAAACATCCGCCCGGGATGGTGCGCCCGTTGCGCCGAGACCGCAGCACGGTAGGTTGGCACCATTACCGGCCGAGTGCGGTCGTGGAAAGAGCCTTGTCGGAACTCGCTTTGGCTGTCGCGCTAGTCAATTGTGCTTCGAGAGCGGCAAGGCGAATTTCGAGCTTCTCGATCGTTTCCTTTTGCTGTTCGGCGTTGCGGCTCTGCTCTTGAATTTGCCGGTACTGCTTCTGGAGTTCGTTGAGCAACATGGCGGGGAGCTTCTGATACTGCACGCTTTCGATCTGTCGATCCGCGCCGCGCACCACCAGCTCCGGATAAACCTCGGCGACTTCTTCGGCAATCAGACCGTATTCGAGAGGCTTCGATCCGTCCGAATCAGGCTTCTTGTAGCGGAAAGTCACCGGACGCAAGCTTAGCAGGCCCTTGCTCGCATCGCCCATGTCCTGAACGTCTTCTTTGTAACGGCGCGACGACGCGGTCACACCCAGTTGCCCGTTAGCGTTGACGACGACGGCCGAGCCACCGGACACATTGACTCCCGATATGCCGGCGATGTATGTCGAGGTCTGACCGTCTCCGATCCGGATGGTGCTGTCGTCGGAAGGCATTCCCTGATTTCCAATCATGATGTTGAAGTTGCCCGCTGTGGTGTCAATGCCTGCGGCGTCGCCAATGCCGATATTGTAGCTTCCGGTCGATACTTCCAGTGCCTGGGCGCCGAGGGCTGTATTGAGGCTCGCGCCTTTTTCCAGTGCATTCCAGCCGACGGCGGTATTGTAGTCTCCTAGGGTGCTTTGGAGTGCGGATGCGCCAATGCCGGTATTGCTGCTACCGCTGATGTTGGCCTCCAGGGCCTGGCTGCCGAGGGCCGTATTGAAGTTTGCGACGTAGTCACCCATGATTCCCGTTAGGCTCCCCATCGCTTCGTAGCCGACAGCGGTATTGTCCGTGCCGGTGATGTTGGCCTCGAGCGCATAGTACCCGAGGCCGGTGTTGTCGGTGGCGATGGTGTTGGCGGCGAGCGCCAGTTGCCCGACGGCGGTGTTGTAGGTACCGGTGGTGTTGGCCTCCAGGGCAAAGTAACCAAAGGCGGTGTTGTAAGTGCCCGTAGTGTCGCTGTTCAGCGCCCCGGTGCCGAGGGCCGTGTCGCCTTTCGCGTCGCTCGGCGCCGCGTAGTAGCCGTTGATATCGATCACCACGTTAGTGGTGGCATTGGCGACCACGTTCACCGAGCCGCCCGGGCTAGCCGCGGTGATCACGGCGTTCGACTGGTACGACGCGCCGGGGTTCCAGGTCATCGACGCGACTAGAGGGATGGGAGTAATGGGGTTCGGATAAACCAGCAGATAGCCACCGGTGTTGCCTGCGGGCGGGACTACTGTAACGTTCAGCGAGTAGGCCTCGGGACCGGGAAAGAGCAATGCTGTGCTTTCCACGCCACAAGACCCGGCGATGGGCAGAGTGCGAGGCGTGAGCGGGGCCAAGGGCGTCGTTCCGAGGGCCGGATACGGCTGGCTCGGGCGCGTATCGGCCAAACGGCACGGAGTGATGGGCACAAAGACCAGAATGTCATCCGTCACGCCGCCGGGAAGCTGAAGCTTCGGCGTCGCGACGCGCTGCTGCGCTTGCAACTGGGACCGGTGCACTTGGCGAGGCGCTGCCCAGTTGTTAAGCGGGACGGTGCGCTCCTGAAGCGACTGGGCGGCCAGCGTCAGGGGCAGTAGTATCAGAAGAGAGCCGAGGGGTCGTGATGGCATTGTGGCTTGAACCTTCGGCATAGTCTTTCACAGCGCGAGGTGGGAAGCAAATGGCGGGTGTGCACGACGCTGGTGCGACCCAGAACGCCAAGCAGGGCTCGAAGAAAACGTATGCGTTAATTGCGCTTACGTTGCAAAACCCCAGCTAGAGGCTCGGTTCGCCCACGAACCCTCCTGGTTTGTGCGCAGGAAAAACGCTCCTTGGTATGGCGAGACCTCGATTGCACGAGTACCGCTCAGCGAGGCTATTCGGATGCGTTGCCAGTGGACCGCTGAGTAAAGCCGAGAGAGCGCCTGAAACCTGCCAAAAATAGAAACGATATTACCAAATAACGAGCCGCATCTTCCAATGCCAGACGACACTTCCCAGATCGCCGTTTCACGATCAGTTCTCCCGTTAGCCCTTTGGGACACTTTGACGTGCCAAGGGTTCTGGCACAGCGCGATGACCTCTACGCTCGCGGTTCCACAGTCACCACGAGCGCTGTTGTGCATTTGGGCCCGTGCCTGCGGTAACCATGCGACACAGTGGAATCGAAGTAGATGGAATCGCCTTCCGAAAGCTCGTAATTGTCTGTCCCGATGCGCAGCTTCAGCCTGCCGGACAGAACGTACAGAAATTCGATGCCCGGGTGTTCGTGGAACCGGCTCTTCTCTTCGTCGATCGGTTCAAATTCGGCCAGGTAGGAATTCAGTGCCCGATTCGGCACCGGAAAGTCCAGGCTCTCGAAGTAATACGTGACTTTGCGAGCGTCCGGCGAGTCCGGAAAGCGCAGACGGTCCTTCTTGCGCACAATCTCCAGCACGGGCTTGGGTTCGGGATTGAAAAAATACTCCAGACCCACACTGAACACCATGGCGATCCGCAGAAGTGTAGGCAATGTCGGGTGCATCAGATCGCGCTCCAATTTCGAGAGCATTGCCGGCGATAGGCCGGTGTGCTTCCCTAACTGCACAAGTCCCATGCTCTTGCGCAAGCGCAAATGCCGCAGTTTGCTTCCGATCGCGTAGTTCTTGAGTCCTGTGGTGATGGTGTCAGACGCCATGGCAAAGATCGTTTTCCTCTCGGTACCTGTTTCCGGTGGAGCTTTTCCGCTCAGGAAAGTCAGCTTCAGGGTATTCTTTACAGTAAAACACATTTTCTCTAAGATCAAATTGTGCCGGATGAAATCGGCACTTAGAAGTGGAAAGGAAAGTTCAAATTATGAAGAAGCTTGACGTACTCGCAGCTGCCCTCGTCATCATAGGCGCCCTGAACTGGGGCTTGGCCGGAACATTCCATCTGGACCTTGTGGCGGCCGTGTTCGGTATGAAATTTGGGGAAACCTCCGCGCTCAGCACGGCGGTGTACAGTCTGGTGGGTCTGGCTGGGCTGTATCAAGCCCTGACATGGAAATCGATCCAGCGCCGCTGGCTTGGCGATCTTGCGGCCGCCCGGGCGTAAGTCCCTCTGAACTCGAAAGACAAATCAAAAGGAGAAGAGAAATGACACACTACTTGCCCATTTTACTGGCAGGCGCCGTGGCGATAACGGTTGCCTCGTCTACTGCTTCCGCAGCCGACATCGTCGAGACGGCTGTGGCCGGAAACTTCAATACACTCGTGGCCGCGGTGAAGGCCGCGGGGTTGGTGGACACGCTGAAAGGTCGCGGCCCCTTCACCGTATTCGCGCCGACTGACGAAGCTTTCGCCAAGCTTGCTCCGGGCACGCTCGAATCCCTGCTCAAACCAGAGAACAAGGCCAAGTTGCAGAGCATTCTCCTGTATCACGTTGTGTCCGGCAAAGTGATGGCAGCGGATGTGGTGAAGCGTCACTCCGCCAAGACTGTGGAGGGGCAGGACATCAGCATCAAAACCATGAATGGCCGCGTGATGGTGGACAGCGCCAGCGTAACCAAGACCGACATCGTGGCCTCGAACGGCGTAATTCACGTCATTGATTCGGTCCTGTTGCCGAAATGACGGGTAGGGGCAAGCTCGTGCATCTGTTGACCGGCGCAACTGGATATATAGGGGGACGCCTTTTAAGGCGCCTCGAGAGAGACGGTTCAGCAGTCAGATGCTTGTGCCGCAACCCGGAGGCGCTTGGTTGGCGCGTGGCTCCCGGCACCGAGCTGATGCGGGGAGATCTGCTGCAGCCAGCGTCTCTGGATGTTGCGTTCACTGGTGTGGATACAGCCTTTTACCTGGTCCATTCCATGAATAGCGGGGAAGAGTTCGAGGCCGAGGAGCGCACGGCGGCTTACAACTTTGCCGCAGCCGCGCGCGAAGCGGGAGTGCGGAGAATCATCTACTTGGGTGGGCTGGCCCACGGTCCGGGGCTTTCGACTCACATGCGGAGCCGGGTCGAAACGGGGAACATTCTTCGCGCAGCCGGCGTCCCGGTAATCGAGCTGCAGGCCTCTATCGTGATCGGCTCCGGCAGCGCCTCTTTTGAAATGATCCGGGCGCTCGTCGAGCGCCTTCCTGTAATGATCACGCCTCGGTGGGTGAATACCGCTGCACAACCCATCGCGATCGAAGACGTCATCGACTATCTGGCGGCTTCGGCCCGGCTGCCGGCGAACGGCAACCTTACTTTCGAAATCGGTGGCGCGGACGTCACCTCCTACATGGGGATCATGCGCGAATATGCCCGCCAGCGGAAATTGCGCCGCTTAATCCTGCGCGTGCCGTTCCTCAGTTTGTCATTGTCGAGCCGCTGGCTGACGCTGATCACGCCGGTCTATGCCGCCATTGGACGCTCGCTCATCGAAAGCGTCCGGAATCCGAGTGTCGTGCTGAACCAGGCAGCCCTGGGCGTCTTCGACATCCGGCCCATGGGGATCACGCGGGCCATCGAGCGGGCGCTAGCTTACGAGGATCGCAGCATCGCGGAGACTCGCTGGTCTGACGCGCGCACGCCAGCCGCGCGCCTGAGTGCCAGCCTGGAGCCAAACAGTCATCTTCTCGTCAATAAGCAGGCGACGCGCGTGCCGGTCGGTCCTCTTCAGGCATTCGCGCCGATCCGGCGTATTGGAGGCCGCACCGGCTGGTACTTCGGCAATGTGCTGTGGAGGATTCGCGGCCTGATCGATCTGATGATGGGCGGCGTAGGCATGCGGAGAGGCCGGCCTGATCCCGAGACTCCCTTCCCTGGAAGCACTTTGGATTTCTGGCGTGTGGAATCCTACGAGCCCGGCTTGCGACTTCGATTATTTGCCGAGATGAAGGTTCCAGGGCGCGCCTGGCTCGAGTTTCGCGCCCAGCCCGAGGGTACTTCGACCGTGATTACACAGCTTGCCGAATTCGAGCCGCGCGGTTTGTTCGGGATCTTGTATTGGTATCTTCTGGCTCCCATCCACGAAGTGATGTTCCGGGGAATGTTACGGCGCATTACTGCCGCGGCTGAAAACTGAACGTCATGGCGCCATATACACTTCATCGGGAATTGTGGGTCCCATATCCCTTGCCGGTTGTCTTTAATTTCTTCTCGCACGCCGAGAATCTGGAACAAATCACCCCGCCTTGGATGCGCTTCCGGATTCACACTCCGCCGCCCATCGTGATGAAACCGGGAGCCAACATAGCATACGCCTTGCGCCTCAGAGGGATTCCGCTTCGATGGCTGACGGAGATCGAAGGCTGGAATCCGCCGCACGAATTTGTCGATGTTCAGGCGAGGGGCCCTTACAAACTTTGGCGTCACACGCATCGGTTTTCAGAATTGGAGGGCGGCACCTTGATCGAGGACACCGTCGAGTATGCTCTTCCGTTCGGATTGCTTGGCCGTCTGGTCCATCGCCTTCAAGTGGCTCGGGATCTTTCCCGTATATTTGACTACCGCGCGCAGCAGGTTCCGGCAATCCTCGCTCGACAACCTTGAGAATTGTTAGAGCGCGCGCCATGACGATTCCGCGCTCACACGGTGTGTGATCCCCGATGCGACTATGGTCCCTTCATTCCTCGTTATTAGACCGCGCGGGACTTGTTGCATTGTGGCGCGAGGCCCTCCTGCCCAAACTCACTCGTAAATGCGGGCCGGATTACCAAGCATCTTGAACCGCATGTGGAAGAATGGTTCCCGAATCGGAGAATGCAACTCGGGAGAACGAAACCATGTGTCCACGGAATGGCTTACTGTCTGCAGTGTGCGCCTTCGTCCTTGCGAGTCCCGGCTCAGCCATCGCACAGCAAACCTGCGAATCCCTTAAAGACCTGAGGCTCGATCACGCCGTGGTCGTCACCGCGCTCGCGCAGGAACCCGCTCCCCTGAAGGCGTCTCCAGAAACCCCCTTCAAAGTGCCCGATTTCACAGTTCCGCGTCATTGCGAGGTGACGGCGATCGCGCGTCCCACCGCGGATTCGGAGATCGATTTTACTCTGTGGCTGCCTCCCAAAGATGCCTGGAACGGCAGATACATGCAACGAGGCAACGGCGGATGGGCGGGCTCCATTCAACCGCTGGTCCTCGTTGCACCCCTCGTCCGTGGTTACGCGGTCTCCGCCACTGATGATGGTCATCGCACCCCTGGCATGATGCCCGACGCAAGCTGGGCCATTGGCCATCCCGAGAAGCTCATCGACTTCGGCTATCGGTCCCTGCACCAAACCGCCACTCTCTCGAAAGCGATTCTGGAAGCTTACTATGGCAAGCCCTCCGATCACGCGTATTTCTCCGGATGTTCCGACGGCGGCCGCGAAGCGCTCATGGAAGCCGAGCGCTTTCCGGAGGACTTCGATGGCATCATCGCCGGCGCCCCTGCCAACCATTGGACCCATCACTTCACCGGCTTCATATGGAACGAGATCGCGCTCAACGGCAAGCCCGAGAACAAAATTACACCCGAGCAACTTCCCGCAATTGAGAAAGCCGCACTGGCCGCCTGCGATGCGCTCGATGGAGTGAAGGACGGACTGATCCAGGATCCGCGGCAATGCCACTTCGATCCGGCTGTTCTCCTATGTCGCGGTGCGCCCGGTGCGGATTGTCTGACCCAGCCCCAGATCGAGACGCTCCAGAAGATTTACGCCGGCCCGAAGAACCCCAAGACAGGAGAACAGATCTACCCCGGCTATGAACCTGGTACCGAAGCCGAATCGGGTTCCTGGTCGCTCTGGATTGTGGGTCCCTCCGTGCAGTCTCTCTTCGGAAACAGCTTCTACTCGGGTGCGGTGCATGAAGACCCACACTGGGACTGGCATACGATGGATTTCGATCGCGACCTGCGCCTCGCCGATGAGAAGACCGCGTCCATCCTCAACTCGGATAACCCCGACCTGCGCAGTTTCCGCGATCACGGCGGCAAGCTGATCCTGTACCATGGATGGGGCGATGCCGCCATCGCTCCGCGAGACTCGATCGCCTTCTACGAAAAGGTCCGGGCCTTCTTAGAACGCTACCCCGATCCGCGTTCTACGACGCCGACGGACATCCAGGCGTTCTACCGCTTGTTCATGGTTCCCGGCATGCAGCATTGCAGCGGTGGCCCGGGTGCTGTCAGCTTCGGCAACGATGAGCTTGCGTCTCTCAATACCAAGCCCGACGACGCCGACAATGATATCCTCTTGGCGCTCGATCGATGGGTCACGCAGGGCGTCGCTCCGGGCAAATTAATCGCTAGCGGCAAGATTGGGGCTGATCCCAAGACCAAGACTGAGGGGATACCGTTGACGCGACCGCTTTGCGCGTACCCTGCCGTCGCACGATACAAGGGCCAGGGAGACACCAACGCCGCCGAAAACTTCTCGTGCGTTCAGGAGCCCGCAAAATAGAGTTCCGACCGCCCGCCATTCGTTCGCAAAGTGCTTGGCAAGATATCGTCCCTTAGTCGCCGTGCTGGAGACTTCGACGATCAAAGTTGCGCTCCGGCAACAAGCGGAAGTAGCTCCCCACAATTGCCCATATCATTTCCAACCACTAAGGCCCTGCGTCTGTATCGAGCCAGGGAAGTCAGTCGACTTCTACGAATAACGGCGGCGCCTTTCGTTCCTCCGATTGCAGAATCAAGGATATTGGATCGAACGTGGATAGCCTAGAGGACGGAATTGACAACGCCTATCAGGTTCCGAATTTGAATGTGACCGAATAACGATGTCCGATGTAATCGCTAAATTCTACTCCGCCGGTGAACAATCTTAGGCCGTTGTACACGCTCCTAGGCACCCGAAAAAGCAACCATCCGGTCACAGCGTGCCCCGGCTCGATTGGATCATGGATACTTGCTTGCTCAAGTGATGTTTTATCCTGATGCGTTGTCAGATCCGCCGGTGTTAGGTCCAGCGACCTATATCGAAATGCTTTCCCATCGTTAACTACACATAGCCGCCAGTTTCTGGCAGCGCTCAAAGCGCCGCGATTCGTGAGCGAAAGCTCCGATTCCGATGCCGACTTGGGTGAAGGGTGCGATCGACGCCTGGACGGCAGCGGCGGGGTTCACCGAGGGCCACGTCCTCCGACCACTGAACCGCGCGGACCAGATGCGGGGCGACAGCTTGTCGGAGAAGGTCATCTGGCAGTTCCTTCACTCGCCAGCGATGGGAGCGGTTTCGCATCGAACGCAATACGTTTATTCGGCTCGGGAATCTTGTCAGGCGTCATACGGTCCTCCGTCATAGCTCAGTTGAGCATTCGATAGTAATATCACCCTTCGATTCTGACCGGCGTTGCCGACTGGAGCTGCAGTTTTTCCGTCCCTTCGCATTCCCCCGCAACCTCTGGCCTTCGCTTTATGCCTGCCACGATGCGGTCGCCCTGACGTCACTGGGCGCGCCGGCGCACGAAGGTGCTTTATTATTTTTCGTGTTTGGCAGGAGGCGGCACGGTGGCCTTGTTGTGCTTCTGTTTGTAGATCTGCCGGCTGTTCGCGTTCTGCTCTTTGTTGACCTGGGCTTTCTGTTCCGGGTTGAGCGCGCCACCATTGGCGACGCGTTCGTTGTGAACCTGCTGGGCCACGCCCGCCTGATTGGAGTTGGAGCGAGCGGCTTCGCCCGAAGTTTCCTCGCCGCTGCGCAAACCTTGCGCGACGCGCTGCTGTTGGTTAGCTTCACGATTGTCGACGGCGTTTGGCTTGATCGTTTTGTTGTTGTGTTTTTCGTTGTATATCTGCCGGCTCGCGGCGTTCTGCTCGCCGTTTATCTGCTGCTTTTCCTGATTGGTCAGCGTGCCGCCATTGGCTACGCGATCATTATGCACTTGCTGATCGATGCGGGCTTGAGTGCTTTCGGCGCGGGCGGCTGAGCCGGAGGTCATCTGACCGGAGCGGAGGCCATTGGCGATGCGCTGGTCCTGGTTGGCTTCACGGGTATTGGGGTTATAGCTCCTGCCAGCGGTGCGATCCGCGGCAGAGATGGGCTGGGACGCCGCGTGCTGTTGCGCAATTTGGCGATACCCGATGGGCCGTGACATCGCGGTGGTGGAAGGATGGCCCTGGTTGACCGAGGCTAGCTGCGAGCGATCCATAGCGGCAGAGGTTTGGTGCTGCATCTGGTTGGGGGTCGGCTGGAAGTGGTTTTCGTTGGCGAACCGCTGCTCCTCGACGCTCGGAGCGCGGTTGATACCGCCCGGCCCGCCGTTGAACGCGACGCGGTTATTATTGACGATCGTGTTTTGGTGCACGATGGTCCGGTTCTCGTAGACGTTGGCCGGGTGAACGGAGCCGAGATTCGCTGCGGCGCTGTTGTAGGCGAACACGCCACCGCGCCACTCACCACCGAAGAATCCAACGCCGCCATAGCCAAAGCCGTAGTTCACACCGCCATAGAAGCCGACGTGTGGCCCCCAATAGCCGGCGTGCCAGCCGTAGACGCCGGCTGCGAACCCCCAGTAACCAGGGGTCCAAAGAACGCCGGCACTTGGAGGTCGAACCCATACGCCAGGGACCCAGTAGTAGCCGGCCTCCCCCCACGCCCAGTAGCCCGGTGTCCACATGAAGCCCGGTGCGGGCAGTGGGGGTTGAACGTAGACGGGAAGTGCGGGAGGTGCAATGTGAACGGAGATGCCGACGCCGACCTGAGCCTGAGCAACGGGAAGCATCGCTGCGGTAACAACCAAGGCCGAAGCCAGAGTGATCCCTCGAACTGTCTTGAGCGAAAGCATTTGTTTCTCCTTGGCCCGGCCCAAACTTCAACCCAAAACCCCAGCCTAGAGCCGCGTGTTGAGTGGCTAGAAATCTGTCGCTGGGTTGAAGGTTAATAGACGGTTTCCTCCTCAACGGCCTTGAAATAACTCCTCGATCGTTGCCGATGACGATTATGGCGTATCGGCCATTCCGCAACAACCCACACGTTCGTGCAGGTAGCACCAATGATGGACCCGCAGAGTCCTGCGCCAACTTGCGTTCGGGTTATAGGGGATCGGCCTTGCAGCGCACTTCCGTCGGAGGCGGCGAGTTGGAGCGCGGTAAGATAGCTGCCGATAAGGCCAAATAAGGCTCCCCAAAACATCTCGGAACGCTACGGCACGCATTTTCATGGAAGGGCGTTTACCAGGACTAATCGCCCGAAGCGCCTCCGAAGCTTCCCAGATCGAGACTTCCGGATAACGTCGGCGAATACACCGGGATAGCGCAGGACGAATCCGCCAGCGGTATAGGGATTGGCCAACCGCCAATTACTGTTTTATGTTGCCGACAACCGCCATATTCGTATCCGACATTGATTTCTCTATGTCGGACGCCGCCTCAAGCAACTCAGATCGCAGGTCCATCAACATCTGGAGCTGCATCGACGTCATCTCCGAAATCTCATTGTCCGAGTCCAGGGCGTTTTGCAAAGTTTGAATCGCAGCTTGAATAGCCGCCGCCTTGACGCTTCCAGGCAATCCTACTTGCGATATCATACGGACCTAATCAGCCGAGACGTAACTGGATGCTTTCCCATCGCTCCCCCGCGGCGCTCCAATCCGCCCTCGTCCTCACATCGGCCCTTTTCCTCCTGTTCGCTGTTGGGCCCGCGAACTCCCAGACGTTTCCCTTCAGCCCCGAAGCCCAGCAGCGCGCACAGAGCCTGCTCAAACAGATGACCTTAGATGAAAAGGTCGGCCAGTTAACCCAGTCTGCCGGCGTTGAACTGCCGGGTGTGTCCGCCGGCAAGCCCGACGACATCATCGCTCAGGGCAAAGCCGGCTCCATTCTCTGGCTCACAGACGTGAAAGAGATCAACCGCCTCCAGCACATCGCCGTCGACAAGTCACGCCTCCACATCCCCCTGATCGTCGCCTTCGATGTCATCCACGGCTACCGCACCGTCTTTCCGGTGCCTCTCGCCATGGCCTCTTCCTGGGATCCCTCAGTCGAAGAACAGGCCCAGCGCGTCGCCGCTCAGGACGCCCGCGCCGCCGGCATCCACTGGACTTTTGCACCCATGGTCGACATCGCCCGCGATGCCCGCTGGGGCCGCATCGTCGAAGGTGCTGGTGAGGACGCTTATCTCGGCTCCGCCATGGCCAAAGCACAGGTCCGCGGCTTTCAGGGCGCTTCCCTGGGTCCTCAGTCCATCCTTGCTTGTGTCAAGCATTTCGCCGGCTACGGCGCCGCCGAGGGAGGGCGCGATTACGATTCCTCCTACATCCCCGAAGAACTGCTCCAAAACGTCTACTTCCTGCCGTTCCACGCCGCCGCCGAACAGGGCGCTGGCAGCTTCATGTCCGCCTACATGGACCTTAATGATGTCCCCGCCACCGGCAATCGCTGGCTCCTCACCGATGTTCTTCGCAACCAATGGAACTTCAGCGGCTTCGTCGTATCCGATGCCATCGCCGTCGGCAACCTCGTTACTCACGGCTTCGCCAGTGACCCCGCCGATGCCGCCTACAAAGCCATCGCTGCCGGCTTGAACATGGACATGGCCAGCGGCACCTTCCTAAACAATCTGTCTAAGTTGGTCGCCGACGGAAAAGTCACGGAGGAGCAGTTAGACCAAGCCGTCCTGCCCATCCTCGCGGCGAAGTACCAGTTAGGGCTGTTTGACCATCCTTATGTCGACGAATCCAAAGTGGAGGCCACTCTCACCCGTCCCGAAGGCCTCGCACTCGAACGGAAACTCGCCGCCCGTTCCATGGTTCTGCTAAAGAACCAGGGTCAAACTCTTCCCTTGAAGACCTCTATCCGCAACGTTGCTGTCATTGGCCCGCTGGCAGATTCGATACACGATATTGAAGGCGGCTGGGCGGTCGAAAGCCTTTTCGGAGGCGGCGTCAAAAGCCATCCCGTCACAGTTCTCGCGGGAATTAAGAACAAGCTAGGCGCCGGCGCCCACATCACCTACGTTGCCGGCCCCACACCTCATCGCCAATACATGGGTTTGTTCGATGTCATCCAAGCCAAGAAGCCTGAGCCTCCGGCCTCTCAGGCCGAGATCGATTCCGCGCTCGCTCAGGTGAAATCCGCTGCCGCCGAAGCCGACGTTGTCGTCGCCGTGCTCGGCGAACTCGCCGGTATGAGCAGCGAAGCGGCCTCCCGCGCCACTCTCGACCTGCCGGGCGTTCAGGAACAGATGCTCGAAGCCGCCGCCTCCTCCGGCAAACCGGTCATTCTGGTTCTCGAAAATGGCCGCCCCCTCGATATCCGCTGGGCCGACGAACATATCCCGGCCATCTTAGAGTCCTGGTATCCGGGCACCGAGGGCGGCAACGCCGTCGCCGATATCTTGTTTGGTGATGTGAACCCCGGTGGCAAACTGCCCGTAAGCTGGCCCCGCGCCGCCGGCCAGGAACCGCTCTACTATAACCACACACTTACTCACGATCCAGAGGACGCACCTAGTTTCACCTCACGCTACTGGGATCTAAACTCCAAGCCTCTCTACCCATTCGGCTACGGCCTCAGTTACACAACGTTCAAATTTGCCAACCTGCGCCTGACCAATCCAACCATCCAACCTGGCGCAGCCACTGAAGTCTCCGTTGACGTCACCAACACCGGCGCCTTGACCGGCGACGCCGTGGCCCAAATCTACATCCACCAGCGCTCCGGCTCCGCCTCGCGCCCCGTCCGCGAATTAAAAGGCTTCGAACGCGTCTCCCTGAAACCCGGCCAAACCAAAACACTCACCTTCCGCCTCGGCAAAGACGAACTCCAATTCTGGAGCCCCCAAACCAAACGATGGACCGTCGAAACCTCCCAATTCGACATCTGGGCTGGTGAAGACTCCGCAGCCTCCCTCCATACTGAACTCTCTGTCACGCCTTAGGAAGAGCGTTTAGAGAAGCTCTCTTCACACCAACAAACTCTCTCCAAGTCTGAATGCAGGAACCTTCGACGATCAAAGTTGCTCGCCAGCAACCGAAGAGGGCTAACGATATTGCCCATAACGCCCCACGAACCGAGGCCACAGCGTGTTGTGCGGTGCGCCAAGGACATCCATCCCCTTCTATGACAGGCCCCCGAGGAGAGCGGGGCAGACAGCGCCGTCCGCTCATTATCTTGAGCTTTCTTTCCAAAGTCGGCTTTGACAGCAAGAATCGGATGGCGCCGTGCAAAGCCAACTTCGTACTGTCGACTCTATGACTCACTTCAAGGCCGCATTGCAAGTTGCTTTTCAATCCGCTCAAGTTCATCTGGAGAGTCTGGAAAACCAATCCGTCGCCGGCACGGCTACGTTACCCGAACTGCGGAGCAGGCTGGCGAAACCTCTTAATGACCACAGCGTCGACGCAGACGAGGTGGTGCGCGATCTGGTCCGCGACGCGCAGGACGGGATACTGGGGAGCGCAGGGGGTCGATTCTTCGCATGGGCGATCGGCGGCTCCGTCCCAGCGGCGCTGGCGGCGGACTGGTTGACTTCGGCATGGGATCAGAATGCAGCCTTATATGCATGTGGCCCATCGGCTGCCGTAGTGGAGGAGGTTGCGGGCGAATGGCTGAAAGATCTGTTGGGGATTCCGGCCTCGGCTTCGTTTGCCTTCGTCAGTGGGTGCCAAATGGCTCATGTCACCTGTCTGGCGGCCGCAAGGCACGCGCTGTTGAAAGAGAAAGGCTGGGATGTTGAACGGAACGGGCTTTGCGGCGCCCCGCCCATCCGTGTTCTGGCTTCGAATCGGCATGGCTCGGTGGCGCGCGCGATTCGCCTGCTGGGAATTGGCGAAAGCAACGCGTTCGATCTCGAATTGGGCGACGATGCGCGGGTTACGCCACAGGTGCTCAGCGCCGCTCTTGCCGCTGCGCCCGATGCGGCAACTATGGTCGTGCTGCAAGCCGGGGATCTGAACTCAGGCTCCTTTGACGACTATCGCGCGGTGATCCCCGTGGCCAAGCGACAGGGAGCCTGGGTGCATGTGGATGGCGCATTCGGGCTTTGGGCCGGCGCAAGCCCTCGTTATCGGCACTTTCTAAGCGGTGTTGAGGAGGCTGACTCTTGGGCCACCGATGGCCACAAGTGGCTTAACGTACCCTATGACGCCGGGTACGCGTTCGTAGCCCGGCCTGCGGCACACCGCGCAGCCATGTCGTTCGGTGCGCCCTATTTGGTCCACGATCAGGATGCGAGAGACCAGATTGATTGGAAT
>Ga0181525_10000300_pt1 | contig 43709 bp, 33 predicted proteins | sample PEATcosm2014_Bin_48_FD_121100 | JGI IMG/M metagenome (GOLD analysis project Ga0181525, IMG submission 121100) | Peatland microbial communities from MTU Mesocosm Facility, Houghton, MI, USA - PEATcosm2014_Bin06_10_metaG | ecosystem: Environmental > Terrestrial > Soil > Wetlands > Peat | place... | reverse complement strand
TTGCTGCGCGGCTGGTAGGTGACGTCGCCCTTGTCGCTCTTGCCATAAGTGCCATCGACGAGGACGGCGACCGAGACGCGGTTGAGGCGGCCGCCCTCGATCACTTCGGTCTTGGTGGTCTTGGAAATCTCGTAATTGACGATCTCCTCGGATTTCCGGCTCTGGTCGCGCTGGGCGGCGGTGGTTTCGGCAGGCGGCTGCTGCCGTTGGTTGCCGCCGGGGATCTCGTTGCCGACCGTCACCTGATTGTCGCGGCCTTCGTTGGTCGCAGACGTCTCTTCGCGGGTCTGGCTCGATCGCACCACCCGACCATCGGGATCAAATTTGTCCGATGTCTGCGTGACGCGATTGAAATCGAAATCAGCGCTCACCTCGGTACGTGCGCGGCCCGGCCCGACCACCGAGGTCACGATAGCCTCGACCTGGTCGCGCAGCCGCTTTTCAAACCCCGCCCGCCGTTCGTCGCTGCCGACCTCGCCGGCATTGTCATCGTTGCCGGCGCCGTCGGCCAGCAGATGGCCAGCCTCGTCCACGATCGACACCCGCTGCGGTTTGAGCCCGTTGACGGCGGAGGCGACGAGGTGGCGGATGGCGCGCACCTGCTGCGGTTCCAGCGTGCCGCGAACCTTGAGGACAATGGAGGCGGAAGGCTCGACTTTGTCGCGCGAGAACAGCGGCCGTTCGGGCATCACCAGATGCACGCGCGCCGCCGCCACGCTGTCGAGGGAGCGAATGGTGCGCGAAAGCTCGCCTTCAAGCGCACGCAAGTTGTTGACGTTCTGCACGAAGCTCGTGGTGCCGAGCGCGTCCGATTTGTCGAAAATTTCGTAGCCGATACCGCCGCCCTTCGGCAGACCATCGCCGGCGAGCGCCATGCGCAGCCGCGCAACACGATCCTTCGGCACCATGACGATGTTGCCGTCGTTGCGCAGCTCGTATTGGACGCCCTGCCGCTCGAGTTCCTTCACGATCGCGGCGGAATCCTCGTAGGTCAGGTCGGTGAACAGCGGCGTCATCTGCGGCGTGGTCACGCGCAGAATGAGAAAGGCAAAGAAGCCGACCAGCGCGGCGGTGACGGTGACCATCGCGGCGATGCGCGGGGCGCCGAGCGTCTTGGCAAACTCGAGCAGACTTTGCACCGATCCACATCTCCCGCGCGCGCGACACTTTCGCGTGTCACCCGGCAAGATTTGCCCGGTTTATGGTTAGCGCCCGGTTAATGCAGATCGGCGGATGGGTACAAAAATCGCCGCGGCCACAAGGTGATGCGCGGCGCGCGTACGGCGGATTGAGCGCCCGAAAACAGAAATGCCGGCTCATGGATCGGCATTGACGGATTGGTAAGACGGATTAAGCGGCCGTTACTGGCGATATTGCTGGATGCGGGTCGTGCGCAAGCCGGCGAGGCCGTGCTGGTCGATCGAATACTGCCAGGACAGGAACTCTTCCACGGTGAGGGTGTAGCGGCTGCACGCTTCTTCAAGCGAAAGCAGGCCGCCGCGAACCGCAGCGACAACTTCCGCCTTCCGGCGAATCACCCAACGCTTCGTTCCTGGTGCCGGCAAATCGGCGATTGTCAGGGGCGAACCGTCCGGCCCGATGACATACTTGACCCTCGGGCGATGGGGCTCGGTCATAGCGAGACTCTCAACAGACTCCACAAAGCAGTCAGGACCTTACGCAGGGCGGCTTAAAATTTGCCTAAGCCCAAAGGTCGATTGAAGGATTTTGCCGCGCGGGCCGGAAGGCTGCCGGTACGCGGATAAGCGGATAATCAGTGGCTGATCGACGTGATCTGGCTGATCTGCACGTTCTGGCCGCCGACCACGAGCGTCGGCGGGTTCGAGCTCAGATTGACGCCGCTGACGGTCCCCTGTGTCTGCGTCGATACCGTGACCGCTTGGCCGTTGGCGCCGATGGCGGTGAGGGACAGCGTGTAGGTGCCGTCCGGCCAGGTCTGCCCGTTATTGCCTTGACCGTTCCAGCTATAGGTTTGCGTTCCGGCATTGAGCGCGACGGTCCCGGTGTAAGCGGTCGTGCCGGCCGCGCTGGTGATCGTGACATTGGCGGTCGCCGGGGTGGTTGTGGACAGGCTCCACGTCGCCGGCGTGCTGGTCGCGTTGGAGAGGGTCGCTGAGTTGCCGGCGATGGTGACGTTGGCGCCGACCAGCTGGAGCGCCGACGTGGCCTCGCTGGTTTGCTGCATCGAAATCAGCGTTTGCAGGTTCGTGTTCATATCGACCTGCTGCTCGACCGACGCGAATTCGACGAGCTGCTCGGTGAACTGGTCGGTATCGAGCGGATCGAGCGGGTCCTGGTTCTGCAACTGGGTGGTCAGCAGCTGCAGAAACGTATCGAAGTTTCCGGCGATCTGCTGCGATGCCACGGTGCCCGCAGTGCCGGCGGTGGTCGAGCCGGAGGTATTTGATCCGGTGGAGTTCGTCGTTGTCCCCAGCTGCGACAGCGCCGTCGAAGTCGTGTTGGTCGCTTGGGAAACCACCGTGGAGAGGGTGCTCATGGTCTTTCTCGTCCTTCGTCAATCGATGGCGGCTTACACGCTGATATCAACCCCGCTGCCGACGCCGGTGCGCGCATAAATCTGGGTTACTGCGACGGGGGTCAGTTCGGGGTCGGGAATGACAAGCTGCGCGCTACCGGTCGGCTGCGAATTCGAACCATTGTTCTGTCCGGCGAAAGACTGATCGCGCAGCGTGAATTGCAGTCCATTGTCGGCAGTTTTCAGGCCCGCTTGATCGAGCGCGCGTTCGAGTTGCGGCTGCTGACTTTGCAGCAGTTGCAGCGTGTCGGCGCGGTCGGCGGTTATATGCGTCGTCGCCTGGCCGTCGCGGTCGACGTCGAGCCGCACGTCGATGCGGCCGAGTTCGGGCGGATCGAGGCGGATATCGAACTGACTGGAACCGGTCTGCGCGCGCGCGGCAATGGCGACCGCAAGTCCGGCGAGCGGAACGGCTGCGGAATCGGTGCTGGACGGCGTGGCAGCCGTCGTGGTCGACACTGTGTTTGCGGCCGACAAGGTGAAACCGAAATTCGGCAAGCCCGCCGCGTCCGCTTTGCCCGTGCCGATGCCGCTCTGCGTATTCGATGTGCCGGTGGTAGCGGAGGGGGAAATGGTGGAAAGGTCGGTGGTGCGCGTGGCGCCATGGTTGGCGTCGGTCGCGGCCGTTCCATCCGTCGCGGCCGTCCCGTTCAGCTGCGCTGCCGTGTCGGTGTCGTCGCCCGATTGGTTCTGCGCCTGCTGCGCGATGGAACCATCGGCGGCGGTGACTTTGGTGTCGTCACCGGCTGAATGCGGGGTGATTTGAGCGGCCGGGGTCGCTTGCTTGGCAGACGCATCGTCCGTCGCGCCGGGCGGAGTGGCATCCTGGTCGTCCACATCCGCCATGACGGTTTTGACGCGCGCCTTGCCTGGCTCACTGATCGTCACCGACCCGACAGACGCGCTGACCGGGGCCGGCGCCGTGCTGGTCTCGGCGTTGGCGACAAGCGCCGCCGCGACCGGCTGCGCTGGAGTGGTTGCCGTTTGCGCCTGGCTGCTCATTCCCGCGGTGATGTCAGCGTCAGCCGCATCGCTGTCGCCACTATCGTCCTTGCTGTCACGCCAAGACACCTTCGTTGACACGCCCGGCACCGTGATTTGCGAAACGACGGAATTGACGACATTCGCCGCCGCGGTGCCGTCCGCGATGTCCGCCAGCGCGGGATTCGGCTCGGCCGGTTGGGCATTCGCTTGAGGCGCCGGCGTTGCGCTCGTAGTCGTGCCCGCCGTCACCGTCGGAGTAGCATTGCCGGCATTCGCGACGAGCGGAGACGCGGCGGTTTCTTGCGACATATTCGGGACCGCCGGAGGCGTGCTACTGCCGTCGCCCGCGAGCTTCGTGGCTTTGCCGACGCGTATGAAGTTTGCGGCCCTATTTCCGGCGTTTGCGGACGCCGGCTTAAGATCGCCGACCGGCGATGGCGTTGGCGTCGCAGGGGTGTTCTGCGCCGTCGCGGTGGTATTCGGGCTGACGGGTGCGACCGCAGTGCCGGCATCGGGCGTGGCCGGGGTATTGTCACCGGCCGGGTTTGTGGTTGCGGTCGTGGTGGAATCCGACGTCGTGTCACCGGTGGAGGGCTCGCTCGAAAGTGCCGCCTGCCATGTCACGCCGGGCGAAGGAGTCTGGACCGCAGAAGTCTGGACCGCTGGCGGCGGGTTTACCGGCGGCGAGGGCGCGTCCGGTGCGATGCTGGCGTCGAGCAGGGTCGCGAAGGGCTGGGCGTCGTCGGTATCTTGCGCCGGCGGGGTGGTGGATTGCGGCCACTGCAAGGAAGTGACGGAAAGCGCGGCGCTAACGTCTGACGCTGAACTCTGCACAGCAAACCCCTGCAGTCGAGATGACGCGGTTGTCGGCTTGCAACCGGCGGGCCAGCGCCTTTGCGAAAATAAATCAAGCTAATTCAATCTGTTAGCCTCGCCGGCGAGAGCCACAACGCGGCAGGCTCTGCGCCACACCGGCAAATTTTGCCGCTTTCGCGCCGACTGCGCCCTTTCCGTCAGGGAAAGCCGCGCCCGTGGCGAAGCCGACAGGCGCCGCCTATAGTATGGCCATGCCGAACAGTCTCGAGATTGAGGGAAGGCCGTCCGATATCCGCGTGGTCGTTGCCATGTCGGGCGGCGTCGATTCGTCGGTGACGGCGGCGCTCCTCGCCGACGCTGGCTACGACGTGATCGGCATCACGCTGCAACTGTACGACCACGGCGCCGCCAGCCATCGCAGGGGCGCCTGTTGCGCCGGCCGCGATATTCACGACGCGCGCGCGGTTGCCGAACGCATCGGCATCCCACATTACGTGCTCGACTACGAGCGCCGTTTTAAGGAGGCGGTGATCGATCGATTTGCGGACAGCTACGTTGCCGGCGAGACGCCGGTGCCGTGTCTCGAATGCAACCAGTCAATCAAGTTCCACGATTTGCTCGAAACCGCGCGCGACCTCGGCGCGAGGGTTCTGGCCACCGGTCACTACGTAGCGTCGCGCGCGTTGCCGGACGGCGGCCGTGCGCTTTATCGCGCCCGCGAGACCGAACGCGACCAAAGTTATTTCCTGTTCGCCACCACATCCGCTCAGCTCGATCTGCTGCGGTTTCCGCTCGGCGACCGGACCAAGGCGGAAACGCGCGAGCTGGCGCGCCGCTTCGGGCTTTCGGTCGCCGACAAGCAGGACAGCCAGGACATTTGCTTCGTTCCGACCGGACACTATGCCGAAATGATCGAGCGCCTGCGGCCGGGCGCAGCAGCGCCGGGGGAAATCGTCCACCTCGACGGGCGCGTGCTCGGCCACCACGACGGCATCATCCATTTCACCGTCGGGCAAAGGCGCGGTCTGGGTGTCGCGACCGGCGCGCCGCTTTACGTGGTCAGACTCGATGCCGCCTCCCGAAAGGTGGTCGTCGGGCCGCGCGAGGCGTTGCGCACGAGCCGCATCCGGCTCCGCGAAGTCAATTGGCTGGGTGACGGTTCGGTTGAAACAGCCCTGGCAAGCCGTCCCGAGATTTTCGTTAAGGTTCGCTCGACCCGTCCGCCGCAGCCCGCCTGGTTGCGCGCCGGCGGCGATGGCGTCATCGACGTCGAGTTGATCGCGAGCGAAGACGGCGTATCGCCTGGCCAGGCTTGCGTGTTCTACGATGCAGCCGACGGCCAGACGCGTGTGCTGGGCGGCGGCATCATCGCCTCCACGATGGCGGCGCCGATGGCGAAGCGCGCGTTGCGCGGTGATCTGGCCGCGGCGCATTGAGCACGCGGCCGGTGCGGCCGCGATGGTAGTGTGATGGCGGCGGAGCTCGACAAGGATACTGTCGCCAAAGCCTATGCCCGCTGGGCGCCCGTCTACGATCTCGTGTTCGGCGCGGTGTTCGAGCGCGGACGCAAGGCTTCGATCGCCGCGGCCGAGCGCATCGGCGGCCGCATTCTTGAAGTCGGAGTCGGCACCGGATTGTCGCTGCCCGATTATTCGTGGAGCAATCGCCTCACCGGCGTCGATCTGTCCGCGCCGATGCTGCGCAGGGCGAAAGCACGCGCGGCGGAGCATCGGCTGACGAATGTTGAGGGGCTTGCCGTCATGGACGCCCAGCATCTTGGTTTCCAGGACGCGGTTTTCGACGTCGTGGTCGCGCAATACGTCATCACCGCGGTGGCGGATCCGGAGGCGACGCTCGACGAATTCGTCCGTGTACTCAAGCCCGGCGGCGAGATCGTTCTGGTGAATCATCTCGGTGCCGAGTCAGGCCTGCGCGCGTCGTTCGAACAGGGCTTCGCACCGCTTGCGCGACGGCTCGGCTGGCGTCCGGAATTCCGCTGGGAGCGTCTGGCGCAATGGGCGGCGCGGCACGGCGGCGTGCGCTTCGTCGAGCGGCGCGCCATGCCGCCGCTCGGCCATTTCTCGCTGATCCGTTTCGCCCGGCTGGGCCGTCTTGCGAACTAGTTCGGTTGGTAGCGGAGGACGGATTTGAACCGCCGACACACGGATTATGATTCCGCTGCTCTAACCAGCTGAGCTACTCCGCCAAACCATCCAATTCGGAACCGGCCGGGGCGAGATTTAGGGTAGTTCTCGATCCTTTCCAAGGGGCAAAAATCCCGCCGGCGCGGCGGCTTCGATCCGGTTGTAGCCTCTGGCCTTGTACAACAGATAGGACGTGATCCAGCTGACAACGAAGAAGGCGACGATCGCATACCCGACCAAGCCGAAGTTATTGTCGAGCGCGGCGATAAATCGCCAGATCGGCCCATTGAGCTGCAGCTTGTCACCGATCAATCCGAGCGTCTCGATGCCGCCGACCACCAGCGCCGCGACCACGGAAGCAAGCGTGATGGTCATGTTGTAATAAAGCTTGCGCATCGGGCGCACGAACGCCCAGCTGTAAGTTCCGACCATCACGGTGGAGTCGGTCGTGTCCATCAGCGACATGCCGGCGGTGAACAGCGCCGGAAACACCAGGATCGACCAGATCGACAATCCTTGCGCAGCTTGCGCTGCCGAAACGCCGAGCAGCCCGATCTCGGTCGCGGTATCGAAGCCGAGGCCGAACAGAAGTCCCAGCGGATAGGTGTGCCAGCTCCGGGTGATCATGCGAAACGCCGGCCGCAGCAGGCGGCCCAGCACGCCGCTTTTGGCCAGCATCTGATTGACGTCATCCTCGGCCAGCCGCCCGCCTTGTTTGACGCTTTGCATCGTCCGGTAGACCTGGACCAAGACGACGATATTGGCGGCTGCGATTGCGAACAGGAACAAAGCGGAAAGCGAGGTGCCCACAACGCCGCCGACCTCTTTGAGCGCGGCAAATTGGCCTTGCAGCGCCGCCGTCGTCAGGGCGATCGCGAGCACAAGCGCGACCACAATGGTGGAATGGCCGAGCGAGAAAAAGAATCCGACGGCGATCGGCCGCCGCCCCTCCTGCATCAGCTTGCGCGTGATGTTGTCGATCGCAGCAATATGGTCGGCATCGAAGGCGTGCCGCAGCCCAAAGCTGTAAGCCAGGAAAGCGGTGCCAAGAAGAAGCGCGTCGTGGCGAAATTCGACGAATGCCCACAACCAGGCGGCGATGTTGGCGGTGAGGAGGATCGCATACATGCCCGCCACTTTGCCGCGCGCCCGGTCCGGCGCGTCGTCAAAGATGTTCGAAAACATAGCCGCGCTCCCTGCACAGCGACTTAAGCACGTCTGTATTTGATATTCGGCGCTGGTCGCGCTGGCAAGGCGTCCCGCGAAGCCGAAGCGCTAGTTGCGGGCGCCCGAAATGGAGCCGGTATAGAGCGGCGCCGTCGCGCCGGCGGTCTGCACCTTCGAGTCGATGTCTTCCATCCTAGCTAGAATGTCCATGATCGGATCGTTGGCCCAGGCGTGCGTCACAAAATCGCGGTGCGAGATATCGCCGGTTGGCAGGAACGCGACCGTGCCTTGCAGGTGATCGTGCCGAAGCTCGGAACTATACGGCACCGACCGTTCGCTGAGCAGGCGCTCGAGGTCGGCGTTGTGATGCGCGGTGTGCGGCGTGTAGGAACTTACGAAGAAGGTCGATCGGTTGTTGGCGATCCACTCGGCAAATTTATCGATCCCGGCATAGAGCGCGTCGAGCAGTACAACGCCGCGCACCCGCGACTGTACGCCGCCGCGATCCAGAACCGACAAGGTCGGACCGAATCCGCCGCTATAGGCGACGATCACGATCGGCATCCTGGCGAACGTTGCCGCGCTGCGCGGGTCGCCATAGAGTTTTGCGAGCTTGCCGGCCGCTTCGTCGAGGAAGCGCTTGAAGCCGTTCGGCTCCCAGAATTTTCCGGCGCTTGAATCGGCAGCGTTGAAGGCGAACTGCGGCGCCACCAAAACCGCGTTTGCGCCCGCCGCGGTGATTTGCGCCGGCACTTGCTGGCGGTCGCGCACATCTCGCGCGAGATTGGCACCGTGGCCGTGGAAGAACACGACCATGACCGCAGGACGTCGCGGATCGAATCCGGGCGGAATGTGCAGCAACACGCGATCGTCGCTGAACGTCTCGGGTTCCCACAGGACGTGGCCGCGGGAATTGGAATGGCCGAGATGGCTTTCCGCACCGGCGTTCAGGAACGGCCGGTTCGTGCCGGGGATCATGCCGTGATAGGGGAACGGCGCGGTCTCGAAGTCGACGAGAGCCGTTGCCCCAGCGACGTTGGGAACGCGCACCGGCGCAGTCGGCGGCATCGGTTGCGGCGGGACGCCGGGTTGCAGCGCTGCGACCCGCACCGGCGGCTTCAGGCTTGGCCCCTTGGCGATCTCTTTCGCCAGTGCGCGGCCGCGCTCGGCCAGACGCCCGGAATCCAGGCGGCCCCACTCGCGCGCCACGACACTGGCGGGCGATTCGGTGCTGCCGATGTTCGGGTACGGCGCGCCGGCCGTCAGCGGGTGATCCATGCGCTCATAGGCCGAACTGCCGAACGCGTCCGATTTTTCGACCCCGGCGTCGGGTTTGACTGTCAGCGCGTGAGCCGTGCCTGGAGGAGTGGACCAGCTCGACCGGAATTCGTTGAAGATCAGCCAGCACCAGCCAACCGAACCGACAAAGAAAAGCGCGGCGGAAATTTGCAGCAGGTTTCGTTCCAGCGCATCCCGCCAGACTGCGATGCGTTGCACGGGCTTTCGCTGCGCGTGAGTTCGAATGCGGCCGGGGTCTGGATGGCTGCGGGGTGGAGCGATACGCGCTCCGGCTTGTTCGAGCCGCCGCCCGACCGTCGGGTCGGCATGAAAATGGCGTGAGCGCAGCGGCGGCGCGGCCGCAGCCGTGGCCGATTTGCGAAACGCCTGCGGCGTTGGTCCTCGGACCGTATGTGCCACTGTTCCCCCGCCCCGAACCCCGGCAATCTCGTCGAGGACTATGTCCCTATTTTGGCCGCGTTACCGGCTCGGCTTCGGACGCGGAGCCGGCGTCGGGTCCGAACAAAACGGGAAAATCGCCGCAATTCGGCAGCCGAGCGACCCCGTCACGTCGCCATCCGCGCCGTTTTTGCGCGTGTGCGGAGGTTTGGCCGCCGATCGTCCCTTCTTCGGCGGTTGGCCAACAGGCCCCTGAACGCTTTCATGATCTGGTAAAGACGGCGCTAATTCTTCATTGTCGCTGGTCGCCGCCGCAATCTTCTGCGCAAGCAGCAAATTCGATTCGTTCTTGCGAAAGCGATAGCCGATCCCGAAGTCGAGCGGGATGGCGCCCTTGGCGAACAACTCTCCCATCCGCGGCTGATACTGGTTTCCGAAGATGCTCAGCGGACCGACATAGCGGCCAAATGGCTGCAGTCGCCATTTCTTCGGATCGAAATAGGCGAGCGGAATGCCGCTGTCGTCCTGAAGGATCGTCGCGCTGCGGTTGAGCAGCAGCGTGCGCACCTTGCTGAAGCCACCGGTGTGCAGCAGGTATGAGGCGCTTTTGACGAAGCTGTCGGCGACGCCGAGCTTTTCGCAAAATGCGAGGAAGCCGCTGTGTTCGATCGAACCGTCGGCGATGTTGGTGTTGAAGTAATAGAGCGTCTGGTGCGGGCCGTTGCCGTCCGAAAAGACAATCTTGACGCCCGGCGCGGCGCTGGGCGCGTGCCAGACGAGTTTTTTGCCCTTGTCGTCCGTGGCCGTTTCGTCCGCCTGGAAATTTCCGTCTTTGTCGAGACCGCCGACAGTGACGTCGTGGATGGTCTTGCCGGTGCGCGCCAGAAATACGTAGATGACCGGCAGCGTTCCGTAGACCGGCCCTTCATTCAGCTGGGTCTTCATATTTTTGGTGATGAAGAAACTGTAGCTGAGCAGTGTGCCGAGCGACCTTTCGAGATTGTGCAGCGTGTTGTCGACGGTTCCGTGGGGCAGGCCCGTCAGTTGCGGAACCTGGCCGACCGGCTCGAGCCCGCTCAAAACATAGGTCGAGGCGGTCGGAAAAAACGAAGTCGCGTAGAGAAAATCCGGGCCGCTGAACATGTACAGCATGGTGTCATGCTTGTCGGTCAGCCGCTCGCGCGAAAACGCCCGCACTTTCGAAAGCGTGTTGCTGTCCTCGCGCCCGAAGATCGAATCGAAATAATGCGCATGCTGCTGCCAGGCCGCATCTTTGGTCAGCGCCGCCAAGGGTGAATCGGAAGCCGGCGGGAGGCCGGCCAGGAAGTGAGCGGTGTCGTTTGCCGTCGCCGTCTCGGCGCTCCACGCGGGCGCCGCAGTGGCCAGCAAGGCTGCCAATAAGGTGGCGGCCAGCATTTTAGGCATGGTCATTGGCATCGTTTTCAGGCCACCGTTTCCGAGGCATCCGAAGGTGAGACGTTCGATAGCGGGCGGGAGGCACAGTAGATGACCAAGCCGGCCGACATCATGGCGATGCCGGCAAGAGACTGAAGCGGCCGGTTGACGACCAGATAATACATCATGAGAAGCGTCACGCTGAGAAAAATAATCGGCGTCACCGGATAGCCCCAGGCGCGGTAGGGCCGGCCCATTTTCGGGTGGGTGATGCGCATCTTGATGAGGCCCAAAACCGTGAAAAACGAGCAGAAAGCAAGGCTGAACTGGATGAAATCGAGCACCGCTTCGAAGCTCTGGGTCAACAACAGGAGGTTCGATACCAAAAGCTGAAAGACGATGGCGATCGCCGGAACGCCCTGTTTCGACTTGCGCGAGAACGGGCGCAACAACGGTATATCCTCGCCCATCGTCATGGTCACGCGCGGGCCGATCCAGGTCATGGCGCTGATCGAGGAAATCAGGCCGAGGCAGATCACCGCGCCGACAATACGGCCGCCCAAGCCGCCGAACACATGCGTCCCGGCAACGATGGCGACGTCGATCTGGCCGGCCAGCTCCGGCATCGGTGTGGTCGCCAGAAAGACGGCGTTGAGCAGCACGTAAAGCACAATGACGATGGCGGTTCCCGCGAACAGCGCGCGCGGCAGGTTGCGGGCCGGGTCCCGTAGTTCGCCGCCGATATAGGTCGCCGCGTTCCAGCCCGAGTAGGAGTACATCACGAAGACCAGGCTGATGGCGAACGGCGCGCCGCCGATATAACCGAGGTCGGCGGCGCTCGGCGCAAACGAGATCGCCTGCGAGTCGCCGAATGCAAAACCGGCAACGATGAACACGACGATGAGGGCGAGCTTAAGCGCGGTCCAGGCGTTGTGATAAGCGCCGCCGAATTTGACGCCGCAAAGATGCACAAGCGCGGCCAGCCACGTTATGCCAAAGCCTAGCAGGAGCGGAGGCGCGCCCGGTATGATGGATTTGAAGTAGATGCCGAACGCCATGGCGGCGAGCGCGATCGGCGCCGCGAAACCAACCGTGGCCGACAGCCAGCCGGCCACAAACCCGAACGCCGGATGGTAGATCCGTCGCAGAAAGTTGTATTCGCCGCTTGAGCGCGGCAGCATCGCGGCCAGTTCCGCATAGCAGAACGCCCCGCATATAGCGACGATGCCGCCGACAACCCAAAGCAATAGCAGCGAGAAACCCGACTTTATGTCGGTAACCTGAAATCCAAGGCTGGTGAAAACGCCCACGCCGACCATGTCGGCGACGACAATGGCGGTGGCCGTGATCAGCGAAACCGTGCCGGCGGACAGGCCGCCCGGAGCGGAATTGGTCATCAATTGGTGTCCTCGCCCGGCACGCGGCATTACAGGGCGCAAGGCGTTAAAATTCAAGAAGCAATTCAGGTCGTCTCCGACCATAAACGGCCGAGCACCCGCCGCCTGACGCTGGTTCCCTGGCCGGTCCGGATTTCGGCCCGGCGCGGGGCAACCGCGACAATCCTCTCTTGCACAAATGTCAGTTTCGCGACTGCCAGCGGGCCGAGCACGAACGGATAGAGATCGTGCAGGCCCATGCTGCGGTTGATCGAATTGACCGCGAAGGTGAGCGCCAGCCAGGCGTCAACGAGCCGCTGCATGCTGGTGTCGCGCGGATGGAAATCGAACACTGCTCCGGGGCTTTGCGGCAGTTTCGGGCTGACCGCAAGGCCGGCAAAATGCGCGGTTTCGACCGTATCGATCATGTGAAAATAATGCGCCCATGTCTCGGCGAAATCCTCCCACGGATGCGAGCTCGCATAGGCGGAAATGAAGTGATCCGACCAGTCCGGCGGGGCGCCGTTCGCGTAATAGTCCTGCAGCGCGCTGCCGTAATCGCGCCGTTCGTCGCCGAACATGCGGCGGAAGTCCTCCAGGTGCGGAGTATCGGCGATCAGGCGGTCCCAGTAATAATGCGCGATCTCATGACGAAAATGCCCGAGCGGGGTCCGGTATGGTTCGCCCATCTGGTGGCGGCGGCGCTCGCGTTCGGAATCGTCGGCTTCCGCAAGATTGATCGTGATCACGCCGTCGGCGTGGCCGGTCATGATGGACGAGCCTGACGGCGCGATATCGGCCAGAAATTCAAACGCCAGGCCGGCCGGACTTTCGGCTTGGGTCTCGACCGGCAGCCGCAGCTGAACCAGTGTGTAGAAAAGACGGTGCTTGGCGAGTTCCAGCGCGCGCCACTTATGCAGATTTTCCGGAAACGACAGGTCCGGGATCATCTTGTTGTGGCGGCAGGCCGCGCAATAGGCGTCAGCGCGTGCTTCGGAGATGAGCCAATTGCAGACCTCGTAGGCGGCGTTGGCGCAATAGCGGTACGTCTTCGCGTCAGCGAGCGCCCGCCAGATATTCCGCTGCGTGTTGCGTGGGCCGCGCTCGGGCTCGAGCGCTGTGATTGTTTCGCGGTCCGGCAGATATCCGAGCGATAACCCGCAGTGTTCGCAGCGCGTGTTTTCGAAATAAAGCGGTTGGCCGCAGTTTTGGCATTGAAAGAGCTTCATTGTAGTCCCGGTAGGCCGACCCGCCTTAGACCGCGAATCGATTAACTAGAATACATCGCCAAGTGTTCATTTGAATCGATAACCGAAAGCCCTTTTTGCACGATTTTGGGCAGCCGTATGACGAGGTACTGGAGGATGGCGGCGGAGCGGTTACAACAGTCGGATCAGCAGAGACCGAAGGAGGAATTCGGTGGCCTCCAACCTGAATATGGCCGGCTATAGCGACGCCCTCGTCGTGCTCGGTACCGCCGGCGTCGTCGTGCCGATGGTGCGGCGATGGGGCTTGAGCCCGGTGCTTGCCTATCTCGGTGCTGGCGCGGTACTCGGGCCGCTCGGGCTTGGCTCGATCAGCTCTGTTGTCCCCGGGCTTTCCTGGGTCACAATCAGCGACGCGCGCAACGTTGAGGGCATTGCCGAACTCGGGGTTGTCTTTCTCCTGTTCCTGATCGGTCTCGAGCTGTCGTTCCCGAGGCTGTCGACGATGCGCCGCATGGTCATCGGCATGGGCGGCTCGCAGGTTCTGCTGACGAGTGCCTTGATCGCCGGTGCCGCGGTCGCGGCCGGAAGGAATTTGCCCGAGGCGATCGTGTTGGGCGCCAGCCTCTCGTTGTCATCGACGGCGATCGTGCTCGAGCTTCTATCAAGCCAGGAGCGACTGACCACCAGCGTTGGACGCACGAGCTTCTCCGTCCTGCTCGCTCAGGACCTCGCGGTCATTCCGCTCCTGCTGTACGTATCGATTCTTGCGGCCCGATCCGGCGGTTCCGCGTTGGCGACCCTTGCCAGCGCGCTGCTGCAGGCGGCCGTGGCGGTCACGGTCATCGTTCTGTTCGGCCGTGTGCTGCTGCGGCCACTATTCCGGCTGGTGGCCACAACGCGATCGAACGAGCTTTTCATCGCCGCCGTCCTGTTCGTGATCGTCGCCGCGGGGGTGATCGCCGATCAGGCAGGCCTTTCCATGGCGCTCGGCGCCTTCCTCGCCGGCCTGCTGCTGGCGGAGACTGAATACCGCAAGGCGATCGAGGTCACGGTGGCGCCTTTCAAGGGGCTGCTGCTTGGCATTTTCTTTTTCACGGTCGGGATGAACATCGACTTTCGTGAATTGGTACGCGAACCTTTGTTGCTGGCCGGCGCGGTAGTGGCGCTGATCGTGTTGAAATCCTTGCTGCTGATCGGGCTCGGCAAGTTCTTTCGGCTGTCGTGGCCGGTCGCGGTGGAAACCGGTTTGCTGCTCGGTCCGGGAGGAGAGTTTGCCTTCGTCAGCATCGGGCTTGCCGCCGCTGCGGGGCTGATCGATACGCGCCTGGCGAGCTTCACGCTTGCCGTCACTTCGGTGACGATGGCTCTGACTCCGCTTCTTTCCGTCGGCGCCCGCCTCATCAACGCGCGGCTTTCCTCCGGCAAGCCCGTTGGTCCCGAACTGTCGGCGCGGCCGGGCGGCGGACAGAAGCATGCGATCGTCGTCGGCTATGGCCGGGTCGGCAAGGTCGTGTGCGAACTGCTACGGCGGCACGCCATTCCCTACATCGCGGCAGACTCCGACGCCTTGACCGTGACGCGCGACCGGCGCGACAGCCATGATGTCTATTACGGCGACGCCGCCGATCCGCGCTTTCTCGAAAGCTGCGGACTAGCGACCGCCGCGGGTGTGATCATCACCATTCATTCGGTCGGCATCATCGACGATGTCGTCAAGCACGTGCGGGCGATCCGGCCGGACATTCTCATCGTCTCGCGTGCGCGAGATGCCGAGCACGCCCGTCACCTTTATAGCCTCGGCGCCACCGACGCCGTGCCGGAGACCGTCGAAGCGAGCCTGCAGCTATCCGAAGCGGCTTTGGTGGGATTGGGCGTGGCGACCGGGCTCGCCATCGCCTCGATCCATGAAAAGCGCGACGACATCCGGCACGCCCTGCAAAAGGCGGCCGAAGATGCCGGGCTTGAGAAGATTCATTCGGTCAAGGCGAGGACGCACAAGACCGCCTGATCCGTTCTGCTCCGGCGTCAGTGGCGCTGGGCGGTTCGGCTCGCGAGGTCAAGGGCGCCGAGCGGCCGTGACGGGCGCGGCCGAAATTGTCAGCGGCTGAGAATCTTCAACATCAGATCGGTGATGCGGCCGAACGGCGGGTAGAGGAAGCGCACGCCGTTGACGCGGCTTTGCAGGAAAACACCCTTGCGATGCGAGAACGTCTGGAACCCGAACTCGCCGTGATAGGCGCCGATGCCCGACGGGCCGACGCCGCCGAACGGAAGGTTTTCCGCCGCGAAATGAAAGAGCGTCGTGTTGACGGAGGCGCCACCCGACGTAGTCTTGCGCAAGACCTCGTTGCGTTTGCCGGCGTCGGCGCCGAAGTAATAAAGCGCGAGCGGGCGCGGATGCGCGTTGACATAGTCGATGGCTTGATCGAGGCTGCGATAGATCTTGACCGGCAGCACCGGCCCGAAAATTTCCTCGCGCATGACTGCGAGCTGTTCGCCCGGCTCGATCACCAGCGTCGGCGGCAGCTTGCGCGCCTCCGCAGGCAGCGTTTCACGTCCGGGGTTGATCTCGACCACGCGCGAACCGCTCGCCTTCGCCTCGGCCACATACTGCGCGATGCGCCGATAGTGCCGGTCGTTGACGATCGACGTGTAATCCTTGTTGGCCGCGAGTGTCGGATAGAATTTTTCCACCGTCTTGACGGTCAACTGGATGAACTCGTCGAGCCGCCGTTCCGGCACGAGGACGTAATCCGGCGCGATGCAGGTCTGGCCAGCGTTCAAGAGCTTGCCATAGACGATGCTCTCGACCGCGCTCGGCAATGCGGCGTCTTCCCCCAGAATGCAGGGCGATTTGCCGCCGAGTTCGAGCGTCACCGGCGTCAGGTTTTCGGCGGCAGCCTGCATGACCAGCCGTCCGACCGCCGTTGACCCGGTATAAAGCAGATGGTCGAACGGCAGCCGGGCGAATTCCTGGCCCACTTCCGCTCCGCCGGTGACAGTGGCGATTTGCTCGGCAGGAAACAGGCCGGCAAGAAACTCCGCCAGGAAGTCCGATGTACGCGGCGTGAGTTCGGAAGGTTTCAGCATGATGCGGTTGCCCGCCGCCAACGCCGCAACCAGCGGAACGATCGCGAGGTTGAACGGATAATTCCACGGGCTGATGATGCCGACCACGCCGACCGGCTGATAGAGGATGCGGGCGCCCGCGGGCATCAGCTCAAGTCCCACCGGAACCCGCTTCGGCCGCATCCAGCCGGCGAGGTGGCGCAGGGTGTGACGGATCGCGGACTGCGCGGGCATGATCTCGCCCAGCTCGGTTTCGTGACGCGAGCGGTTGCCGAAATCCGCAGAAATCGCCGCCGCCAAACGGTCGGTGCTCTTGCCGATCGCGCTCCTGAGCTTTTCAAGGTCCGCGCGCCGCTCGCGCAGCGATGGCGCGCCAGCGCGCAGGAACGCCGCGCGTTGCGCGTCGAATGTCGCGCGCATTTTTGTGGGTATTTCCGGGGTCTTGGTCAGCGCGATATTCATAGCGGCGGCCTCGCTGGATAATCCGGTAGTTTGCGTGCAGCGGCTTCGATCCGCGCCATCGCCGCAAGCGCGACATGCTCGCGCCAGGGCTGGGCAATCAATTGCACGGCGATCGGCATGCCGGTGCTTCCTCTCTCGGTCTCGCGGGCCACCCGATCGATCAGATCGCGGCTCGGCGGCCGATCGCTCTCTTCGTTGCTTCGCACGCGCGTGACCGGGACGACCCCCGCGGGAAAACCGGTGATGTTGGCGAGCGGGATATAAGCGCCGGGCATCGGCATCATCTCGGTTGCGCCGTGCCGCACAGCCGGCAGCGCATAAGCCGGGCAGAGGACAAGATCGATAGCGCCGCCGTCCGCCTCCTCGAGCGACCGCACAACGTCGCGCCGGAAATCGGCGATTGCCTCGACCGTCAACCAATAGGCATCGGCGGTGCCCGGAGCGAAGCGCCGCAAATTCCGGGCCAGGCGCCGCTGGCCGAGGGCGTCAAGCGTCACGCCGGCGACGCCACGCAGCCACAATGGCATTGCCGCGATCAACAACAACGGACGGAGGCGCCGGTCGACCTTATTACCGCGCAGCAGCCGCCGATGCGCCGCACCCGCATCCGCCGAGAGTGTGGCGAACAGGAGATCGGTCGCGCGCCGCAATGGCGGCGCTTTCCAGGCGGCCTGCTTTGCGCCGGCTGCCGTCAGCATCTGCGCGGCTTCCGACACGGCGCGCTTGACCGCCGGTGACACCGGAAATTCGCCGTCATCGGTGAAGACCGTAAAGCGCAGGCGGCTCAGATCGACTCCGGACGGATCGCCGAATTCCGGCCCCCGATCGACGAATGGGTCGCGGGCGTGGTCGAGCACGCGCAATCCCATGATGAGGTCATCCACATGCCTCGCCATCGGACCGACCTGGCTGACAATTCCGGTCTGGCCGACCGGCAAACCATGGGCGCAATGATCGGGCAGGCGGCCGGCGGTCGGCCGGATCGACGTGATTCCGCAAAAAGCCGCCGGAATGCGCAACGAGCCGCCGATATCGTTGCCGAGGCCGAGCGGCGAGGCGCCGGCGGCAATCACCGCCGCTTCGCCGCCGCTCGATCCGCCGCACGATCGTTCCGCATCCCACGGATTGGTGGTGCGTCCGTAAAGCGGATTGTCGGTCTCGGTGTAGAACATGAGCTGCGGCAGGTTGGTTTTGGCGATCGGTATCGCGCCGGCTGCGCGCAAGGCCGCCACGTAAGGATCGTCCACGCGCTCGATTTCGTTGCGGCGGGTCGTCAGGCCGTAGGTTGTCGCCGTGTCGGCGAGATCGAAGCATTCCTTGATCGTCACCGGCAGGCCGGCGAGCGGAGGAAGTTTATCGCCGCGCGCGCGTGCCTTATCGACATCGGCGGCGGCTTTGCGCGCGCTTTCCGACAAATCGACGGTGACCGCGTTGAGCTTGCCGTTGACCGCGTTGACCCGCGCGACAAAGAATTCGACGGCTTCGACCGACGAAAGGTCGCCGGCCGCGATGAGACGGACGATCTCGCGCGCCGGCACGTCCTGCAGGTTATGGGGCGCCGGCGCCGGTGTGACGCGGTAGGTGTCGGTGAGCGCCATGGCGCTGCCTCCCGGACGAGCGCACGCAAGGCGCTTCTAAAGGGGTAAGGTCGGCCTAATCACCGCGTCTTGTCAAATTGCATTGTCGCGGCCTTCGCGGCGCAAATGCGATCAGTTTTGCTATTGGCCGTGTTGTCGGCGCAGCTCGGTCTTGAGCACCTTGCCGTAATTGTTCTTGGGCAACGCCTCGAGGAAGACATAACCGCGCGGCCGTTTGAAGCGCGCAATCGCGGAGAGGCAGAGCGCGTCCAATTCATCCGCCGACACTTTTTGCTGCGGGCGCGGCACGACGCAGGCGAAGACTTCCTCGCCCCAGTCCGAATGCGGGCGGCCGATGACTGAAACCTCGAGTACGGCGGGATGGCGCAGCAGAACTTCCTCGACTTCACGCGGATAAACATTGCTGCCGCCGCTGATGATCATATCCTTGGAGCGGTCCTTCAGCGTGAGGAAACCCTCGGCGTCGAATGCGCCCATGTCGCCGGTGTGCAGCCAGCCGCCACGCAAGGTCTCCCCGGTGGCCGCCGGATTGTTCCAATAGCCCTTCATAACGACTTCGCCGCGGACCAGAACCTCGCCAATTTCGCCGGTGGGCACGGCGCGGCCGACGTCGTCGGCGACGCGCACCTCGACATTGGCGCGCGGCAGGCCGACCGAGCCCATGATCTCGCGCCAGCGCGGCCGCGAGCGGTCGGCATGCATCGCCTTCGATAAGGCCGTGATGGTCATCGGCACTTCGCCCTGGCCATAGATCTGCGCGAATTTCGGTCCGAGTAGATCGAGAGCGCGAACGAGCGTCTCGAAATGCATCGGCGCGCCGCCATAGATGATCGTGCGCAAACCGCGATGCTCGGCCGCGGCGAAACCGGTGTGATTGACCAGCCGGCTCACCATCGTGGGCGCGGCAAAGAAGCTGACATTGCCGTGCGCCGCCAGCAGGGCGGCGATTTCTTCCGGATCGAAGCCGCCGCTTTCCGGAATAAGGGTCTTGGCGCCCATGGCGACGAACGGCAGTCCATAGCAGCCGGAGCCATGCGACATCGGCGCCGCATGCAGCACGCAATCGGCGGCGCCGACCGGCTCGATCTCGGCGAAATAGGCCAGCGTCTGCGCCATCATGATGCCGTGCGTCAGCATCGCGCCCTTGGGGCGCCCGGTCGTGCCGCTCGTGTAAAACAGCCAGCAGAGGTCGTCGGGCGCGCGCGGCACCACGTCGATGCCGTCGCCGTCATAGAGCCGTCGCCAGTCGGCGGTTTCGGTGACGATGCTGCGACTGTGCGGCGCCACGTCGTTGGCGCGGTCCGCACTCGTGAGGGTCAGCGACGCTTCGGTGTGCCCGATGATGTAGCCGAATTCCTCGCTATGGAGCTTGGCATTCATCGGCACGGCAATCAGACCGGCGTGCCAGATTGCGAACAAAGCTTCGAGGAATTCAGGGCGATTGGTCATGGCAATCGCCACGCGGTCGCCCGGACGGCATAATGTTCGCAGGTTGCCGGCCATTGCGCGTGAGCGCTCGGCCCATTGCCGATAAGTCGCGTAGGTGACGCCGCCGTGGGCGACCGCCGGCCGTTCGGGCGCCGCGCGTCCCCATTTTTCTACCCAGCTCGCGAGGTTCATGGCCCGCGCCGGACGGTTCGATCAGGGGGACGGTTTGGCGTCGATGAGCACCGCGGCGAGCAGGCAGGGCTTGCCGCTCCTGTTGACCCACGCGTGGTTGGTGCCGCGCTGGACGATGCAGTCTCCGGCATGCAACTCGACCTCGCCCTCTTCCATCAGCATGTGCATGGAGCCCGAGATTACCACGAGGTGGTCGATCGAGTTGGTCTTGTGCATGGTCGGATGCTTGGCGGAATCCTTCGCGCTCGGCTTGTTGGTCGAGCCAAGGTGGCCGAAAGCGGCGTCGGGATCGATCTTGCTGCCGGCGCGCTCGGGGGGAATCTCGACCACGCGGAAGATCGTGCCTGACGGCGTCGGATCGTGGCGCATCGGGCGCAGCGAGCGATCCTTCGCTCCGTGATTATCCACCGGCGTTTCGTCGGTCACCCAGACTTCGGTGACGCCGAGGCCGGGCCAACCTTTGATCTCGGTGGCGTTCGGCGCGTGATCGTCGATCATCACGATCGCCTTGCCGGCGGCATTGTGACCGGTCACGAAGCGACGAATCTTTTGTACCATGGGCTCCTCCCGCCTTGTTGCTTCAACGGCGCACGATGCGATTGCGCAGCACGCCGATTTTTTCGACTTCAAGTTCGACGACTTCGCCCGGCTCGACGTAGCGTCCGGTTTCGAGGCCGGAGCCGTTGCCGACGGTGCCCGAGCAGAACAGCTCGCCAGGATGAATTGTCTCGTCGCGCGAGACGAAGGCGATGCAGTCCTCGTATTTCCAGTGCATCTCGCGCGAGCTGCCGCGGCCGCGCTCCTCGCCGTTGACCCGCACGGCCATCTCCAGCGCGTATGGGTCGGGAATTTCGTCGGCGGTGGTGATGCAGGGGCCGACCGGGTTCGAATTGTCAAAGTCTTTGCCTTTGCCCGGCCCGAGGCTGGAGAGCATTTCCAGGCTTTGCTCGTCGCGGGCGGAAAGATCGTTGAAGATCGTGTAGCCAAAGATGTGCGCGCGGGCCTTTTCCTTGGGAATGTCGCGGCCGGGCGTGCCGATCACGCAGGCGAATTCCAGCTCATAGTCGATCGTTTTCGAATAGGCCGGCCACGCTACGTCTTGATCGGTGCCGCATACGGCGAAGCGGCTCGGCTTGTAGAAGCTCGGCCGCTCGTACCAGATTTTCGGCGGTTTGAACGCGCCCTGCTTCTCCACTTCACGCAAGGCATTTTCCGGATCGGGCGCGCTGGCGGCGCGCATCCGTTGTATTTGCGTGAAGGCCTGAATCAGATGCTTTTCGAAGCAGAGGAAGTCACGCAGCTGCGGCGGCGCCGGCAATGGCGACAAAAGCTTGACCGATCTCGTATCGATCATGCCGCGGCTGCCGCGCTGGGCGTCAGCGGCAATCTCGCTGGCGCGGTCGAGCGTGGCAGGTCCCGCTTCGATCAGTGCCTGCATGCTGGCGAAGGCCGGTCCCGCATCGGCCCGCGCGGCCAGGAAGTCGACGATCCGGCGATCGCCGTCGGCGAGCGCGCCGACACGTTCCTTGCCGGAAGCGACAAATGTCACGAGCCGCATCGCGCCATCCTCCCCGAACCGTTCGCGGTTTGCCCGCGAGCTTGATCACTCATATTATTATAGGTGGGAAACGCATCCAAAAAGCAACAATGGCATCGCCCTGAGCAGCCGTGGCACGGCGCCATGCGCTCACCTACACTCGCTGGATAATCCCGCTCCCCAGCACACGGAGGGCAGCATGAAGCACGCCGCCTGGATCGGATTGACAATACTCGGAGCTGCCGCCGTTTGTGCGAGCGTAACGATAGGAGCCCGCGCCATGAGTAAAGAGCCCCGCTTCCCGATCCTCACGATGGATCGGCTCACCGACAGGCAAAAATCGCTCGGCGAGCAGATCATGAAAGTCTCCAGCGTCGGGCTCGGCGGCCCGTACAATCCGCTGCTGCGCAGTCCGGTGCTGGGGCAGAGGGTCTTCGACCTGCTGCATTATCTTCGCTGGGAAACGTCGGTGCCGTTGAAGCTCAACGAATTTGCGATCCTCGTCATCGGGCGGCAATGGCGCTCGCAGGTTGAGTGGTATGCGCACGCGCCGCTCGCCATCAAGGCCGGGCTGTCGCCGGCCATCGTCGCCGAGCTAAAAGCCAACAGGCGGCCGTCGAACATGCCGCCGGAAGAGGCGATCGTGTATGACTTCGTTACCGAGCTGACCACCAGGCACGAAGTTTCGGATGAGACGTTCAACCGCGCAAAGGAGCTCCTCGGCGAGCAGCAGGTCGTCGATCTTACGGCGGTCGCCGGCACCTACATCGCCGTCGCCATGCAGCTAGCGATGAGCGAGGGGACCGTGCCGCCCGGCAAGGAATTGCCGTTCAAACCGGGCGAGCCGTAATTCTCAGTCTGCGGCGCAGGGCGCGCAAACCCGATCGGCAACGCGAGTGATTGCGACGGTCAGCGCACCAGCACGTTGCTGAATTGCCAGGGATCGTCGCGATCGATGGCTTCCGGGAACAATCCGTCGCGGCCTTCGACCGGGGTCCAGTCGGTATAGTGTCCGACCACCGGGCCGAGATAGGGCCGTTGAATGTCGAGGCAGCGGCGGAAGTCCATCTCATCGGCCTCGACGATACCGCGATCGGGGTGCTCGAGCATCCACACGATGCCGGCCAGCACCGCCGAGGTCACCTGCAAACCGGTGGCATTCTGATAGGGCGCAAGTTTGCGCGTCTCCTCGATCGAGAGCTGCGAGCCGTACCAATAAGCATTCTTGCCGTGGCCGTAGAGCAGGACGCCAAGCTCGTCCATGCCGTCGATAATCTCGCTCTCGTCCAAAATCTTCCATTCCTGCTGCGGTTGCCATGCCGCGCCCGCCATCTCGTGCAACGAGAGCACGGCGTCGTCGCAAGGGTGATAGGCGTAGTGGCAGGTCGGCCGATAGACGACTTCGCCGTTCTCGCGCAGGGTGAAATAGTCGGCGATCGAGATCGACTCGTTGTGCGTGATCATGAAGGCGTGTTGCGCCTGCGCCGACGGCGTCCACGAGCGTACCCGAGTGCCGGCGCCCGGTTGCGTCAGGTAGATGGCGGCATCGCAGCCGAAATCGTGCCGTCGTGCGTTGGCGGGCATTTTCCGCTCGTGCGTGCCCCAGCCGAGCTCGGAAGGCTGCAAGCCCTCGGCGCAAAAACCCTCCACCGACCAGGTGTTGACGAATACTCCGTGCGGCTTGGGCTTGCGTGCGCGCTGGGTATCGCGCTCGGCAATATGGATGCCCTTGACGCCGACGCGCCGCATCAGCCGCGCCCAATCGTCGCGGGTCTTCGGTTCGGCGGCCTTGATACCGGTCCTGTTGGCGATGTCGAGCAAAGCATGCTTGACGAACCACGACACCATCCCCGGATTGGCGCCGCAGCAGCTCAACGCCGTGACGCCGCCCGGCCGGCGGCGGCGCAACGCCAGCACGCTTTCCCGTAGCGCGTAATTGGACCTCGCTGAGATCGACAGAGAACGGTCGGTATAAAGTCCCGGCCAGGGCTCGACGACGGTGTCGATATAGAAGGCATCGACGTCCTTGGCGAAATCCATCAGGTCCACGGATGAAGTGTCGACTGAAACGTTGACGATCATGCCGCGGCCCGGTCCGCCGGCGAGCAGCGGAGTGAGCACCTCCCGGTAGTTATCTTTGGTGATGGCCTTGTGGATGAAGCGAAGCTGGCGATCGTCGAGCAGGCCGCGGTCTTCGTCGTCGGGAGCGATCACGACGAACTTCTTGCGGTCGAAACCAACGTGCCGTTCCAGCAGCGGCAGCGTGCCCCGACCGATCGAACCGAATCCGATCATGACCATCGGGCCGTCGAAGCGCGCATGCAGCGGCCAAGCGGTACCTGCCTCGGTCATGGCATGCATGTCGTCGTTCCTCCTGCCAATGCGTGGGGAAATCTGGCTGCGTGTCGCCCCGCCGAGTTCACGCTCGCCACGCGTGCGAAATTGCGCGCGAGATAATCGCGTTAGCCGCGCGATGCAAGCATTTTTCGCTGTCGGCGCGAGTTTTCGTGCGCGCTCAGCCGCGCCAGTAGCGGTCTTCCCAACTGCGCGACAGCCGCATCGCCGAGAGAATGAGCCCGGCCATCGAGTAAGTCTGCGGAAAATTGCCCCACAGTTCGCCGGTCTGCGGGTCGACGTCCTCGGACAAAAGGCCGTAGCGGTTGCGATGGTTCAGCGCATCGGTGAACAGATCGTGCGCTGCCTCCCGCCGTCCGAGCGACCAGAGCGCGTCGATCAGCCAGAAGCGGCAGATCAGGAAAGCTGTAACCGGCAGGCCGAAGTCGTCGGCACTGGCGTAGCGCATGACGTGCTTCTCGCGCACCAGTTCGCGCTCCATGGCGGCGACGGTGGAGACAAAGCGCGGGTCATCCACCTCCACTACCCCCAAGTCCGGCAGGAGCAGCACGCTGGCATCGAGATCGTCGGAGCCGAAGGCCGCGGTAAACGCCCCGCGCTTTTCATTCCAGGCCCGTTCGAGCAGGGCCGCACGGATCGGTTCGGCGACCTCGTTCCAGTATTGCGCGCGGTCATCCAGGCCGATCCGCCTGGCGATCGCGGAGAGCCGCTGACAGCCGGCCCAGCACATCGCCGCCGAATGGGTGTGAATGCGCTGGCGTCCGCGGTATTCCCAGATGCCGGCATCCGGTTCGAGTGCCTTCTTCGCGGCGCGGTAGCCGAGACTTTCCAACAGCCGAAACAAACCCTCGTCGCCCGGCCGGGGCAATCTGCGGTCGAAGAACATCGGCATGGCGGCCAGAATGACGCTGCCATAAGCATCATGCTGGATCTGGTCGACCGCGGCGTTGCCGATCCGCACCGGGCCGTCGCCGCGATAACCCTCGAGATGGGGCGCAGTCCGTTCCTGCACCGTGGTCGTCGGAACGACGCTGTAAAGCGGGCGCAGTTCCTGGTCCGGCTTCGAGGCGATCGAGAGCGTGAACGAGATGAACTCCTCCATGGTGCGCGTGGCGCCAATGCGATTGAGTGCCTGGACGACGAAATAGGCATCGCGCAGCCAGCAGTAGCGGTAGTCCCAGGTGCGGCCGGAACCCGGCGCTTCCGGGATCGAGGTGGTGTGCGCGGCGACCACCGCGCCGGTCTCGTCGAAATTGCTGAGTTTCAGCGTGATGGCGGCGCGGATGATCGCCTCCTGCCAATCGTAGGAGATCGAAAGCCGGCGCACCCATTCTGTCCAGTAATCGCGCGTGCGGTCGACAAAGTCGCGGCAAGTGGTTTGCAGGTCGCCCAGGAACGGCTCGTCCGGTCCGAAAACGAGATGCAACGGCCGCGTCAGCACGAACGGGGCCTCGCCGTCGATGAGCGACAGCGGCGCATCCGTGGTGAGGCGGATCACGGTGCCTTCGCCTGAATAGCGGATGTGGTTGGAACCGAGCGAGCGCTGCGGCAGCAGCTTGCCGTACTCGCTGGTCGGCCGCATCCTGATAGTGACGCGCGGCAGACCGGCTACCGGCTCAATGATGCGGAAAATCTGCGGCGGCCGGAAGACGCGGCCGAACTGGCGGAAGCGCGGAATGAAATCGGTGATCCGCACCTTGGCGCCTTGGTGGTCGGTAAGCAGCGTCGAGACGATCGCGGTGTTGCGCACATATTCGGATTGAAACTCCGCCATATCGTCGAGCACGACGTCGGAGAATCCCTTCTCCTCCTTGCCGGCCAGCAACCGGCAGAAAATGGGGTCGCCGTCGAAGCGCGGATAGCACCACCAGACGATCCGCGTGCACGGATCGACCAATGCGGCCGATCGCCCGTTTCCGATGATGGCCAGATCCAGCCCGTGATCCTTCATCCGGCCGCGTTCCTGCGGTCGGCCACGATCCGTGCCAGCCACGAGCGCACATCCTCGGGTTTGTCGAAGTGGCCGTTGACGCCGGGGACGTTCCGGCCGACGGAAAAACCCAAGCCGCCGAATGTCGGGATGACTTCGAATACCGGTTCGTCGGTAACATCGTCGCCGATGAATATTGGATGGCGGCCGGCGAATGGCGGATATTTCATCAGTTCGCGCACGGCGAGCGCCTTGCTGACGCAGGCGGGTTTGACTTCGACCACCGCTTTGCCCGGCATGATTTCGGCGGTGCCGGACGGCATAAGGGCGCAAATCCGCGCCACCGCGGCATGCAGCGCAGGACCAAGATCGGGCGCCAGCCGATAGTGCAAAGCGAGCGAATAGCCCTTGTCCTCGACAAGAATACCCGGCCCGAGCTCGCTCAAGGCCGCGAGCCTGAGTTTCAAGTCACGGCTTAGCGAAGCTGCCCGCGTCTGCGGCTCCGTTCCCGGCACAGGACGTATTTCGGTGCCGTGGCCACCGATCGCGGCCAGCTCCAGCGGCGCGAACAAGAGGTCGATTTCGCTGACCATGCGACCGCTCACCAGCGCCAACGCATCGCCGGTCAGCTCCCGCAGACACGTGAGCGTGTGCCGCAACTCGGGCGAAATCCAGACCTGCCGTGGCGTCGGGGCGATGTCGACGATGGTGCCGTCGATGTCGAGCAGGATGGCGCCCTCCCGCAAGTCGGACGTGAGCGAGGTCGTTGCGATTTCCACGTCGAGGTTGGCGGTCTGCATCAGGCTCGTTTGCTGCGCCGGGTGCATTTCGAGCCACCGAAGATCGCCCCCGATCGCGGTCACTCTTGAACTAACGCTTAGTTCGATTTTGAGTTCCAGCTCCGGTTGCCGCCAACGCGCCGTCAGTGACGCGCGGCCCCGCCGGTGTAAGTGATGCGCCAGAGGGTGCCGCTGGCATCCTCCGACACCAGCAGAGCGCCGTCCTTGTCGACCGCCACGCCGACCGGGCGGCCCCAAACTTCGGCATCGTTGATCACGAAGCCAGTGGCAAAATCGTCATACTCGCCGGTCGGCACCCCGTCTTTCACGATCACCCGGATGATTTTGTAGCCGGTACGATTGGCGCGGTTCCACGAACCATGCTCGGCGGCGAAAATGTTGCCGCGATACTCGGCGGGAAATTGCGCCGCCTCATAGAAAGTCATTTCGAGCGACGCCGAATGAGCCTGGATCAGTACGTCCGGCGCGGTGACCTTGTCTTTCAGATCGGGCCGTTCGTTCTTGAGCCGCGGGTCTTCATTGGCGCCGGTATAGTACCAGGGCCAGCCGTAGAACGCGCCCTCCCGCACTCGCGTGATGTAATCGGGCGGCAGGTTGTCGCCGATCCCGTCGCGTTCGTTGGTCGAGCACCACAAAGTGCCGCTCGACGGATCGATCGCCATGCCGACGCAGTTGCGGATTCCGGTGGCGAAGACGTCGAGGCGCTTGCCTTGTGGATCGAACGTCAGGACGTCGGCGCGGTCGGTCTCATCCCCCCAGGCGGCGCCGAGCGGGTGGCTGGATTCCCATGCCTGCAATTCGGCCGGGCCGAGCTTTGCCATTCCCTCAGCGACGTTCGAGCCGGAGCCACCGACACATACATGGTCCGGCCGTCCTGCGAGAACACCACGTCGCGCGTGCGGTGGCCCCCGACCGGCAAATGCGGCACGATTATCTCGGCCGGCCCGCGCGCGACAACGTCGCCGGAGCGATAGGGAAAGCGGACGACCGAGTCGGTGTTGCCGATATAGACCCATTCCGGATTGGCGCCGGGCAGATAAAACGCGATGCCGAACGGTCCCAAAAGCCCGGATGCGAAAACGCTGGCCTGCGCGGGCCGCGCGCCGTCCGGACGCAAGACGTGAATACGGCCGGCTGCGCTTTCCGCCGCGAACACGTCGCCATTCGGCGCAACCCGGATGAGCCGCGAATGATCGAGACCGGACGCAAATTCGCTAACCTCAAAGCCGCTTGGGACGACCGGCTTTTGCGCGCCGGACCACCGCACGATGGTCACGGTGTTTCGCACCGACTCTTCGGGGGCGGGCGGCGGCATATCTTGCGGTCTGATCGGGCGACGCGTGCCGGGACTATCCGCATGCCAGTCGCCGAACGCCGCCTTACCCTCGAGCAGTGGGCCGCTCGTCTGTGCCGCTAGCGGACCAGCGATGGCAACAGCAACAGTAAAGGCCGCAATGATTGTCGGGGCACGATGAAGCATGGCACGCTCCGGCGGAGCTACCGGCTCCGCTTCCGGCAGGTCGATACCTGAACAAGCCGAAGTCCGCACGGTTCCATTATAGGTTTATGACAAAGGCCGTGCCTGCGGTGATTGGCTTTGATCGATAAAGTGATCAATCAATTGGAAATACCGCGACGGCTCCGGGCCGTCGTGCGGGCGCGAGAATCGAGCCTGATCGCGCTGGCCGTGCTGGTCGGGGCGATCGCAGGTTTGGTCGTCGCCGCCATGGGCGCCGGTGTCGACGGGCTGCATCGTCTGTTCTTTAGTCTGGAGCCGGGCGTGCGCCTGTCTGGGCTGCTTCGGCTCGATCCTCTTGTGGCGATCTCAGTACCGCTTGTCGGCGGGCTGGTTTTCGGTGTCGCCCGCGAGCTAATCGCGCGCCGGCGGCCGGAGCGGGAGGTCGATCCGATCGAGGCGAACGCGCTGCACGGCGGCCGGATGTCGCTCCTGGGCAGCCTCATCGTTGCGGCGCAGACCGTGTGGTCGAGCGGTGTCGGCGCTTCGGTCGGTCTCGAGGCCGGCTACACGCAATTGGCCAGCGGCATCGCCTCGCGCATCGGCATGGCGTTCCGGTTGCGCCGTGCCGACTTGCGCGTTCTGGTCGGCTGCGGCGCCGCCGCCGGAATTGCCGGCGCGTTCGGCGCTCCATTGGCCGGCGCGTTCTACGGTTTCGAACTCGTCATCGGCGGCTATTCGCCGAACAGCCTGGCGCCGGTCGGCGTGGCGGCTTTGATCGGCTACTTGGTCGCGCATGTGCTCGCGGCGGCCGAAGTTGGCATCGTCGCGCCCGACAAGCTCACGATCATGACGCGCGATCTCGTCATTGCCGCCGCGATCGGCCTTATGGCGTCAATGCTTGGCATTCTTCTGATGCGCGGGGTCGCCTCGTGCGAAGCTTTGTTCCTGCGTCTGAACGTGCGGCCGGCATTGCGCACGGCGATCGGCGGGCTCATCGTCGGCGCTCTGGCCATCGCGGCGCCGCAAGTGATGTCGTCGGGCCATGGCGCCCTGCACCTTTCCGGAATGGTGCGGCTTTCGCTTTGGACGTTAGCGTTGTTTTTCCTGCTCAAGATCGCCGCGTCGATCATTTCGCTTGGCGCCGGATTCCGCGGTGGAATGTTCCTTTCCTCGCTGCTGATCGGCGCGCTGGGCGGCAATCTCCTGGCCGATGTGCTGGTGATGGTCTGGCCGAGCGCCTCATTTGACTCAAACGCTTACGCGGTGATCAGCATGAGCGCGTTGTCGGCTGCGGTCATCGGCGGGCCGCTGACCATGACCTTCATCGCACTCGAAACAACCGGCGATCTGTGGCTGACGACGGCGGTGCTGATCGCGGTGATCGTTTCCCGGCAAGTCACGCGCGAGGCGTTCGGTTATTCGTTCGCCACCTGGCGCTTCCACCTGCGCGGTGAGACCATCCGCAGCGCCGCCGACATCGGCTGGATGCGCGACTTGACCGTCGGCAAGATGATGCGCCACGACGTGCGGACTGTGCCGACCGCGACCACCGTCGCCGCGTTCCGCGAAGCCTTTCCGCTCGGCTCATCCGCCGCCATCGTCGCCGTCGACGAGCTTGGCCGCTACGTCGGCATGGCGCTGGTGGCGGATGCCCACGCGGCGGAAGCGTCGCCTGATCAATCGATCAAGGATTTGCTGCGCTATACCGAGGTCGTCTTGTTGCCGGGCATGGCGATCAAGGAAGCCGTGCTCGCTTTCGATCGCGCCGAGGCGGAGACGCTGGCCGTGGTCGATAATAACCGCGATCGGCGCGTCATCGGGCTTCTAACCGAGGCCTATGCGCTGCGCCGCTATGCGGCCGAGCTGGAGCGGCGGCGGCGCGAACTGGTCGGAGAGGAGTAGAAAAAGACCCGCCGGCGCTCCGGAGTGAGCAAGCCATGCGCTTCGCCGCCGCCGTCATGAGACCAGGACGTGTTGACAGATCACGCCGGAACGGCGGACCATAAGACAAATAACGAAGCTGTTCGAGGGAGGATGATCGCGCCATGAGCGTGGACGAGCGCATCGCTGTGCTGACGCAGAAAATGCTGCGCCGCAAGCTCTATGCCGTCATCTCGTCGGCATCGCCGACGCCTGAGAAATTGAAGGCGCTGCTGCCGGCGCATCTCGAATACATGATCGGGCTGGAAAAGCGCGGCGTTTTGTTCGCCTCCGGTCCGCTGGCCGACGGCGCCGGACCGCCGGACGGCGCCGGGTTGACGATTTTGCGCGCGGCAAGCGCGGCTGAGGCGCGGAAACTGGCCGACGCCGATCCGTTTGTCAGCAACGGATTGCGCAAATACCAACTGAAAGAATGGACGGTCATGGAGGGTTCGCTTGGCCTGCGGGTCAATCTCTCCGATCAGTCCATCGAGGTCGCCTAGGGAGAAAATCGAAGATGGAAACCGTCGGCTTTGTCGGCGTCGGCAAGATCGGCATGCCGATCTCCGAGAATCTGATCAAGGGCGGCTATCGCGTGGTTGGCTACCGCCGGCAGTCGCTCGCCGAATTCGAAAAGATCGGCGGCGTTCCCGCTCGCTCGGCGGCCGAAGTCGGTGCGCAAGCGGACGTCGTGTTTTCCTGCTTACCCTCGGACGAAGCGCTTGAGGAGGTTGTGCAGGGGCCGAACGGCCTCGTCCACGCGGCGCGGCCGGGCCAGGTGGTGATTGAGCTCGGCTCGTATCGGGTTCCGGTCAAGGCGCGGCAGATCGAGCCGCTGGCGAAAAAAGGCGCGATCTTCATCGACGGCGAAGTCGCCGGCACCCCGGCAATGGTGTCGGCGCGCAAGGGGGTCGTGTATCTCGCCGGCGACGAGCAGGCGTGCAAAAGGATCGAACCCGTCGTTGCCGGATTCGCCGATTCCTGCATCTACTTCGGTGCGTTTGGGGCGGCGAGTCGCGTCAAGCTCATCAACAATCTTCTGGTTTCAATCAACATCGCCGCGACGGCGGAAGCGATGGCTCTCGGGCTCAAGGCCGGGGTCGACGTCGACACTATGATCAAGGCTGTCGCGACCGGCAGCGGCGGCTCGACGCAGTTCGCCATTCGCGCGCCCTGGATGGCGCAGCGACGCTTCAAACCGCTGCAAGGCACCATTCCCGGCTTGCAGCACTACATCGATATGATCGGCGAGTTCGCCGACGAGGTCGGCGTGGCGACGCCCTTATTGGATCGCACCGCCGAACTGTTCGACCGCTTCGTGGCGATGGGCCTCACCGACTGTGACGGCGCCGCCATGATCGACGTCATTGGCTCGCTTCCACGGCAAAAAAACCACAGCAAGATTGACGACAAAGGAGAGTCTGCATGATCCGCGTCAACAAGATCGCTCACGCCACCTACGATACGCCCGACCTCGACCAGCAGACCGAATACTACACGGACATTCTCGGGCTATCCGTTGCGGCAAAAGAGAAGGACACGGTCTATCTCGCCTCAACGGTCGATCATCACTCGGTCGTGCTGCGTAAAGGGGCGCAAGCCAATTGCGTGAGTCTCGCGTTCCAGATCGCGCCCGATGCCGATCTCGGCGCCTTCGAAAAGCAAGTCGCCGCCCACGGCATCAAGACGACGCGCAAGAAGGACCCGGAGCCTTCGATCTCCGAGGCGGTGGTGTTTGCTGATCCGAAGGGCACCACCATTGAAGTGTTCAAGCGCGACGCCTTTTCCCACCAGAAATTCCAGCGTAAGGGCATCGTGCCGCACAAGCTCGGCCACGTCGCCTTTCACGTCACCGACGTCAAGCAGATCACCAAGTTCTACTGTGACGTGCTCGGCTTTCGCGAATCCGACTGGATGGCGGATTTCTTCTCGTTTCTGCGCTGCGGTCCCGACCATCACACACTTAATTTCATGGAGACCGGCTCGAACCGCCACTTCCACTCCGCTTTTGAGCTGCGCGACTGGGCGCATATGCACGAAGCTTGCGATTTCCTCAGCCTCAACGGCTATAAGCTGCTATGGGGACCGGGCCGGCACGGTATCGGACATAATCTGTTCGCCTATCACCGCGGGCCGAACGGGCTCATCACCGAGACTTTCGCCGAGCTCGATCGGGTCAACGAGGAGCTCGGCTATTTCGAGCCGAGGCCGTGGCATCGCGACAATCCGCAGCGGCCGAAAGTGTGGGCCAAGGATCCCGGCGCCTCGAATCTCTGGGGCATCATGCCGAGCGACGAAATGATGAAATAAACGGCCTCCCCATCATGGGAGGAAAATCCGGGAGGACGTCCATGCTGGCCATTTGGCGCGCGGCTGCTGCGGCTGCCGCGGTTTTGTTGCTCTTGCTTTGTGCACCCGCTTCCGGCTCCGAGCCGATCAAGGTCGGCTTTAGCATGGCACTGACCGGCGGCGTCGCGCAGAACGGCAAGCAACTTCTGATCGCGCTCCAACTCTGGCGCGACGACGTCAACGCCAAGGGCGGCCTGCTCGGGCGTCCGGTCGAACTGATCTACTACGACGATCAAAGTAATCCGACGAATGTGCCCGGCATTTACACTAAACTCATCACCGTCGACAAAGTCGATCTGCTGCTGGGGCCCTACGCGACCAATATGGCCGCCGCGGCCATGCCGGTGATCATCGAAAACAACAAGGTCACCGTCACCATGCTGGGGGTCAGCGTCAACCGGCATTTCAACTATCCGAAATACTTTTCGATGTTGTCGCTCGGCCCCGACGGCGTGAAAGCGTTCTCACGGGGCTTTTTTGAGCTTGCCGCGGCGCAAAAGCCGAAGCCGGAAACAATTGCGATCCTCTCGGCTGACGCCGAATTCGCCAGAACGTCGGCCGATGGTGCGCGCGACAACGCCGTCGCCAACGGGTTCAAGATTGTCTACGACAAGAGCTATCCGCCACCGACCACGGATTTTGCGCCTACCGTGTGCGCCGTCCAGGCGGTCAATCCCGATGTTGTGTTCGTCGCCGCCTATCCGCCGGATACGGTCGGCATCATACGGGCGGCCAACGAGATCGGGCTGAAGCCGAAAATGTTCGGCGGCACCATGATTGGGCTGCTGATCACGCCGATCAAGGCGCAACTTGGTCCGATGCTCGACGGTATCGTCATTATGGAAAGCTTTGTGCCGGCGTTTAATTTTCCCGGCGACGCCGATCTGCTCAAGCGTTACCGCACCGCGGCGGTCGGCGAAAAGATCGATCCGCTCGGCTACGGCTTCGTTCCGTTCGGCTATGCCGCCGGTCAGGTACTTGCGCAGGCGGTCGAAGGGACCAATAGCCTCGACCACGACAAGCTCGGCGCGTACATGCACAGCCACACGTTTTCGACCGTGGTCGGCGACGTCACTTACGGTAACGACGGCGAATGGACGCAAGGGCGCACGGTGTTCACGCAATTCCAGCACGTGGCGCCCGGCAATTTCGAGCAGTTCGCCGACGGCAGCGTGCAGCCCGTGCTGTGGCCGCCGCAATACAAGACCGGCAATATGGTCTATCCGTACACCGACGCGCAGAAATAACGGCGGCGAGTATTACTCGCTCTTGCCGCCAAGCTGCTTAAGCTTGGCGAACACCGCTTCGACGTTGAGTTCTTCGGATTTCTTTTCCGCCGCGGGCTCCGGCTCTGCCTTCGGTGCGGTGGTCACTGATGCCGGCAGCAAAGTCGCGCCCTGCGCTTCGACCGGTACTGGCTTTTCTTTGGCTGCGCGCTGAACTTCGAGGTCGAGGTCGATCTGCGAGCAAAGCCCTAGCGTCACCGGGTCGAGCGGCGTCAAATTCGCCGAATTCCAGTGCGTGCGATCGCGGATCGCCTGGATGGTCGATTTGGTCGTGCCGACGAGCCGCATGATTTGGCTGTCCTTGAGTTCCGGATGGTTGCGGACCAGCCAGAGGATCGCGTTCGGCCTGTCCTGGCGCCGTGACACCGGCGTGTAACGCGGGCCCTTCTTTTGCTTGGCCTCGGGCAAGCGGACCTTCGGGTCGGCGATGTGCAGCCGATGCTCCGGATTGGCTTCGGCCTCGGCGATTTCCTCGCGCGTGAGTTGCCCGGTCAGGATCGGGTCTAATCCCTTGATCCCCTGCGCCGCGTCGCCGTCGGCGATCGCTTTCACTTCAAGCGGATGCAGGCTGCAAAATTCCGCGATCTGGTCGAACGACAGCGCCGTGTTCTCCACCAGCCACACCGCCGTCGCCTTCGGCATCAAGGGCGCGATAGCCATGTGCGAATCTCCTTTGGGCTCCGCCCGCCCGTCCGGGCGAAGCCACTTACGTCATCAACGATGACTGAAAAGCCGCCGGAATATAGGCGCGCCATGAGTATCGCGCAACCGGGCCGCGTGAGCCGCCGATCTGCGCTTACCCATTGCGAAATAGCCCAGATTTGGCACAAAGGAACCGGCAAACGCGGTTGCCGGGCCGCCTTTTGCCTCAACACGGAGCCTTCGTGACCGAAACGGTCGCCGAAATCCTGGACGCTTATCGCGGCGAGGCCGTCAAGCCCGAGGACATTGTCGCGCGGAGCTTTGCCCGCATCCGCGCCCATGACGATCCGGCGATCTTCATCACGTTGCGCGACGAAGCCGACGTCCTTGCCGAGGCGCGCGAGCTTGCGCGCAACGGCGACAAAAAGCTTTCGCTCTACGGCATTCCCGTTGCGGTGAAGGACAATATTGACGTCAAGGGACTGCCGACGACCGCTGCGTGTCCCGCATATCTCTATCGTCCGAACAATGACGCCGCTTGCGTCGCGCGGTTGCGCGAGGCCGGCGCGCTCATTCTCGGCAAGACTAATCTCGACCAGTTTGCGACGGGCCTGGTCGGCGTGCGCACGCCTTACGGCGTCGCCCGCAATCTGTTCAATCCGAAGCTCGTTCCCGGCGGGTCGAGCACCGGCTCGGCGCTGGCGGTTGCCGCCGGGTTTGCGCCACTCGCGCTCGGCACCGACACTGCCGGATCGGGCCGCGTCCCGGCGGGTTTCAGCAACATCGTTGGCTTGAAGCCGACCCGCGGTCTTATTTCCACCGCCGGAGTCGTGCCGGCCTGCCGCACGCTTGATTGCGTGTCTATCTTTGCGCTCACGGCCGATGACGCTGTGGCGGCGCTGCAAGTGATGGACGCGCCCGACGCCGGCGATTCCGTTTCGCGGCCACGGCCCGCGCACGCGGTCGGGCCGATGCCGCAGGGGCTTAAGCTTGGCGCTCCGCTCAAGGGCCAATTGTTGTTCTTCGGCGATCGCGCTTCGGAGGCGGCTTACGAAGCGGCTGTGGCGCGCTTGAGTGCGCTTGGCGCGAATATCGTGGAGTTCGACATCGAGCCGTTTTATGCGACGGCGCGGCTATTGTATGAGGGGCCGTGGATCGCGGAGCGCTACCTCACGGTCCGGGCGCTTCTGGCCTCTTCGCCGGAATCAATCCATCCAGTGACGCGGTCTGTCATCCTCGCCGGCGCGCACGGCACGGCCGCCGACGCGTTCGCGGCCCTCTACCGGCTTGAGGGATTGCAGCGCGTGCGCGATCACACCTTCAACACCATCGACGCGATGGTGCTGCCGACGGCGCCGACGATCTATACGATCGAGCGAGTGCTCGCCGATCCGATCGATCTCAACAGTCGGCTCGGCACCTACACCAACTTCGTCAATCTGCTCGACATGTGCGGCCTTGCCGTTCCGGCCGCGATGCGTCCCGACGGCATCCCGTTTGGCGTAACGCTGCTCGCGCCGGCGGGCAAGGATGCGGCGCTGGCGGCGATTGGCCGCGAATTCCACGCCGCCACCGGCCTTCCTCTCGGCGCGCTTAATTACCGGCAACCGCCGCTCAGGCACCTCAAAGCCGCGCCGGCGGAGGGCGAAATCCCTATCGCCGTGGTCGGCGCGCATCTCTCCGGCATGCCGCTCAACGGCGAATTGCGCGCCGCCGGCGGCCGGCTGATCGAGTGCACGGTGACGGCGCCGCACTACCGTCTATATGCGCTTCTCGGGACGCGGCCGCCGAAGCCGGGGTTGCTTCGCGTCAAGAACGGCGCCGGCGCCTCGATCGAGATCGAGGTGTGGGCGCTGTCGGAGAGTGCATTCGGCCGGTTCGTCGCCGCTGTGCCGCAGCCGTTGTCGATCGGCACGCTCGAAATCGGCGACGGCCGCCAGGTCAAAGGCTTCCTGGTCGAGGCCGAGGCGGTGGCCGGCGCGCGCGACATTTCCAGCTTCGGCGGCTGGCGCGCATTCATGGCGCAGGAGAAAGCAACCGCCTGACCCGCGGTTTCAGCGCTCGTCGATCAGGCTTACGTGCGCGGCGACGACGCGCCAGCCTTCTGGAAAACGTACCCAAGTCTGCATCTGGCGCCCCACCTTTCCCGGCGCGCTGGCGCGATAAAATAGCGTCGACGCGACCGCGTGGTCGCGGCCATAGGCGCTGATGACGGTTTTTGCGATCACGCGGTTGCCGGGTGGCGTGCGCGCGGTGCGGAACGCCTCGATCTCCGCGTAACCGTAGAGATTCTCGGCTCCGCCGTAGCGGATCGTCCGCGGATCCTGCCGAAAGATCGAATTCAGCGTCGCAACGTCGTTGTCGCCGAGAGCCTTCTCGTATCGCTCGAATTCGGCCCGCACTTCGGCGACGACCTCGGGCAGGTCCTTCTCCATCTTCTACTCTCCGATGATTTCCGATAGATAAAGCGTGACGGCTTTTGCAGCCGGCAGAAGGTTTAGCCTCAACCGTCCAGATGCTGCAATCATGGATCAACCGAGGGGTGGGCTATTGCGTCCGCCGTTTTCGCGCCGTTATCGCGGCCGCGTTGCTGCTCGCCGCCCTGTCTGTCGTATACGCGGCAAACCACTTCGCCATTGACACTGATATCAATGACCTGCTTTCCGCGAAACTGCCGTGGCGGCAACAGGAGATCGCATATGACGCGGTTTTTCCGCAAAATGTTGACCTCATCCTGATCGATGTCGGGGCGGCGGCGCCGGAAACGGCGGAAGCTGCCGCCCGGGAATTACTGAAATCCCTCGTTAACAAGCCGGACGTGTTTCGCTCGGTGGGAAACACGATGGATAGCCCTTTCTTCCGCCGGAACGGGCTGCTGTTTCTGCCTCCAGATCAAGTCAACGGCTTCAGCGGGCAGCTCACCACGATCAAGCCGTTCATTGCCGGATTGGTGCAGGATCCGAGTTTGCGGGGCCTGGCGAAAAGCCTGGTGGATATCCTGAACTATGCAAAGCTCCGCAATACGCCGCTCGACACGATGGCATCCTCATTGAACTTGGCTGCGGCGACGCTGGAAGGCACCGCGCAAGGGCAAGTGGCGGAGTTCTCCTGGAAGGCTGTATTGAACGGCGCTCCGACTCCCCTGGATCTGCACCGCTACATCGAGATTTGGCCGGTCTTGGACCAGCATGCCCTTGAGCCCGGTGGCCGGGCGACTGCCGCGATTCGCGATATCATCAAGCAGCTCGGGCTACAGCAGAAGTTCGGCGCCAAGACCATTCTCACCGGGCCGGTGATCATTTCGGACAACGAGTTTGCCGGGGTGCACGAAGGAATCGTGTTCAACAGCGCGGTCACCGGTGGGATCATCCTCTTGATCTTATGGCTCGCGCTGCGTTCGCTCCGTCTTGTCGGCGCTGTCGCTGTAAATCTGGCGGCGGGACTCGTGATCACTGCGGCCGGCGGCATTTTGATGGTCGGAGCGCTGAACCCGATCTCGCTCGCGTTCGCGGTCCTATTTGTTGGCCTCGGTGCTGATTTCGCAATCCAGTATACAGTGCGCTACCGAAATGAGCGTCATGAGAACAAAGATCTCGAGCACGCCTTGAGCGGTTCAGCCGAATGGGTTGGGATTCCGCTCACGCTCGCCGCGCTCGCTGCCGCAGCCGGGTTCTTGTCATTTACGCCCACGGCGTACAGCGGCTTGGCGCAGCTCGGCATTATCGCCGGCTTCGGCATGCTGGTCGCATATGTGTCGAGCCTGACGCTGCTGCCGGCGCTGATCCGTGCTGTCAATCCGGCGCCCGAGCCAAAATCGCTCAGCTTGCCGGCGCTGGCGCCGGCCGACGCTTTTCTCAAGCGGCACCGGATTGCAGTCATCGTCGCCACCGTTCTTATCGTCGCCGCTGGGCTTCCGGCCTTGCCGAAGCTCCAATTCAATTTCAACCCGCTCGCTTTGGAGAACCAGGCGTCGCCTGCTCTAGCGGCCCTGTTCAGGCTAGGTCAGGATATTCCGTTAAACACCGCCGAGATTTTGACGCAGCCGGACGATGTCGCCGCGATCACTGCCAAGCTCGCCGCAATCCCGGAAGTCGCTTCGACATGGACCATCGACAGCTTCGTCCCAGCCGATCAAGATCAAAAGCTGCCACCCATCGAGTCCGCCGGCTCGACGCTTGGCCCAGTCCTGCACGGTTCGCCAGGACCGGCCCCGACCGACGACGAGAATATTGCTGGTCTGAAACAAGCCATGCAGGCGCTGCAAGACATCGCCGGCCAGCAGCAGGGAGCGGGCGCAGATGCCGCACGGCGGTTGGCCGCTGCGCTCGACAAGCTTGCGCAAGCAGATACCACGCAACGCTCGCTCGCGACCGCCGCTTTTATTAATCCGCTGCACGTCGATCTTGACGATGTCGGTCAGAGCCTGACGCCGGAGCCCGTTACGCGTTCATCGCTGCCGCCCGATCTGGTAGGCGACTGGGTCGCGCCGGACGGCCGGGTGCGGATCGAAGTCTGGCCAAAGGGCGACGCCAACGATAACGCCACCGTCAGTCGCTTCGCGCGGGCGGTTCAGGCTGTATATCCCGGCGCGACCGGCGAGGCGATTGGCAGCACCGAATGGGGCGAGACGATCGTCACAGCTTTTGCCGAGGCCGCCGGGCTCGCTTTGGTGTCAATCGCCGTGTTGCTCTGGATTGTGCTGCGGCGGGTGACCGACGTTCTGGTGACGCTGATCCCGCTTCTTGTGGCCGGATGCGTCACGCTTGAAATCTGTGCCCTGACGAAATTCCAGCTCAACTACGCGAATATCATTGCATTGCCGGTGCTGCTCGGCATCGGCGTGGCGTTCAAAATCTACTATGTGACGGCGTGGCGCCGCGGCCAGAGCAAATTTCTGCAATCGGTGCTGACGCATGCGGTGTTTTACAGCACGCTCCTGACCGCTACAGCTTTCGGCAGCCTGTGGCTATCCAATCAGCCCGGGATATCGAGTATGGGCAAGCTCCTGGCTCTGTCGCTTGCCTGCACGCTTACTTCGGCGGCGCTATTCCAACCTGCGCTCATGGGCGAGCCGCGCCATCCGGCCCCCGGGGACGTCGACCGTAGCGGTTAGCGAATCGGACTCTCAAAATTCCTTCGGCCGCATCGCCGCGGCGACCCCGTTGGTTTCGAGCGCGTGGGCGATGCGAAGCGCCACATCTTCGCGCCAGGGCGCGGCGACGATTTGCACGCCGATGGGCAGTGGCGTCATCGGCACGGGTACGGCGACGACCGGAACGCCGACGAACGAGATCGGCTGCGTATACAGCCCGAGATTGGCGCGTACCGGCAATTCCACGTCGCCGACGTTAAACGTTTGCTGGCCGAGCATCGGGGCGGTGCACGGCGTCGCCGGCGCCAGAATGGCATCGACTTCGGTAAACAGCTTAAGCATTTCGGCGCGATACCAGCGGCGGAATTTCTGCGCCTTCACCACGATTGAAGCCGGCAACATCGCGGCCGCGATCAAACGGTCGCGCGTGACCGGATCGAAATCGCGCGCGCGGGTGCGCAGCCGATTAAGATGAAGGCTCGCCGCCTCTGTCGCGGTGATGATATAGGCGGCCGAACGCGCGCGTTCAGCGTGCGGAATTTCGATGTCGCGATTGACGCCGAGCGCTGCCGCTACACGGTCCACCGCGTAGACCGATTCGGCGGTGCGGCATTTGAAATAGCCGCCGGCGACGGCGATGCGCAGTCCTTCGATGCCTCGCTGCAAGGCGGGCGTGACCGGCTCGGCCGGGCGATCGACGCAGACGGGATCGCGGGCGTCGTAGCCCTGCATGGCGTCGTAGGCGAGCGCGAGGTCGCGTGTGCTGCGCGCCATCGGGCCGACGTGATCGAGGCTTGCCGCGAAAGGAAACGTGCCGGCGCGACTCAACCGTCCGTAAGTCGGCTTGAGCCCGAACGTACCGCAGAGCGAGGAGGGCACCCGGATCGAGCCGTTGGTATCGGAGGCGAGCGCGAGCGGCACCAGGCCGCCGCCGACCGCCGCGCCCGATCCGCTGGAGGAGCCGCCAGTCATGCGTCCGAGATCGTGTGGATTGCGCGCCGGACCGTCGTGCGGGTTCTCGCCGGTGAAGTCGTAAGCGTATTCCCCCATGTTGAGCGCACCGACGAGAATGGCGCCAGCGGCTTCGAGGCGTCCGATCAGCGCGGCGTCGCCGGCCGCCGGCGGCGCGATGCGATTGATCTTTGAGCCGGCAAGGGTGGGGATACCGGCGACGTCGAATAGATTCTTGACCGCAAACGGCACGCCGGCGAGCGGCGGCAGCTGTTCGCCGCGCCCTTGCGCCGCGTCGAGCGCCTGCGCGCGCTCTACCGCGCGCTGCTCGGTGAGCGCGGTGAAGGAATTGAGCAGCGGGTCACGTCCGCGGATCCGGGCGAACGTCGCCTCGACGATGCTCAGCGCGGACATGCGGCCGGTGGCGACCGCAGTGACGATTTCGGCAACCGAACTCCAGGTAAAATCGAGCGCCGACGCCTCAAGCACGGAACACCGGCGCCGGCTCGATGTCGTCGGGCAGCGAAAACTCGTCGACCAGCGCCGCGTGGATGAAGAGTAACTTGAGATTGAGCTTCACCCCGGCCTGCCAGGCCGGGTCGATTGGCAACGCCAAGGCCTGCGCGCCCGACGCGGTGAGGTACGCAAGTGCGTCGGTCTTCTTGGGCCGTTCGGCACCCACCGGCTTTTTGATCCGCCTGGTCCGCCGCGACGTTTTTGCTTTGCGTGCTCTCGACTTGCCCGCCACGCCTTCACCTAAGCCTTTGATTCACGGGCATTGTCGCATGCGCTTCCGGGGAGCGCCAAGAGGGCTGCCCCGGGCGCGTGGGAGGTTCCATTCGCCCAATAATTGAGCAGGCGCGAAGGCGTGCTTCTTTGCTGCGCTGGCCCCGATCTTGCACATAAACCCCCATCAATTGTGGCGATTGAGGGGATCGAAAATGCCAAACGTGACCTTCGAGGCTGAGCCGGCACCGCTTTCCGTTGATCTCGATCGGGCGGCGCTGGTCATCATCGACATGCAGCGCGATTTCCTCGAGCCGGGCGGCTTTGGTGAAGCGCTCGGTAATGACGTGTCTCGTTTGCAAGCGGCCGTCGGGCCGCTGCAGCAGATCCTCGCCGCCGCGCGCCAGCAAGGCATGCTGGTGATCCACACGCGCGAGGGGCACCGGCCCGATCTTTCGGATGCGCCGCCGCATAAGGTCGAGCGCGGCGATCCGTCGACCCGCATAGGCGCAAAAGGTCCGATGGGACGCATATTAGTGCGCGGTGAACCGGGCCACGACATCATTCCCGAGCTCTATCCGTTGGCGGACGAACCGGTGATCGATAAGCCGGGTAAGGGCGCGTTTTACCAGACCGACCTCGAACTGATGTTGCGCAACCGCGACATCGACACACTGTTCGTGTGCGGCGTGACGACGGAAGTCTGCGTCAACACCACGGTGCGCGAGGCCAACGATCGCGGCTTCCGCTGTATCGTGCTGTCGGATTGCTGCGGCTCTTATTTCCCGGAATTCCACGCTGCCGGCCTGGCCATGATCAAGGCCCAGGGTGGCATTTTTGGATCGGTAGCTGCCTCGAAGCCGGTGCTTAATTCGTTGGCATCAGTGCGCTATCCGACGCGGGCGGCCGTCTAAATTCTAAGGAATATTGGCACCGCCGTTCAGGTCGCTTATTAATAGGCGGAGAGAAGATCGCTGCCGTTTTTTTGACGGTGGGTGACTGTTATTTGGTCGCTGCCGTCCGATCGTTATCCACCCTGCAGTGCCGCAATAAGCGCCGCTGGTGCCCAAATCGCCGCGCTTCAAATCCGATTCAATTGCTGATTCATTGGCTTCGCGACCACCGCCGCTGACGGCTATTGGCCGTTAATTGTTGGCACGCGCTTTGCGAAGGTTAACGCGCAATCGCTGAGGATTGCGCAAGTTGCCGCCAGGGGGGCGGGGTCTTCTCACTTAGCAAAGCACTGCCCGCTCGATAGGCGGGCGGCTGATCGGCCTGTGAGCATCGCCTCGCAAGCGATGATTTTGCCATGAACAGGAGCGTGCAATGACGACCACGACATCGACGACGGGGTTCAAGCCAAAATTATTTACCCCCGGCGACTGGAACGCCTTTTTCGGCTTCGGCACCAACATTCTCACCAACATGTTGACGCTCACGATCCTCTTGCGGTTCGTGATCAAGATGCCGGACGCGATCGTGTTCGGCCGCATCCTGCCGGCGGTCGGCCTGATGTTGTGCCTGTCGACGTTCTACTATGCGTATCTCGCCTACCGGCTTGCCAAGCAGACCGGACGCAGCGATGTCTGCGCGCTGCCGTCCGGCATCAGCGTGCCGCACATGTTCATCGTCACTTTCGTGATCATGCTGCCGATCGCGCTGACGACCCATGATCCGATCAAAGGCTGGGAAGCTGGACTGACTTGGGTGTTCTTCCAGAGCTTCATCCTGATGATCGGCGGCTTCGTTGCTCCGATCATCCGCAAGATCACGCCGCGCGCTGCCTTGCTCGGCACATTGGCCGGCGTGTCGATTACCTTCATCTCCATGCGTCCGGCATTGGAAATGTATATGACGCCGGTGATCGGCCTGACCTGTTTTGCCGTCATCATAGTGAGCTGGTTTGGCGGATTTAGGTATCCGAAAGGCATTCCTGCCGGTCTCGTCGCCATCGCGGTCGGAATGATCATCGCCTGGGGCTCCAACTTGTTCGGCCTCAGTTACGGTGGCTTGACCGTGAGCAGCATCAGCAGCGCCTTCTCGAATTTCGGATTCTCGGTACCGCTGCCTGCCGTGAACCACATCTTCTCCGGCTTCGAATATCTCGGCGTGATCCTCGTTACGGCAATCCCGTTCGGCATTTACGACCTGGTCGAAGCGATGGACAACGTCGAGAGCGCAGAGGCCGCCGGCGATGCGTTTCCGACGACGCGTGTGCTGACCGCCGACGGCGTCATCAGCCTGATCGGCTGCCTGATGGGCAACCCGTTCATCAACGCCGTCTATATCGGCCATCCTGGCTGGAAGGCGATGGGCGGCCGGATCGGCTACTCGGCCGCAACCGGTATCATGGTGATCATCCTGTCCTGGTTCGGTGTGATCTCGCTGCTCTTGGCCATCATACCGGTCGTGGCGATCTATCCGATCCTGCTCTACATCGGCATGCTGATCGGTGCCCAGGCGTTCCAAAGCACGCCAAAGGCACATGCTCCCGCCATCGTGCTCGCGCTTACGCCGCATCTTGCCGCTTGGGCGGGCGTCCAGTTGGACGGCGTGCTCCATGCAGTCGGTACCGACGCGGCGACCCTC